>JACCDN011138830.1_pt1 | contig 25987 bp, 22 predicted proteins | sample 7441691 | NCBI WGS metagenome assembly JACCDN01 (sample SAMN15323439, study PRJNA562643) | freshwater metagenome | isolation source: river surface water | place: USA:Blue River Watershed | collected 2017-08-16 | reverse complement strand
TCGAAGAAGTGCATGAGCCCTTTCTGATACAAGAAGGCTATCTCCAACGTACCCCGCAAGGCCGTGTACTCTCTGATAAGGGCTGGCACAGCTTAGGTCTTTCAAAAGCCCTAGAGCTAGATAAGCAGATAAAATTTATAGACTAAGCCGGAGGGGGAAACTAGTCCTTAAAAGGGAAGCTTAAGCTCCGATACTTTAAAAAGTTACTTTTATTTATGGATCAGCTTGATTTTTTTATTTATTTAACAAAAAAAATTTTGTATAAATAGTTTTCTTCATGAGAATATCGTGTTTACAAGCTATATACACCAGTGTTTTTTTCTTAGCCTTTTCTTCCTTAGGCTTCGCTAAGGAGCATACTGCCGTCAGCCAGGGGGCCTACACGCTCACCCATATAGGCCGCTTTCCTATCACCAATGCTATGCTAACAGGCTGGGTAGTGTCTTTAATGGTGCTCGCACTTGTCCGTTGGGCCCTGGGAGGCACACCAAAGCTGATACCTTCTAGAGGCCAGCTTGTCTTAGAAAGCGCAGTGGAAGCATTGCAAAACCTCTTAAGGCCTATAGTTGGGGCTTCTATCTTACCCCATGCCCTTCCAGTGCTGATAGGCTTCTTTGTTTTTATTTTAATGCACAATTGGAGCGGCCTCCTACCGGGTGTAGGTACTTTTGGGTTTTGGGATGCATCGGGCCACCTCCTGTATTTTTTTAGACCCGCCAACTCTGACCTGAATACCACTTTAGGCCTGTCTATTTTAGCGATGCTAGCCTGGGCTTATATTGTTTTACGTTACGAGGGGTTTAAGTCTTTTGTGTCACACCTTTTTGGAAACAAAGCAGACCGCAAGGAAGTACCCTTTTTGATTTACAGCTTTCTATTTGTGGTTTTCTTCATGGTTGGATTTATTGAATGCGTGTCTATTACCTTTAGGCTGGTATCGCTCTCTTTTCGACTTTACGGAAATGTTTTTGGGGGTGAAAGCCTTTTAGCAACTATACATGGGATTTATAGATTTATCTTGCCTGTTCCCTTCTATTTTCTTGAAGTTCTCATCGGTGCAATACAGGCCCTCGTATTCACGCTTTTACTGGCAGTTTACATAGGCCTTGTATGCAACCATGAGGATGCTCACTAAAATTTTCTGCCATTTTCACAAAGAAAAGATGCAGATCCAAACCTCACTTATCACTCTAGCTTAACTTCAATCTATGTCACATATCTTAGCAGAAATTACCGGAAACTTGGGCCAAGGCCTAACTGCAGCCTTAGGCTGCCTAGGAGCCTCTTTGGGGGTAGCCTTAATTGGCGCTAAAGCCGTAGAAGCTGTCGGGCGCAATCCGGGCGCATCAGGCAAGATCCTAGTACAGTCTATCTTAGGTATGGCTTTGGCTGAAGCAGTAGCCTTCTACGCACTTTTCCTATTTCAAGGATAAGGAAGAAAAGCTGTCTTAAGCCATAAAGCTACAGTGTCTAGATTGCTTATGTATGCTTTTTTAGGCTCAGCACTCTTCTTTATAGGATGAAAGAACGCTTGTCTTGTTTTTTATGAACTCTTTTTCTTGTCTATCGATACCATTAGCTTCAGCAGGGGGGGCTGTAGAGGCCCTGGCCTACAAGTTTGGAGTCAGTTGGCCCTTGCTGACTGCCCAGATGGTGAACTTCTGTCTAGTGGCGGCAGTTCTTTACCGATTTGCCCTCAAGCCCATCTTGGCTACGTTGGAGGAAAGGCAGAAAAAGATAGCAGAAGGATTGCAGCAGTCTGATGAGGCAAAACAAAAACTTGCCGAAGCTGAGCTGCAAGCAAAAGAGCTTCTGCACCAGGCCTCAAAAGAAGCCCAAGCGTGCATCCAAGAGGCAAAACTCCTTGGAGCAAAGATGAAGCAAGAGCATGCCCAATCTGCAAGGCTAGCAGCCGAAGATATCTTGCAAACAGCCCAAGAGCGCATCCAGTTAGATTATCAAAACATGAAGCAAGACCTAGAAAAAGATCTCGTGCGCCTCGTTGTCCTTACAACAGAAAAAGTCCTGAGTAAAGAACTGCCAGAAAAAGACAAGGCATCTTATATGGAAAAAATCACCGCTTCTCTACCCACTCCTCTCTAAAAGCGTATGGCCTCTTCCTTACAGCAGCAAAAGTATGCAAAGCAGCTTCTCAAGCTCTCATTGGATGCAGGAGGCAAGTTGAGTTTTCCCAGGGTAGAAGCGCTGCTCCATACTTTAAGAAATAGGCCAGCTCTAGAAAAAAAAGGAATTCTTAAGGCTTACCTTAGGCTGCTTCGCGAAGCTAGTTTTAGAGAAAACTGTCTTCTAGAGCATGCCAGTCCTCTTAGCCAAGAGCAGCTTTCAGTTTTTGAAGGTTTCTTTTCAGCCCATTACAAAAAAGAAGTCAAGCTCCAGACCTATCTCAACCCTAGCTTAATAGGCGGTATCAGGGTACACATTGGAAGCGATATCTGGGAGCAGAGTACTTTTAATCATTTAAATCAATGGATTCACCATGCCAATACCTAACCGTACAGAGACGAAAAACAGTATTTTAAGCCTCATAGAAGAGGAAATCGCAAAACTAGATACTAGTCTAAAACAAGCCAACGTGGGCACCATTACACAGGTAGGAGATGGTGTAGCCTATGTCAGTGGCCTGTCTCGAGTCATGTTTAATGAGGTATTAGAATTCCCAAAAAAGGTAAAGGGTATAGCGCTCAACTTAGAAGAAGATAGGGTGGGCTGTGTGGTCTTTGGGGATGTGTCTCAGTTACGAGAAGGCGATAAAGTCACTACTACGGGTCACCTACTGTCTGTCCCTGTGGGAAAGGGCCTTTTGGGCCGTGTAGTAGATGCTCTTGGCCAGCCTATTGATGGCAAAGGTCTCCTTCAAAACACTGAGGCCTATCCCATAGAGCGTATGGCCCCTGGTATTATTGAAAGACAATCGGTAGACCAACCTCTACAAACGGGAATTTCTGCCATTGATGCGATGATTCCCATTGGTAGAGGGCAGCGAGAGCTCATCATTGGTGACCGTTCTACCGGTAAAACCACTATCGCTATGGATACCATCATTAATCAGGCCCGGATGAATGACGAAGGTCTAGCGTCAAAAGACCCTGCTTTTCGCCCCGTTTATTCTGTTTACGTTGCTATAGGGCAGAAAAACGCAACAGTTGCCCGTACGATTAAGGTTCTAGAAGAGGCAAAAGCCCTAGCCTATACGATTATTGTAAATGCTCCTGCCTCGGATAACCCCGCAAACCAATACATCGCTCCCTACGCTGGGACAGCTATAGGTGAGTGGTTTATGCAAAATGGGATGGATGCTCTGATTGTCTATGACGATCTATCCAAGCACGCTGTGGCCTATAGGCAGATTTCTCTCATTCTGAAACGTCCCTCAGGCCGTGAAGCCTACCCTGGAGATGTATTTTACCTGCATTCTCGTTTGTTAGAGCGCTCAGCAAGGCTAAATACAGCAAGTGGTGGAGGGTCTCTCACGGCATTGCCGATTATCGAAACCCAAGCAGGTGACGTTTCGGCTTATATCCCCACCAATGTTATTTCCATTACAGACGGGCAAGTCTTCTTAGAAACAGATCTCTTTAATCAAGGTATGCGCCCCGCTATTTCAGTGGGTTTATCAGTATCACGTGTGGGATCAGCTGCGCAAATCAAGGCCTTGAAGCAAGTAGCGGGGAAAATTAAGCTAGAACTGGCACAGTTTCGAGAACTTGCCGCCTTTGCTCAGTTTGGGGCAGACCTAGATGCAAAAACTAAGGCCCAGCTTGAAAGAGGAGCGCGCATTGTTGAGATCTTTAAGCAAGCTGCCTTCTCTCCACGGTCTGTAGCCATGCAGGTCATTATACTGTGGGCCATACAACACGCTTATTTTGATGCTATTCCGGTAAACCAAGTCAATGCCAAGAGTGCAGAACTAGAAACCTTTTTTCATAGGTATAAGCCTGCTGTACTGGAAGAGCTTTATCAGCAAAAAGCCATTACTTCAAAACTTGAAGAATCCCTCAAGGAAGCCTTAAATGATTGGAAACGCCGTAGCCTATGAAGGGAATTCGCGATATCAAGCGCCGCATCAAGGCCGTAAAAAATACAGGTCAAATCACAAAGGCGATGCAGCTTGTAGCTGCTGCAAAGATGAAGCAGGCTCAGCAGCGCAACCTCGCGCATAGGCCTTATGCTTTACTCTTTCATCAGGTAGTTGCCTGTCTTCAAAACCGCATCCATAACCTCAGCCATCCCCTCCTAGAGGCAAGACCTATAAAAAAAAGGGGCATTCTTTGTATCTCATCGAATAAAGGGCTCTGCGGACCCTTAAACACCAATATTATTCGTGCCCTACAAGCCATTCCTAAAGACAGCGCACACTTTATCTGCTCTGGAGAAAAGGTTTTGCAGGCTCTTAGCCGTATGCAATACTCTGTCTTGGCAGATTTTAAGGTAGAGGACAAACTGTCCTTTCACTCTATAAAAGTCATTGCTGAATATATGATAAAGCTGTACCAAGAAGGCACTATCGACACCATAGAGCTGCTCTATCCTTCTTTTATCAATACCTTGATGCAAGAGACACTGAATGAAATCCTGGCTCCTATTGATAATCTTAGCGCTAGCCTAAACGCATTACGTAAAAGCTATAAAATCAGCCAAAAAGACCTCCAGGCAGACACTCGAAGCTTTGAGTTTGAACCTAGCGCCACTCTCCTTTTGCAGGAAATCCCCCCCCTTTTTATCAAACAAAAGATCTATCATGCCTTTCTAGAGGCTAGGGCTTCCGAGCACAGCGCCCGTATGGTAGCTATGAAAACCGCTACAGACAATGCAAAAACCCTCATCCAAGACCTCAGTCTTGAGTATAACAAGGCAAGACAGGCTATGATTACCCAAGAAATTCTCGAAATCGCCTCTGCATCTTCTGCCCACTAACCCTTGATTTTTTATGAAAGACCACCAGCAACCTACAGGAAAGATTCTTCAAGTTATAGGCCCTGTTGTAGACGTACAGTTTAAAACAGAGGCTATGCCCTCTATTTATAACGCTCTCAAAATCAACTACACTCTAGAAGGAAAAGCCTTAGAGCTTATTTTAGAGGTGCAACAACACATCGGAGAAGGAGTGGTTCGGGCAGTATCTATGGCCTCTACGGAAGGCTTAGTCCGAGGTATGGAAGTGGCGGATACGGGAGCTCCTATTCAAGTACCCGTAGGAGAAGGGGTCTTGGGCCGCATCTTAAATGTCATCGGCGCCCCTACAGATCAAAAAGGCCCTATTCATGCAACGCAGTATTATTCGATTCACCGGCCAGCCCCTAGTTTGATAGATCAGGAAACCCAGGCGAGTATTCTTGAGACAGGAATTAAGGTGATTGACCTTATCTGTCCATTTATCCGTGGAGGTAAGGTAGGAGCCTTTGGCGGAGCAGGTGTGGGGAAGACGGTAGTCATTATGGAGCTTATCAAAAACATTGCCACAGCCCACGGAGGCTTTTCTGTCTTTGCTGGAGTGGGAGAGCGTTCACGCGAAGGGAATGATCTGTATCATGAAATGATACAATCCGGAGTGATTGACGCACAGGATCTCTCTAAATCTAAGGTAGCCTTGGTCTATGGCCAGATGAATGAGCCTCCAGGCGCACGTATGCGAGTCGGTCTTACAGGACTGAGTATTGCTGAGTATTTTAGGGATGAAAAGCAGCAAGACGTGCTCTTGTTTATTGATAATATCTTCCGCTTTTCACAAGCAGGTTCCGAAGTGTCTGCGCTCTTAGGCCGCTCACCTTCAGCTGTAGGCTATCAACCGACCTTGAGCCAAGAAATGGGGGAGCTGCAAGAGCGTATTACTTCTACAAAAAAAGGTTCTATTACGTCTTTCCAGGCAGTGTACGTCCCCGCCGATGACCTGACAGACCCGGCACCCGCTAATACCTTTACCCATCTAGATTCTACGATCGTTCTAGAAAGACGCATAGCAGAACTTGGTATCTATCCAGCAGTGGATCCTTTAGCTTCTACCTCTCAAGCACTGACTCCCGCTATTGTCGGGGAAGAACACTTTAAAACAGCAAGAGATGTGCAAAACGTCCTACAACGCTATAAGGACCTCCAAGACATCATTGCTATTCTGGGAATCGATGAGCTCTCTCCTGAAGATAAACAGGTCGTCTTTAGAGCCAGAAAAATACAAAAATTCCTCTCTCAGCCTTTCCACGTAGCTGAGGTCTTTACCGGTATGCCTGGTAAGTACGTCTCTGCAAAAGAAACGGTGAGCGGGTTTCAGCGCATCCTATCTGGCGAGCTCGACCATCTACCTGAGAATGAATTCTACATGAAGGGCTCCATTGAAGAGGTGCTAGAAGCAGCCAAAATCAGCTAACTTACTCTCTACCATGCCCTTAGAATTAAACCTAGTCACTCCTGAAAAATCAGTATTATTAGATACGGTAGATACACTGAGCTTCCCTACAGTCCTAGGAGAAATTGGCATCCTCCCGGGCCATATTCCATTACTAAGCCTAATAGAGCCAGGTGCGCTTAAGTTTTCTAAGCAAGGGAAAGAAACGATTCTCGCTATCGATCAAGGCTTTGCACAGGTACAAAACGATACCGTATCTATCCTTGTTGAAGGTGCTATACACGTTCAAGATATTGACCTAGAAGCACTGAAGGAAGCTCAGGCAAGAGCCAAACTCAGCCTCGAAGCAGCCAAAAACGTTAACACTCAAAGCCCCCTCCCCTCTTCTTACCTCACCCACGACCTAGAGTCCTTCATCCGCTTCTCCGCCACCCAGCAACACCTCAAGGAAGAAAACCTGAAAAAAACATTAGGCTAAGGGAGCAAAAAGGCTTCATAGAAAATTGAAAGCCTGTACATTCGAGCTTGGCTTTTATTTTAAGCCCTATCACTCTATAAAAATCAGCAATACTTCCTTAGAAAATATTATTCTTCTTGGCTTATCTTGGCTTATAATAGTACGGGGGTCATCTATTCAAAAAAGCATTTTGAGCTTGATGCATTTCTCTAATAATCAAAGATACACACCTCATGTTTAGACAACTTAAGCAATTTTTTCAACTTTTCTGCAAAGAACATATTGTGTCTTTTGTCGGAGCCATTGCCATCGCTATCCTGGCCAGTGTTCTTGAAATGCTAGGGATTGCTTCAGTGCTTCCATTTTTAAAAATTATGACGGCCAAAGATGGCATTGAAAGCTATCCTTGGTTATATACTTTTTTAGCAAAACTGCATCTTGAAACTCCTTTAAAGTCCTTGATCGCCCTATGTTTTTTGATTGTGGTCTTTTTTATCATAAAAAACCTTTACATGATTTTTTATCAACACATCTCAGGGAAAATTTTATTTAAAACACGTAATACCATATGTGAAAAATTTTTAAATAGCCTATTTTCTTGTGATTATGTTTTTTTCAGCAGAAAGAGTTCCGATTTATTTATTAACGTTATAGACAACACTACTCGTTATGCTACAATGATATATTTGAATTTTTTTATGCATCTCCTTGTTAACAGCATTTTAGCTATTTTTATTTTTGGTATCTTGCTTTGCTTTTTATTTCATATTACTTTTTTTTCTATTTTTTACGCCATTATTTGTTCTATAACCATAAAAAAATTATTTAAGAAACAAGAACAATATATATCTAGTGAATCCACCTTGGCCAATACACTCAACATTAGCTTACTTCAATCGATATTTTTTTCAGCTAAAGAACTAAAAGTAGTCGGAACCAATAAATACTTTATTGATAAAGGTATCCAATCTTCTAAGAAAGTAAATTACCTAGAGCAACTTGGAAGATTTTTAGAATATACTCCTTCTTATTTAATTGAAATAGCCCTTATTAGCCTTTTTTTCTTACTAATCGTCGTCCTAGGGTATGTTGAAGACAATCTAGAAAATCTTGTTCCAAAACTAGGTCTATTAGCGGTGATTATTTTCCGTTTAGCCCCCATTATGAATCGCTTGGCTACAGCCTATAGCGCTATGAAATCCTATCAAGGGTCGATAGAGTCTTTGAATACAGAGTACTGTGAGCTGCTCAGCCATCAGCGCAAAGAAGAGCATAGAGAGCTTCCTGCGTTTAGTTTTAATACCAGCCTAAGCATGAGAAATGTCTCTTACGCTTACCACACCGGGAAAGAGGTCTTACAGGATATCTCTTTAGATATTAAAAAATATGAATTCATCGGCATTGTAGGTCCCTCTGGGGCAGGGAAGAGTACCCTTGTAGACCTTATTTTAGGCTTACTGAAGCCTAGTGCTGGTGAGTACACTCTGGATGGGAAGCAGGTACAAGACCAGAGCCAATTGGCCTCTCTTTTTGGGTATGTGGCCCAAAGTCCCTTCATTATCACTGGCACGATGGAAGAAAATATCGCTCTAGGCCGCCCTATAGACCGAAAAAGGGTAGAAGCAGTGATGACAGTGTGCAAACTAGAGGACTTTAGCCCAGAAACGTCTATTATGGAGTTTGGTAAAAGCCTTTCAGGGGGACAAAAACAAAGAATCGCCATCGCAAGGGCCCTCTACAGCAAGCCTCAAATCCTTATTTTAGATGAAGCTACTTCTTCTTTAGACCTCTCTACAGAAGCTCAAATTACCACCGTAATCAACTCCTTAAAAGGACAATGTACGATCATCACCATCGCTCATCGCCTCAGCACCCTGCAGGCCTGTGATCGGTTATTTTACATCAAGGCTGGGCACATCGTAGCCTCCGATTCTTTTTCAGGACTATACCACAATTTTGAAGATTTTAAAAGAATGGTTCAGCTCTCGCATATTGAGATTGCAGGCTAGACGATACCTCGGCCAGTACCCTTTCTACCTATCCTACTGAGATGATTATAGAGTATCTTGCACACCTCCCATCAAACCTAGAAGCCTATATCAATCAAGGGCATCAGCAAGATGAAGCTGCCAACGACATTACCTGCAACTATACCCGCCATACCTTCCTCCTAAAAAACTCTACTCATCCTATGATAGGTATGATAGGAGCTCTCCAGGCTTATACAGCCTATGCTGAAGTGTATATTGAAGACCTATGGGTACACCCATATAGAGACCAGGGCCTAGGTAAAAAATTGCTAGCCGCTTTAGAACAGGCTTTTACAGGCAAGGGCTACAATAATATTAACCTAGTCACCTCTGATTTTCAAGCTCCGGACTTTTATAAAAAATGTGGCTTTAAGGTAGAGTTTATTCGGCCTAATCCCCACAACCCTCTCTTAAGTAAGACTTTTTTCATCAAGTACTTTAAAGATAAAAATCAACACCAGGGGATCCTAAAAGACAAACAAAACCTGCCCCTGCCTGAGGCTTAATAGACCTCTTGCGGACCTACGTATTAGCTTGCTTGGCCTTTCGCCTTCGCTTTTCAAGCTACGGCGTAATCCTAGCTCTAACCTCGCGTAAGGGAACTTATTGCCTGAAGTGTCAATATAGGGAGATGCCATAGGGGGAATTACAGCGAACCCTATAGCCTGCTTGTCTTTTCTTCTATCTACTCAGGGCAATCCAATTGCCGAGAATACCCAAGACGGCTTGCCTTCTTTTAGGCCATCAAGCTCTCATAGGTTTTAAAGGCGATATCCACCACACCTTGGGGCTCAAACTGGGCGCAGAAGTCCTGGTACCACTGAGTTCGCTGCGGACCGCCTTCTGTTTTAAGGAGCAAGCTCTGGGCATAGACTGCTATATCCTCTAGGATACGCTCATGGCGGTAGTAGGCTAAGAGGGCCTTATTGACGTCTACTGTTCCATAGCCTTGATAAAATAAAGCTGCTTCTTCGGGCTTGTTCCATATATTTCCCACACCAGCACCAATGAACATGAGATCACGCTCTTTAGGAGCTAGGAGCGGCGCATCCCAGTCCACGATATAAAAGTCATCTTTTTCGTCTATAAGGATATTCCCTGCATGTATATCCCCATGGCATAGCACATATGAAGCCTTTTGGACACGAGCCTCTTCGGCTAGTGCTTCTGCCTGAGTGACAAGGCGTTGTATCACCCCTACTTGCTTTTTCATAAACATTCGAAGGCTAATACTAATTTCATCTCCTGGGATCTCCATATCTAGGAGCGGCAATATATCTCTCACTGCTTGGCGCCACTGAGGTGTATGCGATATTTGCTGGAGCTGACAAAGTAGAGAAGCTGTTAGCTGCGTTTCATGGATCTGCCTTAGGGCTTTGCCCAAGCTATACCACTGCTCTTGGCTCAATTGTCGATTAAACCCATTTTGGGCCTTAATAAAGGGGAAGACAGTTACAGTATAGTCCCCTACGAGCTGAGTTAGTTCTCCTTTCTGGGTTTTTACAACTGGAATCAGGTGGGAAAGTCCCGCCTGTGATAAAGCTTCTACTACCCTTGCCCCCATGTTTTGAGACTTGCCTGGTTTTAGCTTCACAAAATAAGTAGCTTGTGTCAGCGTCTTTGCCCTATAAACAGCAGCTTCCAGATCCGCTCCCAATTCCAGAGGACTAAGGTCAGAAATGGTGATACCCCAGTGATTTTTTAAACAAGAGAGGATAGCTTGCTCTAGAAAAGAAGAAGATTGCATCGGATGCTTAAATTTTTCGGAGTGACCATTAGCCTAGGGATGATTTAGGCATTAGACCGCTATTAGGCAAGAGGTCTAATGACCAATATGGGTTTCTCCCCGAAGGGCGCAGACTTCTACTTGATGTTGGCGATTGGCAAAGCGCTTTTTTTGCTCTGGGCTGAGTCTATCATGGCAGTGAGGGCAGGATATTCCTAAGGCATACAGCGAAGAGCGCCTATCCTCCTCACTCAGAGGGCTTTGGCAGGCATAGCAAAGCTTGTAGCTTCCCAGTTCTAGACCGTGAGTGACACTCACGCGTTGGTCAAACACAAAGCATTCCCCTTCCCAGAGGCTATCATGCGCAGGTATTTCTTCTAAGTATTTCAATATACCTCCGCGAAGGTGATAGACGGTTTCATACCCTTGATCTAAGAGGTAGGCAGTGGCTTTTTCACAGCGGATGCCGCCTGTGCAGCAGGTAATAATCTCAGTTTTTTTATCTTTCAAGTGCTCTTCTACAAAGCGGGTAAATTCGCTAAAAGTCTTGGTCTTAGGGTTCATCGCGCCTTTAAAGGTTCCGATGGCTACTTCATAGTCATTACGCACATCTATAGCGATCACACCTGGCTTAGCTAGAAGGGCATTCCAATCCTTGGGATCCACGTAGGTACCAACCTTTTCAGTCGGTATAGCCCGGGGCTGTTTTAGGGTGACGATTTCTTTTTTGAGCTTTACCTTCATCCGCTTAAAGGGCTGAACGGCATCAAACGATTCTTTATGCTCTAGGTCTGCTAAGGGGGTGTAGCTGCGCAGATAAGACAGAAGCCTATCCACTCCTTCTCTGGAGCCTGCTAGCGTGCTATTAATACCCTCCTCGGCCAATAAAATGGTGCCTCTTAGGTTTTCTTTTAGGCAAAACTCTAGGATGGGGGCCTGCATGCTTTTATAATCAGGCAGGTGTGCAAACTTGTAAAAGGCGGCTATAACAATAGTAGACATAAGTGCTGGATGAATTTCCTAAAAGAAAGCCAAGCTAGCCTTAAAAAGCAATTTATTTTTTGACGATCTTACCCAGAGAGCAAAAGACAATGGTTTCGCAAGAGGTCTTCTCTATAAGACTGGCTTAGATCCTATCTATAGTTTTCTACGAAGTGAGGAGGTCTTGTGCTTTGTGCCGAGCTGGGTTTCAAACTTTAATTGGCGGCTCAAGATCAGAATAGCCGAGAGGTTAATCACCACCAAGAAACCTGAAGAGAGATTCATCATGAGCAGAACATTCTGCTGCGGGTAATGACTAAAGAGCCAATACGCACTAAACCCATAGATAAAGTAGAGGGGCTTACCCCATTTTTTAGAGATAAACTGTGCCGCCTTGGACCCTACTACAAAATAACCCTGAATGGTCGTAAAACCTGCTAAAAAGATCACAATCACAAAGATATAATCTGTGTGTGAAAAATAGAGCTTGAAGCACTCCGCTACATACTGAGAAGGATAGAGGCTGGCTCCACACTTCCATATACCCGTTGCCAGGAGAGCAAAAGCTGTCATCGTACAAATAAAAGCATCTGTAAAGGTAGAGACGATGGCTAAAGTAGCTTGGTAATGCGGGTCTGGCACGTTGGACTCGCTCTGGACTACAGCATCAAACCCGATGGCAGTATCGCTCGAGTATACGCCTTGAGCAGCCCCTTGCTGAGCTGCAAGCAAGAGGGTAGACCCTGCAAAGCCCCCTGTAGCGCTGTGGCCTGTGAATGCAGTCTTCAGTACAGTTACGAGTATAGCCGGAAACGCCTCAATATTGGCTAATACTACCCATAAGCAAAGAAAAACATAAGCACATAAAAAAACAGGCATAACCCACGCACAAAAGTTTGCCAAGCGTTTCACCCCTCCCACTACAATATAAAAAGTAAAGGCTAGAAAAGTAACGATCACCCACTCTCGGCTTATCCCTAAGCTGAGGCTATCAAAGGTATCTACAATAACGGTGAATTGATAGACTTCTATCCCATAAATGCATAAAAAGGCAGCGGATGCATAGGCTAAGGCAAGGCCAACCTTACCTTTAATCGCTTTTGGAATGTAGTACATAGGGCCCCCATCAAAACCTCTATGTCGGTTACTTACTCTGTAGCGAATCGCTAGGTAAACGTCTGTATATTTAATAATCATTCCCACAGCTGCCGCTAGCCAGAGCCAAAATAAGGCCCCAGGGCCACCTATTAAGATAGCAGTAGTCACCGCTGCGATATTCCCTATGCCGATGGTACCCCCTACAGAGGCAAAAAAAAGCCGAAGGGGAGAAATACCGGGCTCGTCTTTTTTAGACGCTGAAAGGATAGCCTTCACCGTAGGGAAGAGGCGACGAATAACACGAAACTGATAGAATTTACTATATACAGTGAGGTAGAGGCCGCTTGCAAAGAGGAAAATCCACCCCAGGTAGATCCAGTAAAAGTTATTCAGGGCTTCTATATAATGAAAACAAAGATGCATAAGACTTTCTAAATAAGGCATAGGAAACGACAGCCTCGCCTGATTTCATAGAGGCTCTAGTCAGTAAAAATTGCTAAAAACGCCCAAAAAAAGAGGAATGGCTTCAGGCTGTTTGGGTGGTTACCCAGCAAAAAGACTTCGTTACGATTGAGTAAAAAGAAGCTTTTTCCTATGAACGAGAAGATTAATATATTTATAAAAAGTAAAAAAAAGTCAAGACCAGAGCTGCTCATGCAAAGCCAAGCACTAACCCTATAGCGCTAAAACTCTACGGTTCAGGAGGGCGTATGACAAGTATTTTGTGTTCGAAATGCCGCCGTATGGGGTTGGCTTTTAGCCTTTTAGGCTTGAATTTAAACCCCTAAAGTGACTTTTTATGAATAGGCCACTTGGGAAAGCGGGTCTTTTGCTCCCTGGCTTCGGGCTTCGCTCGTTGAGCTTTTTATTTCCTAAAGCTTTAGCGTAGGGAGACGCCTGGCAGGCCAACTAAGATAATACCTACTTTCGCAAGTGGCCTAATTAAATTTCGCAGTTTAAAGGAATCCGTGATGCCTGTAGATTCTATATTAAATTGGCTGGCTTTACAGGAACGAAACAGGGTTTCGATACTCCATCTGGACCGATAAAGATCTAGAAGCTTTCTTATTAATGAATTATGTGCCAAAATAATTAGACTGCCATCCTTAAGGCGTTTAGCGATTACCGAAGTGGTCACTTCAGCTTTTTACCCCAATTGTACAACTAAACCGCGAAATCATTCATGAATATAACGACGCTCTTCGCCTTGGAAAGCCCAATTCCATTGGCATTATGGAATTATTTTTGAAACTGCGTATCATATTGGATGGCCTTTCGCCTTCGCTTTTTAAGCTACGGCGTAATCCTAGCTCTAAGCTCGCGTAAGGGAACTTATTGCCTGAAGTGTCAGGCGTCTCCCTGCGCCCCTAACTATGCTGTCTTCTCTATGTTGAACCTCGGGAGATAAAAAGCTTCTTTAGGCAAGAAAGCTCCGGGAGACAAGTAGTTCGGCTTGTTGCCGACGTCTCAGGCCCGAAGCTCAACGTGTCAGGCATCTCCCTTGCCGAGCCTTCAGGCGTAGCTCTTAGAACGTAGCCCGAACGTGTCGGGCGTAGCTTTTAAAACGACGTGTCGGGCGCCTCCCTACGTTCCTAACTACGCTATCTCCCTACACTAAAGCTTCGTTAGGCAAGGAAACTTCGGGAGACAGGTAGCTCTTAAAGCGACGTGTCGGGCGAAGCTCAACGAGCGAAGCCTGAAGCCTGAAGCCTGAAGCCTGAAGCCTGAAGCACGAAGAGCATAGGGCGGGGAGGTTTAGGCTGTCTTCATTTCAGGGGCTTTTCCCCAAAGCTTTGGCCTTAGAGACAGTAAGGTAACCACTGCGAGTAAGGCGATACAAGCGCTAAAAATATAGGCTGCAGAGCTTCCATAGGATTGTGATACCTGTCCGCCCCATATTCCTGCAATGATAGAAGCTGCTGCTATAGCCAAGTAATAAAAGCCAAAGGCAGTACCCCTCAGTTCTGGTGGAGCCATATCCGCAATAGAGGCCATAAAGACATTTTGCACAGCTCCCATCTGTACGCCCCAGAGGATGATCCCCATGAACATGCCCCAATAAGAGTGACTCATGGCCAGCAAAACATCAGATACGACTAAGACTAGCATAGATACTGCCAGGAGTTTTTTTCTATTCACCTTATCTGCCAGTTTCCCTATAGGATAGGAACTGAGAGAATAGGTCGAATTATACAGCATAATCAGTAAAGGAGCATAGGTATCTTTAATGTTTAAAACACCTTTAGAATGCAATACCAGAGCGTTTTCCCCTATTCTGGCTATCATAAAGAGAAATACCACTCCAATCAAAATCCAATAATGCCTTCCTAATAAGGGTAGATCTGAAAAACTAATGGGCCTTTTGCGTTTTTGAGGAGGGGCCGCTTCTGAAGTAAAAGGCTGATGGTACTTGGGCTCTTTCACAATAAAGAACAAGATAAAAAAGGCAAAAAACATAGGAATTAGCGCTAGCCAAAACACGGTATGAAAACTATCCTCCGTATAATACATGATGCAAAACCCAATCAATGCGCCCATACAAGAACCCGCTATACCGAGGCTACGTTTTAAACCAAAGGCCACACCACGCTTGCCTAGAGGGGCGACATCGCTGATGAGAGCATCTCTGGGAGTTCCTTGAGTTCCATTCCCTATACGTTCTAGGAGCGAAGAAGCAAAAACAGGCCCAAAAGTAGAAGAGAGGGCGAGGATAAACTTGCTGATTAAAATCAACCCATAGCCGATAAGGATAATAGGCTTTCGTTTATGAATATAGTCGCTAATGACTCCCGAAAAGAGCTTCATCAGGAAAGAAGCTGCCTCTCCCAAGCCTTCTAAAACGAGAATCCATCCCACTGCGACCCCCATCAGAGAATGCAGATACACTGCAGAAATCCCAAAAATCATCACAAAGGATGTATTGACCAAACACATAGAAAGTCCTACCCACCAGACGGTAGAAGGTAGCTTTTGAGACTGCCTTGTTTTAAATTTTGCTTTTCGCATCGGTATGAGTATGCATAAAGATCATTTGCCTCTAAAATGGCAATACCTTTATCTGCTTTTTAAAGTCTTTTTTAAAAAGTATTGCTTTTTTGAATAAACTTGTCTTAGTTTGTATTTGTATTTCGAAACACAATGGAGTACGCGGGCATAGTTTAGCGGTAAAACCCCAACCTTCCAAGCTGGTGTCGTCGGTTCGATTCCGACTGCCCGCACCACCGGTCCTCTCCAGCCTTATAGCTTTTTACCATGCAATTCCTACGGTACTCTTCCTTAAGGTCTTTTCTGAGCCTTTTAAGCTTTAGCCTTTATTGTTCTTTTATAGGCACTCTTCAAGCGCAAGAGCAACCCAGTGCAGCCCTCCCCACTCATGAATCCAGGATAGAGCGGTCTGATACAGATCCCACCTATATCATGGATGATAGCCCACAGCGTAGGCAATTTCAGGCCAAAGTGAATGAAGAGCGCCGGGAAGCAAAGCGTCAAGCCAAGGCAGAGGCCTTGCAAGCAAAAGCTAATGCCTCTAAAAAAGAAAGCCCAAAAGAATCTAAGCCTGAAGAAGCCCTAGACACACCCCAAAAGCAAGAGCACACGCTTTTTAAACCTTCACAACTCTAGGCTAGGTATTGGACCCTAGGCTTGAAAAGCCTAGGCCCTAGCACAAATGCACATGTATCATCTGCTCTTGTACCTGACGGTCGTTCTCGTTTGGGGAAGCACGTGGTATGCTATTCGCATACAGGTCAGCTACTTACCTGCAGAACTTTCTGTTTTTTACAGAGCGCTCCTAGCTAGCCTAATTTTGGGGAGTTTTTGCAAGCTCAAGGGCTGGAATTTGCGTTTTAAAGCAAAAGACCATGTTTTTTTGTGCCTCATGGGCCTTTCTATGTTTTCGATGCATTTCTTATTTGTCTACGAGGCAGTACACTATGTGGCTTCAGGGGTAGTAGCGGTGCTGACCTCAAGCGCTAGTTTCTTAAATATCTTTCATAATTTCATTTTTTTTAAGATTAGGCCCAGGCCTAGTACCCTACTGGCAAGCTTTATGGGTATAACCGGGGTAGTATTGTTTTTCTTAGAAGATTGCACTGCTTTAGCGTACCAGTCACAAGCTGGGAAAGGGATTGTCTTAGGAGCTATTGGAGGGCTTATCTTTTCTTTTGGGGGTGTTATCGTAAAGCGCAATACAAACGCCCATATCCCCATCATTCCTGCCATGGCTTGGGGCCTAGTGTATGCTTCTTTAGCGCTCTTGGTGTATCTCATTTTCACGGCTACGCCCTTAAGCTTCCCACGCGCCCTTCCCTACTGGCTTTCGCTTCTGTACTTGGTTCTATTCGGCTCTGTCTTGGCCTTTTTCTGTTACTTTGAACTCATCAAGGCCAAGGGGCCTGAGATGGCAGGCTACGTGGGCGTAGTAGCCCCTCTAGTCGCGCTATTCATCTCTCATTTTTTCGAAGGCTATCGATTGTCTATCCAGCATTTAGGGGGCCTTGTACTGGTACTGGGGGGTAATATTTTAATGCTAAAAACTAAACCTTGGCTTGCCAAGGCCTAAGGGCCGGATCATTTTTTCTGAACGATTATGGATGATTCTCTTTCCAATTCAGGAGCTCAAGATAGCTTTTGCAGTTTTTTTCTCCATCAAGAGTTAGAAACTCTTCTTCAAAAGTCTTTTCAGCAGACTCTAGCCACGGACACCCCATCTGCTTCACCCCACCCAGCCTTTTCTCCAGATATCCGTCTAGCAGACCCTAGCTTTGGAGACTTTCAGGCCAATGGCGTCCTGCCTTATGCAAGAAACACGCAGCAAAACCCACGCAGCTTAGCTGAAAAGCTAGTAAGCAGTCTCAGCCAAGAGAGCTCTGTTCAAGAAAAAATGGACTGCTCAGTTGCAGGGCCAGGATTTATCAATTTCCGCCTAAAACCTAAGTTTTTGATCAATTTTTTAAAGGCCTATGCGGATCTAGATACGCTTAAAAGAGCAGCTGCTTCACTCAGGAAAGAAGAAAAGATAGTGATAGACTATTCTTCGCCCAATACCGCCAAGCAAATGCACGTAGGGCACCTCCGATCTATGGTCATTGGCGAGGCCTTATACCGCCTACTCTCGTTTTGTGGAGCAAAAGTCATACGAGACAACCATATTGGGGACTGGGGTACACAATTTGGCATGCTGATTATGGCTATCAAGCGAAAGGGCATCTGTCTAGAAAGTATAAACGACAATAGCCTAGAGGCCTTTGAAGCCCTTTATAAGGAAGGGTCCGCTTTGTGCAAGAGAGATCCTAGTGCTCTAGAAGAGTCCCGCAAAGAACTCGTAAAACTGCAGCAAGGGGATTCAGAAAATTACCGCATCTGGGAGCAAATCAACTCCCTCTCCTATCAAGCCTTTGAGGAAATATATACGGTTTTTGGCGTGAAGTTTGACTGTGTTTTAGGAGAATCCTTTTATAGGGACAAGGTTCAAAGAGTTCTTCAAGAGCTCAAAGAAACAGGCCTTGCCCAAGAAAGCAATGGCGCTCTAGTCGTCTTTCACCCAGAACACCCGCGGTTTAAGACGCAGCCCTTTATTGTCCTGAAGTCTGACGGCGCTAGCAATTATGCCACAACAGACCTCGCCACTGCGCTGTATAGGCTAGAGCACTTTCAAGCAAGCTTGATGATTAATGTCGTAGATAGCCGCCAACAGGACCACTTTGAGCAGCTTGCTCTTACAGTAGATAAATGGTTTGCAGCAAAGAGCTACCCCAGGGTAAAGCTCCTCCACATTGGGTTTGGAACTATTTTGGGCACCGATGGGAAGGCGATTAAGACCCGCTCTGGCGAATCGATAAAACTCAAAGACCTCGTCGCTGAAGCCCTAGAAAGAGCATACCGCATCGTAACAGAAAAAAACCCGAGCTTAGCAGAAGATGAAAAACGCCACATCGGACACATCATCGGCATCGGTGCCCTGCGCTACGCAGACCTCTCTCAAAACCGAAATTCTGATTATGTCTTTGACTGGGATAAACTCCTCTCTCTTGAAGGGAATACAGCACCCTATCTACTCTATGCTGTAGCGCGTATCCATTCTATTTTCAGAAAATATGGCCATAGGCGAGATTCTCTTTCCTTTGAAGCGGCGACACCCTTCGAAAGCCAGGCAGAGCTAGCCCTTGCCCAAAAACTCATTCAGTTTTCTACTGCTCTCACTTATGCCCTAGCCGAGCTAAAGCCCCACCTCTTATGCACCTACCTTTACGAGCTTGCGGGTCTTTTCTCTAGCTTTTACAAAGCAGAAAAGGTCATAGTCGAGGATGCAGCGGTGCTAGCTAGGCGTCTTTTGCTCTGCTCTTACACACTGAATGTTTTAGAGCTAGGGCTCGGGGCTTTGGGTATAGAAACGCTTGAAGCTATGTAAAAATCGCTTAGCCTGCCTTATGAAGATTGCCCTAGGAGCAGATGATGCCTACCCTATCCTTAAGCCGCTTTATATGCTTTTATGCCAAGCAGGGCACGTGGTATCGTGCTTTGGCGCCTTAGGAGTTGAAAGCCCGAACGTCATCGATACTGCCTCCGTTAGCCCCCTCAGCTGGCCTCAGGTAGGCCTAACGGTAGGAGAAGCCGTAGCCCAAGGACGCTGCGAGGAAGGCATAGTCGTTTGCTGGTCTGGCACTGGGGTTTGCATGGCTGCAAATAATAGACTTCTTTCGAAACCCTGTATTTTGGTTTCTGGGCAGGAAAAAATAAATGAAAAACCGGAGTGTACGCAAGAGTACATGAGGATTTTGAATTTGTTTTTGACGAACCCAGGGAGCAAAAGACTGGGTTTCCAAAGAAGTCTAAAATAAGAGGCATACGCGCTGCTCTCTGTACAGACACCCAAACGGCAACTGCCGCTAGGTTATGGAACCATGCAAACGTGCTTGCCCTTTCTAGCCGCTTGTTAACAGAAGACGTATGTCAAGAGATCCTCACTGCCTGGTTTAGCCCTGTAGACCCTAGCATAGGAGCAAAAGACATCGCTTTCTTAGCTGCCTTTGAAAGTAAAACTTCAGAGTATCGTCATTAGAACACTAGATAGCATAAGGCACTCCTATCTCTAAGACTTTCTCTTGGGGCAGCTCATAAAAGTCTGAATCATGCTGAGAAAGCAAAGATAGGTAGTAGTATATATTTTCAGAAAAACCGCTGAAAAACTTTACCTCACTGGGCAAGGCTAGCTTTCTTGACAAAAAGATAGAGAAAGGCTCTCCCTCCTGGAGAAAGCCCTGGGTGATGAGCGTAGAAATTAGGCTATGAAGATCCAACCTTTGCATAAAGCCTGTATAGAGGCGAAGCACATAGCATCCTGCTAGCTTTTCTTGCAAGTCTAGCAGGGCAGCTTCTTCACAATAGGGAATGCTCAAGCTTTGGGAAAACAGGACAAATATTTTTTCATGCAAATAGGTGTTGTGCTGCATATGAGCTAGCAGAGCTAAAGGCATACTATCCGGCTTAGAAGCCAGGAAAAAGGCTGCCCCAGGCAAACGCTGGGGATGATCTTTTAGGTGATGCCTTAAGATAATATCCAAAGGTTCTCCTGTATTGTGAGATAGGGGCTGAGGCAAAGCTGATCCCTTCCTCCACACCCAAATACTATAGTATACAAAAATGGCAATCCCCAGGACGTACCACCCTCCGTGGAAAAACTTACTGATATTCGAGAAGATAAAAAGCACCTCCAAAACTAAAATAGGAACTAAGACCACGATCATCCACCTTGCCTGACTCTTCTGAGGGGCATAGTATAGGAGCAGTAAGAGGGTTGTAATCAGCATGATCTTAGCCACACAAAGGCCATAGGCCAAAGACAAATTTTCGGAAGATTGAAAGAGTAATAGGGCTAGTACAGTTAGCCCATAGATAAAGTTATTAACAATTGGAATATAAATCTGACCCCGTACCGTAGTAGAGGTATGGAGAACTTTGAGTTTTGGGAGATAATTGAGACAAATAGAATGATACGCCACCGAAAAAATACCCGATAATACCCCCTGCGAGGCAATAATCGTTGCCAGCGTAGAGAGTATAAGCATCGGAACTAGTCCTCCTTCTGGCACCATGAGGTAAAATAAGTTATCCACTGAAAAGGGTGCCCTCAGGAGCAAAGCACCCTGGCCTAGATAGTTTAACGCAAGCGCTGGAAAGACAAACCCATGCCAGGCAAGGGCTATAGGCTTTCTTCCAAAGTGGCCTAAGTCTGCATACAGGGCCTCCGCGCCGGTAACGACTAAAATAACCGTCCCCATCACGCCTATACTAGACCCAGGGTTTAGTTTAAAAAAGCATAGAGCATAATAGGGATTTAAAGCCTTGAGGATAAAGGGATTGAGGAGGATCTGATAGATACCCAATCCCCCAATTACCAGAAACCACAGCACCATTATGGGTCCAAATAGATGACCTATGCGGTCTGTGCCCCAGCGCTGAATAGCAAACAGACTCGTAAGAATGATAAGCGTTAAGGGTATCACCCCATAGGCCCCATAGGGATGGAGTAAAGATAAGCCCTCTACCGCACTCAGGACAGAAATCGCCGGCGTCATGACCCCATCTCCAAAAAATAGGGCCGCCCCCAGTATCCCTAGGCAAAGGGCCAAACGAGGAAATATCCCTCTGGAAGCCACTAGGCTCGCTAAAGCTAGGGTGCCCCCTTCTCCCTGATGGTCTACCCTTAAAGCAAGCGTGACATACTTCAGGCTTACCACCCATACCAAGCACCACAGACACAAAGAGATTATCCCCAATACGTTTGGTGGGGTTATGCCTAGCCCATAGATGCTAAAACAAGCTTTGATAGCATATAAAGGGCTCGTCCCTATATCACCATATACAACGCCTATGGCTCCGAAGCACAAGCGAAAACAATGATCTTGCTTGTGCTTCATATCATGCGATCCAGCGTCATGTGAGTGCCACAGTAGCCTTGCTAGGCTTTAAGCTCGAGGTCCCTCAAAGCAGCCTCTTTTTGGCGCGAAAGCGACATAGACTCCAAGCAGGCTCTGCGCTGCTCTAGAGTAAAAGCAGCAGCATCCTGGCTCAGTTGAAGGGCCTTCTGGTCTTTTGCTGGGCTCTCTCCCATAAGAGATAAGAGCTCCATACGCTGTGCAGGCGTAAAGTGGATAGCATCATCGATGAACCGTTCTAAAATAGGATTTCGAGAGGCACTATGAGGATAGTGTTTTACCGTTACCCGAATATCCTCGAGCATGGCTAAGACTGAGCCGCCATCCTGGAGGGCATTGCATACCTGATCCTCAGCAACCCTCCTTTCACCGGGTGTCACATTCGAGCTTAGCAGACACGTATAGTACAAACGCCAGAAAAAGGGCACCGCTTCTTTTGAAACCAGCCGAAGTAAAATCCTGCTGTGCTGGCCCAAAACCCCTAATAAACGACCCTGTATATCCGCCTTACATTGGCTAATCAACCCATGCAAGTTAGCCTCTGGATGGTCCAAATAGGCTTCTAAAGTCTCTTCTCGGGTTCTTAAGTTGCTTATTCCCAAAAAACAATTCCCTAAATAAGAAGCATTTCCCGTTTTTTGCTCTAGAATCAAAGCCTTCAAAATAGCATCCTTTTCGTCACTTTCTGGTAAATACAAAGCATGGTTTACTCGATCGGAGAACTTCTGGTTAGAATCATGTGCGAGTGCGTTTAGGATCTGTTGGCTATATAGAGACATCCGAGGCTTGCCTATCCTTGAATTTAAAGGGTGAGATATAGTTTGTCTAGCCTCGCCTAGATGAGGGATATGTGACGCAAAGGGATTACCACGCTCATCTGAGAACTGAAATTTCAGGCGACTATTGCTGAACCTAGTGGACTGTAAACCATTCAAAGGGTTATCTTGAGCAGGGAAAGCATGAAGAGAAAACATAAGGGGTATAGTATTGAAGGGATAAGGGGGTAAAAATAGCGCAACCCTTAAGGTCTATTAAGGCGATGCATCAAAACTGACAAAGGATGATACAGAGATGCCCCCTCCCCTACAAGTAAAACTTATCCCCATAGCTTATTTATTTTGCTTTACCTGGACGCTGGTTTTTAAATGATTGGAAGTGCTATGCTAGTAAATACCATGCTAAAAACAATAGCCCAAGGCTCTGAGCGCTTTATCGGCCAAGAAGACCTTAAAGAAAGGCTACACTCAGGTAAGCGCCTAAAGGTCAAATTCGGCGTGGATCCTACGCGCCCAGACCTCACCTTTGGGCACAGGGTGGTCTTTAAAAAGCTACGCCAGCTCCAGGATATGGGCCATGAGGCTATCTTGCTTATAGGAGACTATACAGCACTCATTGGGGACCCCTCTGGCCGTTCTTCTACTCGCCCCATGCTGACAAAGGGAGACGTCCAGGCTAATGCGAAAACCTACCTAGACCAAGCCTTCAAGCTCTTAGACCCTACCCGCACCACTATACGTCACAATAGCGAGTGGCTTAGCCCTCTAAAGCTAGAAGACCTCATACACCTGTGCAGCCGCATCACCTTGGCACGTATTATAGAAAGGGATGACTTTGCAAAACGTTACGCTGAAAAAGAGCCCATTTCTATGGTGGAGCTCTTGTATCCCCTCCTCCAAGGCTACGACTCTGTGGCCCTAGAGGCGGACCTAGAGCTTGGAGGCAATGACCAGCTCTTTAACCTACTGATGGGCCGTATCCTTCAAAAAGAATATGGCCAAAAAGAGCAAGCCGTTCTGTGTATGCCCTTGCTTGTGGGGCTAGATGGCGTTCGCAAGATGTCTAAAAGCTATGACAATTACATTGCTCTGAATGAAGACGCTAAAAGCATGTTTGGGAAAATCATGTCCATTAGCGACGAAACGATGTGGACATATTACCAGCTCTTACTTCTAACGGATGAAGCAGAGCTAAACGTCCTAAAGCAAGAGCACCCCATGCAAGCGAAAAAGCAACTAGCTGTCACTTTGATTGAAGAATTTCACGGTCTAGATGCTGCCCAGTACGAGCTAGCTCAATTCGAGAAAGTATTCTCAAATAAAGAACTGCCTGAAACCATGCCTACTTTTAGCTGGAAAAGCCTTTCATCTGAGACCTCAGCCAGTATTTTAGATCTTTTAAGCGCCGCTCAGGCCGTGGCTAGCAAGAAGGAGCTCAAGCGTCTGATAGAGCAGGGGGGGCTAAAACTAAATCAAGAAAAAACCCTAGATCCCCTCCTAAGACTTAAAAAACCCTCTCAGGAGCAACCCTATATCTTTCAATTGGGTAAACGGCAATTTATAAAGATCGTCTAAGAGAAAAACTCCAGCAAACTTCCTTTTTTTAGACGGCTTCAGTCTTGCTAGAGTCCATATTCAGTCCTGAAGCAAAAAAGAGCTTGCTTTCAAAATAAATTTACATAGCTTACACCCAAAAAGCATTCTTACCACTTTACAATTCTTCCATGAAGCAGAAAACACTATCCGTTACACTCAGGGCTGAGCACGGCCGCGGGCCTGTCCGCCGGCTACGCAACGCAAAAAACATCCCCGCCATTGTCTACGGAGGAGAAACCGCCCCACGCTCCATCACCCTCAAGGAGGCAGACTTTCGCATACTGATGCGCTCACTCAGTGGTTCTGCTGCTATCATTCAACTAGAAGGTCTAGGCGATGATACCGTGCTATCTATCATTAAAGCTATCGTTCGTAACCCCCGCACTGACCGGGTGGACCACGTGGATTTTCTTGAAGTTTCCGCCAAAAAGCCCATGCAGACGACTGTCCCTGTCCAGCTCAAGGGGGAAGCCCATGGGGTCAAGAGTGAGAATGGTATTATAGACTGGGTCTCCCACCAAATATCCATTAGCTGCCTTCCAAAAGATCTTCCCGAGCACCTCGAGGTAGACATTACGCATCTACGTCTCAATCAATCTATCCATATCAACGACTTGCCTAGCATCCCTGGTATTAGCTTTGAAGGAAATAAGGACCAAGTCATCGTGTCTTGTGTAGAACAACAAGCTGCTGAGGAAGCTCCTAGCACAACTGCAGCTCCTGCTGCCTCACCAGTGGCCCCTGCTAAAGCTTCCAAATAAGTGGCTCAAGTGGCTTTAAATGAACTTGATCCCCGGGCCTAAATTCATTGTTTAACGCTTAGGAGCCGTTCCTTAAAACGCTGAAGCATATGAAGGCGAGGCATTTTAGTCCCTTATTAGAGCTCCTCTGTCCTTTGCTTGAGCATCTCATTAAAGATTTCCCAAGCCTGGTCTGGTCCCGGCAAGGTATCCACAGGGCTGGTTTTACCTAAGACTCTATGAGTAGCTGGGTAGCTCCACAGGCGTGCATGGGCCCTTGCGTCTTGAAAGGCACTTCCCAGAAGCACAAGAGTTCTTTTCTGAAAGGCTGCCCCTACATGCATCATGAGGCTAGAGTTGCAGATAATGCAGTCTGCCTGCTTGGCTAGAGCGAGAGATGCCCGAAGGCTATCACAGCCAATTCTATCTTGCACCCAAGGGCAGCACACTCTTAGCGCTTCGCCCAATACTTTTTCTTCACCAGAGCCTGTAAGGATAACCGTTGCATCTAGTTCCTGCCCTATCCGCTTTAAGAGCGCCTGAAAGTAGTCTAAAGGCCAGCATTTTTCACGCAGTCCCCCTCCTGGGGCAAACATTATTCTTAGCTTTCGCTTTTCATTGGCATAGTGTAGCCACTGGTGTTCTGCTGCTTGGATTTCTTGTGGGGTGAGATAGAGTTGGGGCCTAGGGGCTACTCCGGGGTTTTCCCTGCCTAAAAGTTGTAAAAACTTTAGGGCAAAAGCGCTGACATGCTCATCAGGGTCAAAATCTAGGTAGGTTTGGCAAGCACTATGGCCTCCTGCATAGCCCCTTACACCCAAGCGGTAGGGTATCTTCGCTTGCAGGAGAAGGAAGGCGCCCTGAGGGCTACCCAGCACATCAATCCCTATATCTGCCCTCAAGGCTCGTAATTGCTTCACTTGGGGGGACCTTAGGCTATACCACAATCCTTCTAGGAATGTTCGTAAATGCCCTCTCCCAGGCTTTGTAAGGGCCTTATTATGCCAAGGGGCATCTAGGCACAGGATGTCATCTACATACGGATTATGCTCTAGCAAAGGGAGGTTCCAAGAGCCTGTGCCTACTAGCAGTTTAGTTTTAGGAAAAGCTTTTTTCAAGCCCTCAAAAAGAGGAGTAGTGGTCAAAAGATCTCCCCTATCATTGTTTCGGAGAACAAAAATACGTTTAGGATGGGGTGCAAAAACCTGTACATTAGGCGCAAAAACCTTTGCATAAGCGGCTAAGAGGATATCTATACAGTGTTTTTTTAGGCTAGGCGCGTATGT
>JACCDN011125382.1_pt1 | contig 25999 bp, 27 predicted proteins | sample 7441691 | NCBI WGS metagenome assembly JACCDN01 (sample SAMN15323439, study PRJNA562643) | freshwater metagenome | isolation source: river surface water | place: USA:Blue River Watershed | collected 2017-08-16 | reverse complement strand
CTTTTTCAAAGAGGGCTTAGGCAGGAAGCGTTAGCGGCGGGATGGGGTTTGTAACTCTGTCCTAACTCGAGCTTGTTGTCTTAAAAATTACTCAATGTCGTGAAACCTTTTATAATCAATATTGGCGTGGCCAAATTTATCCCAGCTCATGATGTCAACAAAGCAGCCGCCAAATTTAATTTCGCTGGCGACGTATGAGTGGTGGGTGTGAACGGTTTGCGAAAGGGTTTCGTCAAAGCCGGCTAATGACACGATAATTTCGATATTTTTGCTCTCTAAATCTTCTTTTTTCATTCCAAATAACGGACTATCTGCGTCAATCTTATGGCGCAGCGTCCAGCTTGGCATAAGGAGTGGCACGTTATTGCGCATCAAGTTTAAATCGTAAAAAGCTCTTCTTATTGAGCCTTCTTGCGACAATTCATCGCAGATAAAAACTGCTTTAATCAGCGGGTCGGCAATTTGACTGGTGCGCAAATTTCCTAAACGAAAAATGAAACAATCGGTGTTTTTGTAAGGAGAAATCAGCGCGTAATTTCCAAATAAAATTCGGGTACTTGGTCGCGAAATTTTTGAAAAAATTACACCAGTTGCAACGGCAAGTCCCGACAGACCCATCAAGGCTTCAACCGTCACTAAAATATTTGTAAAAGTTGTGACTGGGGCCATTTTTCCATAACCAATTGTCGCCAAAGTTTGCACACTAAAAAAGAAAGCATCTTGAAATGATCCCGCTTTAGCATTTTCAATGCCGCCGTCTTCAATCAAATAAAGCGCGGCAAAAATGGCGTTGATGGTGACGTAAAATAAAATAATGGCACAAATAAGTCTTAACCACGAAGAGCTTAAAGAATTGATGTAAAGATCGTTGCGCGAAATTCTTCTGATCCCGTTGCGCTTGATGCGAGCCATCTTGCCATCGCGATGCACAATGCGAGAACTGCGAGAAACTTTAGGGTGAGAATTTGTGTTTTTTGGCATTGGCAATTTTTAATTAGTGAAGTAATGATCGAGAAATTTTATTACTCGGTTGTCCACTAGAATTTAAATTTATAATCTAACTAAAAATCTCTTGATCGCATTAACAAAGCCAACAAAAAAAACCAAAAAATAATCCTCGATCAAAAGCCCTCTTTTTAAAAAGAGGGTGGTCGACGAAGTGAGGCTGGGTGATTGATGCGCAGCTCTCAAGAGGTCCAGTGCACCCGCAAAAATCACCCGAATCACCCGTCTCAATCGCTAAAGCGATTGATCCACCCTCTTTTTAAAAAGAGGGCTTTAGCAAGAAGCTTAGCGGCCCAGCGTAATTCAAAAATAACCTCTAATGTGGCGCTTCGCTTGCAATAACTGCGGTTAAATAAGTCGGCATCTTCAACGCTTGCAAAAATCATAAAACGCCTCAGGGCGGCTTTTACAAGAAGATGGGTTGTGTTAAAAATAATTAACCAACAAGGTTCCGGTAAAATAAATGCCCAAATTGCAGGACGGGCTTTGCAATCCCATTCTCTAAGTTCGTACAAAAACCTAAAGTAAGGAAATGAAAATGTGGACTGGGTTTGCTAAAAACCGTTTACAGCTCCGAACCCAGAGCTGAGACGTGTAAAATCTTAGCGCCTCGTGCTCTTGCTGCTAATAGTTTGTGAGCCCATTCTGCTTCCTCCGATATTTCCTGCTGATGTTGAGGGTGTTTCTTCTTCACACAAACCATCCAGCTCTGCCAGTAGCTTTAAATCTTCAGGATTATATCTTTGATTATCAGAACCTAACGCATCTAATTCTTGTTGAAGATGCCTCTTTTCCTCTTCTGTAATTTTGCCACTAGCGATTAGTCTATTCATCGGATCATCTGCGGTAAAAAAAGCATTTAATTCATCGGCGGATCTTTTAGATTTTTTTATTTCTTTAGGAATCTCTTTTCCTCTGTTTAAAAGCTCGTTTACAACAGCTCCAAATTTGTTTTTTTCGGTAGGGTGTATTAAATATCTCGCTATTTCTTGAAGATTAAAACCAGATCCTGATTTAGATTTGAACTTATTAGGGTCAAGATTGGGGTCAAGGGATTGGCAAGACTTTATAAGTTTACGTACTAACTTTTCATCATCAAAGCCAGTTAAGTCTTGAAGATTGGTTAATGTTGTAGTGAATTTTTCAATATCATTGCCGCAATCACCCAACATTTTATTTGCAGCTTTCAAATATTCTTTACGTTGTGGTTCATCTGTCCTTAGGGATTTAATGCCATTCTTATGAAAAACTACTTGTTGCAATAAGGCTTGTTTTAGCTCAGATATAATTGGCATAAATCATTTAATAAAGTTGATATACTTAATCTGCATTTTGCTATTTTAAAAATGTAAACTTAGGGGTCGAAAACTTAGTATTTCAAAAAAACCAAAGTCAAATTTCTTCTTTTGCTAATTTTAAAACTAATTAACTTGGTTCAAGTTGTGATTGGCTTGCGGCAGGAATATGATTGGGTCTTGTTAAAAAAATCGATGCAAGAGTGATCCTAAAAATGCGAAGTAATAAAAAATTTTAACCATCTATAATTATGAAATTTTATCTCAAATTATTAATGTTTTTAAACCTGTTCGTGGCCTCTGGCAGCGCATTTGCAGAAAATAAATCAGTGGCTGTTTTTGATGTGACAGAAAATAAATCTAGCGAATTGCCGCGCAATTTTCGCGATCTCAATTCGGTTAATCTTAATGCAATTGCCAGTGCGCAATTTTCAGAAAAGCAGTTGCAAGAGGTGCGTAAAAAATATGCAAAAGATAAAATAATAATCGTTGATTTGCGTGGCGAAGCTCACGGCATAATCAATGGTGAAGCTGTTTCTTGGCGTTCGATTTTTGACAATTCTAACAAAAAAGAATCTGAAAAAAATCTGTTAAGCAATTTGCAAAATGAAACTGATCTGCAAGTAAATAAGGTTTCAATGCGAGATCGTAAAAGCGGTTGGTACAAAGAAGCGACGCCAATTGATGTTAAAATTACCAGCGTTGCTGACGAAGAATATTTAGCGAAAAAAAATGGCTTTGAATATAAGAGATTTCTTGTGCGAGACTTTGATGTGCCTAATCAAAAGCAGTTCGCAGAAATGATTAATTTTATCAAAACTTTACCAAGCGACAAAAAAATTTATGTTCATTGCGCTGGCGGCAGTGGCAGAACCGGAATGTTTTTGGTGTTGTTGGATATTTTTAAAAACGGACAAAATTCTTCTTTAGAAGAAATTTTCGCAAGGCAGGCCAAACTTGGAGCGGCAAAGCTTGACGAAATTTCAACCGACGAAGCTTGGACAAAAGAAATTGCCGCAAAAAGGTTAAAAATGATCGAGAAATTTTATTACTCGATTGCTCGCTAAAACTTTCAAATTTTTTAAAAAATGTTTCTACTTTTTCTCAAATCAATTTTGATTGGTCTTTCTGTGGCAATGCCAATTGGACCTATTTCGACTCTCGCAATTAAAAATTGTTTAACTCGCGGATTTAAAATTGGTTTTGCCACCAGTTTTGGCGCTTCAATCACCGAAGGTTTTTACGGATTTGTGGCGACGGGTAGTTTGGTTTTTATCTCAAAATTTCTTACAACTTACATTTCAGAAGTAAAAGTTGTCAGCGGCGCGGCCTTGATTTTGCTGGCTGCGTACGAAATTAAAACCGCTAAAAATTTTAATTTTTCTAAAATTAAAACCAAAGAACGCGGCTTTTTTTACACCACATTTTTCACCTCATTTTTAACTTTAGGCAGCCCAATGACCATTGCCTTATTCATTGGAGTTTTTGCCACAATGACCGGAGTTCAGCTTTCTAATCAAGAAATGGCGGTGACAGTTTTGGGCATTTTTACGGGGTCAGTTTTATGGGCTTTTGTAATGTGCGGCACTGTGTCAATCATGCGACACAAGCTTTCGCAAAAAATGATGGCGGGAATAAAAATCGCCGCCGCTTTGATAATTGGTTCGTTTGGAACTTACGGAATTTGTAGTGTGGTTTTCTTTTAATTTTACTATTTTCAATTTCTTACAAAAATATGTCTGAGGTTAATAAGTTCTACGATTATAATAATCCGTTAAGTTTTTCTTGCGAACAAACTGCGCAAAAAGTTATTCAGGGCAAAGATTTAAAAAGAACTCAAATAGAAAATTTATGTGCTGATTTTTTTACCAATCGTATTTACGCCACTGTTATTGAGGATGGAAAAACCAAAGACGAAGCTTTGAAAATTGCTGCTCAAGTTGTTGTAAAACATGGTGAAGAAATTAAAGAACAGCTTAAGAAAAACGATGAGGCTGTTGCTTTGGAAGGCGGCGACAAAGAGCAATCTTTTAGCGGTCAAAGTCAGCCAAACACTTCCGAAGATATTAAAAAAATTTCTGGCGGAACCATGGCGCAAATTATTACAAAAATTGCCGAAATTATGGCCAGTATGTCGCCGCAGCAAAGAGCTTCTATGGCTCAAAACCTCAGTGCTTTGTTTGAGGTTTTGGGAGTGTCTTTTGACAAGATGAGTGAAAGCATGCAGAAATTGGCGGAGGAACCAATTTTGATTTCTATCGTAAAAGATATTTTGACGGGAACGAGTGGTGAAGAAATTTTTGGCGAATTGATTAAAGAGCATTTAAATTCTGGTCAAAAAGAAAAAGTTGATCAGGTTTCAAAAGAAGATCTGAAAGAATTTGGGGAAAAAGTAATTCAGCAGCAAGAAGCCAAGGTGGTTTGTCGTTAGATTAAGCTAAAAAACATCTTTTTTAAAGATTTGGCCTCGGGCTAAAATTCAAAAAAATAGGCTCTAAACCCTTTTAAATAAAGCTTTTAAAGCCAATCAAAATTTATGCAAAAAATTGCAATTTTCGTCGATATTCAAAACATTTATTACACCACAAAAGAGGCGTATCAAAAACATTTCGATTACAATAAATTTTGGGCAAAGGTGACAAAAGATTGCGAAGTTGTAAAAGCAATTGCTTACGGAATTGCTCGTAATGATGAAAAGCAAAAACAGTTTCAAAATATTTTACGCGCCATTGGTTTTGAGGTAAAATTAAAGCCATTCATTCAAAGAAAAGATGGTTCAGCAAAAGGTGATTGGGATGTTGGAATCGCGCTGGACGTGATGGAATATGCTCCGGAGTGCGACAAAGTAATTTTAGTTTCAGGAGATGGTGACTTTGATTTGTTGGTGCAGCGCGCCAAAGAAAAATTTGGTACGAAGGTTGAAGTTTACGGAGTTCCTAGTTTAACTGCTGATTCACTAATTAATTCGGCGGATAAATTTAGCGCGATTGAAGGTGAGTTGCTTTTGTAAAAAAATGTTTACGAAAAAAATGAAAAAAACCAAAGTTGCAATTTTAATTTCAGGTCGTGGAAGCAACATGCAAGCCATAGTTAAAGCTTGTAAAGATTCTGATTTTCCGGCGGAAGTTGTTTTGGTTTTATCAAATAAATCTGAAGCTGAAGGCTTAAAATTTGCGCAAGAAAAAAACATCAAAACTGCTTTTGTAAATCACAAAGAATTTTTTTCACGAGAAGATTTTGATAAAAAAGTTAGTGAAGAAATTGAAAAATCTGGTGCCGAAATTATCTGTTTGGCTGGATTTATGCGTTTGCTTTCGCCTTGGTTTGTGCAGCGCTGGTTTGATAAATTAATCAATATTCATCCGTCACTTTTACCTGAATTTAAAGGCGCTGATGCGGTTGGAGATGCAATTAAAGCTGGCGCAAAAAAGTCTGGCTGTACAGTGCATTTTGTGCGCGAAGAAATGGATTCTGGGCCGATTATTTTGCAAGCAGAGGTTGAGATTGCAGAAGTTGATGACAAAGAAATTCTTGCAGCAAAAATTTTAAAAGAAGAGCATCGAATTTATTCAGAAGCGTTAAAAATAATCTGTGGGAGATTGGGTTAGGTTTTAGACCCCGTCGAATGACGGGGTCTGGTTTTGAATCATTTTATCCGTTAACTATACCAATTTTTTTCTAAATCTTTTTCAAATGAAAATTCTTCCTCTCGTAATTGCTCCAGATCCATTGCTAAAACAGGTTTCAAAGCCGGTAGAAAAAATAGATGAAGCTTTGCGCCAATTTATGAAAGATATGGTAAATACAATGTATGCCGAACACGGAATTGGTCTTGCTGCGGTACAAGTCGGAGTTTTAAAAAGAGTTCTGGTGATTGATGTTGATTATGAAGCTGACGATCACAACCATCACCACGACCATCACGGATGTGGTGGAATTCACGTTAAAAATACCAATCCACGCTTTTTTGTTAATCCTGAAATCATTGAATTTTCTAAAAATAGCCAATCTTACAATGAAGGTTGTTTATCTTTTCCTGAAATGCGTTCAGAAGTAAAAAGGCCAGAAGAGGTGACGGTAAAATATCTTGATTTTGACGGAAAAGAGCAGGTTGAAAAAATGACTGGTTTGATTGCAATTTGTATTCAGCACGAAATAGATCACTTAAACGGAATTGTTTTTGTTGATCATATTTCAAAGCTGAAGCGTGACGTGATTTTAAATAAAATGAAAAAACTACACAGAAAATGAAACATTTCCGCTACAAGGCAATTAACGATGAAGGTCGCTACATTAAAGGCAAAATGGCGGCAGAAAATCCAGCGGATTTGGCGACAATTTTACGCTCCACTGGTCTTGAAATTGTTTCTTACAAAGAAGAAAGGCAAAGTTCGGGAAGTTTTTTAGATAAAATAACTAGTAAAGATTTAATTGGAATTTTTGTGCATTTGGAGCAGCTTGAAAGAGCTGGCGTTTCCATTATTGAATCAATCGACGATTTGAAGGAAACTGCAGATGCCCCCAAGGTAAAAAACCTGATGTATGAAATTCACGAATCTATCAAAAATGGTAGCTTATTTTCTGAGAGTTTAGCGAAACGTCCTGACGTTTTTAACCCAGTTCACATTGGCTTGATCACGATGGGTGAAAAAACTGGTAACTTAACCAATGCCTTTTCAAGCATTATTGAAGATTTGAAATGGTCGATGGACATTAAAAGAAAAACCAGAAAGGCAATTACTGGTCCTCTTTTTGGTATTATTATGATGTTTGTGGTTATTGGTATTATGACTTCCGTTGTAGTGCCGAAAGTAACAGGATTCATTGTATCTCAAGGTTTAGATCTACCTTTAATGACCTTGTCTCTTATTGCCTTCTCCGACTTTGTTAAAGCCAACTGGTACTTAATAATTTTTTCAGTGCCGTTTATGTGGCTGGTAATAAAAGTTTTGTCAAAATCTCCTGAAATGGCTATTCGCATTGATGATCTTAAATTAAAAATTCCTATTTTTGGTCCGATAGTAACTAAAATTGACTCAGCAAAATTTTGTCAATTTTTTGCCATGACCTTTCGAAGCGGTTTGGGTGTTATTGAATGCTTGGAAGCGGCTGGAGGAGTTGTAAAAAACAGCGCGGTTCGAAGAAGTATTTTGGTGGTAAAGCAACAAGTTTCAGATGGTCAATCTTTGGCTAAAGCTCTTTCTTCCAGCGGATATTTTCCAAACCTAGTTATTCGTATGTTTAAAATTGGTGAAGAAAGCGGTAACATGGAAAATGCTCTTCAAAATATTAAATTCTTCTACGACCGCGAAATTAACGACTCAATTGATAGGTTGGTAGGCATGATTCAACCAACTCTAACAATTGTAATGGGTGGCATGATTGCTTGGATTACTATTGCAGTATTTGGTCCAATTTATGGAAGTTTCTCGAAAATAAATTAATGTTTAAGAAGCAAGCTTACTTTGTTGCGGGAGTTGGAACTGATATCGGCAAAACATTTTTAGTTGAAAATCTTTGCCGAATTTTGCCGGATGTTATGGCGATAAAACCAATTGCCAGCGGTTTTTGCGATAATAATTCCAACAGCGATTCGGCAAGAATATTGCAGTCTCTTTATCTAGAGAATTCTCATCAAAACATTAACAAAATCACTCCTTGGCGTTTTGTAGAAGCGGTCTCTCCGCATTTTGCGGCAGAAAAATTAGGAGTAGAAATTGACTTTTTGGAGGTTGTAAAATTCTGTCGTGAAAAAATTTCTGAATCGAAAAAGAGCGATAAGTTTTTATTTATTGAAGCTGCCGGCGGTGTGATGACCCCGATTAATAACAACAAAACCTTTCTCGATTTGGCGGTAGAATTGCAAATTCCAACATTGTTAGTTAGTGCAAATTACCTAGGTGCAATAAGTCACACACTTTCCGCAGTAAAAGTTTTGAATTTGGCTGGCGTGGAGATAGAAAAAATCATCATTAATGAAAATCTGCCACCATTCGAAGATCAAGAAAACTCAATTATTGAAACTGTAAAAAATTTTACTTCAAAAAAAGTTGTTTCAATGAACGACTTTTTCAAAAACTTTTCTTGATTAAAATATCATCTGTGGAAACTGTCGCTCCAGCTTGAGTTTCTTATAATTATAATCCCTTCAAATCATAAAAATAACCAATGACAAACATAATCAATTTTGACGATCACAAAAAAGAAGAAGGCGTTGCAGTAGCTATTGAAGACATCCTTTTGCAGAAAGAAAAAGATCGCCAAGATTGGGCGCATAAAGCTGAAGTTTTATGTGAAGCATTGCCTTACATGAGAAAATTTGCTGGCGAAACTTTTGTTATTAAGTTTGGTGGTTCGGCAATGGGTGGAAAAGATAATCTTAAAAATTTTGCCAAAAATGTTGTGTTGCTAAAACAAGTTGGAATTAACCCGATAATTGTTCATGGCGGTGGACCGCAAATTGGTCAAATGCTTAATAAGCTAAACATTAAATCATCTTTTATTGATGGCTTGCGTATTACAGATTCTGACACCGTTGATGTTGTTGAAATGGTTTTGGCTGGGTCAATTAACAAGATGATTGTAAAAGAAATAAATGCTGCAGCTGGTAAGGCGATTGGCATTTGTGGAAAAGATGGAAATTTAATTCGCGCTAAAAAACTTTCTCGCACCAAAAAAGATCCTGAATCCAACATCGAAAAAATTCTAAATCTTGGTTTTGTAGGTGAGCCCTACTTAATCGATCCTGAAATTTTAGATATGTTTGAGGGTACCGACATAATTCCGGTAATTGCTCCAATTGGCATTGGCGACAATGGCGAAACCTACAACATCAATGCTGATACTGCGGCTGGTGCAATTGCTTCTGCAGTTCAAGCTTCTAAATTGATCATCCTTTCTGACATTGACGGCGTTATGTTGCCAAATGGCGAGCTAGTTAGTCACCTAAATATCGCAACAGCCAAACAAATGATTCACGACGGCATTATCACTGGCGGCATGATACCAAAAATCGAAACCTGCATCAATGCTTTGGCTGGAAATGTTTCTTACGCTCACATCCTAAACGGCGGAGTGGATAACATTTTATTGATGGAAATTTTTACCGAAAGCGGCGCTGGAACAATGATTTTTTAAGAACCTGTTCAAAATCTTTTATTACCCCAGATCTGTCATTAGAATCACTACATTATCTCTACTAACCCGATCTTGCATATTTATGACGAAGAAATTTTGAGGAAAAATTGCGACAGAAAATGTAAGTTGTACCAAGTGTTGCAGCGTCATTTTCCGAGCAAATTTTTATCAAAAAGACGAAGCTAAAAAGGTAATTAGGAGATGTTAGTTGCAAAGAGGTGGATGAGGATGAAATTTATGTTTTGGTATATACCAGAACTAATCTATTTTGATTTTGATTACCACCAACTAACCTGCGGAGCCCAGAAAGTAAAGATTCTGGAGAGGGTAAGCAGCCTATCTTCACAAAAACTTCTGCGTCTTTAACGCGATTAGAAGCTTTATTATCACCGCTAGAAGTATTGCTCCCAATATCTCCATCTCTAAATGTGATCTCCTCAATCATAATAGCGGCACTCTCTGAACCACGCCCCTCTCTATAACTTTCATTGTGGCTTATTGGAGTCGCAACAGCAGAACCTTTGTTTTGAGGTCCGCCATCATCTATCGCTTCGCCCTGAGAAAGAACTTCTTTATTTTTACTAGGAATCGGCGAGGTCTCAAAATCACTAAGAGCTTCTCCAGGTTTTCTTGGGTTTCTAAAACCTTCTCTTGGCATTTTTTTTCCAGGAGTTTTTAGAACTCGAATCGGGACATTTCTCTCTTCAGATGCTCGAGGGTCTTCTCTATTCGGAGTGGCTGTAAAAATTTCTTCTTTTATTTCGTCGGAAAATGCATCTTGAGTTTGATCTGGTAAAACTACAGAAGCAGGCTGTAAATGAGGTTGTAGATTCAAAATCTCAATTTCTTCTTTTCCCTCGCTAATTGCAACTTGAGTTTGATCTGATGGATCTGCTGGAGTAGGATGCGCTAGAGGTTTAAAATAGGGATCAAAGTTAGGCTCAGAAATCTGAGTGGATTCTTTTTTATTCTGAGAGTGAGATACTAGATTCAAAATTTTACCATGGTCTTTCTCTGCAATTTTCTTTGCCTTTTTATCTACTGACGTTGTAAAATTTTCTAACCAAGGTGGCGATATTATTACGAGCTGCTCATGAAGATTCGCCCATTTTTTAATATAATCTTTATCTATAGAGACTTTATCGGTATCGTAGTTAAATCTTCCAATTCCTAACCTCTTTCCACAGCCACTTATATCAAGTTTTCTTAGACCTCTGGGAACTTTAAATGGCAATATTAACTCTTTTATATCACCCAAAATTCTAAGTTCCTTTAATCTATTCGGCAGTTTGCATAGCGATAAAGACAGAGATTGTGCTGGAAAATTAACTTCTAAAATCTCAACAGTATCAGGAATCTTTCTTCCAGAATAAGATCCCATAAAGTCACTAGAATTTTCTCTAGAATTAGAAAAACTTTTAAAATCTTTTTGTTCTAGCGTGCATTTTAGACCACTTTTGTCTATTATCATATTTTTGTGGAAAATTTAGGAATCAGCTTTGTAAAATTAGAATTTAACTTTTAACCACAATAACGCTTAAATAAAACCTATTAAACCGAATATATTCAAGCTTCTCAAGAGATTTATATCTTTGTATGGTATCGCTGTCAAATCAAAGTTTCTTTTAAAAAATATTTCTTCTTACTTCCAAAATTCCTCAATCGCCAAAGCTACATCAAAAATTGACTGTTCGTCAAAATGTTTAGAGATTAATTGCAAACCCAAAGGCAAGCCATCTTTATCAAAGCCTGCAGGAACAGACATTGCGGGCAATCCAGCTAAGTTCACCGGAATTGTAAATACGTCATTTAAATACATTTTTACAGGATCTGTGTCGCCGAGTTTTTTAGATTCTTCAATTGAAAAGGCTGCACTTGGAGCTGTGGGTGTTAAAATCACATCAACTTTTTTAAAGGCTTCATTGAAGTCTTGCAAAACAAGGTTGCGCACCTTTTGTGCCTTTTTGTAATAAGCGTCAAAATATCCAGCAGAAAGCACGTAAGTTCCAGTTAAAATTCGGCGTTTCACTTCGTTACCAAAACCTTGCGCTCTGGTTTTTTCATACATTTTTTCAATCGATAAATCTTTTTCTTCAGCTCTAAATCCATAACGAACACCATCAAATCTCGCTAAATTTGACGAGCATTCGGCAGAGGCTAAAACATAATAAACTGCGGCTGCGTATTGAGTGTGAGGAAGAGAAATTTCAACAATTTCAGCGCCGCGTTTTTGCAAAATTTCTTTGCCACGATTCCACAGTTGAATAATTTCTTCCGACATTCCATCGGCAAAATATTCTTTAGGAATGCCAATTTTTTTGCCGGAAATATTGGAGTTGAGAAGTTTTTCAAATTGTGGAACGGCAACATTTACTGAGGTTGAATCTTTCAAATCAAAACCAGAAATAATGCGCTGTAAAAGCGCTGCATCGTAAACGTCTTTGGCAAAAATTCCAGCTTGATCCAGTGAGCTGGCAAAGGCAATCATTCCATATCGAGAGCAGCGTCCGTAGGTTGGCTTAATCCCAACAGTATTTGTAAAAGAAGCGGGTTGTCTGATTGATCCGCCAGTGTCAGATCCGGTTGCGCCTAAACATAAATTAGCTGAAACCGCAGTAGCAGAGCCGCCAGAGCTTCCACCAGAAACAAGATTTTCGTCAGAATTTTTCTTTTTATAAGGATTAATAACATCGCCAAAATAACTGTTGGTGTTGGCTGAGCCCATAGCAAACTCATCCATGTTTAATTTTCCAAGCGTTACAGAGCCTGCATCTAAGAGTTTTTGAGTTACGGTTGATTCGTAAGCTGGTACGAAATTTTCCAGCATTTTTGAAGAAGCGGTAGTGCGAATATTTTTTGTGCAAAAAAGATCTTTGATGGCGAGAGGAATTCCTTCTAAATCTCCCATTTTTCCAGCGGCAATATTTGCGTCAGATTGTTTTGCTTGCCCTAAAGCGATTTCAAAAGTTTCTGTAATAAAGGCATTTAAATTGCGATTTTGCTCAATGTTTTTGATGTAAGCAGAAGTGACTTCAACGCTAGAGAATTTTTTATTTTTTAATCCATCAAGAGTTTGGCGGAGGCTTAATTTTGTAAGTTCTGACATGTTTTTAAAAATTATTTAGAATCTTAATTTTGAGAGAATTTCGCTTGCTCGATTAATTCGAACAACTCTTTTTTTGTAAGAAGTTCGCTAGTAAGCAAACCTTTTGGAGCTTTCGGTCCGTAAACCGCATTAAAGGGAATTGCAAATCGGTTATTTTTTCGTAAATACTGCATAATTTCTTCATTTGGTTTGGTAATGTCACCACGCATTGCTACCACTTTGCCGCTTTGAAGTTTTTTTATAACCTCTTCATCTTGTAAAACGCGCAATTTATTGAATTTGCAGCTAAGGCACCAATCGGCAGTAACGTCAACAATAACAATTTTTCCGCGAGAAACCTGTTGGTAAATTTCTGCCTCGTCAAAATTTTGCCAGATATCATCATAGATTTCTTTCTGAGTTTCTTGATAATTTTTCAGAGTTGTTGGTAAAGCAATGCTAAGTGAAGTAATAAATGCAATGGCAATGTATTTTAACAGTTCTGATTTAATGCGAATGCAGGCCAAAATTGAAATAGCTAAAGCTCCAGCCAGAAAAGCTGGAATTGCGCCGATTACTCCAGATAAAACATACATTAACCACATTATTGTTGCGGCGAGCAGACCGGCCATTAATTGTTTAATTTGATTCATCCAATTTCCTGGTTTTGGTAATAAATAAACCAATTTTGGCGAACAAATTAAAACCAGATAAGGTGAACAAAATCCAATTCCAATAAAGGTAAAAATTATTAAAATTGTTAGAAAATCTTGAGTTAAAGCAAAAGAAATTGCTGATCCTAAAAACGGCGCAGAGCAAGGAGTTGCAAGAGCTACTGCAAGAACTCCAGAAAGAAAATTTGGTAAGAAAATGCTATTTTTTCTTTCGCCTTCAGTTATTTTTTTGTTAAGAATGGTAGCTAAAACTTGGTTAAAATTCATTTCAAAAACCCCAATTAAATTACCAAGAAAAATCACCAAGATAACAATTAGGGATATCAAGAAATAAGGGTTCTGAAACTGAAGCCCCCAGCCTAAAGAATTTCCGGTTATTTTTATTCCAATCGCCAGTCCGGCAAAAATAACGAAGCAGAATAAAATGCCTAAAATTGTATAAAGAAAAGCAAAGCGAATGCGAGAAATTGCGGCATTTGAATGATTGATAATCGACAAAAGCTTGATTGACAAAACTGGCAAAACACAAGGCATGATGTTTAAAATTGCACCGCCAAAAACTGCTAACAATATGGCGGAAATTAAAGTCATGTTTGTTTTGGTGATCGGTGATGAAGAATTATTTTCGTCTAAATCTTTAATGTCTGGCGCGATGGTTTTTTCTGTAAATTTTTGAAAATGAGACAGAGCTTCGTTATCAATTTCATCTGTAATTTCGAGCGAAAATTTTTCGCTGACAGGAATGCAAACTTCTTTGCATAAGCCATAATCAAGACTGAGAATAATTTCGGTTGGTTTTGAGACGTCTTGTAACTCAATTTCAAAAGGAATTACAACTTCATTTTTATAAAAATTATAATGCAGGGTTTCTTCCCCTAAAACCTCTACGCCACTTTCAGATTTTGGCCAGATTATCTCATTTTTTGCGATATTTTTTGAGTCAGTAAAATCAAGAGTAGGTGGTAATCCGATTCCCCCAGAATCATTGCCGTAAATTTTCCAACCGTCTGTAATTTTAAAGTGAATGCCTGCGATTAATTTTTTATTGCCGTCAGCATCTTGGTAAAAACTGGCGATTAATCTTGTTTTTGAAGCTTGGTTTTGGTTTTCATGCCAATTGCTAATTGCGGCTGAAGCAACTTCAAAACGCAAAAAAAGCGTCAGAAAAATCAGAAAAAAGACCTTTTTCATTTTGTTAAAAACTTAGATTGAAAAACTTGATTACGGAAGATAACTTTTTTGCCGCTTCGAACTGCAATTTCTAATCTCTCAATTTTTAAAAATGAATCCTCAAATTAATTCAAAAAACAGTCCGCTGGAAACTTTGCACGTTGTTTCCAAAAAAGTTTCTTGCGATGGATCAGCAACTCATCCTTTGGTTTACCTTAATATGGGAAATAAAACTTCAGTGACTTGTCCTTATTGCAGTAAATTTTTTACGATCGAAGACAAAACAGGAAATAATTCGGTGATTATTGGTCTTAAAACTCAAATGCAGGAAGATAAATAAAATGAAGAATACAGCAATTATTGGCCTTCAATGGGGCGATGAAGGAAAAGGAAAGATCGTCGATTTTTTATCGGACAAATTTGATGCAATTGTGCGTTTTCAGGGCGGTCATAACGCCGGTCACACTATTAAAGTTGGAGAAAAAACGTACAAACTAAGTCTTCTTCCTTCGGGAATAATTCGTGGTAAATTTTCTGTTATTGGCAGCGGTGTTGTTGTTGATCCAATTGCGCTTTTCTCCGAGATTCAAAAAATTGAAGAAGCTGGAATTAGCATTACTCGCGATAATTTAGCAGTCGCCGAAAATTGCTGCTTAATTTTATCAATTCATCGCGAACTCGATCAGCTTTTAGAAGTTAAAAAAGGTGAAAATAAAATTGGCACTACGGGTCGCGGAATAGGTCCTGCTTATGAAGACAGAGCAGGGCGAAGAGCAATTCGTATTTGCGATTTATTGGATGAAAAATCTTTAAATGAGCGAGTAGAAAATCTTCTTTTTTATCACAATCTTTTGCGCCAAAGTTTGGGAGCAAAACTGGTTACAAACCAAGAAATTATTTCTGAATTATCTCCAATTCGTGAACGAATTTTATCTTACTCTCGACCAGCTTTTGAAATTTCACGCAGTCTTTCTAAGAAAGCAGTGATGTTTGAAGGGGCCCAAGGTGCTCTGCTTGATGTAACTTACGGAACTTATCCATTTGTTACTTCTAGCAACACAATGGCTGGACAAATCGCTCTTGGTTCATGCCTTGGTGTTGCCGATATTCATAAAACAATCGGCATTTTAAAAGCTTATACAACTCGCGTTGGATCGGGTCCTTTTCCTACTGAATTAACATGTGAAATTGGAAAGTTTCTTCGTATTGAAGGTAATGAAGTTGGAACTGTCACGGGTCGAGATAGACGTTGCGGTTGGTTTGATGCTGTTTTGGTGCGTCAAGCAATTCAACTTTCTTCGGTAAAAGAAATTGCTCTAACCAAAGTTGACGTTCTTGATAAATTAGAAAAAATAAAAATTTGCGTTGGCTATAAAGCCGATGGAAAAACTTACGATTACTTACCTCAATCAAATGTTGTGTGGAGTAAAATCGAGCCAATTTATGAAGAGATTGAAGGTTGGAAGCAAAGTACAGCTGGCGCAAAAAGCATCAATGATCTACCTCAAAAAGCTCTAAATTACATAAAAAGAATTGAAGAATTGTGCGGTGTAAAAGCGACAATTATTTCAACTGGACCAAAGCGCGAAGAAACAATTTTAACTAATTAAAATGGAAAATTCCTACGGCAAAAAAACGGTAATAATGCAAGTTCTTCCAGCTCTTGAAAGTGGCGGAGTTGAGAGAGGAGTTGTTGATATTGCTAAGGCTCTAGAAAAAGATGGATTCAAGCCAATTGTGGTTTCGAAAGGCGGGGTCTTGGTTTATCAATTGCGAGAAGCTGGAATTTCTCATATTGAGTTGCCGGTTCACAGCAAAAATCCGTTAACGATTTATTTTAATAATAAAAAAATCTCCAAATTACTTCAGGAACATTGTGTTGACATTGTTCATGTAAGATCAAGAGCGCCAATGTGGAGTGTCTATTTTGCTTGCAAAAAGCTTCAGGTAAAAATGGTAGCAACAGTTCATGGCACTTATTCTTTAAATTTTTTAAAGTGGAAAATTTTCGCTCCCAAAAGGTTTTACAACGCCTTGATGTTAAGGGCTGATGAGATTATTGCGGTTTCTGGCTTTATCAAAGATTACATTATTCAGAATTATCAAGAGGTTAGCCTCGCATCTCTTGCAGAAAAAATCACCGTCATTCAGCGCGGAGCTGATTTAACCTACTTCAATTGCGCCAAAGTTTCTAAAAGTCGCATGATTGATTTAAGTAAAAAATGGCATCTTCCTGAAGATAAAAAGATTATTTTAATGCCAGCCCGTTTCACCGCTTGGAAAGGTCACGAGTTTTTAATTGATGCTTTGCTAAAGGTAAAAAATGACTTTTTTTGTGTGATGGTTGGTTCAGATCATGGTCACAAAGTTTTTAGAAAAAAAATTGAAAATCGAATTGTGGAATCGGGATTAGCTGGAAAAGTTCAAATTTTTGGATTATGCAAAGATATGCCAGCAGCTTACGCAGTTTCACATTTTGCAGTTTGCCCAAGCGTTAGACCTGAAGCATTTGGGCGCATTGCAATTGAAGCGCAAGCATCAAACAGAATTATTATAGCAACTAAAATTGGCGGATCTCTCGAAACAATAATTGATGAAAAAACCGGATTTCTAGTTGATTTAAATGATTCTGATAAATTTGCAGAGCTGATAGATAAAGTGCTCGATATGTCAAAAGAGCAGGCTGACGAAATGGGAATTGCTGGAAGAAAAAATATAGAAGAAAATTTTTCTAATGAAAAAATGTGTGGCGAAACAATCAAAATTTACAAAGAGGTTTTGAAGAGAATTGTTTAGCTAAAAAACTACTCAATTTCGATAAATCTCAATTAAATCGCTATCCAAAATTCTTGATTCTGTTTTTTTCATTTTAGCAAAAACATCAGAAATATTTGTAAAATTCATATCTCCTATCGCAGCAATTCCATCGTTTCCAATTATTTTGCCGCTTCTAATCCAAATTAATTCATCAACTAAATTTTCCTGTAGAAATTGAGTTGCAAGATTTTGTCCGCCCTCCACTAAAACAGAATTAATTCCAGCTTCACAAAGTTTTTTTAAAGCGTCTTGTAAATCGATCAGACCATTCTTTTCTTCGCAGGAAATAATTTGAGCTGAAGGAATTTTGAATTTTGAATGATTACCGTTACTTAAAATAATTGTCGGAATTTTATCGCAATTTTGAAAAATTTTCGATTCAGGATCGAGGTTTAATTTATTAGAAATAATAATTCTTTTTGGTGAAAAATCTTCTAGTCCAGGAATTCTGCAATCAAGGCTTGGATTATCCTTTCTAACTGTGTTTGCTCCAACTAAAATTGCATCATTAATTGAGCGTAAATGGTGAGAAAAAAGGCGAGATTTTTCAGAAGTGATCCACTTGCTATCGCCGTTTTTGGTTGCAATTTTTCCATCAAGACTTGTTGCTAATTTTAAAGTTACAAATGGCAAGCCAGCTTGTCTGGCTTTAAAAAAAGCTCGATTAACTTCTTGAGATTCTTTTTCTAGAATTCCGCAGGTTACTTCAATTCCAGCTTCTTGCAATTTTGCAATTCCGAGCCCATTAACTCTTTTGTCGGGATCTCTGGTTGCAATAATTACGCGCTTAAATCCATATTTTATAATTGCTTCAACGCAAGGAGGAGTTTGTCCAAAATGTGCGCATGGCTCAAGTGTAATATATATTTCAGCGCCCAAAAGAACTTCTTTGTTTGTGATTTTGTTAATTGCAATTTGTTCAGCGTGCGGTCTGCCGCTTTTTGCAGTAACGCCGGTTGAAATAATGGTTTCATTTTTAACAATTATGCAGGCGACAGTAGGATTTGATGAAGTTGAGCCGGCAGTTTTTTTAGTTAAATTTAAGGCGTAATTGATATAGTGATGATCGGTTTTCTTGGGCGTGTTTTTCATTTTAAAACGAAATCAAATAAATGATTAAAGAAGTAAATACTAAGTTGATTAGTAGAATTCTCCGCAGACAGTTCAGAATAATTTTAGACAATTTAGACAAAATTCGTGAGATGAAAATAAATGATGATGAGGAACTTTAATTTATCGATAGTTATTCTGATTTTAGGTTGGTTGCTTTTTTCTAGCTCTTGTAGCCAAAGAGATTCGTATATTACTAGCTCTCCAAAAATACCTAACTCTTCTTATAACTATAATCAGGGTAATTATCCAAGAGCTTATCAGCAGCAATATCAACCAAACTCTAGAGCATATAACAACCCTTACAACTATCCTCCGAGAAATTATTATCCATATTACGACTTTGATCAATACTATACGCCTCCAACTCAATATCAAAATATCGAGAGCTACGATTCTGGGAATTCTAACGCCGGATCTATCGGAAAGTTTTAATTTCTCTCTGGAAAAGCTTGTCTTGCAACAGGCTTCTAAGTTGTCACTATTATTTATTTTACTTTTTATTTCTGCTTGTGAGGCGAGATACCCTTATGTTGATAAAGAAAAAACTGATTCATATCTCTATGATAAAGTTGGTTTTGATGCTGGCAAGGCTCCGCAGAATGCGGCAAATCCAGTTATAACAAAAATTGCTCCCGATCGCTATTATCGGCAGCCAGCAAATCCTGAGTTGATGACGCAAAATCAGCAACCGCAGCAATTGCAACAGCCTCAGCAGCCATATCCTTATTATGTGCCACAAGTAACTTATCCATATCAGCCTCAGCCTTATTACCAACAGCACGAGATTAGAAAATATAATTTAGAGCAGAGGCAAGATGCCGGATCGCGCTTTTATTCGAATCCATATTCTATTCCGCCAACAATTCATCAGGCTCCAAGATATGACGGTGATCAGTTCTATTCCCCTCCTGTTTTACAAAGTAATCAGGAGTCCATTTTGGATCCTTCAGAATTTAATCAACAATAGATTTGGATAGAAGGTTGAATTTGAAAAAATGATTTTTATATAAGCCGCTCTTCAGATTTTTTTTCTCAAATTACTTTAATGCTACCTCAGGAACTAATTCTAAAATCATTTTTGCGTTTTCTTGCTTTTTGCGCTTTGCTCCTAGCCTTCTCTTGTGCTGGTGATGGTTATGATCAATTTTTAGATCAACCTCAAGTTGCGCCTCAAAATACTAACCAGAATTTTTATAACCAGCAGCCTTCTTACGGACATTCTGCGCCCCCATCTTACAATCCATATCGTCAACAGGCGCCAGCATATCAACAAGCTCCTCAATATCAACAGGCTCCAACAGCTCCTAATCCATACTATTATCAACAGCCGAGATACAATCAGCCTGCGCCCTCTTATCAGCAAGGTGGTTCGAGATATTATTCAAACCCTTACGCAATTCCGCCTTCAGCAGGATATCCTAACTATGATGCCGATCAATATTACGTTCCGCCTTCTAACTACAATAACGTAGAACCAGCATCTCAGGCAAGATTTCCGTCTGGCGCAGGAAGTACCTTTTAAATAATATTTAAGTGATGAAAGAAGTTTTAATATATACAAAAGAAATCTGTCCTTACTGCGTTAGAGCTAAGTCTCTTCTTCAAAGAAAAGGCATTACTTTTAATGAAATTAAAATCATCGACGATGCAACTAAAGAAGAGATGATGAAAAGATCTGGAGGGAGAATGACGGTTCCGCAAATTTTTATTGGCGAGAAATCCATTGGTGGTTGCGATGATCTTTATGCTTTAGATTCTGCTGGAAAGCTTGATGAGCTTTTATCTTAATTTTTTTTATCACCTCTCTTGTAAGGATTAATATCTTACCTAGATTACCCGCACTGCACAAAATTAATTTTCCTTTCAACTTAAAATTTAACTAAACATGAAAGTAAGACCATTGCACGATCGCGTTCTTATTGAGCGCATTGAAGCTGAAAGCAAAACTGCTGGCGGCATTATTATTCCAGATACTGCAAAAGAAAAACCGGCGGAAGGCAAGGTTGTAGCCGTTGGCGAAGGAATTCGCGATGAAGACGGAAAAAGAATTGCTCTAGATGTTAAAAAAGGTGACCGCGTTTTATTTGCAAAATGGGGCGGAACTGAAGTTAAGGTTGATGGCAAAGAGCTTATCATTCTTAAAGAGTCAGATATTCTGGCTGTAATAGAATCTAAATAATTTCTGGGAAAATTTCTCGGCGTCAACCCCGTCGCATGACGTGGTCTATCTCGCTACAAATAAAAAATTAACAATAAAAAGGAGTTAAAAATGGCTGCAAAAGAAATAATTTTTGGAACTAGTGCACGTGCTAAAATTCTTGAAGGCGTTGATATCATTGCAAACGCAGTAAAAGTTACTTTGGGACCAAAAGGTCGCAATGTTGTAATCGAAAAATCTTTCGGTGCTCCACGTATCACTAAAGATGGCGTGACTGTTGCGAAAGAAATTGAACTTGCCGACAAATTTCAAAATTTGGGTGCGCAAATGATTAAAGAAGTTGCTTCAAAAACCAACGACATCGCAGGTGATGGAACAACAACTTCAACCGTTCTTGCTCAAGCGATTGTTCGTGAAGGTGTGAAAGCAGTTGCTGCTGGAATGAATCCAATGGATTTAAAACGTGGCATCGACCTAGCTGTTGAAGCTCTGGTTAAAGAACTTGGCAAAATGAGTAAAAAAATCTCCGCTAAAGAAGAAGTTGCACAAGTCGCAACAATTTCTGCAAACGGCGATTTTGAAATCGGTTCTAAAATCGCAGAAGCTGTGCAAAAAGTTGGTCCTGATTCTCCAATCACAGTTGAAGAAGCAAAAGGTTTAGAATTTGAAGTTAACGTGGTTGAAGGTATGAATTTTGATCGCGGATATCTTTCTCCTTATTTCATCACTAATGCTGAAAAAATGTCGGTTGAGATGGAAAATCCTTACATTCTTTTGTTTGAGAAAAAAATCTCTAACTTGCAACCGATGGTTCCACTTCTTGAATCTGTGGTTCAATCAGGTCGTCCACTTTTAATTATTGCTGAAGATGTTGAAGGAGAAGCTCTTGCAGCTTTAGTGGTAAACAAACTTCGTGGCGGTTTGAAAATTGCGGCAGTTAAAGCTCCAGGTTTTGGCGATCGCAGAAAATCAATCATGGAAGATCTTTCTGTATTGACTGGCGGACAGTTAATTTCTGAAGATTTGGGCATGAAACTCGAAGATGTAAAACCTAACCAACTTGGACAGGCTAAAAAAATCATCATCGACAAAGAAAATACCACAATCGTTGATGGCGCTGGAAAATCATCTGATGTAAAAGCTCGTTGTGCTTCAATCAAAAAGCAAATCGAAGAAACTACTTCAGATTATGATCGCGAAAAGCTTCAAGAAAGATTAGCTAAACTTTCTGGTGGCGTTGCCATCATCAAAGTTGGCGGAACTACTGAAATTGAAGTTAAAGAGAAAAAAGATCGCGTTGACGATGCTCTTGCTGCAACTCGTGCTGCAATGCAAGAAGGCATTGTTGCTGGCGGCGGATCAGCTCTACTTTTCGCTGGACGTGTTCTTGAAAAAGTTAAAGGCGCAAATGAAGACCAAAATGTTGGTATTAATATCATCAAAAAAGTTATCCAATCGCCAATTCGTCAAATTGCTGAAAATGCTGGTTTTGATGGTGCGGTTGTTGCGAATGAAGTTTTATCGAAAGGTCAGGCTTCTTACGGTTATAATGCTCAGAACAATGAATATGTTGATATGTTCAAAGCTGGCATTGTTGATCCAACAAAAGTTGTGCGTACAGCATTGCAAGATGCTTCATCGGTTGCTGCTTTGTTGATTACAACCGAAGCCGCAATTATCGAGAAAAAAGAAGAAGCTCCAGCTGGTGGTGCCGGAATGGGCGGCATGCCTGGCATGGGCGGAATGGGCGGTTTCTAGAATTTACTCAAATGTTATAAAAAAATCCCAGCTTCGAAATTCGGAGCTGGGATTTTTTTTGCTAGAATTTAATTTTTTAGAACATAGCAAATCTCTTTTCCGCGCTGTCGCAAATCAAGTTTTTTAAGAAGTTTTTATGAACAAAAACAGTAACTTATTTTTGTTAATCTTGCTTGGCATAATTTGGTCAAGCTTTGCGGCTTTTACCAAAATTGCGGCGGAGTATTTACTTCCTTTTTTTGTTACTTTTTCTCGCCTGGTTCTTGGTGGAATTTTGCTCTATGCAATTGTTCTGATGAAGAGGAGGAAATTATCGCTCATAAAAAATTATAAACATTACGCAATTGTTGGCTTCTTTAACTCTGCTTTGCCATTCACTTTATTTGCTCTGTCTTCCAGAGTTGTAGATAGTGGAGTTGCAGCAATTCTTGATGGAACTGTACCAATGTTTGAAGTACTGATTTCTGTATTTATCTTGAAGAGATTCGTTGATAAAAGCGCAATTACCGGCGTGATTTTTGGAATGGTTGGAATTGTAATCACCTATTTTGATGGCGGCTTTGTTGGCAAAATAAACTTGTCATACACTACTGCCGTTGTTGCAATTTTGATTGCAACAGCCTCTTACGCAGGAGCGTCTCTTTACATAAACGCAAAATGCAAACATATTGAGCCAATAGTTATGGCTGCTGGTAGCGTGTTTTTTGCAACATTGTTTCTTTTCCCAAGTATTTTCTTTGTAGATCTCGGTGTAATTAACTCAAAAGTAATAATTTCTCTAATGGGTTTGGGATTGCTTTGCACAGGAGTTGCATATGTTTTATTTTTCAAGTTGCTCGCAGAAGAAGGTCCAAGAACAGCTGTAAGCGTGGTTTTGTTGATTCCAATTTTCGGCACAATTTTCGGCGCAATGTTTTTGGATGAGGTGGTTACAGTCAACAAAATCATCGGCTGCGCAACAATTTTGGTGAGTATGAAATTTATTTTGAACCTCTCAAAGCAAAATTTCTTTAAATCAAAAAATCCACCTGCGGTTTAATAAAGTTGCCAATATATATTTATTCTAACCTACAAAAACCTTCTAAAGTCTTTTAAAATATCTTCGTAAAGATCGCGCTTAAATCCGACTATGGCGTGCAAAATTTCATCTGGTGAAATCCATTTCCAGGCAGAAAATTCTGGATGTTCGGTGGCTATATTGATGCTTGATTCAGCTCCAATGAATTCTGCTAAATACCAGCGTTGTTTTTGCCCCAAATATTTTCCGCCCCAGAATTTTTTCTGCAATTTGTAGGGTAAGTTGTAGTAGTGGTGACCGTTGCTTTTGTATAAAACTTTTATGCTTGTTTGATCAATTCCTGTTTCTTCTTTTAACTCACGAAACATAGCAACATCTTCTTCTTCTCCGGCATCCAATCCGCCTTGGGGCATTTGCCAAGCATCTGAATTATTATCAATTCTTTTGCCAACGAAAATTTCTTTTTTTGCGTTTAACAAAACTATTCCAACTCCACTGCGATAAAGGTAATCTGGTTTTGTAGCGAAGTTGATTTGGTCTTGAGTTTCTTGAGCTGACATTGACTTAATTATCAGTTAAACTTAAAAATGGTGCGATAAATCCAAAGTAAAAACCATCCTTACAAAAATCAAAACAATTGATCCATGAAATTTATATCTACTCGCCTTGACGCCCCCGTTCTTTCTTTTGAAGAAGTTGTTCTGCAGGGTTTAGCAAGTGATGGCGGGCTTTATGTTCCTGAGTTTCTTCCAAAGTTTAGTGATGCTGATATTTCCAAGATGAGAAAAATGAATTATGAAGAGTTATTTTTTGAAGTAACTCGGCATTTTGTTGAAAGTGAAATTGATTCAAAAACTTATAAAGAAATCATAAAAAAATCTTACAAAAATTTTTCTCATTCAGCCATAGCTCCAATGAAGCAAATGTCTCACAATGAATTTTTGCTAGAGCTTTTTCACGGTCCAACCTTAGCTTTTAAAGATTTTGCTTTGCAGTTTTTGGGCAATCTTCTGGATTATTTTTTAACTAAACGCGGAGAAAAAATTGTTATTGTTGGTGCCACTTCGGGAGACACTGGATCGGCGGCAATTCAAGGTTGCAAGGCTTGTAAAAATGCTCAGATTTTTATTTTACATCCGCATAAAAAAGTTTCTGACGTGCAAAGAAAGCAAATGACAACGGTTTTAGAAGATAATGTTTTTAACATTGCTGTTGAAGGAAATTTTGACGATTGTCAATCAATGGTGAAAAAGATGTTCGCCGAAGAAAGTGCCGGAAAAAGTGTTTTAAAAGGAAAAAAAATGGTGGCTGTAAATTCTATTAATTTCGCTCGTATAATGGCGCAAATTGTCTATTACTTCTATTCAGCAGCTAGGCTTGGATGTAGCGAGAAAAATCAGATTTCGTTTGTGGTTCCAAGTGGAAATTTTGGCGATATTTATGCTGGATATTTAGCTAAAAAAATGGGTTTAAATGTTAATAAACTGGTTATCGCAACTAACTCAAATGACATTTTGGTGCGCTTCTTGAAGTCAAATGATTACTCAAAATCACAAATGGTAGAAACTATCTCTCCAAGCATGAACATTCAGGTTTCAAGTAACTTTGAACGTTTAATTTTTGATACTTACAGACAACAAAAATCTGAATCAGAAATGCCAAAACTTATGGTCGAATTTGAAAAAAGTGGCAGCTTAAAAGTTAGCGATGAGGTTTTAAATAATATTCAAAAAGAGTTTGATGCCTATGCGGTTGATGATTCTGCGACCAAAAACACAATTAAAGAAATTTTTAAAAAAACCGGCGAAGTTCTTGATCCTCATACCGCAATCGGAGTTTTTACATCTGAGGAATTTATTAAGAGTGAAAAATATCAAGGTGAATTTGTAGTTACTTTGGCAACAGCTCATCCGGCAAAATTTCCAGATGCTGTAGTTGCTGCTGGCGCTCCAAATCCAGAGTTGCCAAATTTTCTTAAAAATCTTTTTAGCGAAAAAGAAGAGTTTGAAATAATTGAAAACAATATTGATTCGGTGAGAAATTTTATCTCTAACAGGGTTTAGTAAAAATGTTCCCAATAATCGGTTTTGCCTTATTGTTACTGGTTTTATCAATTGGAGCTTTCCTTCCGGTTTTTAATTTTTGGTCTCTAAAAAAAGATGGCGATAATAAACTTGCAGAGCTTGCTAAAATTACTTTTGCACTAAGCGCCGCAACTTTGATTTGCGCTGTTTTGTCGCAGCTATGTTTAGTTTATTCTTTTGTGATTTCTGACTATTCGGTTGCTAATGTTTATCAAAATTCGCATCGCTTAAAGCCACTTATTTATAAAATATCGGGCAGTTGGGGAAATCACGAGGGGTCAATGTTGCTGCTGATCTCAATACTTTCTGCATATAGCTTTGCCTTTAATTATTTAAGTAAAGCTTCCGATAAACAAAAAATCATAATCTCCTCCTCGCAATCGGCAATTATCGCACTTCTTGCAGCTTTTACCGCTTTCACATCTAGTCCCTTTTCTAGAATTTTCCCCGCTCCGCTAGAAGGGCTTGGCTTAAATCCTTTGTTGCAAGATATCGGCTTAGCTCTTCATCCGCCAATGCTTTATACGGGCTATATCGGATTTTCTCTGGTCTTTTCTTTTGCAATAGCTGGTCTTCTGACTGAAAAAATTGATCGTGAATTTTCAGAGAATCTAAAAAAATGGCTGTTTTTCTCATATGGATTTTTAACTTTGGGAATAGGTCTTGGTGCCTGGTGGGCTTATCG
>JACCDN010788306.1_pt1 | contig 26001 bp, 23 predicted proteins | sample 7441691 | NCBI WGS metagenome assembly JACCDN01 (sample SAMN15323439, study PRJNA562643) | freshwater metagenome | isolation source: river surface water | place: USA:Blue River Watershed | collected 2017-08-16 | reverse complement strand
CAACGCATAGCCGGGAATCCCAACCCCAAAGAAGGCGATCATCAATAACCCAAGTTGGGCGATGGGCTGCATAGCTCCGAGGGTGATTCGGCTTGGTTTTTGCATGGCGGTGCGCTGTGCCAGATAGTCACCGCGATAGCGCCGCTCAAACCAAATCACCAGCAAGGTGAGTAGCACCAATACCACTGCCAAAGCTGCCGCAGCCGTTCGATCAAAGCTCAGGCGATAGGCGTTGTAGATGGCCCTGGTGAACGTATCGAATCTAAGGATTGAGATCGCACCAAACTCACTAAGTGTGTAGAGGGCAACCAAAAGCGAAGAGGCAGTTGCCGCCGGTCTAACCTGTGGCCAGGTCACTCGAAGCAGCACTTGAAGTCTCGATAACCCGAGACTTCTGGCAACTTCTTCGGCGGCAACATCGGTCCTAACCAAGGCTGCGGTGACGGCAATGAATACGTAGGGGCTGGTGGCAAGCGACAGCACAATCCAAGCTGCGTAGAACCCTGAAAAACCAGGGAAGGTTGCCGTGAATGCGAAGGCCATCACATAGCTTGGGATGGCCAGCGGCAGAGTTGCCAACACTGCAAAAACCGCTGGCATTTTTAGATTCGTACGGGTAACCAACCATGCCTGAGCAAAGCCAAGAACCAAAGAAGTGAGAGTGACAGCGGTCGTTAGCAAAGCGGTGTTGAAAAGCAGTTCCAGGGTTCTAGGCCGAAGCAATTCCAGGATTGCCTTCTCTGATCCCTGACCTAGGCGAACCAGCAAATAGCCCATCGGAATCAAAGCCGACAGGGATGCAAAAACCCCCAGCAATACAACTATGGCCGGGGGTTTTCGCATGAGATGGCTAGATTAGCCCAGCTTGCCTGATTAGGTCCAGGGTCTGCTCTAGAGCATCCAGGTCATTCAGGTCAAAGGCTGGGGCAGGGATGTCCTTGAGCGGGGTAAGGCCGGCGATTGGCTCAACTCCAGAGATCAGCGGGTACTCACTGGTCTGGTCTACGAAGTACTGCTGGCCCTTCGATGAAAGCAGATACTCAACAAATACCTTGGCGCTTGGGTTATCGCTGAGGATTCCAACGCCCGCAACATTTCGTAGGTTACCGATGTCCTGGCCCTCAAACTGAGCCAGCTTCGACTTCATGTTCTCGGCACCAACCTCTTTGGCCTTGGCATACCAGTAGTAGTGGTTGATCAAACCGAAGTCGACTTCACCGGCTTCAACGGCATCCAAGATGGCTCCGTTTTTCTCAAAGATGACGCCGTTTGTTTTCATAGCTTGTAGCCACTCAAGAGTCTTGGCATCGCCCTCCAAAACTCGCATGGCTGTGACAAAGGCCTGGAAGGAGGCGTTGGTTGGCGCGATACCAACACGGCCCTGGTATTCAGGGTTAGCTAGATCAAACACCGACTTTGGTAGCTCAGTCACATTTGCAGGGTTGTAGTTCAAAACACGAACTCGTCCGGAAACTCCAATCCAAGTTCCATTTGCTGCCGCATACTCACTGGCAACCAAACCACGAATGCTGTCATCTAGGGTCTTGAGAAGTCCAGCCTTTGAAACAGCCCCAAGCGCTCCAGCATCCTGCGCGAAGAAAACATCTGCAGGAGTGTTGCCACCCTCCTCCAGAAGCTGTGCTGCGAGCTCGGCACTACCTGCGTATCTGACCTCGACCTCAATGCCGGTGTCGGCGATGAATTCATCGATAAGTGGCTGAACCAGTTCCTCGCTGCGGCCGGCGTAGACCACCAGCGGCTGATTCTCCACAGCGCTCTCAGAGGTTGATGCTGCAGGGGTGGTCTCGGCTGGAGCGCATCCAGCAAGTGAAATGGCCGCTAGTGCTGCAACCACGAATCCAAGTGACTTCTTCAATTACTTCCTAACTAAAAAGAGCACGGGATTGCCCCCGTGCTCTGAATAGGTTAGGTAAACCTAACTAGTTTGTCAATTGCCTCTTTTTTCGTCGATCTCGGCAATCAGGTTCTCAACTAAATCCTTGATTTCGTCACGAATCGGACGGACATCCTCAACACCTTTTCCTGCCGGATCCTGCAACTTCCAGTCGAGATAAATCTTGCCTGGGTAGAACGGGCAGGCGTCGCCGCAACCCATGGTGATCACATAGTCAGAAGCCTGAACATCCTCGTTGGTCAATACCTTGGGCTTGGCCGATGAGATGTCGATTCCGAGTTCGGCCATTGCTGCAACAGCAGATGGATTGACCTGGTCGCCTGGCATGGTGCCGGAGGATCTGACCTCGATGCGGTCACCCGCTAGGTGCTGCAGGAAACCCTGCGCCATCTGGGACCGCCCGGCATTGTGAACGCACACGAACATCACGGAAGCGATTGGATTAGACATGCTCTTCTTTCTTTTCAATAAATAGTTTTGCTACAAAAAACGCGGCCAAGGCTCCAAGGAGCTGCATGGCCAGATAGCCCGGCATTGAACCAGGTGAGATGGAACTCGGTGCATCAGACAGCATTCGGCCAAGTGAAACGGCTGGATTGGCGAAAGAGGTAGAGGAGGTGAAAACGTGGCCGGCAACAATCCAAAGTGCAACTCCTGGTGCAACCAACTGTGGGGCTTTGGCAAGAAGCAGCAAGATAAGCAAGACCAACCCAAAGGTTGCTACAAACTCCCCTAGCCAGATGCCTGAACCGGCTCGCTCGACGCTACTGAGAGTTAATGGCTGCCTTTCAAACATCAGGTTCGCAACAAGCGCTCCGCTCAAAGCGCCCAAAACCTGAGCCAGGGTGTAGGAGAGAAGGCGCGAGAGTGATAACTCTCGACGAAGGAAGAAAGCCAGGCTCACCACCGGGTTGAAGTGCGCTCCAGAGATTGGCCCAAATGCGCTAATCACACCAAACAAAACCGCACCAACACAAATGGCGATCATGATCAATCCCAGAGCAGGGTCTGCCTCGAGCGAGGCGACCATGTGGCCAGCACCAAGCACAGTTGCAACAAGTAGCAATGTGCCAAGATACTCAGCAAACAGGAAGCGAACAGCTGGCATGGAATTTCAATTCTGGGTTAGTGTTGAACATAGACAAGTATCTATGTATCAATCGATGACTGTCTATGAGTTGAGGTGAACAGTTGGTTACGAAAATCCCACTGCAGCTGCTGGAGTGCGCTCCGGCACCCGGTGCGGAACCTTTAGCCCGTTCCAGTGCCGAGAGTATTGCTGAGCTGCTAAAGGCTGTGGCGGATCCAACTCGTCTTCAGATTCTGGCAATGATTTCCAAGGCTGATCAGAATGAGGCCTGCGTCTGCAACCTCACTGAACCATTGAGGCTCTCCCAGCCCACCATCAGTCACCACCTCAAGAAACTTGCTGAGGTTGGACTCATCAGTGGCGAGCGCCGCGGAACCTGGGTGTGGTACTCGCTCAACAAAGAGCGCTGGACCGAAATAGCAAAACTGTTTGATTAGAAAAGAGAAGAAAATGGCAAAGATCGAAATTCAAATTGAAGGCATGACCTGCGGTCACTGCGCCATGAGCATCACCAAGGAGCTGACTGCCTTGGGTGGTGTGGGCGAAGTAAAGGTCGACCACACTGCCGGTAAGGCTGAGGTCCAGGTAGATGGTGTTAGCAACGAGCAACTGGCCGATGCCATCTCAGAAGCTGGTTACAAGGCAACTGGTTTTGCAACCCTAAATGCCTAATAACCTCACCGAGCTTGAGATTGAGGGCATGACCTGCACGGCATGCGCTCGAAGAGTTGAAAAGGGCCTCAACAAGGTTCCGGGTGTTACTGCATACGTTGACTTTGCAACCGAGAAAGCTCACCTGCAGTTCGTCTCCGCAGTCGACCTTGAACTGGTGAAAAAGGCGGTTGAGGATGCCGGTTACAAAGTTGGCGAGGGCAAACCAGAGCTTCAAGCACTAAAGCCCAAGCTCTGGATTGGGGTGATTCTCTCTAGTTTGGCAATGGCATTTGCGATGATCCCGCAACTGAGCTTCCCTGATGTTCACTGGTTGGTTTTTGCGCTTTCGACCCCAGTGTTCTTCTATGTCGCTGCACCATTTCACAACGCAGCGTTTAAAAACCTGAGGCACCTCTCTAGCACCATGGACACCCTCGTCTCACTAGGCTCGACAGTTGCCTACGCCTATTCGGTTTATCTCATCCTCTCTGGCATGCACCACACCTACTTTGAGGTAGCTGCTGTGGTGCCAACAGTGGTCCTAATCGGTCGATACATAGAAGTGCGTGCGAGACGAAGTGCCACAGACTCCGTAAGAGCGCTACTTAGCGCCATCCCTCAAAAAGCCATCATCGAGCGGGATGGGGAAAGGGTTGAGGTTGACACCGCCAGCATCAAAAAGGGTGACTTGGTTTTGGTTGCCGCAGGAGAGCGAATCCCGGTTGATGGAGTGCTTCAGTCGGCCAACGCAACTGTTGACACCTCTACGTTGACCGGAGAATCACTCCCTTCAGAACTGATTGCTGGTGCCTCAGTAACTGCAGGCTCAACTTCACTCTCCGGTGAGATTCGAATTCAGGCCGCTGCATCCAGTGCGACCTCAAGGCTTAGCCAGATCGCTGACTTAGTTCGAGAGGCGACCAGCCAAAAGACCAAGCTTGCCTCTCTTACCGATCAGATCTCTTCGGTATTTGTGCCGAGTGTGATCCTGATCGCAATCGGAACCTTCGTCGTTTGGGGCGCTGCTCTAGGAGACTGGACTAAGGGGTTTGAGGCTGCGGTTGCGGTCTTAGTAATAGCCTGCCCATGCGCCTTGGGCATTGCTGTGCCAATGAGTTTGGTGGTCGCCACCTCGGTAGGTGCTAAACGCTCGGTCGTAATTCGCAACCCAGACTCCCTCAGAGAGCTAGCAACCACCAAGACAGTTATCTTCGACAAAACTGGCACCCTTACCGATGGTCAACTAAAGGTTGTCAACTCCAGGGGTCTTGGTGGTGTTGGAGCTGCAACCATGCTTGCCTACGCAGCTGCAGTCGAGGCTGGTTCGAGCCACCCGGTTGCCAAGGCGATAGCAAAGCTGTCTAGCGCTAAGACCGCAAGCGATATAAGAGAACTGCCAGGCATCGGGTTGGTTGGATTCGTGGACGGGGTTGAGGTTCACGTTGGCAAGCCGCAGCAGTATGAAAACCAGGCTGAGCTATATCAGGCTCTGTCGCAAGCAGGCCCAAACACCTTAGTTGTAGTTTCTTGGGAGGGTTGGGCCCATGGTCTGATCGAGCTGAGCGATGAGATTAAACCAGGCTCAAAGTTGGTTATCGAGGAGCTTGGGAGGCTGGGCCTTTCCACAATGCTGCTCTCGGGAGATGCACAGCGGCGAGTTGAAGAAGTGGCACGCAGTCTGGGCATTACCGAATTCCAAGGTGGCGTCTCACCGGAGCAGAAGCTAGAGGTTGTCAAGTCTCAGCCACATGCCGTGATGGTTGGTGATGGCATCAACGATGTTGCTGCACTGAGTGCAGCCAAGGCTTCAATAGCAATGGGCTCTGGTTCTCACGCAGCACAAGCGGCAAGTGCGATAACGATCTTGGATGATTCTCCAAGTGCGATTCCGTTTGCGCTGCGATTAGCAAAGAAGACCCACCGCAATATCTACCAAAACCTTGGTTGGGCCTTTGGCTATAACTTGCTTCTGATTCCGGTGGCCGCGATGGGCCTTCTGAACCCAATGCTGGCTGGCGCTGCGATGGCGTTTTCCTCGGTTTCGGTTGTTGCCAGTTCCCTTCGCCTGAGATGGCAAGATAGTAGGTAAGACGAAGGAGTCGTTGGTGTTTACCTCCGCAGATGAAAAGCGTGTTTTAGATCTAGTCCCCACCGGTGTTTTTATCGGAGGTGAGTGGCGGGAGTCATCCAACAAGCAAACCCTTGATGTCATTGACCCGGCAACCGGCAAAGTTCTAAAGACAATCTCAGACGCCTCCTACGAAGACGGCCAGGCAGCTCTCACTGCAGCCCATGAAGCACAGGCCGACTGGGCTAAGACCGCTCCTCGAGTAAGAGCAGAACTACTTCGCGCAGCTTTTGAAAAGGTCACCGCGATGGCGGATGACTTCGCCATGTTGATGTCGATGGAAATGGGTAAGCCATTTGCCGAAGCCAAGGGCGAGGTTGCCTACGGTGCGGAGTTCCTGCGCTGGTTCTCCGAAGAAGCACCGCGCATCTATGGTCGCTACTCAACTGCCCCTGATGGTAAGAACCGACTCATGGTTTTGAAAAAGCCTGTCGGTCCTGCACTTTTGATCACCCCTTGGAACTTCCCGCTTGCAATGGCCACCAGAAAGATTGCACCGGCTATCGCTGCAGGCTGCACCATGGTGCTAAAGCCTGCCGCGCTAACCCCACTCACCTCGCAACTGTTTGCAAAGGTATTGGAAGACCTAGGTCTTCCAAAGGGTGTGCTGAACGTCATCACCACCACCAACCCGCAAGAGGTAACCGGTCCGCTGATCAAAGATGACCGTCTGAGAAAGCTTTCTTTCACGGGCTCCACTCCAGTTGGTCGCAAGCTGATCGCGGACTCCGCCCACCAGGTATTGCGAGTGTCTATGGAGCTTGGTGGCAACGCTCCGTTCTTAGTCTTTGAGGATGGCGATATCGACAAGGCGGTTGAGGGTGCGATGCTGGCCAAGCTTCGCAACATGGGTGAGGCCTGCACCGCTGCAAACAGATTTATCGTTCACGAGAGTGTGGCCGAAGAGTTTGGTCAAAAGCTAAGCCAGCGGATGGCTGCCCTAAAGGTTGGTCGCGGTCTTGAGGATGGTTCCAACATCGGACCGCTAATTGAAGAGCGTGCTCGCCAGGGTGTTCACGCTCTGGTCCAAGATGCCAAAGACAAGGGTGCCAAGGTTTTGCTCGGAGGAGAGATTCCATCAGGCGAGGGTTACTTCTACCCACCAACAGTCTTGGTCTCGGTTCCAGAGAGCTGCGACATTCTGCAGAACGAGATCTTTGGTCCAGTTGCACCTATCTGCACCTTCAAGACTGAAGCTGAAGCAGTGAAGATGGCAAACAACACCGAGTATGGTCTGGTTGCCTACGCCTTCACCAAGGACCTGAACCGTGGGCTGCGGTTAGCCGAGAGTCTCGAGGTTGGCATGTTTGGCTTGAATACTGGATTGGTATCAAACCCTGCCGGTCCTTTCGGTGGCGTCAAGCAGTCAGGTCTTGGTCGCGAGGGCTCACAAGAGGGTATCGAGGAATATCTCGAGACTGTCTATGTGGGCATCGCTGACCCGGCTGCCTAGTCGGTCAGGTCTCTCACAAACGTCAGTCCCGAATTCAAGATTCGCTGGTCTGAAGTCAAAAACAGCATGCCTCGCTGCTTTGCTTGGGCTACCAAGGCCAGATCAAAAGGATCTGAGGTTTCCAAATCAAGAAGATTCGCCGCTACTCCTGAGTCAACCTTGAGCTCATCGATCCCAAGAGAATCGAGTTCTTCAATTTGCAATTCTGGCGATGGCTTGGTCGCTTTTCTGTTTTTTAGTTTTAGCTCGATGAGGCTGAGCGGTGAGTAGAAAAGCTCTGATCGATTTAGCAGCGCGATTGTTTTCTTGCCAATTCGCCTATCGAGTGTTGTATAGAAAATTAGAGCGTTGGAGTCAAAAAGCAGTTGGTTCAATTTTCGTTACTCGGTAGCTCTAGCTCGCTTTGCGATAGGGCAAAAGCGTCAATCCACTCTTTCACCGGCTCGTCGAAATCGTCAGAAGTCCAGACGTTGAGGGGCTTAAACTCGCCAAAGAGCGGTCGGCTCTTCTTTTGAATTACTGTGAGCTCCACTACAGCATGCCCGTTTCTAGCGATACGCACGTTTTCGCCACTTTCGGCTAGCTCAACCAGCTTGGACAGCTTTGATTTAGCGTCGTGCATGTTGAAAACGTAGGTCATGTTCAAACCCTAATCTAGCTAAGGTTAGCTAAACAAGGTCAAGAACCGAATTGTGGAAAAGCCTCAGCTCTTTCTGTGCCGTTGAGGCTTCCACAAACTATCTCTTAGGCGTGTAGGCCGTAGTCACCGCAGAGTCAACGCTGGTGCCGATTGCGTTGTTTGCAACTACCGTGAAGGTGTAGCTCACTCCCCACTTCAAACCAGTGAGACGGGCAGTCGTGACATTCGCTGCAACGTCAACCTTGCGAACCAACTGACCGCGCTCCCAAACCCTCACGCTGTGTGAAAGAAGTGGTGAGCCACCATCTGGCGAGATGGTCCAGTTGATCCTGGCTGTGTTCTTAGAAAATGTGGCATCGGTCAACACCGGAGCAACTGGAACAGTCACAGACTCGGTTGGAACCTCAGGCTTTGGCTCGGTTGGTGCTAGAGCAACAACCTGAGCCAAGAGGTTCGCAGTTCCCGCAGGAGCCGCAGCGATGGCGGAAGGTGCTGCGCCGGATTCGATTACAAACTCAACCTGGTTTGGAGCGAGGTAGCCGGCTGTCATTGCCGAGGCAACCAGACCAGCAACGTGAGGAGAAGCCATTGAGGTTCCACTGATCTGAGCGGTAGCGGTTGATGAACCAATCCAAGCCGAAGTGATTGAAACCCCTGGGGCAATCAAATCAACACAGGATCCAAAGTTTGAAAACGATGCAAAGCCATCGGTGCTGTTGCTAGCTGCAATGGTTAGCGCACCTGGGGTCCTCGCAGGCGATGAGGTGCAGGCGTCAGCTGCCGAGTTGCCGGCAGCGACAACAACAGTGATGCCCTTGGCAACAAGAGCCTCAACCGCAGAGTCGAGGGTTGAGCTCGCTCCACCACCAAGACTCATGTTCACAACAGCTGGAGTGCCAACCGGGTGGTTGGTGCCGATCCAGTCAAGACCAGAGATGACGCTGGATAGGTAACCTGAACCAGCACAGTCCAAGACTCGAACTGGAACAACAGTTGCTGACTTTGCAACACCGTAGGTCGCACCTGCAACAGTGCCGGCAACGTGGGTGCCGTGACCGTTGCAGTCATTCACACCGTTGGCATCGCTGACCGCGGTGAAGCCGGAGGCAATGCGACCAGCAAACTCGGAGTGCGTTGTCAGCACACCGGTATCAACGATGTAGGCCTTGACGCCAGAGCCGGTGTTTGGGTTGGTGTAGCTACCGGAGAGTGGGAGCAAAGTTTGGTCAATTCGGTCCAGACCCCAGGTTGGATTGAGCTGAGTCTCACCGGTTGCAGCAGGATCAAGCTTGATCTCGTAGTCCTGCTCAACGCTGCGAATCTTGCCGCTAGCAACCAACGCCTTCAGCTGACCAGCGTTCAGGTCAGCAACTGCGCCAGAGAAGACGCCCTTCAGGGTGGTCTTGACCGGAATCTTGATGGCCTTCATGCCCTTGACCTGTAGGTCAGGATCCACGCCAGCGTTGAACCTAATCACGTATCGAGACACTTCACACGACTCAGAAACGGCCTTACCGGTCTCGATTAACTCCACGCATCCAGGTGCAGCGCCCTTGACCTTGTCCAAAGCCTTAGCTGCCTTTTCGGCAGCGGCTGCCGCTGCCTTAGCATTTGCAGCTTCTTTGGAGCTTGCAGTTGCTCCTTTAGTCTTAGCCTTAGCCTCGGCCGCAGCTGCCTCAGCACGCTCCTTGGCCTGATCTAACTGAGACTTGATTGCTGGGGTAGCTGCAGGGCTCTTGGCCTGCTCTTCGAGCTTCTTAACCTCTTGGTCTGCTGCCTTCTGAGCAGCCACGGCCTCTTTGGCTTCTTCCTTGACGGCAACTGCCTCGGCTACCTTTTCTTCGGCGACGGCCTTCTTCTCTTCGACCTTGGCAGCAGCCTGCTCCTGCGCCTTCTCGGCAACCTCGGTGTTAGGAGTCGGGGCAATTACAGGCTTGTTCTCATTCACCTGTGAAGTCTTATCGGCAGCCGGAGTGTTTTCAGGACCCTTTCCCTTGCCGTTATTCGCGATAGCGGGAGAGGAGATTGCTAGCGATGCAAGTAGTGCTGCAGCAATCAGTTTTCTCATGGTCATTGGGTGACTCCTTCTCTCGCCAATTCAAGGCTAATTGATTTAGAAATTCCTGAATAACTTTCCACAGTGGGCACGCTCAGCTCAGCATCAATTGCAGGAAATACCCAAAGCATCAAGGCTGCGACAACCCCAGTCGCCAGCACAACAAGCTGCACCCATTTCATGACCTTGTTTCCGGGAAGCACTTTATAGAGCCAAGGAAAAATCATTGCTTCAACTCCTTTGGTCTCTCGGTCGAGAAATCAACCAACTTCCCCCACCAAGCCCAACGCCTGGTTGAGTTCCAGCGGGGATCACATGAGGTCAAAGTAATGAGTGAATCAACACCTTCGGCTAAACCCTTGGGGTTTGAATCCAAAACCCAAACCTCACGCTCTTGAATCTTTTGATTCTCAAATAGTTCGTAGGTGAAAAAGCCAGCCTTGGTTTGAACAAAGACCAAGTCTCCCTCGGCCAATTTTTCAAAACGTGCAAAAGGTTCACCGTTAGTCGCTCGATGTCCTGCGATTGCAAAGTTTCCTGGCTGCCCTGGCGGCGGCGTCATCGGGTAGTGGCCAACTCCAATTGAGAGAGCTCGGCCAGACACATCAGAGATGATCGGGGTCCGCCAAACATCGGCTTTCAGCCGCGGGATATACAAAAGACCGATCGCCCGCTTCGGTTCCGAGACGCTATCAACAGCTGGTTCGATCACAAGTTCGGACTCGGTTGATCCCGAACTTGGTGACTCAAACTCACGCTCTATCTCAACGGCTATCTGTTCAGCGCTGACATCAGCTCGAACGTTAGAGAACCAAACCTGATAAACCAAATACAAACCAAGAAGAGCTGCTGCGATTAGCAGCAGCTCTCCGAGGGTTGCAATGAGTTTCTTAGTCACGCCTTCTCGATACTCGAATGGCTAGGTAACCAAATCCTGCCATCAACATCGCAAGAAGCGCGAGCAGTCCGTTGTCGAAACCTGTGTCAGCCAGCTCATCTGGCATTGCGATTACAACCTCAGACTCAGAGCTATCGCTCTCAAACTCTGTCTCGTCCTCAACAGCGAATGGTGCAAAGGCGATGTTGAACAGAGCAAGTGAGGTGGTTCTCAAACAGGTAGTTGCAGTTCCATTTGAAACCAACAGCGCAGCACCATAGGTCTCGTTAGGAGTACAGGGCAAGCTGTTATCCGATGAGATTGGTGGCACTGGGTTTGCAGTGCCAGTTGGTGATGGGGTTGGAGTCACCGTCGCGGTTGGCGAAGGTGTAGGGGTCGCAGTACCGGTCGGACTTGGGGTTGGCGTCGCAGTTCCAGTCGGTGACGGAGTAGGAGTTGCCGTTCCAGTCGGTGACGGAGTAGGCGTTGCCGTTCCAGTTGGACTTGGAGTAGGAGTTGGGATCAACTGCAGCAACTTGATCACAATCGGTAGCTTGCTAGCGGTTGGGATCGGTGTCGGCTCTGCGATCTTCGGAGTTGTGGTCGGCTCTGGCCAGACGCAGTCCTCACCCTGGAGTGGCTCTGGCTTCAGAGTTGGTGTAACCGTTGGAGTCGGAGTTGCAGTAGCCGTTGGGGTAGGTGTCTGAGTCGGGGTCGCAGTTGGCGAAGCCGATGGAGTCACCGTAGCCGTTGGGCTTGGGGTAGGGGTTGCAGTTCCGGTTGGAGTCGGAGTCGCAGTTGAAGTAGGAGTAGGGGTGGCAGTCGGGGTAGGGGTCGCCGTTGGAGTTGGCGAAACCGTTGGCGATGACGTTGCCTGAGTGGTTGGCGCAGGTGCACCCTTCAACTTGGCACAAATAACAATGTGTGAGATTGCCTTGTCACCGGTCTTGCCGCCTGGATCAAAGATTCCGTTGGCGTTGATGTCAGCGAATACTCGCTGACCTGGTGATGGCGCGGCGAAGACGGTGTCAGTCTGGTAGTCCTCACTGCGGGCAGTAAGGGATCCGGCCTTCACGATTACGTTCGAGTACTCCCACTCTCCCGCCGCAGCACCAGCTGGCAACTGCAATGGATAAGGCAGGGTGAAGAAGTAGTCTGCGTCAGTGAAAGGCTCAAGCTTCCAGCACATCGCACCATAGCCAAGCTTTTGCCAGGTGAGTGGGTTGTTGAAATCTGATCCTGCAAATTCAGTCGTTGCAGTGAACTCGGTGAACTGGGCATCAAGCAGCGATAGCTCCTCACCGGTCTTGCTGGTTAGTAGCAGCTCGCCAGAGGTGGTGCCGGCACTGAGCTCGATAGTGCTGGCATCCAGATTCGGAGTTGACTTCACAGGAGCTGCAGCCTTGAACATCTGAGTAACAGTGGTCTGCCCAACCTCAACCATGGTGTTTGAACCAAGCAGTGGGTTTGCAAGAGCTGGCTGCGCCGAGAGCAATGCACTTCCAACTGAGCTGTTCATCACTGGCTCCAGCAACAAGCCGAAGGTTTGTGATGCAAATGTTGCAGCGGAGGTGAATAGTCGAGTGATGACGCCAACCAAACCAAGTTCTGCATCCAAAGTGTCAGTCTTTGGGGTGCAGAGTTTGGGCTCTGCTGGGATAGCAGGGCCCGGGTCTGAAGTAGGCGCCGGTGCTGGAGTCACTGGACTCAAAGTCCAAACTGCAGATGAAGTGGTGTCAGCCGTCAAGTTGAAGGTTGCACCTGGCTGATACTGAACTCCGCCAATCTCCCAGGCAAAGAAGGTGTAGCCAGAGCGAACTAGTGAACCAGGCTGTGCGAGTGAGACGTTTCCGACTCCGATTGTTGGAGTCGGTGCAGTTCCACCAGTATTGCCATTGCCCGCGTAGGTCAGAGTGAAAGTCTGAATTGTCCAAGCGGCAGTTGCTGTCTTGTTAGCGCCTAAGTTGTAGGTGGCTCCAGCAGAGTAAGTGACGGAGTCAATTACCCAACCAGCGAAAACATATCCAGATCTGCTCATCGAACCCTGTGAAGCAAGAGTGATGTTTCCAACGCCAACTTGGGAAGCTGGAAGAGCGTTCGGGTTGAATGTGTCCGCGTAAGTCAATGTGTAGGTAGTGCTCGTGACAGTGATAGTGCCGTCTACGAATGTGATGCTGTAGTTACTCGTAACATCTGTGCTGCTGCTAGAAATCACGGCGGAAGAGATGGTGACCACGTAGGCACCGTTCGCCATCTCAGTATTTCCATTTTGGTTCTTGGGCGGGATTCCGGTGCAAGTCGCGGCGCTGACTTGATCAGACCCCTGCAGCCCACCTGCGTTAGCTGAAACCCCAGCCAAGCAGGTGACGTTGGCAGTAGGAGAAACCTGACCACCGTTATAAGTCAAAGTCAGCGGACGCTGCGTGATGCTGCCAGAGATCGTGTAGTCAGCAAGCACGTAGCTTGAAGCCTTGGTTCCGACCAAAGACAGGCCCGAAACCGTGATTGCCTTATTGGCTCCGACATTGGCATCCAAGTAAGTGCCTGATGGAGTGCCCGAAATATTGATTTCCGCAGTGGTGTCTGGGGAAACCACTCCGTTCAAGGTCGCTGAACCCTGGAACACCACCGTGCGATTGGCGTTGTACACCTTGGTTGCAGTCAAGCCTGAAGCGGAAATCGTCTTCGGAGATACAACAAAACTCTTTTGAACTGGGGTGGCAGCGCGATAGTTGGTGCCATCCCCCGGCTGAGTCGCTTCCAAGGTGCAAGTTCCAGCTGACAAAAGAGTGACGGTCGCCGACGACGTTCCGCTGGCAAGGGATGAGGATCCAACGCTACAGACATTGCTGGTCAACGATGCAAACGACACAACCAGGTTCGTGGCCGAACCGTTGTAGGAGCCCGCTTCCACGGTCGCTGCATCGCCATAAGTCTTGCCACTAGGAGTTGGGAAAATGATTTCCTGCACGCTCAAAGTGTTGTAGTTGCTCGGCTGGATGGTGAATGACCTCAACACCTGATCAGCGGTTGCATAAGTGCTGAGAGTGCCGTCCTCTTTGAAGCCATTCTGGTTAGCCGCAATGGTGCATGTACCTGAAGCCAAAACCTCAACTGAGACAGTAGTTGCGTAAGGCGCGACATCAACAAAACCGCTGATCTCACCGTCTGCGTTGGAGGATAGGCGAACCTCACAGATAGTTGGAGTCTGGGACTGGAACTGAATCGGCAACCTAGCAGCAGTTGAAGTACCGGATGTTTCGCTTAGTGCAGAGACAGAGAATCTTGCATCCGTTCCCTGGACCAGGAGAGTGCTGGCTGCCGGGCTCAAGAACCTAATCGTTTGAGCGGTTCCGAAGTTCAAAGAGATGTCACGAGTTGCCGGAGCGTAGGTTGAATCTCCAGCTTGAGTCGCATTCAAAGAACAAACACCGGCCGTAGTCACCTTGGTCAGGGTATAGGTGGTGCGATTAGATCCAACTGGGTAGCTCTTCGAAGAAAGAGTACAAATGGAGGTATCAAGGCTCTGTGCAAGAACTTCGAGGTTGGCTACAGACGATGCATTGTTGACGCTTGACCAAAGAGTCAAAGTCGCAGTGTTGTTCGTGAAAGTACCCACTGAGTACTCAATCGTCTGTCCAGCCAAAACAGCAATAGTCCTGCTTACCGGGGTGGCGGCGGCGAACGTGCTGTTTCCCGGCTGTGAAGCAGTGATTGGACAGGTTCCAGCGGCTACTCCGGTGACGCGCCAAACGCCTCCTGTCTTGGCAACCGTACAGATGGCCGTATCAGTTGAGGTCAATGTCACGTCAAGACCGCTATCAGCAGTCGGGTAAAGCTCGGTGGCAACGCCGGTTCCGATCTTTGTCGGAACATCAAAAGTAATTGTCTGATTCTGGGTCAGGCCTGTGCTGGTTAGCACCGCGCTCACGTTTCCAGTCGAATCAACACCGAGTTCTACTCCCGTGATGTTTGAACCGGAACCAACCAGAGTCTGGTCGTACTTAGCAAAAGCCTGGTTGCTGTAGCTGACCGAACCCGAGCCGGGAAGCGGGAAAGACATCTTGTATGTAATGACAAGTGAGGTTCCGCTAGTTATCGAGAATGAGTTTCTAGTGAAAATCAAATTGCCCGACGAGCTAACTGGGGTGATCGACGTCGCTGAACCGACGGAAGCGTCAGTGAAAGTTCCAGAGACGAAGGTTCCGCTTGGGGACGGGACATCTCTCACTTCATTGATGGTCACCGTCTGAGACGACGCGACCGTGATCTTGTACTGAACAGTTACCGCACCATTTGCTACGACTGGGGCGAAGGTCTGGTCGTACGTTTTTGTCACGGTGATTGGGACCGATACGTTGTTCAACGGAAGGGAAACCTGAGCAGTCGGAAGGGTTCCTGTGTACTTGACCTGGGTGCCGCTGGCGATGCTGGCATAAGGCTTAATCACTGGGTTGGTGGAGGCTGAACCAATCACCCTAAATGTGTAGGTCGCTACGTAAGTTGACTTGTTTGTAAAACAGGCGCTTGCGTTGCCTAGAGAGAGCTTGTTGACCCATTGAGCGGTCTTCGAGCTGTTGTCTGCGGTGTCTGCGGTAGTGCAGCCGTTTCCGGATTTAGTTCCAGACACGTCCAGGACAACATTTTGAAGTCGAATCGCCTTAGTCGGCCACGATTTATTGACGGCAGGGCTAAGTGCAAATACTGATCCGTCGACTCCATTGCCGGCTCCGACCGTGCCGGGAACTCCCCTGACGGTGACTGTGAAGGTTGAGCCGAGTGAAAGGTTGGCAGCATTGGTCTCAATCGAGGTCACCTTGTTTGCCGATGCGGCTAGTGAACGCTGCACCCCCTGATGGGGAAAATAACAACCAGCAAGTCGAGTTCCGTTGATGTCAGGGTCCTTGTCGAACAAACGGACTTGGTGCCTGACTTCCGTGCCTTCACTAACGTTTGTGGCGCGAACCATGAAGTAAACAATTTTTGAATCAATGGTGCTTCCGCTCTTCGCCGCGAGGGGAATCGCACGCTTCTTATCTGCATCGCTAACGGGTTGGATCAATGGGTCAGAAAATTCGAGCCCGAGATACAAGTCTGGGTACGCGGTTGTTGATGTGTTAGAGACCCTGTAACCAATGTAAGTGGCATCAAATCCGCTGCGAGGATCGACATACAAAACACGAGTGTGTAGAGGCTCGATTTTGATTCCGTCACCAGACGTGTACGACCCAAGATTGGCCGTGTTTATCGAATACCCAGCGTTGCACGCCGTGGTCTCGGCTGCCAGGGCAGCAGACGCAGATTCGGTGTTGGGGGAAACCGTGCCCTGGAAAACGAGACTCGAGGCAAGGAGTGCTCCAATAATCCAGCCAGCCAAACCACGTCTGCGATCAAGCACTCTTCTACCCATTTGTTCCCCTCGGGTTATAAAACTAACTAAACCTACCGACCGCAATGTCACGACTTCTGTCACATTCGGCTAACCGAACATTTGAAATGAAAACTGCGCAAATACGTGTCGGAGTAGATTGAAACGGTGAAAAAAGTGCTGCTTCACCATGGCTACACCAACAAACGACCAGAGGGTCACTGGCTAAGACTCACGGCCCAAACCCTTAGAAATAGTGGTCACCAGGTTTGGTATCCGCAATTCCCATCCCCTGACAACCCAGTAACAGCAGATTGGCAAAACCTAATCGCCCAAGAGGCCGCGATGATGGATGAGGTCTTGGGCGGAGAGAAGATTGCAATCACCCACTCACTGGGATGCATGAACTGGTTGCTCGCAGCAAAAGAAGGTCGTTTCGCAAAACCATTCGACCGGGTATTACTCGTTGCCCCGCCTGACCCAGATCCAATTGGTCAGAACCCAAACATCGAGGGTGAGCCGCTTGGCCTGAATGACCCGGACCTAGTGAATGCGGCTTTTACATTTGCCAAGAGCTTGACCGTGATCGCGAGTGATAAAGATCACTGGCTGCCAAGAGGCATTGGCATTTATGAAGAAGCGCTCGGCCTTGAAGCAGTGATCTTCCCCGGGGCCGGACACTTCTCACTAGATGATGGATTTGGCCCCTGGCAAGGACTATGGAATTGGGTTGAAAGCTCGGACCCCAAGGATCTTATTTCGCGCTGATGCCCTTGGCTTTTGCCAGGGCAGCAACCCAAATAAGCAAGACCCCAGCTGCAGCACCCATCGAGAGGGTCGCGATAATCGCTGCCTTTGGGTCAGCCAAAACCATCAGGGTCAAAAGAGTTGGAGATAGTGCACCGACTATCTTGCTCAGCATCATCACGTAGCCCTGACGCTGTCCATAGCTCTGAGCGCCAAAGAACAAAAGTGGCAGTGAACCTCTAATAAAGGGGTTCAAACCAACACCGATGCCGTGCAGGATGACAAAGCCAAGCAGGCCGTTGACTCCAAAAAGCAAAATCAAAATCACACCCAGCGGGTGAGCGGCAATAGATATTGCCGCCACCGCAATCGGTCCGGTCTTTTTGCCGAGGGCAACCAACAGGATGCGAGCAAAGACTTGAGATGGCCCCAAAATCACAGCTGCCAGCAGCGCTAGCTGCTCGCTGGCTCCCAACTCTGTGAGCAAAAACGGCAGGGTGGTGTTGACCGAGGAAACAATGAATCCCTCGAGGGCAAACATCAAGGCAAAGACAATAAGCAGTTTGTCGAACTTCAGGCCACGCTTGATGATCTTTTGAATCGGGCCGGTCATGGAGTCGATCTCGCGCTGCTCGCTGCGCGGGATGGTGGCATGCAGTGGCAGTGAGATGAATAGATGCATGGCAGCCCAGAACCAAATCGCAGCCTGCCAACCAAGCTCAGTGTTGATGAAGCTGGTCAGTGGCCAGGAGATAGTTGAAGAGAAGCCTGCGAAAACAGTGATGCCGGCGATGACTCGGTTTGAGTTTTCTTTGAAAAAGGCAACCGCTGTCGCGAAAGCGGAGTCGTAGTTGCTCATAGAGCCACCGACACCGATCACTGCCCAAGCCAAGAACAACATGTATTCGTTGGTGCTAAGTGCAAGAAGAACTAGACCCAGGAAAAAAGCAAGGTTGCCCCAGGGCAAAACTTTTCTGCCGCCATAGGTGTCGATGAGTCGACCGATTCGCGGACCAACTAAGCCAGATATAAGAAGTGAGATTGTGAAGGCCCAGAAAAAGGTTTCGGTTTCGATGCCAAGCGATGCCGAGATTGGAACTGCCAAAATCGCGGGGAGGTAAAAGCCTGATCCCCAACCGATGATCTGGGTTATGCCAAGCCGAAGCGTCAACCGTGAACTGGCTTGCAAGTTATCTCGACCTTTGAGTAATTGCACTCAGTCTAAAACCCATAATGTATTAGGTTAGGCGTGCCGAAAGGCGAGGCTAAATCTGGGGTAAAGCCAACTCAATGAAGAGGTTAATCTCATGAAACATGCGCTCATCACCGGAGCAAGTTCTGGTCTCGGTTTCGAATCTGCCAAGGCTCTCGCTGAGCTTGGCTACCAAGTCACCATGATTGCTAGGCGCGAAGAGCGCCTCACCAAAGCAGCCGATCGCATCAGGGCTCTCAACCCAGACTCCAAAGTCAACGAGGTGGTGCTGGATATCTCAAACCTGGATTTGGTTCGAGAGTTTGCCAAGGGCATCGAGTCTGTTGACCTACTGATGAACAACGCCGGTCTGATGGGGCCTGATTTCAAACTCTCGATCGAGGGCATTGAGTCTCAAATGGCAACTAACCACGTCGGTCACTTCTTGTTGACCGCCTTGCTATGGCCAAAGCTCGATGCAGCTAACGGTCGCGTGATCAGCCTCTCCTCAGTGGTTCACCGCAGGGGAAAACTAAAGACCGCAAGCGTTGATGAGATTCGCGGTGCAGACGAGACCAGCTATGACCGCTGGCAGCGATACGCCGATACCAAGCTTGCCTGTCTTTATTTTGCGAGAGAACTCGACGTCAGGGGCAGGCTCTCTGGTTCAAAGGTGCAGTCGATTGCTGCTCACCCAGGTTGGGCTATCACCGGTTTGCAGGAGAACTTCCCACACCAGCTCGATCGCTTTGCTCAAACCGCCAAGGCCGGTGCGAAGAGCCAGCTGCGAGCAGCAACCGATGCATCTTTGAAGGGCGGAGAGTTTGTCGGACCGAAGTGGGAGCTGTGGGGAGAGCCCAAACTTCTGAAGGGCTCTAGTCGCTCTCGGGATCTAGATATCGCAGCTAAGTTGTGGCAAAGCAGCGAAGAGCTAACCGGTGTGAAGTTCTTGGCCTAGGAGTAGGCTGACTGGGTACTGCAAGGAGCTAAATTGCGTTCAATTTCACCGGAAGCCGTGGTCGGCTCTCGGATCACAAATCAGAGTCTGCGCCGCTGGCTGCACTCACTTCCTGGAGTAGACAAGGTCGGCCTAGAAGCTAGGGCTGCATCACTTGGAACCAGGTCAATCAAAACCTCATCCAAGGCCTGGGCCTTGGATGCCGCCATCAAGATGATGGACCTCACCACCCTGGAGGGCATGGACACCCCTGAGCGAGTAAAAAGCCTGTGCCTGAAAGCGCTGACTCCAGACCCAACTGATCTATCAACCCCAAGACCTGCTGCGATCTGTGTCTATGGCGACATGGTCAAATACGCGAAGGCGACCCTGGGGGATTCAGGTGTTTTTGTCGCAGCGGTAGCAACTGCCTTCCCTTCGGGTAGAGCGAGTTTGAAAGTAAAGCTCGAAGACACCAAGGATGCGGTGCGAGCCGGAGCCGATGAAATCGACATGGTTATTGACCGCGGAGCTTTTTTAGCTGGCGATTACCTAGAGGTATATAAACAAATTGTGGCCGTGAAGGAAGCGTGCAAGCGCTCCGATGGTAGCTATGCGCACCTAAAGGTGATTCTTGAAACCGGTGAGCTTCAGACCTACGACAACATTCGTAGAGCCAGCTACCTAGCGATGCTCGCCGGTGGCGATTTCATCAAGACCTCAACTGGCAAAGTGAGCGTGAACGCCACCATTCCAATCACCATGTTGATGCTCCAGGCAGTTCGCGATTGGTATGAAGAGACCGGTGAGTTGATCGGTGTGAAGCCAGCCGGTGGCATTAGAACTGCGAAGGACGCCATCAAGTACCTTGTGGTCGTCAAGGAGACTGCGGGAGAAACCTGGCTGAACCCAGACCTATTCAGATTCGGTGCATCATCACTTCTCAACGATGTTCTAATGCAGCGACAGAAGCTCAAGACTGGCCACTACTCCGGCCCCGACTATGTGACAGTGGACTAAAGGATGACCATGTTCGAATATGCACCAGCTCCGGAGTCTCGCTCCCTGGTTAGTTTTGAAAAGAGCTATGGCCACTTCATCGGTGGCAAGTTCTCAAAGCCTGCAAACCTTTACCAAACCATCAACCCTGCAACCGAAGAGGTCCTGGCTGAGATCTCTCACGGCAGTGAGAAGGATGTTGATGCAGCAGTAAAAGCTGCCCGTCACGCCTATGAAAAGGTTTGGAGCAAGCTTCCAGGTTCAGAGCGCGGCAAGTATCTCTACCGCATCGCTCGAATCATTCAAGAGCGTGGCCGCGAGCTCGCAGTTGCCGAGACTCTAAACAACGGCAAGCCGATCAAAGAGACTCGTGATTTCGACATCCCAACCGTGGCAGCCTGGTTCTTCTACTACGCCGGCTGGGCCGACAAACTCGACTACGCAGGGCTTGGAGCAAACCCCAAGGCCCACGGCGTTGCAGCTCAAGTAATTCCATGGAACTTCCCGCTGATGATGTTGGCCTGGAAGGTGGCTCCAGCTTTGGCTGCTGGCAACACCGTTATTCTAAAGCCAGCTGAGAGCACTCCGCTGACGGCATTACTGTTTGCCGAAATCTGCCAGCAGGCCGAGCTACCGGAGGGTGTTGTAAACATCGTTACCGGTTTTGGTGACACCGGTGCTGCACTTGTGCAACACCCAGATGTAAACAAGGTTGCCTTCACCGGTTCTACCGATGTTGGTCGAATCATCGCCAAGGCGGTTGCCGGCACCAATAAGAAGGTGACACTCGAACTTGGTGGCAAGGCTGCCAACATCGTCTTTGATGATGCAGCCTTGGACCAAGCAGTCGAGGGTGTTGTGAATGGCATCTTCTTCAACCAGGGCCATGTCTGCTGCGCAGGTTCAAGGCTCTTGGTTCAAGAATCGATTCACGACGAGTTTTTGAAGAAGCTCAAAAAGCGTATGGAGCTGCTTCGCATCGGAGACCCAATGGACAAGAACACCGACATCGGTGCCATCAACTCCAAGGCTCAGCTGGAGAAGATTGATTCTTTGGTGAAGCAGGGTGCTTCTGAGGGTGGCGAGGTTTGGGCTCCCAACTGTGAACTGCCAAGAAATGGCTTCTGGTTTAGACCAACTCTGATTAGCGGTGTAGGACCAGCGAACACGGTTGCTCGCGAGGAGATCTTTGGCCCAGTTCTAGGCGTGATGACATTCCGCACCCCAGCCGAGGCAGTGACCAAGGCAAACAACACCCCGTTTGGTCTGAGCGCTGGCATCTGGACCGAGAAGGGTTCGAGAATCCTCAAGCTCGCTGACCAGCTAAATGCCGGAGTGGTTTGGGCCAACACCTTCAACCAGTTTGATCCGACCAGCCCATTTGGTGGCTTGAAGGAATCTGGTTATGGCCGCGAGGGTGGTCGTCACGGCCTCTTGGCTTACCTAAAGGGAGGCAACTAATGCGTCTAGATGTCAGAAAAACCTACAAGCTCTACATCGGTGGCAAGTTCCCTCGCAGTGAGTCTGGCCGCACCTATGAGCTAAACGACCACCAGGGTAGGTTCTTGGCAAACGTCGCTCAGGGCTCTCGCAAGGATGCCCGTGATGCCGTGGTCGCAGCCCGCGCTGCACAGCCCGGTTGGGCCTCTGCCACCGCGTACAACCGCGGTCAGATCCTGTATCGCATCGCAGAGATGCTGGAGGGTCGTCGCGAGCAGTTTGTGACAGAGATCAGAGCTATGACTGGAGCCTCGGCATCTAAGGCAAATGCCGAGGTTGATGCCGCGATTGATTCTTGGGTTTGGCACGCAGGCTGGTCAGACAAGATTGACTCGGTTGCCGGAAGTATGAACCCGGTTGCTGGCCCTTTCTTTAACATCTCCACCAACCAACCAACTGGCGTCGTCGCTGTTTTGGCTCCTCAGGGGAGCGCCTTGGTTGGTCTAGTGAACTCGATTGCTCCGGCGATTGTCTCTGGCAACACCGTGGTCGTGGTCGCAAGCGAACAGCTGCCACTGAGTGCAATTACCCTCACCGAGGTGTTGGCCACCAGCGACCTGCCGGGAGGCGTTGTGAACATGTTGACCGGAAGTGAAAAGGAGATTGGCTCCTGGCTTGCATCACACCAAGACGTGAACGCAATCGACCTAGAGGGCTCTTCAAACGCAGTTGAACTTGAAATTATGGCCGCGGAGACCATAAAGCGAGTGATTCGTTCGCAGAGCTATGCCAGATTAGGCAGCAGGGGAACGCTGGAGCACATTCTCAGCCTCATGGAGGTGAAGACCGTCTGGCACCCCAAGGGGCACTAGGAGGTCTGCTTTGAAAAAGCTACTCGCGGTTGGTCTGCTGCTGGCTTTAGTGCCGATAGCCACCCCAGCCCAGGCGCTGAGCAACCAAGTCATCACCAAGACGATTTCAAACTCAGCCGCGACGATTTCAAGCGTGAACAAAAGTGCGCTGAGCTCACTGCTTTCTCAAAACCCAGCAACCACCAAACTCAGCTGCGTTGGGTTCACGAAGCTGATGCCGACCACCAAAGAAAAATCGGCTGCGCTAAGCAAAGCCAAATCATTTTGCAGTTTCGCAAAAGCGAGAGTCTCTTTGCTGTCAGTGACAAGCACCACCCAACCCACCAAGATCACCTCAAACGTTGGCAAGGTCAATCTGGTTCTGACGGTGCCGAGTTATCCAGCCACCGCTCTCAGCTTTGACAACCTGGATGTGAACTGGGTGGCCAGGGCTGCCACCAGCCGAGTGCTGGAGCGTTATGAATCCAAGGTTCAATCAGCGGTTGCCATCGACTACCACGTTGGCCCAAATGTTCCGGCCGCAGGTGTGACGAAAGAGAAGTCACTCATTGCCAAGGCGTCGAGACTTTGGTCAGACGTTTTCACCAAGAGCTTCACGGTCGTCCTCTTTAGCGAGAAAGATGCAGAGTGGGCAGAGCAGAAGCGCCTTGAGCTTGGTGGGGATCTCCCTGGTGGTATCACCGGTTACCTAGCAAAGCCTGGGGCCAAAGACCAGTGCATCTTGGGCTTTGCATCAAAGGACAAGGCCGGCAACCCGATCTACTTCAACTGCATTCACTCATCAGGCAATCGCTACGCGATTGCTGACCACACCGCAATCCATGAACACTTTCACATGGTTCAGAATTCGCTCTACAAACCAAACACCCTGATGCCGCTTTGGGTGAACGAGGGTGCACCAACCTTCTTTGGTTTTGCCCTTGGTTATGGATCCACCGATAGAAACGGTCGTCTCTCTGAGCAGTTCTATCTGACCTCGCCAGCCTTTGATCCATTTGCTGTCGGCACGGTCGACACCAGAAGATTTGCAACCTGGGCCAAAACTGCATCTAACGCAGACATTGCCAAAGTGTTCGAACTAATGGAGGCGGACCCAGAAAACCGAGACATTTTCAACCAGTACGGTCTTGGCGCAATCGCAAGCCAGGCCTTGATCGCCGTTGATGGCATTGATGCCTATCTGGACTTTATTAGAGCAACCAACCAAACCGACTGGAAGAGCGCGTTCAAGGCGCAGTATGGCTTGACCCCGGCCGAGTTCTACCTCAAGCTCGCTCCTTATATAAGAGCGTTGGGAAACAAATACCTCTAAAGGCGCTTTGGTGGTCTCCCGCCAACCAGGGTCACGGCAACCGCACCGCGTCTAACACCGTGCTTGGCAGCATCCTCAAACGATGATCCTGCAAGGAGTTTGGCAACTAACCCAGCGGCGAAAGCATCCCCTGCTCCCGTTGCATCAACTAAATCAGCGGCAAAGGCATCAAGTCTTTGAACACTCTCCCCTTGCGCAATTACCACCCCGCGCTCTCCAAGAGTTAGCGCAACCATCGGGTAACGCTCTGCGAGCGCCGCAGCAATAACCTCGGGTCTGTCCTCACCGGTCAAGATCCGACCCTCCTCCAAAGAGGGAGTTACCAGGTCAACTCCTTGAGTGACAGTTAGGAATTTGCCGACTCCGAAGTCGTTTATAAAGCCAGCACTGCCCGGGTCTAACACCACCATCGACCCAGCAGCCTTTGCGGACGCAATCAAGCCTGCGAACTCAGTCTCTGAGATGCTCCCAAATAGCGAGTAGCCGGAGAGATACAAAAGCTCTGGGAAGGTCTTGATTGCCGAGGTGTCAAGCGTGGTGTTGGCTCCTCGATCCGTAAGGAAACTGCGCTGCTGCCCCTCAACTAAAACCACAATCGATCCGGTTGGGAGCTCTTGATCGAACTGCAAGCTTGGGGTGACGCCGTAGGCCTGCAGATCAGACTCAACTCGAGCCTTATCTGACTGGCCAACTCTGGCTACAAGCTCAACTTCAACCTTTTCCGATGCTAGCCAGCAGGCAAAGTTTGCCCCGGAGCCACCAAAGGAGACCCTGATGGTTGATGGAGTATCGGTATCAGCCCGGATTGCCGAATGCGGCATGACCAGGATGTCCTCAATGACATCTCCAACAACCAGGGCTCTTGGCATTTAGTCGAGCTCTAGCTTTGACCAAGCAATAGCGATGTCAGCGGCAACCGAAACGTTGTTGCGGGCAAGATCCAGGTTGACCTCTAGTGAGCGACCGCCAGAAGCCTCCACGATGAAGCCGAGTAGGAACGGGGTCACTGCCTTGCCTCGCACGCCTGCAGCATCGGCTGCTGCAAAGGCCTTGGCCAAAACCTCATCGTGATGCTCTTTGTCCCAGGCCTTATCAGCAGGAACTGGGTTGGCAACAACGATGCCACCACCCTCGCCAACCAAGTCCTGGGCAGCCATGATCTTTGCAATCTCATCGGCAGAGTCAACGCTCCAGTCCAAGGTGAACTCAGATTCTCTGAGCCAGAAGCTTGGGAAGATTTTGGTGCCATAGCCAACCACTGGCACGCTCAGGGTCTCTAGACGCTCCAAAGTCGCAGCGATGTCGAGAACGCTCTTCACTCCTGCCGAAACAACCGCGATTGGGGTGTTGGCCAAGACGCTTAGGTCTGCTGATTCATCAAAAGTCTCTTGAGCGCCGCGGTGGACTCCACCAAGCCCGCCGGTTGCAAAGACTCGAACTCCCGCCAAGCCTGCTAGGTGAGCGGTAGAGGCGACCGTGGTAGCACCTGAGATGCCCTTGGCCGCAAGGATTGGGAGATCGCGAACCGAAGCCTTTGCGATGTCCTGATTTGCAATGATGTCGAGACCTTTGGCATCAAGACCGATGTTTGCCACACCGTCGATGACAGCAATGGTGGCCGGGACTACTCCCTTATCGCGCAGGATCTGTTCGAACTCCTGGGCGGCCTCATAGTTGCGGGGTCTGGGAAGACCGTGAGAGATGATTGTGGACTCAAGGGCCACAACCGGCTTGTTCTGATTTAGAGCGCGCTGAACATCTGGGTGGATTTTGATTAGGTCTTTTTGCACCCTCTAAGGCTACCCTCTGAAATCGAGCTAATCGCCCCTGTAGCGCTACCCTTATAGGTCGGAAAGAGGTGCAAGTGAAACGGCCATGGCTATTGACCCAAGTTGGTCAGCGCACCTCGATGCTGATCTCCACTGCGCTCTCGGTTCTGCTGCTAATTTCACTCATGCTGCAAGATGCCTTGGTTGAATCACCTCGCCTAGACGTCACCCAAATCGATCGCACCAACATCTCAGAGTGTGTGGTGCTCGAATGCGGTCGTATCGAAGCACTCGGAGGCCTTGAGCCCGAGTCGGTTGAGATCACCCCAGGTGAGTTTGTGAACACCATCCGGATTGAATTTGTGAACCACGGTCGCCTGATTGGAGAGCGCGAGATTTGGCTCGAACTCAGGGATAGCGCTGGTAACTGGCTTGAGGCCGGCAGGACAAACCTCAGCCTTAGCCCCAAGGGAAAGACATTTGTGGAGTTCGGTTTTGTGCAGAGCGTGGGCGCAATTGACGCCGGCACACTTCGACTCCAGTACTAGCCGT
>JACCDN010317605.1_pt1 | contig 26005 bp, 18 predicted proteins | sample 7441691 | NCBI WGS metagenome assembly JACCDN01 (sample SAMN15323439, study PRJNA562643) | freshwater metagenome | isolation source: river surface water | place: USA:Blue River Watershed | collected 2017-08-16 | reverse complement strand
GGTTTTGTTTTAATTTTGAATTTTATAAAATATATCAAACAATGGGAAAATACGTAGAGGCAACAGATGCTAATTTTCAAGAGTTAATCAGCACTGACACACCAGTTTTAGTAGATTTTTGGGCAGAGTGGTGTGGCCCATGTAAGATGATCGGACCGATCGTAGAGGAGTTAGCTGGAGATGTAGAAGGTCAAGCGATTGTGGCAAAGATGAATGTAGACCAAAATTCAGCGATACCAGCTTCTTTAGGTATTCGCTCCATCCCTACTTTAATGGTATTCAAGAAAGGTGAAATGGTAGAACGTTTAGTGGGTGGTAATATCCCTAAGTCTGTTTTAGCGGAGACTTTATTGAAGCACGCTTAATTTTAAAGCGCATAAACTTTATCCATAGCCTGTAACAATATGTTGCAGGCTATTTTTATTTCCTCCTCTGTAATCGTTAAAGGAGGTGCAATTCGTAATGAATTATCGCAGAATAAGAACCAATCTGTAATCAAACCGTTCTGAATGCATTCATATATGACGGCTTTCACGGTCTTGAAGTCTTTCATTTCCACAGCTAACATAAACCCGATACCTCGAACTTCTTTAATGATGGGATGAGCTAGGAGGCTATGGAATAGTGCGCTTTTTGCTGGAATTTGATCCATTAAGTTTTCATCCACTATATAATTCAAGGTGGCCAATGAGGCAGCACAGGAGACAGGATGTCCACCAAAAGTCGTGATATGGCCTAATACTGGCTCAAAACTCAAGGTTTTCATCATTTCTTCGTTCGCCAAAAACGCCCCAATGGGCATTCCGCCACCCATTCCTTTCGCGGTTAACAGGATATCAGGCACAATTTCCATCGCTTGAAATGCCCAGAAAGTTCCAGTTCTACCAAAACCCGATTGGATTTCGTCAAAAATTAATAAAGTTCCCGTTTCGTCGCATCGCTTTCTTAATGCTTGAAAATAGGCTTTAGAGGCTGTTTTAACTCCCGCCTCCCCTGCGACAATTTCAATAACAACAGCTGCAGTTCGCTTGGTTATCTTTTTTAGATTCCCAATACACCCGTGGTGAATATGGCGAATATCGGGTAATAAGGGTCGAAAGGCATTTTTGAAGTTCTCATTCCCTGCAATCGATAAAGCCCCTTGGCTGGCGCCATGGTAGGCATTGAAACAAGATATGAATTCTGTTCTTCCCGTGTATCTCTTTGCTAATTTCATGGCTCCTTCAACCGCCTCAGTACCTGAATTCGTGAAATAGACTTGATTTAATGTGTTTGTTCCGGTGGACTTAACGAGCGCTTCGGCTAGTTTTACTTGCGGGCTCTGGATGTATTCCCCGTAGACCATCAAGTGCATATAACTGTCAACTTGATCTTTAATGGCTTTGACTACGGCTGGATTGCAATGACCCACATTAGATACGGCGATTCCGGAGATTAAATCCATGTAGGATTTTCCCTCAGCATCATATAGGTAGACTCCGTCTGCTTTGGTTATTTCCAAAGCCAATGGCGCATCCGAGGTGGGTGCCATAAATTTTTGAAAGAGTTGTCTGTGCGTGAATCCCATTGAGCTCAAAATTACGTTAATTCTTGTTAATCGTAGGCCGTTCATCAAAATATTCAGTTGATTCAATGTGTTTCATGTACTTTTGTTTTATGAAACCACTTTTACTCCTTTTATGTACTTGCATCGGCCTTCATGCCCAAACTTTAAGTGGTACCATACGTTCTAATAAGGGCGAATTGATGCCATTTTCGTCTTTATGGGTGACCAATTTAAACAAGGGGACTTTAGCGAATGAGGAGGGAAAATATGCTATCACTTTGCCGAAAGGAGATCACGAAGTGGTATTTCGATTTTTAGGTCACACGCCTAAGACGCATAAAATTACCATTTCGGGTGATCAATCTTTAGATGTTGTTTTATCTGAAGAAGCAGTTACTTTACAAGATGTGAACGTGGGAGGTTTAAAAGAAGATCCTGCGATCGGTATGATGCGTCGCATGATTTCGATGGCACCGTTTCATCTAAAAGAAATTGACCGCTATTCCGCTAAAGGGTACGTAAAAGGCGCTGGAAAAATTACATCTATCTCTAAAATTATGAATGCGCTGGTGGGAAAAAAGATGGAGAAAGAGGCTGGCATTAAAGTGGGTTCTACCTATGTTTTAGAAGGAATCAATCAAATAACGTATACCCGACCTAATAAAATTGAAGAAAAGGTTCTTTCAAATCGAAATAACCTTCCCTCTGTTTTACGTAATTCTGGCGCTCCTAATTTGCGGATTACCCAAACGAATTTTTACCAGCCTAAAGTTTGGGGGGAATTAATAAGCCCGCTTTCACCCTCCGCCTTCTCTTTTTATAAGTTTGCCTATATAGGTAGTTTTCAATTAAATGGCCAAACCGTTTCTAAAATTCAGGTTAAGCCTAAAACCACCGCTGATGATTTGTTTGAGGGAACCTTATCTATCGTGGAAGACACCTGGAGTATTTATTCGTTTAGTTTAGCTTTCCGAAATTCACAAGGCTATTATACCTTTCAGCAACAGAATGCCTTATTCCAAGGTGTTTGGATGCCAATCAATTATGATGTGAATGTGAATTTTGAAGCAATGGGCTTTGGGGCTACGTTTCGCTACATAACTCAGGTGAAGGAATACTCTATCAAAGTAAATCCCGCCTTCGTGGTGAAACCAACGATTATTGAGGAGCGATTACACAAGGATTGGGCTAAAGAGATTAATAAAGAGAAAATAGCTTCTCCTAAATTAGCTTTAGGCAAAGAAGTAACTCGAAAAAAGCTGAAGAAGCTATTAAAAGAGGTCGATAAGGAGGAAAAGAAAGAGACAAAAGAGGAGTTTAAATCAGATTATTCCTTCACGGTTGATTCTACGGCAGGTAAAAAAAAGGAGGAGTTTTGGGAATCAGAAAGACAAGTTCCCTTAACTGAAGCAGAAGTAAAAGGGTATAAAGAAGCGGATAGTTTGTATGTATTAGATGAGAAAAAGCGTTTGAAGGATTCTGTCAACTCTTTACCTCGATTCCGTTACATGGATATATTTAATGCCAGAACATATACTTATGGTCAGAAAGGATTAGGTGCAAAATTAACGCTTAGTGGTTTTCAATCCGGCTATAATGCTGTCGATGGTTATCATCTCGGTCGTTCTGTAGACTATCGTTATACCTATAATCTAGCTGATTATTGGGGAACAGGATTAAATATTCAACATGCCTTCTCTCGAAAAGCTTGGAATGGTTCAGTATATGCTGAGCGTAATTGGGATGAAAACCGCAGGAGGCTACAAATTTCAGGTGGTTCCATTACACAACAAATAAATTCAACAGAACCTATTTCAGCGAACATCAACTTATTATATGCTCTTTTCTTGTCTCGAAATTATGTAAAGCTATACCAAAAGGATTTTATTAAAGTAGTATATGCCGTTCAATTAAGTTCAAAATTGAATTTGAATTCCACCGTAGAGTACCGCTCACGATCTTCTTTAGATAATCACGAGGAGAATGGATTCTTTTATAAGCAAAGGCGCTTCGAGTCAAATGGTTTGCCTTTCAAATCTAGTTCCCAGCTTTATGGCTCCTTTGTATTACGCTATCAGCCCTTTGCATCATGGAGGCGATTTAATGGCGCTAGACGTCTATCTAATGAGGGAGGTCCTACCATTTTAGGAGCTTATGAGCAGGCATTTGGAGATAATCCGTTCAACAAAGTATCCCTACAGGTATTTCAAACAATACCATTGGCCAATTGGGGGTCTATTAATTACCGCGTTTCTGTAGCTCATTTTATTAATAAACCCACTCTTCTGCTAGATTATCAGCATTTTAAGGGGAATGAAATTAATATCAGCTCCGGGGATAATAGTTTTTTAGCACTCCCTTATTATCAACTTTCAAATCCGGGTGGCCATTTCAAAGCATTTTTATCTTGGGAACCTCGGAAGTTTATATTGACTCAAAATTCAATTTTATCGATGTATGGACTCAAGGAAAAAGTAGGCTATTCCTATTTACATACACGAGTTAATACACAAGTCATTAATTACCAAGAGCTTACTTATGGATTAACAGGTATAGGTAAAATTTTAGGTATTGATTTAGTTTATCCGATAGGGAATGTAGTCCCTGAAAAGTGGAAAGTTCTAGTCCGATTGCCATTCTAATTGTTTATTTGCACCTTTTTGCCTAAATTGTGCTAAATTTTTTTGATATAATCTAAATTAACCTTTATGAATCAAATTGTTTACTTAGTCCCTGCTTTTGGTTTAGTAGGATTGCTGTATACAGCATGGAAGTTTAACTGGGTATCTAAACAAGATGCTGGAAATGAAAAAATGCAGGAATTGGCTGGCTACATCGCAGATGGAGCTATTGCTTTCTTAAAAGCGGAATGGAAAATTTTAACCTATTTCGCGATTCCAACCGCTATACTTTTAGCTTGGTTAGGATCACAAGAGGGTACACCAGAAAATCCGATTCACTCTTCCCCTTTAATTGCCGTTGCTTTTTTAATCGGAGCAGTTTTTTCTGCTACCGCTGGTTATATTGGTATGATCGTCGCTACTAAAGCGAATGTTCGTACAGCAGAGGCTGCAAGAACCTCTTTAGCTAAAGCGTTGAACGTTTCTTTCACTGGTGGATCCGTGATGGGAATGGGAGTTGCAGGTTTAGCTATTTTAGGTTTAGGTGGTTTATTTATTGCATTCTACCAAATCTTTGCGGAGGGTCAAGCCTTGACTTCAGTAGAAATGAAAACAGCCATTGAAGTATTAGCTGGATTCTCTTTAGGAGCAGAGTCTATTGCGCTATTCGCTCGTGTAGGTGGTGGTATTTATACGAAAGCGGCTGACGTAGGTGCTGACTTAGTAGGTAAAGTAGAAGCAGGTATCCCGGAGGATGATGTGCGTAATCCAGCAACTATTGCTGATAACGTAGGTGATAACGTGGGTGATGTGGCTGGTATGGGTGCTGACTTGTTTGGTTCTTATGTGGCTACTATTTTAGCTACGATGGTTTTGGGTCAAGAAATCTCTGTTACAGATAATTATGGTGGCTTCTCCCCTGTTTTATTACCCATGTTAATTGCAGGTGTTGGTTTATTAGCTTCTCTTGTTTCTACGTTCTTTGTGCGTATTTCGAGCGAAACAGCCTCAGTTCAAAATGCGTTAAACGTTGGTAATTATATGTCAATTTCCATTACGTTTGTTACTTCTTACTTTTTAGTGAAGAATATCTTGCCAGAATATTTAACGCTTCGTGGAACAACATTCACTTCGATGGATGTATTTTATGCGATTATCGTGGGTTTAGTTGTAGGTGCTTTAATGTCCATCATTACTGAATACTATACTGCTATGGGTAAGCGTCCAGTTGATTCAATTGTTCAGAAATCAGGTACAGGTCACGCTACGAACATCATTGGTGGTTTAGCGGTAGGTATGGAATCTACGGTATTGCCTATTTTAGTTTTGGCAGCTGGTATTATTGGTTCTTATCATTTTGCCGGAATTTACGGTGTTTCTATCGCTGCTGCAGGTATGATGGCAACTACTGCGATGCAATTAGCTATTGATGCTTTTGGCCCTATCGCGGATAACGCAGGAGGTATTGCGGAAATGTCTCAGCTTCCAAGTGAAGTTCGTGATCGTACAGATAACTTAGATGCAGTTGGAAATACAACAGCTGCGACTGGTAAAGGTTTTGCGATTGCTTCAGCAGCTTTAACTTCATTAGCTTTGTTTGCTGCTTTCGTTGGTATTGCAGGTATAAGCCAAATTGATATCTATAAGGCTGATGTTTTAGCGGGTTTATTCGTGGGTGGTATGATTCCATTTATCTTCTCAGCTTTATGTATCTCAGCAGTAGGTAAAGCAGCGATGGAAATGGTGAACGAAGTTCGTCGTCAGTTCCGCGAGATCCCAGGAATTATGGAGTACAAAGCGAAACCAGAATACGAGAAGTGTGTAGCGATCTCTACAGAGGCTTCTATCCGCCAAATGATCCTTCCAGGTGCGATTGCTTTAATCGTTCCCGTATTAGTAGGTTTTACTATGGGACCTGAGGTTTTAGGAGGTTTATTAGCAGGTGTTACTGTTTCAGGTGTTTTGATGGGTATTTTCCAATCAAATGCAGGTGGAGCTTGGGATAACGCGAAGAAATCATTCGAGAAAGGTGTTTTGATCGATGGTCAAACTTACAAGAAAGGTTCAGAGCCTCACAAGGCTGCCGTTACAGGTGATACTGTAGGAGATCCATTCAAGGATACTTCTGGTCCTTCTATGAACATCTTAATCAAATTGATGTCAATCGTTTCTCTTGTGATTGCACCTTACATTCACGTAGGTGATAACGATCACGCTTCATTGAAGAAGTTAGAGAAGGCGCCAATCGTTAAGTCGATTGTGGCAAAGAAATAAACGCCTAATTATATTGGCATAAAAAAAGCCCCGCTATTTGCGGGGCTTTTCTTTTATCTATCAATCTGTGGAATCCTTTTAAGAAATTAAGCTGTTAATTTACCTCTTAATGCTCTTGGGATATCGATTGTCGCTACTGGGTTAGACATTGGATTTAAGATCTCACATCCTTCTACCTGTAGTTTGTTTACTTTCACTGTTTGACCTAAGTCTAAACCAGAAATATCAACTGTTACGAAATCAGGAATGTTTTCTGCTTGACCACGTAGAGTTACTTTACGTAATTTTTGCACCATTTTACCCCCTTTGATAACACCTGGAGAATTTCCAATTACTTTAATAGGTACAGCAATCTTAATTGGCTTACCTTTTTGGATTTCTAAGAAGTCTACATGGTAGATCATCTCGTTTACTGGGTGGAACTGTGCATCTTGTAATATCGCACGGTATTTCGTACCCTCAATGTTTAATTCAACTTCGTACACATCCGCAGAATATAATAATTCACGGAAAAGGATCATTGGAACAGCGAAGTGAACTTGCTCAGAACCACCATATAATACACATGGTGCTAAAGCTTCGTTGCGTAAGTCATTTGCGCTCTTCGTACCGAGATTCGCTCTTTTAAACCCTACAATCTCTAATTTTTTCATTTTGTTTTTGTTAATGCTTCTAGTCTTTCGCACAAGGGCTATCCCCTAGAAACGGTTGAAATTAATATTTAATAAATAATGAACTGATAGATTCGTGATCACGGATACGTCCGATGGCCTTTGCAAAAAGCTCAGCTACCGAAAGAATCTTAATTTTGTCACAAGCTTGTTTAGAAGGAATGGTATCTGTCACTAATAATTCTGTTAAAACAGAATTAGAAATGTTCTCATACGCTTTACCTGATAAAACTGGGTGAGTGACAACCGCCCTTACTGAATTTGCCCCTTTGTCCATGATTAATTGAGCGGCTTTACATAAAGTACCTCCTGTATCAATTAAGTCATCGACTAGGATCACATCTGCTCCTTTTACGTCACCAATTAATTGCATCGAAGCAATTTCATTAGCACGTTTACGGTGCTTATCGCAAATAACCATCTCCGCATTGAAGAATTTAGCCATATTGCGGGTACGAACAACACCTCCCACATCGGGTGATGCGAAAAGGATGTTCTCTAAATTTAAAGACTTTAAATAAGGCACAAAGATGGCATTTCCTTCCAAGTGGTCTACAGGGAAGTCCATGAATCCTTGAATTTGTCCTGCATGAAGATCAATCGTCATTAAACGATCAGCACCCGCTGCAGTTAATAAATTACCAATTAATTTAGCGCCAATACCTACACGAGGACGATCCTTGCGATCTTGACGAGAATACCCAAAATACGGAATAACGGCCGTTACATAATGAGCTGATGCACGTCTTGCGGCATCGATCATTAATAATAATTCCATTAAATTATCCGCTGTAGGGAATGTAGATTGAATGATAAACACATCACAACCACGAACTGATTCATCAAAACTAGGTGACATTTCACCATCTGAGAACTTCAAGGTAGTAACAGCGCCTAAATCTTTTCCGTAATACTTAGCAATATCCTTTGCTAAGTAATTCGATGCAGAACCAGAAAATATTTTAACTGCGTTAATCGCTGCCATGGGATTGTTAGGGCTTATTTTTTTTAACAAGGGGCAAAATTAAACAATTTCGCCCCTATTTCAAATTATTTTACGGAAGCACGGATGATGTTTAAGGCACCACCTGCTTTGAACCATTCGATTTGTTGTTCATTATACGTATGATTCACAGCAAAACTTTCTGTGCTACCATCTGCATGAACTAATTCAATTGTTAATGATTTCTCTGGACCAAAACTTCCTAAACCAACAATGTTGATTGAATCATCCTCTTGGATTTTGTCATAATCAGCTTCGTTAGCAAAAGTTAAGGCTAACATACCTTGCTTCTTCAAGTTGGTTTCGTGGATACGAGCAAAAGACTTTACTAATACCGCGCGAACGCCTAAGTGACGTGGCTCCATGGCTGCATGCTCACGAGATGATCCTTCACCGTAGTTTGTATCTCCTACTACGATCGTTCCGATACCTGCTGCTTTATAAGCACGCTGCGTAGCTGGAACTGGACCATATTCGCCTGTTAATGCGTTTTTAACGTTATCTGTCTTCTCGTTGAAGAAGTTTACCGCTCCGATTAACATGTTATTAGAGATGTTATCTAAGTGACCACGGAATTTCAACCAAGGACCGGCCATTGAGATATGATCTGTTGTACATTTTCCTTTGGCCTTAATTAATAATTTCAAACCTTTCAAGTCAGAACCTTCCCAAGCTGCGAATGGATCTAATAATTGTAAACGATCCGATGTAGGAGAAACTTTAACTTGAACGCTTGAGCCATCGGCTGCAGGAGCTTGGTAACCCGCATCTTCCGCTGCGAAACCTAATTTAGGTAATTCGTCGCCTGAAGGTGCGTCTAATTTAACTTGCTCTCCTTTTTCGTTCGTTAACGTATCCGTTAATGGGTTGAACGTTAAATCACCTGCAATCGCTAAAGCAGTAACCATTTCTGGTGAAGCTACGAAAGCAAAAGTGTTCGGGTTACCATCGGCACGTTTCGCAAAGTTTCTGTTGAACGAGTGAACAATCGTGTTTTTCTCCCCTTTCTCAGCACCAGGACGAGCCCATTGACCGATACAAGGTCCACAAGCATTCGAGAATACGGTTGCTCCAATCGAATCAAACGTAGAGATAAATCCATCACGCTCAATCGTATATCGAACTAATTCAGAACCTGGTGTGATGGTGAATTGCGCTTTTGTTTTCAAACCTTTCGCCGCTACTTGCTTCGCTAAAGAAGCAGCGCGCGCGATATCTTCGTATGAAGAGTTAGTACATGAACCAATTAAACCAACTTCTACTTTCGTAGGCCATCCGTTTTTCTCAGCCATTTCCTTCATTTTAGAGATAGGAGTCGCTAAATCTGGAGTAAATGGACCGTTTAAGTGTGGTTCTAAGGTGTTTAAATCGATTTCGATCACTTGATCGAAGTATTTTTCTGGATTCGCATAAACTTCCGGATCCGCTGTTAAGTGTTCTCTTACTCCGTTTGCTAATGCAGCCACGTCAGCACGACCCGTTGACTCTAAATAACGAGCCATGGAATCATCAAATCCAAAAGTAGAGGTGGTTGCACCGATTTCTGCACCCATATTACATATAGTACCTTTACCTGTACAAGACATTGAAGTAGCACCTTCGCCAAAATATTCAACTACGGCACCTGTTCCACCTTTTACAGTTAAGATACCAGCTACTTTTAAGATCACATCTTTAGCAGATGTCCAACCATTTAATTTACCTGTCAATTTAACACCAATCAATTTAGGGAATTTCAATTCCCATGCTAGGCCTGCCATTACGTCGCATGCATCTGCTCCACCTACACCGATAGCGATCATTCCTAAACCACCTGCATTAACCGTGTGTGAGTCAGTACCGATCATCATTCCGCCAGGGAAAGCATAATTTTCTAAAACTACTTGGTGAATGATACCTGCACCTGGTTTCCAGAAACCGATACCATATTTGTCTGAAACTGACGATAAGAAGTCATAAACCTCTTTATTTTTATCCACAGCTACTTGTAAATCCGTAGTAGAGGCTACTTTTGCTTCGATTAAGTGATCACAGTGCACGGTAGAAGGAACAGCCACTTGTGGACGCCCTGCTTGCATAAACTGTAATAAGGCCATTTGCGCAGTGGCATCTTGCATCGCCACACGGTCTGGTGCAAAATCTACATAAGAAGCACCTCTTGCATAAGCAGTTGAAGCTGTTCCTTCCCATAAATGGCTATAAAGAATCTTTTCTGTTAACGTAAGCGGTTTACCTGTTAACGCACGAGCCGCAGCAATGCGAGCCGGCATGCGATCATAAACAGCTTTAATCATTTCAATGTCAAAGGCCATGGTAAAAGTGTGGTAAAAATGTTTGGTAAAAAATGTTCACAAAATTAATAGATTAGCTTCAATTTTGCCACTATTTTATGATAACATTTCCTTTGTTACCGTTTTATTAAGAACTTTGTTTGATTGCTTAATTTAACCTATTTAAAATAGGATTATTTACACATTTTAATACCACTTCGCTTGAAGCATTGGAGAATATTCTTCCTGATTTGTTCCCTTTTTCATTTTCTACCAAATGAAATCCAAGCGCAATCCCCCATACCTGATTCTATCTTAAAGAAAGCTTTGCTTTCTGCAGAAGAGCACGGTCAAGCTCTTGGGTCTTTCAAGATGCGTGTCAAGATCCAAGAAAAAGGTCGATTTAATCAAGTAATTGGAATTGCTCGAAAGCGATTAGCCGCTAAAGAGGGTATTCAGATGGATCAATGGTATGGCAATCAAACAATTGATGAAGTGCAAGTGGCCCATTTGAATCAAATGATTCATGGAATTGAGTCTGTGGAGCCTTTTCATAAGAAATATGGAAAACCCACTTTGTTTCTTTGGCCTGATTTTTATCAAGATTTTGTAGGTACTTCTTGTGTTTCACCCCTTAATTATCACGCAAAATCCTATTACCATTTTAATTTCAAAGGTGATACGCTTGTGGATGGTAGGTCTTGTTATCAATTTCAAGTAGAACCTAAGTTACGGCGAGATCGCTTGTTTAATGGGACTTTAACGCTAGATGAATCAGGATGGATTGTGCGTTTTGAAGGTACGGTATTTGCGGATGCGATCGATTATTCATTTGATTTACAACATCAATATTTTCATGGCAAATGGATACCTAAAAAGAGTAAAATTTGGTTGTTAGCTGGTTTGTTAGGCAATGATGGCGAATTCATTATTGAACAAGAGGCCATAAGTAAACCAGAGGAATGGCAATTTGATTCTAGTCTATTTCAAGAACCTAAAAAACCTAAAGAGACGTTAAATCTATTTCCTGTTGCTTTTGATGAAACATTTGCTAATCAGTTTTTGACAAATTTACATGGATCCTTATTGAATAAATGGAAGCAGCGACCTACCTCAAATTTAGTCATGATTGATTCGGTTTATATCAAGCGAGTGGGTGTTGATACCAGGTTAGATCCTTCATTTTTCGTGGATGAGCCAGGTAAAAAGAATAAGGAAGTTTCGATTGATAGTTTTATTGTTGCGCCTTTTAAGCCCTCTCAGTTGATTTTGAGTAGATCTTTCTTTTTTGGCCAATTCAAGCGAGATTTTTATCCGTTTGAAATCTATTATAAATCTCCTGTTTTCGATTCTAATTTTAATACGGTAGAAGGTTTTGTCGTTAATTCAGCTCTAGTTTTTAGAAAACGCTGGGCAAGATACCGTATGTTAGAATCGGAGGTTTTAGGGCGTAGAGCTTTTGGCATAAATCGTAATTCTGGATTCGGACGATTACGTTATCGAGCGGATTCGTTTGATTTAACGTTAACTAATGGTGATTATGTAGCTCAATATAATCCGGAGAATACCATATCTCCAGAGATGAATTCACTATCGACCTTGCTTCTTAAGAATAATCAAATGAAGATTTATAGGTCAAAATTTACCTCATTGAACTTAACCAAGCGCTTTTCTGCTAGATTTTTTCTGAAATCACTAATTGAATATTCAGAGCGTTCCCAGATGGATAATACGACGGATTATTATTGGATTAATTTTTTAAATCGAGAATACCAGCCTAATAATCCGATAAATGGAGAATATAATAAAGCAGGTTTTGAGACGCACAAATCCTTTATTACGCAATTGCAACTAGGTTTTAGGCCTTTTTTGACACAAAGTTATCGGGCAAATACGCGAATAACTGATTGGGGTTCCTCTCCTCTTATTTTGGCCAAATACCGGGCTGGTTGGAAAGATGTGTACGGATCAACCACGGATTTTAATCAAGTAGAGCTTTCTTATTTGCAAAATATTGAGGTAAATCCCTGGATTAAAATGGGCTTATTGATAAATGCAGGTACTTTTATTGGGAATAAGCCCTCCTATTTTATTGATTTTAAACATTATAATGGAACATTTAATCTAATTCAGGCTGGAGAAATGTTAGCCTCTCATCGTTTGATGGGTTATTATCAGAATTTCACGAATGGTTCTAATCAACGATTGAACGTAAATCATTACGCCAATTCCACCGCAGGAACCTATTTAGAGGCACTTAGCTTTTTTCAGTTTTCAAATCTTTGGTTAAAGCCTTTACTTGGAATGAAAAAACTGTACGTAAAGGAAGTCTTGATTGCTAATGTTAATTACGTTCCGAATCAAAATTTATTCTATAATGAATTAGGGTATGGACTAGATGGCGTTTTTAAGGTGCTGCGTCTTGAAGGAATCGCTAACTTTATTAATGGTCAATTTAGTTACATTGGATTTCGAATAAATATCAATTCAAGAATTCGCATCGGAAATATCCCAGAATAATTTTTTTTTGCTTTTAGACGAGTTTTGCCTCTTTGTTAAATTTAGAGCCCTTATATTTGGGGTCATTTTAGGATTTTCATTTTTTAACCAGCATAATGGCAAAAAATTTAGTCATAGTCGAGTCTCCTGCAAAAGCGAAGACCATAGAGGGATATTTAGGAAAGGATTTCGTGGTGAAGTCTTCTTTTGGTCACGTGCGCGATTTACCTTTAAAGGGAGATAAAGCCATCGATGTGGAGAATGACTTCGCTCCAACCTATGTGGTTTCAGCGGATAAGACGAAAGTCATTTCAGAGTTAAAAAGTTTAGCTAAATCATCAGAGGAAGTTTGGTTAGCAACGGACGATGACCGCGAGGGAGAAGCCATTTCGTGGCATTTAAAGGAGGCCTTAGGTTTAAAGGATAATGCTAAGCGTATTGTTTTTCGAGAAATTACGAAACCAGCGATTTTACAAGCTATTACACAGCCACGAACCATTGATATGGATTTAGTGAATGCGCAGCAGGCTCGCCGAATAATGGATCGCTTAATTGGTTTTGAATTGTCTCCTGTACTTTGGTCTAAAGTGCAAAAAGGTTTATCAGCTGGTCGTGTACAATCGGTGGCGGTTCGTTTAATCGTAGAGCGCGAGCGTGAAATCGAAAATCATGAGGCTATTGCTACGTTTAAAGTGGTAGCTCATTTTGATTTGCCCGGGAAAAAAGTTTTGAAAGCTGAGTTGTCTAAGTCTTTTGTCAAAGAAAATGACGCATTAGACTTCTTGAAAAAATGTGTAGGTGCTGCGTTCAGTATTAAGAGTTTGGAAACAAAACCTGCTAAAAAATCACCCGCACCCCCATTTACGACGTCTACCCTACAACAAGAGGCTTCTCGTAAATTAGGTTTTGCCGTAGCCACGACGATGTCCGTCGCTCAAAAACTTTATGAATCTGGTCGCATCACGTATATGCGTACCGATTCTACAATGTTATCCCAAGAGGCAAGAGATAAGGCGAAAGCGGAAATTGAGTCAGCATATGGCGCTAAATTCCACTATAGCCGACAATTCAAAACAAAGTCTGAAAGTGCGCAAGAGGCTCACGAAGCCATTCGCCCTACGGATTTTGCGAACCACAGCATTACTGGTGATGCGCGTGAGAAGCGTTTATATGAGTTAATTTGGAAGCGGGCCATTGCGTCTCAAATGGCAGATGCTTTAATTGAGCGTACGACGGCTTTAATCGATATTTCGACTACTCAAGAGTTATTATCGGCTCAAGGAGAAGTGATTGCTTTTGAAGGATTTTTAAAGGCTTATTTGGAGGGGAAAGATGACGAAGACGAGGATGAGAACAAAGATATGCTACCTCCTTTGAACGTGGGTCAAGTATTGTCATTAGATGAAATGAAAGCGCAGGAACGATTTACGCGTGCTGCGCCACGTTATACAGAAGCTAGTTTAGTGAAGGCTTTGGAGGAGAAAGGCATTGGACGTCCATCGACCTACGCTCCTACTATTTCTACCATTATAAAACGTGCTTATGTGGTGAAGGAAGATCGTCCGGGTAGAGAACGTGAATTCCAAACCTGGGTACTTGCGAACAACGAAATTTCAGGCACGAAAGCGACTGAAACTGTAGGTACGGAAAAAGCGAAGTTATTTCCAACGCACATTGGTACAATGGTGACGGATTTCTTGGTCGAGAACTTTGAAAATGTAGTCGATTATACGTTTACTGCAGAAATGGAGGATGAATTTGATAACATCGCCAAAGGTAAATTAGAGTGGACTGTGTTGATGAAAAACTTCTATAAGTCTTTCCACCAGACCATCGAGGATTCTAAATCGATCAACCGCAGTTCTGTAGGAGGTGGCCGTGAATTAGGAGTTGATCCTAAGTCTGGGCGTTTAGTGTCAGTGCGTTTAGGTAAATTTGGTCCATTTGTGCAGTTAGGGGAATCCTCTGAAGAAGAGAAACCCGTATTTGCGAATTTGACGAAGACACAGTCGGTTAGCACATTGACTTTTGAAGAGGCTTTGGCCTTATTAGAGCGCCCTAAATTGCCCCGTGAAGTGGGTATTCACAATGATATGCCGGTCATTATTGGTGCAGGTAAATTAGGACCTTATATTAAATATGATGGTAAGTTTACGAGTTTACCGGATACACATGATCCATTCACCATTGAAGTCGATCAAGCGATTGCGGTGATTGCTCAAGCCTTGAAAGATGCAGAGGCTGGAGGTCTCGGATACTTTGAGGATTTTTTAATTGAGACAGGTAAAGGCCGCTTTGGCCCCTATGTTAAGCATAATGGGAAGTATTATTCTTTAGCTAAAACGGATAATTTAGCGACGATTGATCAAGCGCGTGCGATTGAATTAATCGAGGCAAAACGTAAAGTAGAAGCGAATAAATTCATCAAGGAATTCGCAGAAAATGAGATGGTGAAAGTTGTCAATGGTATGTATGGTCCGTATATCCAAATTGGAAAACGAAATGTGAAGATCCCGAAAGGAACCGAGCCAGCAGATTTAACATTAGAGGAGTGTTTAGCCTTAGGCGATGCCGCTCCAGCCCCTAAGAAAGCACGTAAAAAATAAGTATATGAGTCAGATTATAGATGGCAAGATGGTGGCCGAAACGATGAAAATCGCCATCGGTGAAGAAGTAAAACAAATGATAGCTGCTGGACAAAAAGTTCCTCATTTAGTGGCAATTCTCGTAGGTAATAATGGTGCTTCAGAGACGTATGTAGCGAATAAAGTGAAGTCCTGCGAGGAATTAGGCTTTGCTTCTACCCTTTTACGTTTTGATCCAACGATTTCAGAATCCGATTTGCTAGCGGAAGTTCAAAAGGTGAATGACAATCCAGATATGGATGGTTTAATTGTTCAACTACCTCTTCCTGCGCACATTAATCCGGATAAAGTAATGGAGACTATACATCCCTCTAAGGATGTAGATGGCTTCCACCCGATCAATATTGGTCGTATGGCAAAAGGTTTACCAGCCTATATTTCTGCGACGCCTCAAGGCGTGCTTGATTTATTAGCTTATTATAAGATCGAAACAACTGGGAAGCATTGTGTAGTTGTGGGGCGTTCCCAAATTGTAGGTTTACCCATGTCTATTTTGATGCAACGTAATCATCCAGTGGGCAATTGTACCGTTACTTTAACGCATTCAAGAACCTCGAATTTAGAAGAGATTTGCTCTCAAGGGGATATTGTTATTGCAGCCTTGGGTATACCCGAATTTATCAAGGCCTCACACATCAAACCGGGTGCCGTAGTTATAGACGTTGGTTTAACACGTGTAGAAGATGCGACTAAAAAATCTGGATTTGCCCTGAAAGGTGATGTAGATTTTGATGATGTAGCGCCTAAGTGCTCTTATATCACCCCTGTTCCTAAAGGTGTAGGTCCAATGACCATCGTTTCTTTGATGAAAAATACACTTTTAGCTGCTAAGGGCGTTATTTATCCTAAAAATTAAGATTGGTACAGATAGCGATAAAAGACTCCTAAAGGGAGTTTTTTATCGTATTCATCATTCAAATAGATTTCTCCTGATTCTGCCTCATCTGGCACATTGAAGATACCCTTCATTAAGTTTTCTACGACAAGTGTTGAAAAACCTAATGAGTATACATTTGTTAAAAGAATATGTTCTTTCGGGTCTAAAATCTCTTTTACAGACCGTAACATATCGTCGATTTGTTCTTCTAATACCCATTTCTCACCTTCTGGTCCGCGACCATATGCAGGAGGATCTAATAGAATTCCTTGGTAAAAGTTACCGCGTCTTGCCTCGCGTTTCACGAATTTAAGCGCATCCTCTGCCATCCAACGAATATTATCCAGCTTGGAGACCTCCATATTCTCTCTCGCCCAAGATAGAACAGGTTTAACGGAATCTACGTGTGTAACATCCGCACCCACCTGCTTGCAGGCTAAACTCGCGCCGCCCGTATAGGCGAATAAGTTCAAGAATTTCGGTTTAGGAGTTTTTAATAAGGGAATATTTTTTGCCAAAAATTCCCAATTAGATGCCTGTTCAGGGAAAATACCGACGTGTTTAAAAGAAGACAAGGATATTTTGAAATTTAAATCTAGTGTATCAGATTTATAAGGCATAAACCATTTATCCGGCACCCCTTTCTTTACCTCCCAAACGCCACGTTCTGTACTACCCTTTTCTTTTTTGAAATAGGCATTTGCCTTACTGGCCCAGAATTCTTCTGATAGAGACTTTTGCCAAACAGCCTGTGGCTCTGGCCGTCTTACCACAAAAGCGCCAAACTGCTCTAGCTTTTCGAATCCACCGGAGTCAATTAATTCATAATTTTTACCCCAAAATGTGGGTGTTTCAATTGCAATAGAAGCTTTATTTTTCAATTTTTAGGGGTTCAAAGGGATTTTAGTTAGGAAGTAAACAGCACGTCTTCCTTCCTCTAAATTGTTAATTGTTTGATTACCAGAGGCTAGGAAATTATTGCCATACCAGAAGTTTAAATCTGATTTTTCTTGACTACGAATTTTATCTCCATCGTTCTGAGTAATTAATTCCTGAACTTTCTCTTCTCCAGCTTGACCTTGTGCACTAATGTATTTAGAAATGATGTTGTTCCCTCTTTGATAAGATAAGGTCAACACATCACCATGTAACGAAGTCTTAATTTTTTGAATTAGTCTATCCTCTTTGATATTATTTAAATCAATCGAATGATCCCATAATAAGTTGCCTTTTTCGTCCAATTCGGCAATCACAGCATGTGTATAAATCCATCCATCAAATTGCTGGGTATTACTATAAGAATTAAATCCCCTGTAACCCCATGGACTATAATAGCTAGAGAATGGAGAATAAAGGCCATAGTTTCCATATCCCCATCTGAATGGATTATAAAGCATATTCCAAGGTGATAATAATCCTCCTGCGAACATGGCTCCAGCACCGCTCCATGGTGATAAACTAGCATACTTATAATCTGGATAAAACGATTCAGCAACAACGATGTAATGGTCACCTTTTTTAATTATCTCGTGCATTAGCAAACGATAATCTAATCGTAGCTCTTCTCCTTTATCCTCTTTTGTTTTTATCTTTTTCTCTTGTTTGTTTTTCTGTTTTTCTCCCAAGAAATTGAAAAAATTATTGAATTGCGTAAAGCTGTGGAATTTCTCTTCTTGTGGCTCTCCATCCAAATAAGTTGAAAAATAGATTCCTTGCGAACTAGGACCTCTTCCAGATCCAATGGTGTTTTTATGCCCATATGTGCCTACTACGACTTGGAGAGAGTCGTTCAATTGTGTTGATTTGGCATTCATTTGCGCATATTCTACCTTTGGATTCATAGTAATTTGACTCAATTGGTTACCATCTTCATCAAAAGACTTTAAAATTAACTGGTAGTTCTTCGCTTTTTTACCCACAGAATAAACCACATTAATTTGTTGATGTGTCGTATCCAAATCCATTGATTGTATTTCAGCCTCACCGTTAACCACCACCGGAAGAATGCGGGTTATTTTTTCGCTTAGATTAGTATATAAAATAACCGGATTATTATTTACCATACCGCCTATAAACAAGGATTGATTCAAAGCCTTAAAGTTTGAAATTTCCATTTTCTCGACTGAGAAGATTTGAAATTTTTCTAATATTCCATCTTGTGGATTAACTCGAACAATGTAATAGTTGTTACTCTTAAAGCGGCTAAATAATAAATTCAAATATTTTCCATCATAGCTATGAGTCACGTAATCAAGGTTCGCATCCACGCTACCTTGATGTATCCAAACTTGTTCTAAATCAGTATTATATCTTCTAATTACAAATTCAGACTTGCTTGTGTGATGTAACACAACCACTCCTTTTTCTCCTAATGGAATGGAAAAAGTTTCTAATTGATTGGATCTTGCAAGAATTTCGACTCGTTTTAAATCTTGCGCGTTAGATAGATAACTACAAAAGATTAAAACGAAGAAAAGGCGGATTGATTTCATATTTTATTCAGCTAGGCTTAAAATAATATCGAATTCTGCTTTTGCGACTGGGGTTACCGATAGACGTGATTGCTTAATTAATGCCAAACCTGACAAGCGATCATCTGCCTTCATTGCTTTCAACGTAACCGTTTTATCAAACTTTTTCTTAGGAATTAATTCAACTACCACCCAACGCGGATCCTCAGTCGTCGGATCAGGATAATGTTCCTTACTTACTTCGGCAAGCCCCACGACCTCCATTCCTTCATTTGAATGGTAAAAAAAGACCCAATCGCCCTTTTTCATCGCCATCATGTTATTGCGAGCCTGGTAATTTCGTACCCCATCCCAAACAGATTTCTTCTCTTTAACGAAATCATCCCAAGAATATTTGAATGGTTCTGATTTTACTAACCAATAATTCATGACTATGGGAATTTAGGAAATTTAGAGAAGTCAGGTTTGCGTTTTTCAAGGAAGGCATTTTTTCCTTCTTTGGCCTCATCAGACAAATAATATAATAAGGTTGCATTTCCTGCTAGTTCTTGAATACCAGCTTGTCCGTCTAATTCTGCATTGAAAGCTGACTTTAACATACGCAAGGCTAATGGGCTCTTTTCTAAAATCTTTTCACACCATGCCACTGTCGTTTTTTCCAATTCTTCCAAAGGAACCACTTTGTTGACTAACCCCATCTGAAGCGCATCTGCAGCGTCATATTGATCACACAGGAACCAAATTTCTCTGGCCTTCTTTTGACCTACTACACGCGCTAAATAAGAAGCACCGAATCCGCCATCAAAAGAACCCACATTAGGTCCAGTTTGTCCGAAACGCGCATTTTCCGCTGCAATTGATAAGTCACAGATGACGTGTAAAACGTGTCCACCGCCAATTGCCCAACCGGCTACCATCGCTACGACAGGCTTAGGAATGGTTCTGATTTGACGTTGTAAGTCCAAAACGTTTAAACGAGGTACCGTATCTTTTCCAACATATCCACCATCTCCACGAACACTTTGATCTCCACCGGAACAAAACGCTTTTCCACCTTCCCCTGTTAAAATAACTACTCCTACTTTCGGATCTTGACGCGCCAATTCCATGGCCTCAGACATTTCCTGAACAGTTAATGGCGTGAAGGCATTGTGTTTATGAGGTCTATTGATGGAAATTTTAGCAATTCCATTATAGAATTGAAAAAGGATATCTTCGTAGGTTTTGATGGTTTCCCAAGGGAAAGATGAAATCATAATATTAATCGTTTTTATCGTTGTATTCGACCTCCCAGGTGTGGTCGGCTAATAATTTTACTTTAGCTAAATAACGGCTATATTTGAAGGAACGGCCCCATTCTTCAGGTGCTACTAATGACATCAAATCAGATCCGTCTTCTTTTTCGTATAAATAATAAGTTTCGCTGATGATGGGTTCGAATCCCATAGCAGCATCATATATACGCTCGGAAATTTCTTTTCTGTCCGCTAATAACTTGGCCTGACGCGCTAGAACTTCCATTTGTTCGTATAATTGGTTCATTTGGCGATCCGTTTGTTGGCGCATAGCTAAAACGGAACGTCCCTTTACTTTTCCCATATCATCCGGTTTGATGACTGCTCCTCCAGCCGTATGGGCATACGGAAGTAGACCGGGATTTTCAGCTACTTTGTCTGGATTAATGGGATTTAAGAAGGGGTCTTCTGACATAATGAGTTGGGCTTTACGATTACCCTTTATTAACTTACGAAATTAGATAATGTTTGGTTAATTTTGGAAAGAATCTGTGATTATATGCGCATCCTGCCTTCTCTTTTATCAGAATTACCTTTAGCTGAATCGGAATTTGAACAACAAGTATTCGAATTTTGTCAGTTGTGGCGTTCGGGCGCTAAATCGTTTTTATTTCATTCTTCGGGTTCTACAGGAGATCCTAAACCCATTCACCTTTCTAGAGAGCAGCTTTATTCCTCCGCAAAAATGACGGGAGAATGGCTTAATTTACAAAAAGGGGATGTTGCTTTGTTATCTCTTTCTCCTTCTTATATTGCTGGGGCGATGGTTTTGGTTCGTGCATTAGTACATGATTTAACGGTTCTTTTAGTGGAGCCTTGCCAAAACCCGCTTCTTCAAATCCCTCCAATTTCTATTCATCTCGCTTCTTTTGTACCTACCCAATGGTCGACTATCCTAGATTCCGATGTGGACTTGAATGTGTATTTTAAGGCGGCCAAAGGTGTATTGCTAGGTGGAGCTACTGTTCCAGATTCTCTAAGAAGGGATTTCGGTTTTCCAGTATATGAAACCTATGGAATGACCGAAACCGTTTCTCACATCGCCTTTAGAACCTGGAATCAGCCTGAATTTCAAATCTTACCAGGAGTTCAAATCGCACAGAACGAGGAGAATTGCCTTTTAATTTGTGCGCCGATGACGGAGAACCGCTGGATTGAGACACGTGATGTGGTGGAAATTATAGAACCGGGGCGATTTAAATTAAGAGGACGTTTAGACCGAATCATTAATTCAGGTGGATTGAAGATTCAACCGGAGAAAATAGAAGAAGTATATCGATCTATAATTGAGGCTCCCTTATTTGCTGCTGGGATACCAGATGAGTTCTGGGGCCAAAAGGTAGTCTTGTTTATCGAAGCATCTCAAATGCCTCTTTATGATGAGAAATCGGTTCAAGAACGCTTGAATTCTTATGAAGTCCCCAAACAAGTGGTTTGTCTCCCTTCTTTTATAAAAACACCGACTGCTAAAATAGATACGTTGAAAACCGTAGCTTTGTATCTTAATTCCATTTAAATGAATCCGAATAAATTATCTCGTAGCTTTAAATTGTTTTACGAGTCCCCTATCAATGTGCCTGCTCCTTATCATTTAGAGGCTGTTTTTACCTTTTTGCAATTTGATACATCTACTCCAAGTGTTGAGATTGAAATACAGTACATTGATCGTTCGGATTTTTCTCGAGAAGAATTAATTGCGGATGGTTTAGTGCCAGATGATCAATGGACTTATAAAGGCGAATTACCGTTAGTTTGGCGTGATCGATTGATGCCACCGTTTCAAGAGTATGTGACAGGATCTTGCTCACCAAAGGATCAGGAACCCTTTATTACCCTCGAAGCAAATGATACGACGCCTAATGTTCCCTTGTATTTAGAGCCACAGGAGACCTTAATTCAGGAATTTATGCAGGCTATGTTTGAAATAGATGGCCGTGAATTACCGCTTTATTTAGGGTTTCAATTCAAAGATCGGGCTGGTAATTGGCGTAAGATTGAGGGGGAAATGTCATTCGCCTCCTTGAGTTTTTCGTATCTTGATAGTGAAGAAGGGCAAAAGTCTTTTTCAAATTGGGATGAACTGCAGGAATTAATGAATCACGTGTTTATTGCCGAATTTCAGGCGGATAAAGCCAATCAAAACTGTAAATCAGCTAGTTTAGCGGTTTACCCAGGAGATGGTTTGTGGTATGTAGCGGGTCATTCCCTACGCAAGCCGAGTGGAAACAATTATTATTTTGACGAGTTAGAGGAAAAATTACAATTCATTTTTTAACTATGGAAGATCAAATTTTAGAAGTCCTTGCCTTACAAAAGACCGCTTTACTTCGTCTGAGCACCTCTAGTGCAGAAGAGCGCATTTCTAAGTTGCGTAAAATTGAATCGTATTTGCTGCAGCACAAAGAAGAATTGTGTGATGTGATGTACCAAGATTTTAAAAAACCGGCCTCAGAAGTAGTTATTGCTGAGATGCTAGGTGTTAAACGTGAAATCAATCACACGATTAAGCATTTGAAGTCATGGATGAAACCGAAATCTGTTTCTACCCCTTTGATGCTTTTAGGCACAAAAGGTCTCGTTCAATATGAAGCAAAAGGACTTTGTTTGATCATTTCCCCTTGGAACTACCCATTCAATTTATCCATATGTCCCTTAGTGCATGCAATTGCGGCTGGTAATGCAGTAATTTTAAAGCCTTCTGAATTAACTCCAAACACGTCAAGCTTCATTAAGAAGATGATTTCTTCGCTGTTTGATAAAAGCGAAGTGGCGGTTTTTGAGGGTGATGCAACTGTTTCTACGTTCCTTTTAGAACAAAAATTTGATCATATTTTCTTTACAGGTAGCCCAGCCATCGGTAAAGTTGTTATGGCAGCGGCAGCGAAGCATCTCACTTCCGTTACATTAGAATTAGGTGGAAAGTCTCCGGCTATTGTCGGTCCGGAAGTGAATGTGGAGGAAGCAGCTGCTAAGATTGCCTGGGGTAAGTTTTTAAATAACGGCCAAACCTGCATCGCTCCTGACTATTTGTATGTACACGAAAAGAATTATTTTTCTTTTTTACAGGCCTTGGAAGCTTCAGTAGAAACGTTCTATGGATCGAATGTCGCTAAAAGTAAGGATTATGCCCGTATCGTTAATCGACGCCATTTTGATCGTATTGCTTCACTTTTAGATGATGCAAAAGAAAAGGGAGCTCAAGTTTTATTCGGTGGAATTACTGATGCAGACGATTGCTATATTTCTCCTACAGTACTGACAAATTGCACTCCTGACATGCGTATTTTGCAAGAGGAGATATTTGGCCCTATTCTTCCTATTATGTCCTTCAAAGATGAATTTCAGATAACTGCTGACATTCGTTCTGGAGATAAACCACTCGCTTTATATGTCTTCTCGACTAATACAGAATTCAACGATTATATTCTAAAGAACACCAGTTCTGGAACGTCTGTTGTTAATGATTGTTTGATTCAATTTGGTCACAATGAGTTACCATTTGGAGGTGTAAATCATTCAGGTATTGGTAAATCTGGCGGCCATTATGGTTTTGTCGAATTTTCGAATCAAAAATCTGTCGTTATTCAAAGAACTAATTTGCTAAAGAATTTTTATCCGCCTTATAGCGTAAAAGTCCGCTGGATGATTGACTTTGTCTTGAAATGGTTGTAAGAATTTTATTTTTTATCTGTGTTTTATTTTCTTCTTGCCAAAGTTCCCAAGACTCTAAAGGCGAAAATATTCCTGATCAAAGAGCTTTTCAGTTAGGCCAAAATGCGGAGAAGAACGTTCAGTTTTTAACTTTGCAAATAGAGGATCAACCTAGCGCTAATTTGTATTTTTTACGAGCTAAAAATTATGTTGTTTTACATGCATACGGTTTGGCTGATCAAGATTTAGAGCGTGCGCTTCGTGATAATCCAGGTGAGCCCGCCTATTTAGCCTTATCTGCTAAAGTAAAACAGCTAGTGGAGGATTATACTACCTCCATTGATCGCGCAAAATTAGTTGAAGCTACAGATTACAGTTCGCCTAAAAACAACTTATTGTTAGCTCAAAATTATTTAGCGTCTAATCAAATGAGTTTGGCCAGATTCTATATTAAGAAGTTAGATGCTTCTTCTTTTTCAGCAACAGATCGGATTACTTTAAAGGCGGTGAAAGATTATGCAGTTTCTGATTCTTCAAGACTATTTGAATTAATGGAGATAAAACCGAAGGATGAATCACCTTTAGTTTATATTTATTATTCTGAAGGTTTAGGTGTTTTAGCTTCTCTACGTTACCAAAAAGAAATCTTGGCAAGTTTGAAGGCTTATCCACTTGATCCTTTTTTTATGCGTTTTTGGGCTCGATTTTTGGTTAAAATGAAGAAATATGATCAAGCGGCTTCTGTTTACAAACAAGTGTTAAAGGTATTTCCTCGAACGAAATCTCTCGCTGCTGAATTGACTTATATGGACTTAGCAAGGCAAGGGAAGTTACCTGCGAAGCGTACAGAATCCACTTCTGATTCATTGGTTATTTTAAGCGATTCTTTAGCTCAAAATTAATCAGGCGCTCCATTCCATACATTGCGCCTTAATTCGTACCTTTGCACAAATTTTTTTAGAATGATAAAAATTACCTTTCCCGACGGTCAAGTCAGAGAATTTGAAAAAGGAATCACTCCTTATCAGGTTGCATTACAAATTTCAGAAGGTTTAGCACGTAATGTGTTAGCGGCTAATTTAAATGGTGAAGTAGTGGATTCCTCTACTCCTATTGATACAGATGCCTCTTTGCAATTGCTTACTTGGAATGATACGGATGGTAAGAAGACTTTTTGGCATTCATCAGCCCACTTACTTGCCGAGGCAATTGAGGCTTTATATCCAGGAACTAAATTTGGTATCGGTCCTGCCATTGAGCAAGGTTTTTATTATGATATCGACTTGGGTGAACACGAATTCGGTTCAGATCAATTCAAGGCCATTGAAGATAAAATGCTTGAATTAGCTCGGGAAAAAAACGAATACGTTCGTACCTCTGTTTCCAAAGCAGATGCGATCTCCTATTTCAAGGAAAAAGGTGATGAATATAAATTAGAATTAATCGACGGTCTAGCGGATGGTTCGATTACCTTCTATAATCAAGGAAACTTTACGGATTTATGCCGTGGACCTCATATTCCTAATACGGGTTTTATCAAGTCTGTTAAGCTGATGTCTGTTGCGGGAGCCTATTGGCGCGGTGACGAGAAGCGTAAGCAGTTAACGCGTATTTATGCGATTACCTTCCCCAAGGCAAAAGAATTAGAAGAGTATTTGACTTTATTAGAAGAGGCTAAGCGCCGTGACCACCGTAAATTGGGTAAGGAAATGGAATTATTCGCCTTCTCTGAAAAAGTGGGTTTAGGATTACCTCTGTGGTTACCTAAAGGTACTTTATTGCGTGAACGATTGGAGAATTTCTTGCGTCGTGCTCAAGTCCGTGCTGGTTATTCGCCTGTTATTACTCCGCACATTGGAAGTAAGCAATTATATGTGACTTCTGGTCACTATGAGAAATACGGAAAGGATTCTTTTCAACCTATTCATACACCTGATGAGAATGAAGAATTCTTATTAAAGCCGATGAATTGTCCTCACCACTGTGAGATTTACAAGACGAAGCCTCGCTCCTACAAGGATTTACCTTTGCGTTTGGCAGAATTCGGTACGGTTTATCGTTACGAGCAAAGTGGTGAATTACATGGATTAACTCGTGTGAGAGGATTTACGCAAGATGATGCACATATTTTCTGTCGTCCGGATCAAGTGGAAGAAGAGTTTATGAAGGTAATTGACTTGGT
>JACCDN010420314.1_pt1 | contig 26015 bp, 20 predicted proteins | sample 7441691 | NCBI WGS metagenome assembly JACCDN01 (sample SAMN15323439, study PRJNA562643) | freshwater metagenome | isolation source: river surface water | place: USA:Blue River Watershed | collected 2017-08-16 | reverse complement strand
TCGCTCGCCATCCAGTGCCTCAACGCCGGCAAGCACGTGTTCTGCGAGAAGCCCCCGGCGCTCAGCGCTCCGGAGGTCCTTGAGATCATCGCCGCTTCCAAGAAGTCGGGTAAGCACGTGATGTTCAATTTCAACAACCGCGCCCGTCCCGAGTCGCAGGCGATGATCAAGTACGTCGAGCAGGGCCAGGTCGGCAGGATCAACTCCGCGCAGGCGAAGTGGATCCGCCGCACCGGCATCCCGGGCTTCGGCGGCTGGTTCACCACCAAGGAGCTCTCCGGCGGCGGCCCGCTCATCGACCTCCTGCACATGGTCGACCTCGCGATGTATTTCATGGGCTACCCCGAGCCGGCTCACGTGCTCGGACAGACCTTCAACGATTTCATCCAGGATAAGTCCTTCAAGGGACCTTGGGGCATCCCGGACCGCGTCGGCGGCGTCACCGACGTCGAGAACGCCGCGCATGGCTTCGTGACCTTCAAGACCGGCCAGGTGCTGACCCTGCAGGTCTCCTGGGCCGAGATGATCAAGCGCGAGGAAGTCTCCGTCGTCTTCCAGGGCACCAAGGCCGGAGGCAAGGTCGAGCGTCTCTTCGGCATCGACGGCCTCGACAACACCGCGATCGATACCTGCGAGCTCTACGTGCAGGAAAACGGCAACAGCGTGAACCGCTCCATCGTCACGCCCGCGTGCGAGGACATGGGCCGCATCGCCTCCGCCGCGAACTTCATCGAGTCCATCGAAGGCCGCGCGAAGCCCCTGAACACGCCTGAGCAGGCCTACCGCCTGATGCAGGTCATCGACGCCATCTACGCTTCGGCCAAGTCCGGCAAGCCCGTCTCCCTCTGACCCGCACACCTATGGCATCCCTCAATCGCAAACTCCGCATGGGCATGGTCGGCGGCGGCCGCGGCGCCTTCATCGGCGGCGTCCACCGCATGGCCGCGGCCCTCGACGGCAAGATCGAGCTCGTCGCCGGCGCGTTCTCCTCGGACCCCGAGAAGTCCCGCCTCTCCGGCCAGGATCTCTGCCTCGATCCCTCCCGCGTGTACGCTTCGTACGCCGAGATGGCCAAGGCCGAGGCCAAGCGCCCGCTCGGCGACCGCATCGACTTCGTGTCGATCGTCGCGCGCAACGACCTCCACTACCCGGTGGCCAAGGCGTTCCTCGAGGCCGGCATCCACGTGATCTGCGAGAAGCCCCTCGCGTTCTCCCTCGCCGAGGGCAAGAAGCTCCGCGCCATCGTCAAGAAGAGCGGCCTGGTCTTCGCCCTCCTGCACAACTACACCGGCTACCCGATGGTCAAGGAAGCCCGTGACTTCGTGGCCGCCGGCAAGCTCGGCAAGATCAACAAGGTCCTCGTCGAATACCCGCAGGGTTACGCCATCGGCGCCCTCCAGGCCGGCAAGATCCAGAAGATCGCCAACTGGCGCATGGACCCGAACTGCTCGGGCGTCTCGAACTGCGTCGGCGACATCGGCACGCACGCCGAGAACCTCGTCCAGTACATCACCGGCCTCGAGATCAAGGAGATCGCCGCCGACCTCAGCACTTACATCCCGGGCCGCCTGCTCGATGATGACGCCAACATGCTCGTCCGCTACAAGGGCGGTGCGAAGGGCGTGCTGCACGCCTCGCAGATCTCCACCGGAGACGAGAACAACCTCAACATCCGCGTCTACGGCACCCTGGCTTCCCTCGAGTGGCACCAGGAGCACCCGAACGAGCTGATCGTGAAGTATCTCGACCAGCCCCGCCAGGTGCATCGCCGCGGCAACTCCTACAACGGCGCCGCCTGCAAGAAGTACACCCGCACGCCGTTCGGCCACCCCGAAGCCTTCATCGAAGCGTTCGCGAACATCTATCGCGCCGCCGCCGAAGCCATCACCGACCGACTCGAAGGCCGCAAGGCCCCGAAGGAAGGCTATGACTTCCCGTCGATCGACGACGGCGTCACCGGCATGGCCTTCATCGAAGCCGCGGTGAAGTCTTCGAAGGGCAACGCCCGCTGGACGAAGCTCGCCGGCTAAGGCGTCCGCCAGTCGTCCACGAAGGCCCCGGCTTCCGGGGCCTTCTTATTTGTTCAGCCACCAGATGCTCGCGTTGAGGACGGTGGCGAAACCGACCCAGAGCAGGTGGGGGATCTGGAGCAGGGCCTCGAAGCGGTGCTGCGGCCAGAGCTGGCGGATCCAGATGAAGAGCAGGATCAGGTAGCCGAGGATATCGATGAGCGCGAGGTCCGGACGATGCAGTCCGAAGAAGAGCAGCGACCAGAGCGAGTTCACGAGCAGGATGATGAAGAACGTGCGTCGGGCCGGGCGGTCGGCCCAGGCCTCCGAGGCGGCCCACGCCATCAGGACATAGAGCGTCGACCAGACCGGACCGAAGATCCCGTTGGGCGGATTGAAGGAGGGCTTCACGAGGCCGGCATACCAGCCCTTGATCTCGGGCATCGTGGCGGCGGAGCCCAAGCCGCCGACGGCCAGACAGAGGGAGATGAGGCCGATGAGCCGCCAGGGGAATCCCGGGTTGCACCTCGCGTGGCGCTCACGGGCTAAGTCTTCGAGACTGGGTTCCATGGCCTTATTTTCGATGTCGGATGCCACATGGCAAGGCCGGGGGAGGAGTCCGCTTGCCATCGGCCGTCTTCCCCCTCTTTTTAGGGCCTTATCACCATGTCCGACCCCTACATCCAGCAGCTCTTCGCCGAACGCATCGGCGGCGTCAATTACGGCAAGTCGACCGCGATCTATAAGTTCGAGAAAATCAAGCGCGCCAAGGCCGCCGCCAAGAAGGCCAAGCCCGACGTCGCCCTGATCGACCTCGGCGTCGGCGAGCCCGATGAGATGGCTTTCCCGATGGTGGTGAAGGCGCTGCAGACCGAAGCCGCCAAGCCCGAGAACCGCGGCTACGCCGACAACGGCGGCGCGGACTTCAAGCAGGCCGCCGCCCGCTACATGAAGAACCTCTTCGGCGTCACCGTCGACCCCGACACCGAAGTCCTCCACTCGATCGGCTCCAAGGCCGCTCTCTCGATCCTGCCGGCCTGCCTCATCAATCCCGGCGACTACGTGCTCATGACCGTCCCGGGCTACCCGGTGTTCGGTACGCACGCCAAGTACTACGGCGGCCTCGTCCATAACCTGAAGCTCACCGCCGAGAACCATTTCCTGCCGGACCTGAAGTCGATCCCCGCGGACATCCTGGCCAAGGCCAAGGTGCTCGTGATCAACTACCCGAACAACCCGACCGGCGCCTGCGCCACGCTCAAGTTCTACGAAGAAGTCGTCGCCTTCGCCAAGCAGCACAACCTCGTCGTCATCCAGGACGCCGCCTACGGCTCGCTCCACTTCGGCGCCGAGCAGGTCTCGATCCTGCAGGTCCCGGGCGCGAAGGACGTCGCCCTCGAGCTGCACTCGCTCTCCAAGAGCCACAACATGACCGGCTGGCGCATCGGCTTCGTCGCCGGCAACGCGCTGCTCGTCCGCGCCTACGGCGACGTGAAGGACAATTCCGACTCCGGCCAGTTCCTCGGCATCCAGAAGGCCGGCGCCGCCGGTCTCGACGAGGTCTCCATCCCGAAGGCCATCGCCGCCAAGTATTCCCGCCGCATGGACAAGCTCGTCGGCGTGCTCGCCAAGCTCGGCTTCCAGGTCCGCAAGCCCGGTGCAGGCTTCTTCCTCTACATGCCCGCCCCGAAGTCCGCCACCGGCCCGTCCGGCACGGTGAGCTTCGAATCCGGCGAGGCTTTCTCGCAGTGGATGATCACCGAGCACCTCATCTCCACCGTGCCGTGGGATGACTGCGGTTCCTTCGTCCGCTTCTCCGTGACCTTCGTCTCCGACAAGGGCGAGGCCGGCGAAGGCGAAGTCATCGCCGAGGTGGAACGCCGCCTCTCGGCTTGGAAATTCAGCTTCTGAAGGCCTTTTTAAGCCCTCCTTCCTTGTCGGATTGACAGGGGAGGGGGGCTTTGTCCTTCTGAACGTCCAGTTGATTGGCCTGATAGCTCAGTTGGTAGAGCAGACGCCTGAAGAGCGTCGTGTCGTTGGTTCGATTCCGACTCAGGCCACCATTTAACGCCAGCCCATCCGGTTCAACCCAGGTGGGCTGGTCCTTTTGACGCCTCAGCGGTTGAAGATCAGGCGCCAGACCGAGAAGGTCCGTCCGCGGTCGATCGGGTCCGTCGAGGGCGTCTCCCAGCCGCTGTCGAGCAGGCTCAGCTTCTTCTCCTCCGTCTTCTTGGCCGAACCTTTGACGGTTTCTTCCGTCCACTCGGCCCGGACGACGCCGAAGGGCGAGTCGGCTTCGCGCCAGATCGTGCCTTTGAAAGTGAGCACCTGCTTCGACACCATCGGCGGGTCCGTCACGGTCGTCGCCAGCATGCGCAGGCGCTCGCAGGTGCGGGTGCGTCCGCCGGCCTGGATGGCCTCGGTCGCCGGCGCATCGGGCGTCAGCTCGCTCGTGTAGGACAGCTTCGCCCAATCGGAGACCCAAGCGATGTCCTCGCGCGTCATGTGGTACGCGCCCTTCACCGGATTGGAAAAGACGATCTCCGCGGAGTTCTCGATGAGACGGCTGGCCGCGGCACGGTCCATGTCAGGTCGGACCAGCAGGCGCAGCGGCGCCCGTTCGCGGGAGCCCAGCCACATCACCGGCTCGACGCTGAACCACACATGGGGCTTTCCGTCGATCTCACGGCCGGGTTGCACGGAGAACCGCAATGTCGTGACCGAATGCTCTTTTCCTTCCCTGAAAGTCTGCATGCGGAACGTCGCCCAGGTCCCGGGCTTCGGGAGCTTCTCGGCGAAAACCTGCCATTGGCCGAAGCCCGGAAGGGTGCCGAGCGCGAGCAAGAGGAGCACGGCGAGGCTTCGCATGGGTTGATTAGTGGGCATTTATAGGCCTTTTGGCGAGTCCGGACCGCCTTCGGCTTCCTTTGCCTTTGACTCGCCTTCTGACGGGCGTTGGAGTCAGGCCTTCGTCATGGAATCCCTGGCCCAGTCTTCGACCTCCCTCCGCTCCGCGGCTGGTCGTGCCATCATTCCGGCGATTATTATCCTCATCGGGCTCTAAGCCCGCTGAACGGAACGCCCGACGGGCGACTCCCCGTTCCGCGGCGCTCGGAACGGCCCCCTCCCTTTACACCTCTCCTCCACCCACACCACCATGGCACGCTCCATCGAAATCTATGACACCACCCTCCGCGACGGCTCGCAGGGGCAGGGCATTCATTTCTCCGTCGATGACAAGCTGCGCATCGCCGCCGAGCTTGAACGCTTCGGCATGGCCTACATCGAAGGCGGCTGGCCGGGCTCCAATCCCCGCGACGTCGAGTTCTTCGCCCGCGCCAAGAAGCTGAAGTTCAAGAACGCCAAGCTGGCGGCCTTCGGCTCCACCCGCCGCAAGGGCGTGCGCGCTTCCGAAGACGCCCAGGTGCGCGGCCTGCTTGAGGTCGATACCCCGGTGGTCACGATCTACGGCAAGACCTCCGCCCTTCACGTCCGCGAAGTGCTTCGCTGCTCGCCCGAGGAGAACCTCGAGATGATCCGCGACACGGTCGCCTTCCTGAAGTCCCACCGCCGTGAGGTCGTCTACGATTGCGAACATGCGATCGACGGCTGGAAGGAAGATCCGGCTTACGCCATCGCTTCCATGCTCGCCGCCGTCGAAGGCGGCGCCGACCGCGTGGTGCTCTGCGATACCAACGGCGGCTCCCTGCCGGCCGAAGTCGCCGCGGCCACCCGCGCCGCGCTCGCCGCGCTGAAGAAGACGCCCGTCGGCATCCATACCCATGACGACGCTGGTCTCGGCCTCGCCAACGCCCTCGCCTCGCTCGAAGCCGGCGCTTCGCACGTCCAGGGCACCGTCAACGGCATCGGCGAACGCACGGGCAACTGCGATCTCACCGCCGTCATTCCGTGCGCCCAGCTTAAGTTCGGCTGGAAGTGCGTCTCCTCGACGTCCCTGAAGGGTCTCGCCGGCCTCTCCCGCTTCGTCGACGGCGTCGCCAACCTCGCTCCCGATCCGCGCCGTCCGTGGGTCGGCACCGCGGCCTTCGCCCACAAGGGCGGCACGCACGTGGACGCCGTCCGCAAGTTCTCCGCCGCCTACGAGCACGTCGACCCGACCGTCGTCGGCAACGAGCGCACCGTGCTCGTCAGCGACCAGTCCGGCCGCAGCAACATCGTCCTCAAGGCGAAGTCCCTCGGCATCGACCTCGATCGCGATTCGCCCGCCACCGCCACCGCACTCGACGAGCTGAAGAAGCTTGAGCACGGCGGCTGGAGCTTCGAGGACGCCGAAGCCTCGCTCGCGCTCCTGCTCCGTCGCCACATCGGCAAGACCAAGGCCGCTCCCTTCGAAGTCGCCTCCTATCACGTCACCGCCCGCGGCGCCAAGGGTTCGGCTTACTGCGAAGCCGTGGTCCGACTCAGCATCGCCGGCAAGGAGACCCTCACGGTCGCCGAAGGCGACGGCCCGGTCCATGCGCTCGACCAGGCCCTGCGCTCCGCCCTCGTGAAATCCTTCCCGAAACTGGCGAAGGTCAGCCTCGTGGATTACAAGGTCCGCATCCTCGGCGGCGCCGACGGCACCGCGGCCAAGACCCGCGTGGTCATCCGTTCCTCCGACGGCAAGGCCTCCTGGGGTACGGTCGGCGTCAGCGAGAACCTCGTCGAGGCCTCGCTGCAGGCGATCGTCGACGGTTACGCCCACGCGCTGTCCTGAGGCTCAGGCTGACGCGTTGACTGCCTTCAAGGGCGGGGTAGAAAGTTTCTACCCCGCCCTTTATGCGTCCGCTCCTCCTGCTGTTCGTCGCCGTCTCCGCCTTCGCCGCCGAAAAGGATCAGGAGTTAATCCATAACGAAAAGTTGTATAAGTTGTTTGATATGGCGCCTGCCGGTTCGGCGGCCCTCGATCGGTTACCGGCGCTTTATCATAAGGCCTGTTCTGGTATCTTCACCATGGACGCGCCTAGCCCAGCCTTTCGACTGCAGGACCTTGCTTTCCTCGCCCCCGGACGCAAGGAGCGACTCGATGTCTATCTTCCCTACGCCCATCCCTCTGAAATCTCGAAGCCAAAGCCTGCGGTGCTCTTCATTCACGGCGGTGGCTTCGTCGGAGGCGACAAGGGCGAGTATCGCACCGCGAGCGTGTGCACCGACCTGACCCGCGCGGGTTACGTCGTCGTGAGCTGCAACTACATCCTAGGTCCGAAGGACAAGCCTGGCGTCTGGCCGCGCAACATCGCGGATTGCCGCGACGCGATCCGCTGGATGCGGGCCAATGCGGACGCCCTCGGCCTTGACCCGGACCGTATCGCCGTCGCCGGCGGTTCGGCCGGAGGTTACCTCGCTCTCATGGTCGGGCTGTCCGACGACAAGACCGGCCCCGGCGGCGATCCGAATGCGAAGCACTCGGCGGCGGTCTCCGCCGTCATCGACATGTATGGCGTCGTGAATTTCTCCAAGCACGGCAAAGGGGACGTGCCCGGCGTCCCGGCCGAAGGTCAGGCCGCTTACCTGCCGGAGAACCAGTGCGATGAGAACGACCCGCCCGTCCTCATCTTTCATGGCACCGACGACAAGATCGTCGATATCGCGCAATCGCAATCCATGGCTGCCGCACTTTCACGGGCCAAGACGAGATATGACTTCGTCACCGTCGAAGGTGCTCCGCATACCTTCGATCTCCGCCCCCGCAGCCATCGATGGTCACGTGTTTCCGAGCGGTGGAACTCTTCGGGACGGACCGTGCGACATGAACAATTCCAGCATTTCCCCAATCCTTTGCCGCCGGGCTTCAGCACGGAGGACATCCTTCATTCAAGACCGGGCCTCCTCGAGGGCATCACCCTTGAATTCCTCAAGGAAGCGCTGGATCTGCGCTGAGCGTGCTTACTCCCTGAGGCGGGCCATCACCGTCGAGCCCTGGAGCTGGACGTCGAAGCGGCCGGTGTCCTCGAGCATGCGGTAGAATTTCGCATAGCGCGGGGCGTTGGCTTCGAGGCCGGGATGTTCCTGCAGGAGGAACTTCTTGATGACTTCGACCTTGAGCCATTCTCCCGCCGGAGCGAGGCCCGTGGCGACGTCGACGAGGGCGTCGATGATGTCCTGACGCTGCAGCAGCTGGGCGCGGCGCTGGTCGGCCTCGGCCTTGCCTTGGGCCTGCTGGGCGGAGGTGAGGTTCGGGCGGTCGCGATAGTCCTGACCGGAGTTATCCTGCTGAGGACGCGCCTCGCGCGGCGCACGGGGTTCGCGGGCTTGGCGCGGTTCACGAGGAGCGCGCTCGGGGCGGGCTTCGCGGCGGGGGCCGGGCTCGCGTTGCGCGCGGGGGGCGTCGGCGAACCGGAGGTCAGGCAGCATCTTCTCGAACTGGTCGAGCAGGGCGCCGACTTCCTTGTTCTTCGGCGCCAGCGCGCGGAGGGCCTGGGCGATGAGGCCGAGGGCCTTGCGCGGGTCGGACTTCGCGGCCTGCTCGTCGTCCATGCGTGCGCGTAGTTCGGAGAGGTTGAGGTAGTGGTGGGCCGTCGAGCGGAGGGCCTTGTGCGTGCGTTCGCCCATCACGATGATCCGGACGCCGAGGCGCTTGGCGTCCTCGACCACCGGCGTGAAGTCGCTGTCGTTCGTGACGAAGATCAGGGTCGTGGGCGGGTTCGGTCCGGCCATCAGCTTCACCGCGTCGATGGTCAGGCGCATGTCAGCGGCGTTCTTGCCGGGCGTGTAGCTGCGCTGGTCGACGAGTTCCAGCTCGACCCACTCCTGGGCGGCGGCGCGCCAGCCGCTGAGGCGGCCTTGGAAGTCGCCGTAGGCCTTGGCGGCGGCGATGGCCGTGTCGCCGATGAAGCGTCGGAGCGTGGGGAGGTGCTGGTGGGAGACGTTGTCCGCGTCGATCAGGACGCCGATGCGCTGGTTGGGCTGGGCCTTGGCGGCTTCGGGCGTGGAGGTGGAAGCGGCGTCGGCCTGGCGTTTGGCCGGCTTGGCGACGCGTCGTCCGGCCGGCTTGGCGCTGCGTCGGGCGGGAGCGGTCTTCTTGGCTTTAGGTCGTGTCACGGGAGAGAGTCTCCTTATCCCTGCGGACGAGAACTGGGTTCTACAATGCGAAACCTTCGTGCCGGCGACGAACGTGCCGGCGCTTTTTTGTTGGAACTTGGAAGTTTTATGGGTGTTAAGACATCGTGCTGCCTCGGTCATCCTATTTCTTTGCCTGCGTCCTCGCCTTGTGCTGCGGGGCGTCCGGCCTTTCTGCCGCGGAACCTGTCTGGACGGCCAAGCCCGGCCCGTGGGGTGACCTGCAGGTGCGGACGGTCTATCTCGAGCCCCCGGAGAACATCCTGGCCGTCGTCGCCAAGCCGTCCGCGGTGACCCGTTGGACCTTCGAGCAGACCACCGAGAAGGGTGTCCGCCAGATCATGGAGAAGGCCGGCCTGCCCGCCGAGGTCATCGCCCGGCTGCTGAGCCCGACCCAGGTCGTCGCGAGCGGCAACAACGTGGTCGTCCTGCCCAAGGTGGATGACCTCCTGGCCATCAGCCAGTCGGCCCGTTCCGCCCTTTACCTCGAGCTCGCGAAGTCGGAGGCCAACGAATACCAACGCGACCCCGTCTTCATCCATGGGGGCGACATCGAAGACTGGCTGGCCGAGACGGAGATCACCAAGGCCCAGCAGGAGATGATGCGCAAGCTGCTCTGGCGGCGCGGCGCCGCCCTGGTCTTCAGCGACATCCAGGCCCTCCTCTCGCTGGCGAAGAATTCGGAGGAGGTCGCGGCGGTGTTCCGCACCATCACGCGCATCCGCAGCCTGCTGGTGGAGCTGAAGCTGCCGCTCAAGGACGGCCGGGCGACTTTCATCGACTACTGGAGCGCCGGCAGCCTGAACGCCGAACGCGTGCCTTTCCTCGTCGCGATCACGCGCCGTCGGGCTCCCCAGCTGATCGACGTCACGCAGTTCCTGCCGACCTTGGCCCGCCGACGCGTCTACACCTTCCCGACCGCCGCCATGGGGCTTAAGGGTCGCCTGCCGGACTGCCATTGGACTTCGCTGAACTTCTTCGAAGAGGAGCCCAAGGATCTCTATCTCGACAGCGCGAAGGCCTCGGAGCATCTGCTCTCGGCGTACGTGGCCGTCGATCCTCCTTACAAGTTCGGGGACGTCCTTTGTTTCCTTGATCGCGGCGAAGGCCTGCATACCTGCGTCCATGTCGCGGATGATATCGTCCTGACCAAGAACGGCGAGAGCATCCTGGCTCCGTGGACCTTCATGCCGATCAAGGACGTCGATGACGTCTATCGCCGATCTCCGGACACCCGGGTGCAGGGGTATCGTCTGAAGGGCAACTGAGGTCGGCTGCGCGGCGCTGTCCCCGGCGGGAATCGAACCCACATCCTCGGTTTAGGAAACCAATGTTCTATCCGTTGAACTACGGGAACGCAGGGAGGATTAAGCCGGCCGGAGGGTGTCCGGGCAAGCCCGCATCGGCGGGTGGGCTTGACTCTGCCCGGATAGGGTCAACTTCTTGGGTATGGCCTTCTTCCTGCCCGTCCTCGCCGAAGCCCCGTTGGTGATCCCCGGCTGGGCCTGGGCGGCCTTCCTTGGCTTCGTCGCCTGCATGCTCGCGCTGGACCTCGGCGTGTTCAACAAGACCGACCACAAGCCGTCGTTCAAGGAAGCCGTGGCCTGGTGCGTGGTCTGGGTCTCCCTGGCGGTGGCCTTCGGCTTCCTGCTCTCGGCCTGGCGCGGGCCGGAGGACGCCCAGTTGTTCGCCGCCGGCTACGTCCTCGAGCTGGCCCTCTCGGTCGACAACCTGTTCATCTTCATCCTCGTCTTCGCCCACTTCAAGATCCCGGACCACCTGCAGCATCGCGTCCTGTTCTGGGGCATCATCGGCGCCGTCGCCATGCGCGCGCTCTTCATCGTCGCCGGCGTCGCCGCCGTCGAAAGCTTCACCTGGCTGCTGCCGATCTTCGGCGCCTTCCTCCTGTTCACCGGCGTCAAGCTGGCCGTCTCCCGCGACGAGCACGAAGGCAAGGGCATGGACGAGAACCTCTTCGTCAAGGTCGCCCGGAAGTTCTTCCCTCTCACGCCTCACCTTCACGGGAACAAGTTCTGGGTCAAGGAGGACGGCGTGCGCCGCTTCACGCCCCTCTTCCTGGTCCTCCTGGTCGTCGAGGGCACCGACCTGATCTTCGCCATCGACTCCATCCCCGCCGTGCTGGGCATCCTCCCGCCGACCCTGCCGATCGAGGAGAAGCGCTTCGTCGCCTTCACCTCGAACATCTTCGCGATCATGGGGCTCCGTTCGATGTACTTCGCGCTTGCCGGTTTCATGCAGTATTTCCGCTTCCTCAAGCCGGCCCTCGCCTTCGTCCTCGTCTTCATCGGCATCAAGATGATCCTGCCTTGGGCCGCCACGCTGGGGCAGCCGGAAGGTCAGTTCGCCTCCTGGATGCCCGCCCGTTTCATCGACCACGGCCGCGTCCATTTCCCCACCGAGCTTTCGCTCTCCGTCATCGGGCTCACCTTGGCCTTGGCGATCGCGTTCTCGGTGGCTTTCCCGAAGAAGAAATAGCCGAGGTTTGGTGTTTCCTCCCTGCCCGGCGTTCGCCACGCTGAGGCCGTGCTCCGAGGCCGCTACCAGCTCTACCTGCCTTACCTGAAGGGGAGTCGGCTCCTCTTGGCCCTTTCGCTCCTTTCGGCGATCGTCTTCGCCGCGGCCAACGCCTTCGGCTTGCCTTTCCTGATGGGCAAGGTCCTCCCCGCGGTCTTCGGCGACGAGGCGGCCCGCGCGGCGCCCTTGCTTTCCTGGCCGGAGGCCTTGGGCGGAGGCGCGATCCTCTTCCTCCCGAAGGGCCACGAGATGCTCTTCGCGGTCTCGTTCCTGCCCGCGGTCATGCTCGTGCGCGGGCTTGGCGAATTCTTCTCCACCTACCTGCTCAACCTCGCCGGCCTGCGGGTCATCGAGGCGGTCCGACGCGATGTGTTCGGTCGGTTGCAGCAGATGCATCTGGGGTTCTTCGGCCGGCTTTCGGTCGGCGACCTGCTGGCCCGGCTGATCTCCGACGCGAACTCCGTCCGGCTCGTGCTCGTCGACGTGTCGAACGACCTCATCGTCCAGCCGCTCACGCTCGTCTTCGCCTTAGGCTACGTGGTCTTCGTCTGTTTCTCGCATGACGGAGGCTTCTGGTTCCTCGCCTGCCTGCTCGTGGTCCCCGCGGCGGTCCTGCTCGTCCGTTCCATGGCCTTGCGCATCCAGCGGCGCACGCAGCAGGGGCTGGCCTCCTCCTCGGACCTCAACAGCATCGCGGTCGAGAACCTCCAGTCGGCGCGCGAGATTCGCGCCTACGGACTGCAGGAGCGCGAGTCGCGGCGTTTCGATGCGGCGAGCCAGGAAGGCCTGCGGATCCAAGGCAAATTGGTGCGTTACGAGAAAGCCCTCTCTCCCTTGGTCGAACTCACGGCCGCCGCAGGCATCGCCGCCGCCATCGGCTTCGGCGCCGTCGGCGGATTCACCTTGCCCGAACTGCTTTCGCTCATCGTCGCCTTCTACTTCGCCTACGGACCCATCAAGCGCCTCGGGAACGTCGCCAGCCGGCTGAGCATGGCGGCGCCCGGGCTGGCCCGGTTGGAGGAGATCCTGCGCGCCGAGAACGAGGTCGCGGACGCGCCGGACGCCCGCGCATTGACGCGTGTCCGCGGTGACATCGAATTCGCCGGGGTGAGCTTCGGCTACGGCGCCGAGCCGGTGCTCGCCGACGTGACCCTGCGCATCCCCGCGGGCCAGTCCGTCGCGCTCGTCGGTCCCAGCGGCGCCGGCAAGAGCACCTTCGTCAATCTGGTCCCGCGTTTCTTCGATCCCCGCCAGGGCTTGATCCGGATCGACGGACATGACCTGCGTTCCGTGCGTCAGGCGGATCTGCGCGCGAACATCGCCCTCGTCTCGCAGGAGCCTGTCCTGTTCAACGAATCCATCCTCGAGAACATCCGTCTCGGACGTCCGTCCGCGACCGACGCCGAAGTGCGCGAGGCCGCCCGTCTCGCCGGGGCGCTCGAATTCATCGAAGCCCAGCCCGAAGGCTTCCGGACCAAGGTGGGCGAGCGCGGCGGCCGTCTGTCCGGCGGCCAGCGTCAGCGCGTCTCCATCGCCCGCGCCTTCCTCAAGGACGCCCCGGTGCTGATCCTCGATGAGGCGACTTCCGCCCTCGACACCGACACCGAGCGCAGCATCCAGCAGTCGCTCGCCCTCCTGATGAAGGGCCGTACGACGCTGATCGTGGCCCATCGCTTCAGCACCATCCGCGACGTCGGCCGCGTGCTCGTCTTCGACGCCGGCCGCATCGTGGCGGACGGACCCCGCGAGCAGGTCTACGCCTCCTCGGAGCTGTTCCGCCGCCTCTGGGACAACCAGTCCAAGGACCTGGGCTGATGCGTCTGCTGGTCGTCAAGTTCACCGGACTGCGCGGCGCGTTGGCCGCGACGGCGGGTCTGCGTACGATCCGCGAGCGTCATCCCGGCGCGCAGGTGACCTTCGTCACCTCGCTTGGATCCGAGCCCGCGCTCGAGGGCTGCCCGGCCGTCGTCGAAACCATCGGCTTCAGCCCGGAAGGCTCCCATCTGGCGCTTATCTCGCGCCTTCGCCGGCAGCGCTTCGACGTCGCCGTCGCGCTCGGCGGCCATTGGTTGGCGAACCGTCTCGTGGCGCTCAGCGGCGCGGCCGTGCGCGCGTGCGGCGGGCATGCGCCTTTCTTCCTTCGCCCGCTCATGCATCAGCAGGTCTTCGGCGCCGCCGTCGACCCGCATGAGGCGGCCCGCGACCACGAGGTGCTTTCGCGCGTCCTGGGTTTCCATGCGGAGACGCCGGCGATGTGGTTCGCGCCTTCGCGCATGCAGGAGCACGGGATGATGCTCGAGGAAGGCCGTTTCGCGGTCATCCATCCCGGCGCCACGCGTCCTGAGCGCATCCTTGAGATCGACAAGTGGGCGACCGTGGCCCGCGAGCTCGTCGCCTCCCGCGCGGTCGAGCGCATCGTCGTCTCGGCCGGACCCGGCGGCGCCGAGCGCATCATGGCCGAAGCCCTCTGCGGACTGATCGGCCCCGTGGCGATGTCCACCGGCGGGCGTCTGCGCTTCGCCCAGCTGGCCCGTCTCATCAAGGAGTCGAGGCTGTTTCTGGGTGCGGATTCTTCCGTGCTGCAGCTCGCGGCCGCGGTCGGCACGCCGGTCGTCGGGGTCTTCGGGCCCTCCGACTACGCCCGGGCGCGTCCCTGGGGGACCGTGCATCGGGTCGTGCGCGTCGACACCACGATGTTCGAAGGCGAACCCCGCGCCGAGTATCTCGCCCGCATGGACCGCGCGCTGGCGCGGATCACGGCCCAGCAGGTCACGCAGGCCGCCGAGGAGGTCCTGCGCATCACGACGCCCTGAGGGCGTCGCTTGACCTCGGCCTCGCTTCGCCGACATTAGCCCCGTGTCCACCGCCGCCGCCCATTACGACGCCGTCATCATCGGGGCGGGCATGTCCGGGCTCGCCGCCGCCGTGCGCCTGGGGATGTTCGGCCGCAAGGTGCTGGTGTTGGAACGGCACAACGCCCCGGGCGGCCTCAATTCCTTCTACGCCCGCGGCAAGCGCAAGTATGACGTCGGCCTGCACGCGCTGACGAACTGGGTCCCTGAAGGCGCCAAGGGTGCGCCGCTCGTGAAGCTCATGCGCCAGCTGCGTATCCGCCGCGAAGAACTCGACCTGTGTCCGCAGCTCGGCTCACGCGTGACGATGGCGGGCAAGAATCTGCGCCTGAACAACGACTTCGAAGCCATGCTGGCCGACGTCGCCCGGGAGTTTCCCGGCTCGGTAGATCGTTTCCGCGCGCTGGACGCCTGGATCGCCGGATTGGATGAGGCCGCGCTCGAAGCCCATGGCGGCTCGGCCCGTGCCCTCCTCGACGAACGTCTCGGCGACCCGCTGCTGCGCGACATGCTCCTCTTGCCGACCTGCTTCTACGGCAGCGCCCTGGAGGATGACATCGAGGTCTCGCAGTTCGCCGTGATGTGGCGATCGCTCTTCCGCGAGGGTTTCGCGCGTCCCTTCGTGGGCGTGCGCCAGGTCATCCGCCTGCTCACCGATCGTTGCCGCGAACATGGCGTCGAGCGTCGCATGAAGTGCGGCGTGACGCGCATCGAAGTGCGCGCCGGCCGCGCCTCCGCGCTCATCCTTGACGACGGCGCCGAGGTCACCGCCGACGCGGTCTACTCCTCGGCCGGAGCCGTCGAGACGATGCGCCTGCGTTCCGACGCCGCACCGGCGGCCGCGGCCGCCGAGATCGGCCGCCTCGGTTACGCCGAGACCATCGCCACCTACGACGCGGGCGCCTTCGCGGGCTTCGGCTGGAAGGACACCATCATCTTCTTCTGCGACGACGAGCGCTTCAGCTACCTTGCGCCGGAAGGGCTCGTCGACCCGCGCTCCGGCGTGGTCTGCATCCCCAACAACTATCAGTATGGAGAGGGCAGGGCGTTGGACGAAGGCTGGCTGCGGGTCACCTCGCTCGCCAATCATGACGCCTGGTGCGCCTTGCCCGAAGACGAGTATCAGGCGCGCAAGCAGGAGTGGTGCGGCCGCCTCAACCGCGTCGCCCGCGGTCACCTGCCCGCCGTCACGGACGCCGCGCACGACGCCGCGCTGACCTCGACCGACGTCTTCACGCCGCGGACCGTGCGTAAGTTCACCGGTCACCTCAACGGCGCGATCTACGGGGCCACCGTCAAGCGGCGCGACGGCCGGACCGACCTCGAGAACCTCTTCCTCATCGGCACGGACCAAGGCTTCCTGGGGGTCACCGGCGCAATGTTGTCTGGCATTTCCATGGCCAACCTGCACGGTCTGAAGGCGTAACCCCGCCGTCATGAGCACCCCCGTTTCCCCGGCTGAGCCGCGCCCTCTCTGGAAGGATCTCCTCCATCCTGCCGTCATCGTCGGCGCCCTCGGCTACTTCGTCGACATCTACGACCTCACTCTGTTCATGACCGTGCGCGAGAAGAGCCTCAACGGGCTCGGACTCGGTCACCTGATCACCGGGGCTCCTTGGTATCAGGATCTGCTTTCCTGGCAGATGATGGGCATGCTCCTCGGGGGCATCTTCTTCGGCGTCCTGGGCGACCGCATGGGCCGCCTGACCACGCTTTTCGGCTCCATCCTTCTCTATTCCGTCGCGAACATCGCCAACGGACTCGTCGACAGCTTCGAAGCCTACGCCTTCTGGCGTTTCGTCGCCGGCCTCGGCCTGGCCGGCGAGCTCGGCGGCTGCATCGCCCTCGTGTCCGAATCCTTGTCGAAGGAGCGCCGCGGCTACGGCACGGCCGTCGTGGCCACCGTCGGCGTCTTCGGCGCGGTGGTCGCCGGTTACATGGCCGACCACGTCGACGCCATCGGCGCCCTGGTCGGCGCGGAAGGCTGGCGCATGAGCTACTTCATCGGCGGCGGCCTCGGCCTGCTGCTGCTCCTGCTCCGCGTCGGCGTCCACGAGTCCGGGATGTTCCATCATGCCAAGGAGCATGGCGCCGACGGAGACGTGAAACGCGGCGATTTCCTCGCCCTGTTCACGTCCCGCGACCGTTTCGTCCGCTACGCCCGCTGCGTGCTGATCGGCCTGCCGACTTGGTACATGATCGGCATCCTCGTCCAACGCGCCTCCACGGTCTTCGCGCCGGCGTCGGGCATCACCGGCGAGCCCGTGAAGACCAACTGGGCCGTCGCGGCCTTCTACCTCGGTCTCACCTTCGGCGACCTCGCCAGCGGCGTCGGCAGCCAGTTGCTCCGTTCCCGTCGCAAGGTCGTCGCCGGTTTCCTCGCCTTCAGCCTCGCCTGCGTCGTGCTGTATCTCTTCGGCGCCGACGGTTGGACCTCCGCGGCCTACTACCGCCTCATCTTCCTGATGGGCCTCGGCATGGGTTACTGGGCGCTCTTCGTGACCATCGCCGCCGAACAGTTCGGCACCAACCTGCGCGCGACGGTCGCGACCACCGTGCCCAACTTCGCGCGCGGTTCGCTCGTGCTGCTCACCTTCGGATTCACTCAGCTCACCGGCACGAAGGAGCTTCCGTTCCTTGCGCCCTCGCTGGCCGGGGCGGTCCTCGGCGTCATCTGCTTCGGCGCGGCCTTCTACGCCCTCTGGGGCATGGAAGAGACCTTCGGCAAGGACCTCGACTACCAGGAGCAGAAGTAAGCGGCCTCGCTTACTTCTTGGTCGGAGCAGGCGCGTCGGACACGCAACGGAAGCCGGCGTGGTTCGTCGACGTCAGCATGTCTAGGCCTTGGCGGGACGTCGGACGGTAGCGGAAACAGTAGCCTTCGTCGCAGAGCCAGGAGCCGCCGCGGATCACGTGCTGGCCGAAGCCGGTCTGTTCCGGGTCGTGTCCGATGGCCGGACCTGCGGGGCTGTCCTTGGGAGAGACTTTGTAATACTGCAGGCCGTACCAGTCCTCGCACATCTCCCAGACGTTGCCGGAGACGTCGTAAAGGCCGTAGCCGTTGGGTGGGAAGGATTTCACCGGAGCCACGGAGGTGAAGCCGTCGGCGCCGTTGTCGCGTTCGGGGAACTTGCCTTGCCAGTGGTTGCTCATGATCTTGCCGCCCGGGCGTTCTTCGTCGCCCCAGACGTAGGGTTTGTCTTTGAGTCCGCCGCGCGCGGCGAACTCCCATTCGGCTTCCGTCGGCAGTCGCTTGCCGGCCCACTTGGCGAAGGCCTGGGCGTCCTTGTAGGTCACGCAGACGACGGGCTGGTCCATCCGTTCTTCGATCGAGGAGCCGGGTCCATCGGGGTGCCGCCAATTGGCGCCGGCGGTGAACTTCCACCAGGGCAGGTCGGCGCCGCCGCACTGGAAAGGATTCACGCCGGAGACTCGGCGGAAGAGCAGGGCGCCGCCTTTGAGCATTTCCGGCGGCGCCTTGGGGAATTCCCGCGGGTCGAGGTCCTTCTCGGCGTCCGTCACGTAGCCGGTGGCGTCGACGAACTGCTTGAACTGCGCGTTGGTCACTTCGGTGACGTCCATCCAGAAGCCCTTGATCACGACGGCGTGAGCCGGAGCTTCTTCCGCGTGTTTCTCGTCGGCCTTGTCCGAGCCCATCGTGAATTCGCCGCCGGGAATCCAGGCCATACCGGCGTTGGCTGGGCTCGGGATGGCCGGTGATTCGCGGAGGGCCAGGACGACGAAGGGCATGACCATCAGGATGGCGGCGGCGAGGATGATCCATCCTTTCGCGTTGGCGGCTTTCTGCTGGGTGGCGCTGGGTTCCATTGGGGGTGTTCTTTTTTTTAGCCAAGGGTCGGGGCAGGGCGAACCTTTTGAGGGGAGGGGCGGATATCGCCTCGCCCAAGGAGGGTTTTCCGCCTTATCCAAGGCGCATGAGTTCGACCCAAGAAGAAGTCCTCCAGATCTTCCGCGATTCCAAGGCCCTCCTGACCGGCCACTTCGTCCTCCGCTCCGGCCTGCATAGCGGCCATTTCTTCCAGTGCGCGCAGGTCTGCCAGCACATGGACAAGGTCACCCGGCTCATCGAGCTGCTCCGTCCGAAACTCGCCGCTCATCCTTGCGACACCGTCCTCGCTCCGGCGATGGGCGGCCTCGTCGTCGGCCAGGAAATCGCCCGCCAGCTAGGCGTACGTTTCGTCTTCGCGGAGAAGGAGAACGACAAGCTGGTGATGCGCCGTAACTTCACCTTCCGTCCGGGCGAGCGCGTGATCGTCGCCGAGGACGTGGTCACCCGCGGCGGCCGCGCCCAGGAGTGCCTCGACATCCTCAAGGCCTCCGGCGCCACCGCCGTCGCCGTGGCCTCCCTGGTCGATCGCTCGGCCGGCCAGACCAAGTTCAGCGTGCCTTTCGTCGCCTTGCTGGAGCTGAACTTCCCGACCTACGCCGCGGACGCGGTCCCCGCCGAGTTGGCGAAGATTCCCGCGACCAAGCCTGGTTCCTGAGCGGCAGGCCCGTCGGGTGCGTTTTTCGGTTAAAAACGAGGCCTGAAGGGGGCTCCGGACGCCTTGTGCCTTGCACCGAGGCGGGGGCTTCCCTACGCCAAACCACTCTCTTTCCATGGATCGCAAGAACTTCTTCCTGGGTATGGCCTGCATCGTCGGCGCCTTCGCCCTTTTCTTCCTCACCAAGCCGGCCACCCCGCCTCCTGGCGCCGCTCCGGCTCCGGCCGCCACCGTCGCCCCGGTCGCTCCGGTCCTCGCCGCCAAGCCGGCCACCACCTTGCCTGCCTCGGCCCAGTCCGGCCGCCCGGTGCCTCGTGAGGGCGCCAAGTCCTTCGTCATCGAAAACGACCACCTCAAGGTGACGCTCACCGATCGCGGCGGCGCCATCCGCGAGGTCCGACTCAAGAAGGAGTTCGCCGACGTCAGCAAGCAGGGCGTCGTCATCTTCAACGCAGGCAACGACGAGTCCGCGCTCGCGCTCGCCGTCAAGAATCCCGTCACCGGCAAGCTCGAGACGCTCCTTTCCGAGTTCGTCGCCCAGCCCGGCGCTTCGGCCGACACGATCACGCTCGTCGGCGGCCTCGCCGATGGCACCCGTATCGAGCGCACCTTCTCGCTGGCCGCCAAGGCCGGCGCCGCCGAGCCTTACTCGCTCGGCTTCGTGACCAAGGTCATCCCGCCCGCCGGCAAGCCCGCCGCCACGGTCTGGGTCTCGACCGGTTGCTGGCAGCCGACCGAAGGCGACTCCGCCAACCAGTTCCTCTCCGTGCTCGCCTACGACGGCGAGGACCTGACCCGCGTCGGCCTCGACGTGTTCACCGACTCCAGCGGTTTCTTCGGTCTCGGCGCGCACAAGGCCCAGGCTGACCACGCCGTCGCTTCCGTCGCCAAGCCGCTCCTGTGGGTCGCCTCCGGCAACCAGTTCTTCTCTTCGATCGTGCATCCGGCCGACGCCTCCGCCCGCGGCGCCCGCACCGAAGTCCTCGTCCTTCCCGTCGGCTTCGAAGGCGGCAAGCGCGGCCTGCAGGCCTTCGCTTCCTGGGAGCCTGTCCCGGCGGCCGACCTTTCCCGCACCTTCGCCGGTGAGTTCTTCGTCGGCCCGAAGGAATACGCCCGCGTCGCCGCGCTGCCTGACGGACAGGTCGCCGTGCTGCAGTTCTCGAAGCTCCTCGGTTTCATCTCCTTCGGCGCCGTCTGCAAGCTGCTCCTCGCCGTCCTCGGCGGCGTGCACTGGCTGCTCGAGTGGAGCGGCGCCTGGTCCTGGGGCTGGGCGATCGTGGCGCTGACCTGCCTCATCAAGGTCATCACCTGGCCGCTCACCGCCATCCAGATGAAGGCCGCGAAGAAGATGCAGAAGTTCGCGAAGCCGATGCAGGACATCCGCGAGAAGCACAAGGACAACCCTGAGAAGATGCAGAAGGAGCTCATGAAGCTCTACACCGAGAACAAGATCAACCCGTTCGCCGGCTGCCTCCCGATCCTCATCCAGATGCCGATCTTCTTCGGCCTCTACACCGCGTTCCAGACCACCGTCGAGCTGCGCCTGCATTCGTTCCTCTGGATCGCCGACCTCTCGGCCCCGGACACCGTCTTCCATCTCGGCGGCTTCCCCGTGAACCTGCTCCCGATCCTCATGGGCATCACCATGTGGCTCTCCATGCGCATGAGCCCGCAGCCCTCCGGCGACGGCTCGCAGAAGATGATCTTCCTGATGATGACGCTGCTGTTCCCCGTCATCTGCTATCCGATGGCCTCGGCCCTCACGCTGTACATGACGATCCAGAACCTGTTGACGATGCTCCAGACCTGGCTTACCAAGGACGAGCCGGACGTCGAGGTGATCGCGCCCGCGCCGAAGAAGGTCAAAGGCTGATTTTCCAACCCCCATCCCATCATGTCTGGTCATAGCAAGTGGCACACGACGAAGCGGCACAAGGCCGTCATTGACGCCAAGCGCGGCAAGATCTTCTCCGTCCTCGCGAAGGAAATCACCCTCGCGGCGCGCGCCGGCGGCGGCAACCCCGAGTCCAACGCGCGCCTCCGCACGCTGATGGACAAGGCCCGCGCGGCCAACATGCCGTCGGACAACATCAAGCGCGCCGTCCAGAAGGGCACCGGAGAGATCCCCGGCGTCACCTACGAAGAGATCGTCTACGAAGGCTACGCCCCCGGCGGCGTCGGCCTGATCGTCGAAGTCACCACCGACAACAAGAACCGCGCCGCGGCCGAAGTCCGCCAGGCTTTCAACGACAACGGCGGCAACATGGCCCAGACCGGCGCCGTGTCCCACAGCTTCCAGAAGCGCGGCCAGTTCCTCATCGGCGCCTCCCAGATCGGCGAAGACGCCCTGATGGAGCTCGTCCTCGAGGCCGGCGCCGAAGACGTCATCAACAACGGCGACCACTTCGAAGTCCTTTCCCCGATCTCGGCTTTCGACTCCATCTCCAAGGCTCTGCAGGAGAAGTCCATCAAGCCCGAGTCCGCGGAACTGGCTTACATCTCCAGCATTCCGGTTCCCGTCGGCGACGCCGCCGTGGCCAAGCAGGTGCTGGAACTCATCGATGCCCTCGAAGCCCTGGACGACGTCAAGGCCGTCCACGGCAACCAGGAGATCGACGAGAAGCTGATGTCGTAAGGACGCGGGATATCTTCCCGCGCTTTACGGCTTCACTGTCCGGCCGCTCCGGGTAGCGTGGCTTCGTGTCCCCTCCTCGTCGCCAGTCAGGCAGTGCTTCCTCCGGGGTCCGGACGGCGGCGCGCGCCGTCATCCTGCGCGGCGATGAGATCCTGGCGGTGCGGATCCGCACCGAGGAGGGAGAGTTCCTTGTGCTGCCCGGCGGCGGCCAGAACCATGGCGAGACGCTGCGGGATACCGTCCGACGCGAGGTCTTCGAGGAACTCGGCCTGAGGGTCGTCCCGCAGGGACTCGTCTATCTCCGGGAGTATGTCGGCAAGAACCACGCCATGCACCGCATCCACGGTCACTTCCACCAGGTCGAAGCGGTCTTCCATTGCCTTTGCGACGACCTCGGCCCCATCGGGGAGGGCAGGGAACGCGACCGCCGTCAGGTCGGTTTCGAGTGGCTGCCCTTGGCGCGGCTGGCCGATTACCCCCTTTCGCCCAAGGGCTTGGGTGAGGTCATCGCCAAGGCGTTGCAGGACGGAAAAGCGACCTATCTCGGGGACGTGCATTGAAGGCTTGCCAGAGGGCGGTCCGCTCCCTTTGTTCACTTTCCTCTTTATTGGGGGTATAGCTCAGTTGGTTAGAGCGCCTGATTGACATTCAGGAGGTCGATGGTTCAAGTCCATCTACTCCCACCACTTCGAAGCCCCGGCCTGGAAAACCCAGTCCGGGGCTCTTGTTTGGCGGGTTTCCCGGGGGCGGAGGGTGGGGCTATGCATCCCTTTTTTCTCGCTCATCCCCGCCCCTTGTCCCTACCCCTATGGCACTTCATTTTCCATCATGAGCAGCACCCAAATCGTCGATATCAAAGCCCGCGAAATCCTCGACTCCCGCGGCAATCCCACCATCGAAGTCGATGTCGTCCTCGCCTCCGGCGTCAAGGGACGCGCGGCCGTCCCGTCCGGCGCCTCGACCGGCACCTACGAAGCCCACGAGCTCCGCGACAGCGACGTGAGCCCGAAGGCTTTCGGCAAGGGCATCGACCCGAAGAAGCGCTACAACGGCAAGGGCGTCCTCAAGGCCGTCGAGAACGTCAACGAAGAGATCGCCTCCCTCCTCGTCGGCCACGACGCGCAGGACCAGATCGGCATCGACGCCGCCATGATCGGCCTCGATGGCACCAAGAACAAGAGCAAGCTCGGCGCCAACGCCATCCTCGGCGTCTCGATGGCCGCCGCCCACGCTTCCGCCGCCGCCCTCGGCCAGCCCCTCTACCGCTACATCGGCGGCCCGAACGCCAAGGTCCTCCCGATTCCGCTCATGAACATCATGAACGGCGGCGCCCACTCCGACGCCCCGGTCGACATCCAGGAATTCATGGTGGTGCCCTCCGGCGCCAAGTCCTTCAGCGAAGCGCTCCGCATGGGCACCGAGATCTTCCACGCCCTCAAGAAGGTGCTGAAGGCCCAGGGTCTCTCCACCTCCGTCGGTGACGAAGGCGGTTTCGCCCCGAAGGTCGCTTCCAACGAAGCCGCCCTCGAAGCCATCGCCGCGGCCGTCAAGGCCTCCGGTTACAAGCTCGGCAAGGAAGTCTTCCTCGCCCTCGACGTCGCCGCTTCCGAGTTCTTCGACGAGAAGGCCGGAAAGTACACCTTCCACAAGTCCGACAAGTCCCAGCGCAAGTCGGCTGAGATGGTGAAGTTCTACCAGGACCTTCAGAAGCGCTACCCGATCGTCTCGATCGAGGACGGCTTCTCCGAGGCTGACTGGACCGGCTGGAAGCTCGCCACCGACGCCATGGGCGCCAACACCCAGCTCGTCGGCGACGACCTCTTCGTCACCAACACCGAGTTCCTCTCCCGCGGCATCAAGACCAAGACCGCCAACTCGATCCTCGTGAAGGTGAACCAGATCGGTTCCCTCACCGAGACCTTCGACGCGGTGTCCATGGCCCAGCGCGCCGGCTACTCCGCCATCATCTCGCACCGCTCCGGTGAGACCGAAGACGCGACCATCGCGGACATCGCCGTCGGCCTCAACGCCGGCCAGATCAAGACCGGCTCCCTCTGCCGCTCCGACCGCGTCGCCAAGTACAACCAGCTCCTCCGCATCGAGCAGGAACTCGGCAACCGCGCCATCTACGCCGGCAGCACCTGCACCTGGGGCCAGTAAGCCCTGCTCGCAGTCAAAACGAAGGGCCGCCCATCGGGCGGCCCTTTTTGTTGTCCGTGTCGGCGCAGCGCCCCCGTCTGCCTTGGTTGATCGTCGGCTGGGGTCGTTGACATGAGAGATGCTCAAGACTAACTTGTTAATGTTGAATCAAACTAACCGCCGCTGGTCTCGCTCCATTCAATACGTCTGCGTCAACTAGCCAGCCATTCATGAAAACTGCCGAAATAATCGTGGGCTTGGCGACTCTCTTGAGCGTTGTTTTAGCTTACGTTTTTCGAAGCAGTCAGCCGGCGTTGGTGGCGAAAATCGTTTTCGCCATCATTTGGGTAAACGCGGCTGGATTCTTCCTGAAGATCTTTCTTTTCGCCCTGACAAAGGAAGGCGGTGAGAGGGCGGTCCTTATTGTCGCTTCGGTTTTAGTCCCTACGCTGGTGGCGGCGTATTGGCACCGTTACTGGCAGAGGCGAAGGCCCGACAAAAAGCAGGTTGAATCAGGCTCGGATGGGCAGGCCTAAGCGTTACCGATCATGGCCGGGGCAGGCTGAGGGATGCCAACGAGGCAGTCGGCTCTCCTGGCGGTTGCCGAGAGTAGCCGCTTCGCAGCCGTTCACCATGTCAGCCGTCCCCCTCTGCTGACTTACTTACTTCGACTCGAGGCCGACGGAGTTCACCGCGACGATCTCATACTTCGCGCCGGGCTTGGCGCCTTTGTCGATGAAGCGCATCTGGCCCAGCGGCTGCGTGGGGGTGTCGCCATAGCTCATGCCTTGGAAGAGGGGACGGCCGAACGGATTGGTCGGCTTCTCCGGCACGCGGCCGACGACCTGGCCGTTCTTCTTCACCAGGAACTGACGGATCCCGCTCTCGAAGTCGGCGTGCGCGTCCCATGTGATTTCGACGCCATCGGCGCCGGACTTGGCGACGATGTTGAACGGCGCAGGCGGCGGGGTCGTGTCGTTCGTCGCGCCGGTCTGGACGTATTCCGTCCAGGCCTTCGCGAACGCGGCGTCAGGCAGCCAGTTGGACTGGGCCTTGTCGCCGACGTATTCGCCGGCGGGCCGGGCTTCTTTTCCGAGCAGCGGAGAGAGCCAGCCCTTCGACTGGTCGATCTTGCGGAGGACATTGCCTTCCGTCGGCAGACGGAGGCCGAGGCAGGCGTCGAAGAACGCGATGGCGGCGTAACGCTGGTCGCCGGTCTGGTGCGAGGTGAGGGGATCCGGGGCGAAGCCGATCGGCGCGCCCTTCGCGCGGTAGTCCTTGAACATCGCGAGCGCGCCCGTCCATGCGGTGTTGAAGCGCTTGTCGCCGTTCTCCTTGACGCCCGGGTTGGCCATCATGGGGATCTCGTAGGCGGCCGCCGGCAGCACGACTTCCGGGATCTGTCGTTCCTTCGTCGGGTCTTCCGGCTTCTGCCAGTAGGAGTAGGCGGTGCCGGAGCGGAACCAGATCGCCACGATACGCTCGGGGTATTTGGCCTGCAGGATGCTCGACCAGAAGCCGCCGCCGCTATGGCCCCAGAGGCACCAGGGAGCCGTCGCGATCTCCGGGTGGCCGCTCTGCCTGGCGAGGTCGGCCAGCGCCCGCAGGTAGGTCTGGTCCGAGCCGTTGCGCGGGTCGCACCACATCCGGCAGTTGGCCTTATCGGGTTCACCGATCACCGGGCCCACCAAGGCGCAGTCCCATTTCCGGGCCAAGGCCTGCCAATGAAGGTCGTCGGCCGCGGTCACGGCGCCTTTGTTCGAACCGGCTCCGCAGCCATGCTGGTGCACGATGATGCCACGGACCTTCTTCACGCCCTCGGGCAGCCAAAGGTTGTAGGTCGCCGGGAAGATCAGCTCGCCGGGTTTGTCCGACGCCGGGTAGCTGACGGAATACTTGGCGCCGTCGGCCAAGGCGGCCAAGGGCAGGAGGAGAAGGGCGAGGAGGGGTCGCATGGGGTTGTCTTATGGACAGCCAGAAACCTCCCGGGTTCAAGCCGACGTTGGCTGGACGGCGACCCGGCCATGGCTAGGTTCATCGCATGGAAGCACCGAAGCCGTCGGCCGACCCACTCGCGATACCATGCGGCCGACCTGTCGGTGCGTCGGAGTTCACGCCCAAGGCCTGATCATGGGAATCCGCGAAGATTTGCTCGCCAAGTTCGCCCGCCTGAAAGCGGCAGCGGAGGCGAGCCAGGCGAACTTGGTGGCGGGGCGTCCGGCCAAGGTTCTCACCGAAGCGGAACTCCTCCAAGGCCATCCGAAGGTCTCCGTCGCGAATG
>JACCDN010599922.1_pt1 | contig 26016 bp, 14 predicted proteins | sample 7441691 | NCBI WGS metagenome assembly JACCDN01 (sample SAMN15323439, study PRJNA562643) | freshwater metagenome | isolation source: river surface water | place: USA:Blue River Watershed | collected 2017-08-16 | reverse complement strand
CCCCCCCCTGATAATCTTGACTAAGGTGCTACAAACCTCAGCCTATAACGATCTTTGATTATCAAAGTAGGTGAAAAGTGATTAAAGGACGGATACTTTAGTTCCCAGTCTTTTAAAAAAAGAAGAAATCCTCTACTCACCCCCCCCCTGATAATCTTGCCTAAGGTTCACAAACCCCAGCCTATAACGATCTTTGATTATCAAAGTAGGTGAAAAGGGATTAAAGGACGGATACTTTAGCTCCCAGTCTTTTAAAAAAAGAAGAAATCCTCTACTCACCCCCCCCCTGATAATCTTGACTAAGGTCCACAAACCTCAGCCTATAACGATCTTTGATTATCAAAGTGGGTTAAAAGGGATTAAAGGACGGATACTTTAGCTCCCAGTCTTTTAAAAAAAGAAGAAATCTTCTACTCACCCCCCCCCTGATAATCTTGACTAAGGTGCTACAAACCTCAGCCTATAACGATCTTTGATTATCAAAGTGGGTGAAAAGGGATTAAAGGACGGATACTTTAGTTCCCCGTCTTTTAAAAAAAAAGAAATCTTCTACTCACCCCCCCCCTGATAATCTTGACTAAGGTGCTACAAACCTCAGCCTATAATGGTCTTTGATTATCAAAGTAGGTGAAAAGGGATTAAAGGACGGATACTTTAGCTCCCAGTCTTTTAAAAAAAGAAGAAATCTTCTACTCACCCCCCCCCTACGCAAGTGGCGGACCCTCCTAGTCTTACACCCGAAACGTCCCCTCAATCACAATACACGCCTTCTTTAAATCCCCTACAATTTGAAAATGCCAGTGGCCTTTAGCTTTTTTCTTGACACCTACTAGCAGCATGAGAGGGAGGTAGGGTTTCCGGGGGTAGCAGTGTTTGGATTTGAAATTTAGTCCTTCAGCTAGCTTAGTAATACTAAGATTGAAGGAGGCTAAGAGGTTTGGGTCCGTCACACCTGCGCATTTTAGCCCATAGGCAATGTGTGCTCCATAATAGAGGTAGGTCGATAAAGAAGCTTCCTCCGCACGGTCGCACACAGCTCGCAAAAGGCTCTCTTCTGCCAGTAAATGGTAGCGCTTATCAGGATTTTGCAAGATCTTCAGCAAGCGCTTATTGCCCCTACCCTTTCTTCCCACAGTATGTAAGAGAAAATCAAAATCATTTTGGGTAAATAAAGACTCTTCAGAGCTCAGCGTAGTCTTAGCCATAGGAAACAAGGAAGGTTAGAGAAATTACCCTCCACGTAGAGCACATGCTGTGCCTAAACCTTCAAGCACTGCATCATCTTATCCAAAACCTCCTCTGGGCGAATAGCCTCCATCAGCTGGCCTTTTGCTTGGATAGGGATATACCGAGCCGTATAAATAGGGCCGGTGCGGATGGGGTTTGTAGGCCCATATAGGCCGATGACGGGGACACCCAGCATATTTGCTAGGTGGAGGCCCCCCGTGTCATTTCCTACGACTAGGTCGCAGCGCTGCAATACCTGCATGAGTTGGGAAAGATCTGTTTTGCCAGCTAGGTCTTCTAGGCCAGGTTTTGCTGTTTTGGCTAGGGCTTGGGTCATAGCTGCATCCTTTGCAGTACCCAAAAGGAGGATTGTCCACTGTGGATGCTGCTCTTGAATACGGGCTATCAAAGCCTCCCAGTGCTTCAGGGGCCAGCGTTTTTCTGGGTTATTTTCTGTCCCGCAGATGACTCCTAGGGTCTTCGTTTTTTGGCATTCTAGGCTGTTTTTCGAAGCATTACGAAGGGTAAAAGGCGCTAAATCTAGGGGTTCTTTGAAGCCAAAATACTCTAAAAACTGCTGCCAGAGGTAGGTCTGGTGTAAACTGGCTTCATCTAGGCTTGCGGGCTGTGGCCAAACATGCGTGAGTAAGGGGCGGTACTGCCTTGGTTTTTTAATACCAAAGCACTCTGTAGCGCCTATCAGAAAGGCTTCTAGATCTCCCCTCAAAGAATGGGTAAATACGATATGCAGCTCTGGCCTTTCTTTCCGTAAGTTCCAAAAATATGTCCAGTAGCCACGGCCACGCTTGTTATGAGGAAGGGCTATAAAACGCTCACATAGGGGGCCATGGAGGGTTGCTATGTGCTGAAATAGGGCTTCAAAATGAGGTTTTCCAAGAAGGTACACTGCCGCATCCGGTAAGGCTTTCCTCAGGCCCTTGAGCAGGGGCACTAGCATGACCACATCGCCCAGCCAATTGGGAATACGAATAAACACTTTTCTGCGTTGAGGGACTTTTGCTAGACCCCTGGCTTCAAGGGTCTGAGCTAAGATAGTTTTTTTGACGGTGGAGGAGAGACGTTCGTTCCACTTTCGCTTCATATCCCAGCGCTTGTGTAGCCAGAGCCAATCTGCACAGAGGGCATCGTCGCTTTTTAGGAGCTTTTCTAAGTGGGCATTAGCCTGGATGATACACCGTGTAGCAGGATGGATAGAGCCTGCATGAGGCAATGTTTCTAGAAACTCAGCCTCTAAGCTACCCCTTGCAAAGGCAATGCGCTTCATATACATAAAGATGGGCTTGGCCTGAGTTTTTTCTAGAAGCAGCTGGGGCAGCTCTGTAGCATAGACGGGTCTTTCTAAAAAAAGTGTCTCCAGGCCATTGACTCCGGCATTTTGGTCAAACAATACAGCTACTAGGCCTTGATTTTGTAAGGTTTTTATCGCCTCTAAGAGGCCAGATTTCCGGGATAGCAGGCGCATACCCCCTCGCTCTCGTGTACGTTTGATATACTTTTCTAACGCAGGATGCTTCAAGGGCCGATACACTATGCCCATAGGAGGGACTTGTCCTTTATAAAAGAGAGGAGCTACTGTAAGGGCTTCCATCAAGGAAAAATGAGGCGTGAGGATGAGTAGCGCTTGCTTGGCCTCAAGCATAGGGTTTAAAAAATCTAAGGCAGCTGCAAAGTCAAAACGTTTAGCAAGCTCCTCCTTGCTCCAAAAGGGAAGCAGGAGACCCAGGAGAGCCATTTCTACTGTGCGCTTACAGCTATTCTTTGCCAAAGCCTTACGGCGACCTTCTGTATAGCTAGGAAAGGCGTGGTCGAGGCTTTGCAAGACCAAACGCCTTCTAGCTGCAAATCCCCAGTAGATACAACGCCCCACAGCCCAGGCTAGAGCCTCTAGCACCCTATCTGGAAGCTTGGACAGGGCCCAACCTAGGGCAGAAATGAGCCAAGTGAGGATACGTATCATATAAAAGAGGAGATTGTCTTGCCTAGGCTTTCAAAATTTCAAACTATACCTATCCTTGCTTATACATGGAAAAGTTTCTTATTATCAAGCCTTCTTCTTTAGGAGATATTATTCATGGGCTCCAAGTTGTACAGGCCCTCAAAACCCAAAGGCCAACCGCCCATATTTCCTGGGTTGTTACAGAAGCCTTTGCCCCAATAGTAGAGGCCTGTGCTTGTGTTGACACTATTTTTTTGTTTCAACGCAAGGGGGGCATCCCAGCTTTTTGGAAGCTCATCCAAGCCATCCGCCAAACCCGCTACGATTATGTGCTGGATCTTCAGGGCCTGGCCCGAAGCGGCCTTTTGACTTTTTTTGCCAAAGCTGCCTATAAATTCGGCAGAGGCGATGCTAGGGAAGGAGCGGGTCTTGCCTATCATCAGAAAACGCGAAACGGCTCTCACTCTAAGTCCAAGGGCGGGGGTGAGCGACATGCCTTAGATACATTACTGGATTTTTTAAGCTTATTAAACCTAAAACCCGAGCTCACCTATCCTCTAACCTTCAAGGGACTCCCTCCTATACCCTATTCCTATCCCTTTGAGGCTCCTCCGCTCCTCTTATTTCCCAATAGCCGAAGGCCCGAAAAGGCTTGGCCTTATTTTACAGCGCTAACGGAAGGACTCATCTCCCAGTACCCGCAGCTTCCCATTCTCTGGCTTGGGCAAACCCCTGTGCCGGAGCCCAAAAATGCAAAAGCAGGCCAGTTTTTGAATTTGATCTCTCAAACCACCCTTCTTCAGGCTTTAGGGCTGATTCAAGCGTCTGTTCTTTGTATCGCCAATGATAGCGGCCCCATGCACATGGCTGCTGCCCTGCAAAAACCCATCTTAGCCCTCTTTGGCCCTACAAAACCTGAAGCTTACGGCCCCTATCCCTTAAATTGCCCTCACAACAAGGTAATCAAAGCTCCGGAAGGCGACTTAAGTTTACTCTACCATCAGACTGTCCTAGAAAGCGTAAGCGCTTGCTTGAAGCAGCACAGCTAGGGCATCTTTCCTTTTCCCTAGAGGCATACAAAAGGCCCCTAGAGTGCATAGGATGGCTAAACTGAAAAAGCATCTACTTGCCCACTAGAAGGAGCACCTAGTCCTTAGATTCCTCAGATTCGGAAGGTTCGGGCATTTCATCCTTGGCATCTTCTTTAGCACTGAGCTCGTCTAGAGCCACTTCATAGCCCAAAAGAAGGCCCCGTAGGTAATGCATCAGGGTATTAGCTACTTTTTTGATATATAAAATATCTGCATTATCTGAACCATCTTTATTTTGAGGAATAGTCAATACGCCACCAGCATACCTCAGGTTGAGGTGGCTTCCTTTACCGTACTCGATTTTTCCTCCCACTACCCATTGAAGCACTTCTAAAACTTTATGTCTATTGATTTTGAGACGTGGGTTATGCTGTATAGCTTCTTGTATGTGGTTCAGGGTATCGATAATATGACCTTGAGGGGCTTCTTTTAGTTTTTGATCCACAACCTCTTGGGCTAACTCCTCCAAGGTAGTAAAGGGACTCCTGCTTGAGCCATCACTTAATAGTCTAACAGAGGGTGGCCGAGTTAAGTTTTGAATGACTTCACCCTTCCCTATAGAAGCTATATTTTTGTTGTTATTAAAAGCTTTAGAAAATGTTTTTAGAAGGTCCTCTGGATGAGATCTTAAGTGACTCGCTAGGTTGATGGCTTGTCCTACCTCTTTGACTCTTCGTTTAGTCTTTTGAAATAAGCCTTCTTGATCTTTACTAGAGGCCTGTCTATTGACTTTCTCTTCTTTTTTATGAACCTTTTTTTCTTGCTCCGCTATCTTTTGCTCTAGATTTGCACGCGAGTATTCGTTGTATGGGTTAGCCTCGCCGGTAGCCGCATCATAATAAAGGTTAATTTCAGGTGTTGAAGCAACGCTAGGAGTAGCCGCTGGAACCTGAGTAGGGCCCCCTTTTTTTTTACTAGTAGTACTCGTGGGCTTTGAAGGACTGACCAGTGGCTCTTTTTTTGTTAGATTAGCTGCTGCTTGAGCTAATTTTCTGAAACCGCTCTTCTGAGTAAGCCGTTTTTTTAAACTATTGAGTAGCTTTAAGGCTTCTGTGTCTTGGTTAGCTTCTGCATAGTTCCATAAAGTTTTCCCTTCCTTATCCTGAGCTGACAGTATTTCAAGGGTGATACGTTGCAGAAAAGGTTGAATGCTGCGATTGCACATGACATACAGCATCAAGGGAGTGCGCCCCTGTTCATCTTTTTCATCCCAGCCCTTGCCTTGTTTTAAACTATGTCTCTCAAAATCGGGCTGTAAAAACCGATGCTTATCTAAATTTTTTAAAGCTAAAACCGATAATGCACGCTCTCTCCAGGTAGTATTCAATGTTTCCATACCGGGAATCTTAGCCAAACCTTGCTCAATCTTAAAAAAGCTAAAGCCTTTTTGATTCAATAAGAAGGGATTTACTCCTAACTCAATGAGCTTTATAATGAAATCTATATGGGATAAATCAAATGCTTCTAAAATTAAATTATTTCTGTAAATAGGATCTACACAATGAAGGTTGAATCCGATAGCCTGCAGCTGCTTTAAAACCATATCAAAACGCGATGTTGGTCCAGGATACTGACGATCGTAGAAGAGACTAGCAGACAAGATAGCGCCCATTACTTTAGTTGAAGCTAGGATCTTTAAAGGCTTTAAATGGGATAATATCTCAAAAAATAATGCTTTGGAATCGGCAATTAGCCTAATATCTTGAGTCGATGCTTCCGTATTTGGCTGGTCTAATATAGTCCCTGATGGTCCTATCTCAAAAAAGTCATAAAAGGAATGTAAAATCAGATCATGAAACTTCTTAAGGGTAGCCTCTGTCTCGATCTGGATAGCACTAAAACGCTGGATACAAGCTATGTTCCTTAAAGCAATACTGAGAAAGAGATAAAAGGCCTTCTTATCTTGTGTTAAAGAAGTTAAAGGAACTTTTTGTAAATACTTTAAAAGATTTGGGGAAGGTTGATTTTTAAAACGCCGAATCAAGTGGTCTACTCGCCATATTCGGGTTAAGTAATGTTCAAAATCAGAAATAGTCTTTAAAAACTGTTTATCGGCTTCAGACAAGGTTTCTAAGTTTTTTTCTAGGTCTATTTTAGAATAGATAAAGTCAAAAAAATAGATTTCTTTAGAAACCTCCAGGTTTAGTAATTCTCCTAAACTGCTTATCGAATCACCTATAAGAAAATGACTGAGTAAAAGATCATAAAAAGCATCTGCTAAGAAGGGAAAATTACGGCAGGTCGAGAGTATGGGATTATCATAAGTCCAGTTTTTAGAATAAGCTTGCCGAGATGATTCATTGAGGTCTTTTAGAAAATAGCCAAAGATAGTTGCTATTTCAGATTGAAACTGCTCTATCACATCCAAAGGTTGCTCCTTCACCAGAGTAGATAAAGCGTCTAAGATCGGATTCTCATACTCTAAGCGCTGAGTCAGTATTGCATAAGTAAAATATAAAGATACTTTTTTGAAGAGGGCTGTGTCTGTGGCAGTCAAGTCTTTCATTTTTAAAGACGTTAGATAGTCCACAAAATATTGTTTCAGAATCTTTGGTATTTCAAGAATCGCGCATAACTGAAAAATACCTTGAGAGGTTTTAGAGCCTCTCAAAGATACAGGGGTGTGTATCACCTTCAGTAATAGGCTTTCAAGAGTCTGGATAGCTTCTATATCTTGACTATAATAGATGTTTTGAAAAACTGTTTGGCCTATCTGACCTACTTTAGGTAGATTACGACTATTATGTTCCTTTTTAAATCTATTACGCTCCCTTTTTAATCTCTTTTCAAAAGCTTCTCTACTTTCAAATGTAGGCCCATTTAACTTCCCGTTATTTAATATCTTAAAAATTCGAGCTCTAGTATCTTGATCTCTTAAGTTTTTATTTTCAAAATCTTTGAGCAAATCTACAGAAATTTGTAATTTTTTATAGGCTGTTTGAACCTTCGTTTTCTTGCTACTAGTGGGTTCTGCTAAGCTATGAGCTTCTTGGGTAGCCGGATGGCTAGGGAGTCCAGCATTTTGAGGGACTGGAGGAGGGTTAAAATAGAGACTCTGTGGAAAAGGTTTCTGTGTGTTGGGAAAGTTATAGTTCATCTGCTTGAAATAATTGATGTGGTGGTGTTTTATTAAAAACCACACCAACAACGTTGTCAAAAAAATAAATTAAAGTATATTTTTTGATCAGCTTTATTATTTATACAGGATACACCCCAGGTCTTTAAAAAACCTAGGGTGTAAGGATGACTAAACTGAAAAAGCATCTAGTTGCCCACTAGAAGGAGTACCTAGTCCTTAGATTCCTCAGATTCGGAAGGTTCGGGCGTTTCATCCTCTACCTCTTCATTGAAGCTTGTTTCACTACTGCTACTCAGCTTCCACTCGTCTATTTCGCTAGAGTCCTCACTAGAGAGGGTAGACTGGCTAGCTTCGTAACCTAACAAGAGGCTGCGCAGTTGTTGAGTCATAAGCGCTGCTGCTTTTTTGACATAGAAAATATCTGCGTTATCAGATCCATCTTTGTTTTGAGGAATAGTAAAGACTCCCCCAGCATATCTTAGATTCAGGTGGCTTCCTTTACCGTATTCGATCTTTCCTCCCACGATCCACTGAAAGGCTTGTAAAACTTTCATTCTATCTATTTTAAGGTATGAGTTGCCTTGTGTAGCTTCATCCACCGCCTCTAAGATTTTGATAACAGCTGGCAAGATCTCTAGCTTACCCTGTCCAATAGCTTCATTGGCAAGATCTGTTAAAGTAGCAGAGTTGCTTAACCAAAACCCATCTTCTAGTCTATCAAGAGGCTTTGCTTTGCCTATATTGTAGAATCTTTGCCCGGAGGCTAAACGCTCTCCAGTCTTTGGCTGGTTCAACTTGCTAGCCAATGCCTGAACAAAAGACTGAGGATTTGCGGCTAGGTTTTTTGCTGTTTCTAGCGTCGTAGCCACAGCTTTTATTTTTTTCTTAGCTTTAGCAAGCAAGCCCTCTTTTTTATCTATGTTTTGAGGAGTCTTTTCCTTGCCTTCTTTTTTCTTTTGCTTGGCTGCTGCCTTTGCTTCTTCTTTAGCGATAGTCTCAGCGGCTTGGTTATGGACTGCTTTGATACTGGTAGTACTGGTCCCTGTTTCAGGATTGTAATCTATGGTAATTTCTTGAGTGGAAGCTAGATTTTCTGGGTTCCCTCCTTCCTTGGCCTTCAGTTTTCTTGCTTGCTTTCTTTTGCTATTGGAAGAAGGGGCTGGAGGTGTCTTGGGAGTGGAAGCTTCTACGTTTTGGGCCTTAGGGGTCTTTGAGTTAAACACTTGGGCAGCTTTTGCAAAAACACCTAACTTCTTAGCTTTTTGTTCCAGGGCTTTTTTTCGGTCATTGAGTAGCTTTAAAGTCCTCTGATCTTTGTTATGCTCTGCATAGTCAAAGACCGTCCAGTCCTTATGGTCTTTGGCTTCTAAGTGTTTTACTTGTAGGTTGGGCAATGCACTACCTCCAAAAAAGTCTTTTATATCTAGATTCACCATGACATAGAGCATTAAAGGGGTGCGGCCTTGCTCGTCACGTTCGTCTAGGCGATTGTTTTTTAGAATATTTTTTGTAAAACTAAGGGGCAAAAATGGATGCTTATCCAACTTTAAATCTTTTAAAATAGCTGCGGCACGAGCCTTTTCATCGTTTCGACCGCTAGACAGATGACTATAAACGCTCATACCATCGTTTTGTAGCAGAAAAGGATTACACCCTAAGCTAAGCAGTTTATGAAACAACGGGAAATTTTTTGAAGGTCTCTCTAACTCGTAAGCTGCTGAAACGAGGTTATAACTTGTATCAGGATCTACATAATGAAGATCAAAGCCTATTTTTTGAAGACCCCCCAGCATGTATTCAAAATTTTGCGGGGATTGGCTCATTAGATTCATTTGGTAATCCTGCTTCAAGCATGCAGCGAAGAGCTGGGGCGTGAATGTCAACCACTCTAGGACTTTGAAGGGTTTTAAAATTTCTAAAATTTCAAAAAATAGCTCTCGACGCTTGAGAGGAGTATTTTTAAGGCCATAGTTAGAAAGAAAATCTATTAAAGATATATTATAAAACCCAAATACATGCTCCGCCAGCATCAGAAGGCTAACCTTTAAACGTTGAGTCTCTTCCTCAGTTTCAATTTGCAGGCTCTTAAAATGCTCCACACACACTGGGTCTTGGATCATGAGACTCAATAGAAGGTAGCGGAAGCGTTCCTCCTTCGTGAACATCTCTAGGGGTTGTTTAGCTCCGAGCCTTAAATACTCTAACATGTGAGGGAGGTCTAAGTATTGAACGATAGTCCCCGCGTTACTTATTGTTTCTACACTCGAAACTAAATTTGCTTCTACAAAACCTATAAGCTGTGCATTTTTATTCTCGTAAATGAGATCTAAAAAAACCTGTCCCTTAGAGTTTTTGACAGGAAACAAACGAACGAACGCATCAGCCGAAATGGGTCTCTCACAAAAACGGAACAAATCACCTAAATTTTTTTCCACTAATTTCGGCATTCTTTGACAAACATAGAGAATAGTTTCATCATAATCCTCAGCCCGAATAACATCATTCTTAATATAAGCTTTTCTAAGATCCTTTAAGAAAAACCCAAAAAATTCACTTATTTTTTGCTCTGCTTGCACTTTAAACTCAATATGAGGACAAGCCTCAAGACACGAAAACAGACAGCCTAAGACATCTAGACTGTTGCCTAAAAAGCCATATAGAAAATAGAAAGCAAATTGCTCAGGCGAAGTTTCACTCCAGGCATCATAATCTAAGGCCTTGCAATACCCAAACACATAGTCCTGAATATACGGTATGGTTTTCTTATTGAATACTTGCGCTAGCTTAAAAATTCCTGAATAAATTTCAGTACTTTGAGAAGGGATCAGTGCAATCAGTACGCTTTCAATGAAATCGATATCCTTTTTTTGACTTGTTCTGTAGAAGGATATCATAAAAGGCATACCTGCTGTTTTTAAACTCAGGACATCTAGAACAGTTTTTCTGATACTAGGATCTGCTAAGTTTTGACTTAAAGCGCATTCCAAAAAAGGTCTTAATGTGCCCAGGAATTGTCTCAGAAAAGCAGTTCCAGCTTCATGACGTGATTGAGTAAACTGCTCCATCAGACTCATAGGATTATTTGGATCCGTTTGGGTGAGAAGCCGGAGAATCCGAGCCATGGCAGAGGCGTCTGAAGGCAATTTTTCTAGCAAGGATGTTAAAATCTTACAAGAAATATCCAATTTTTTAACGATTGCATCCTGCACTGCACGCGCATTACCTCCTGAGGCACTGGTCAAACTAGAAGCCTGTTGTGCTAGAGAGGCAGAGCTTGACGGAACTGTAGTGCCTGCTGGCTGGGGAACAGTGGCCGTTGTAGGCCGTGACTGCGGCTGGGCATTAGCCGTGTTTGTAGGTGTGTTACGGGTACTGCGATTGGTTTTGTCCATAAGATAATAAAAATTAAATCTATATAAAAGAAAAAAAACACAAAAGTCAAACTAATAAAAAAATAAAATCTATATAAAAATAAAATTAAACTAAAAAAACAGCAAGATCCGTTTTAAAAACACTTCAGAGCCTTCGAGTATGGTTTTGACAGGGACTTTATTTTGCTTATACTCTTTAGGCTATGCTTGCATCTAGTATGTCGGTAGCTTCGCTGAGTTTAGCCCTGGGTAAAGTAGTGGTAGCTGCAGCCTGGGCAGATGGGTGTATACAAGCAGAGGAGAGAGCCTGCATTGAAGACCTGCTTTTTTACCTTCCAGACCTTAAACCACAGGATATCCACACCCTAGGAATGCTATTGGACTATCCCCTAGCTCCGGCTGACAGCCAACGTTTTATCGAAGATCTCCTTGCCAAAGTAGAAACTGAGCAGGATAAAAACCTGGTACTCTACGCAGTCGGCCAACTCATACGTGCAGACGGAGTCATCACATCAGAAGAGCTAGCCCTGTACCAAACACTAGAGGCTGAGCTCAATCCCCCCAAGCCACAACTTTCACTTACATTGAGAAACATTTTTCAAGGCCTAGTCTATAAAAGGCAGAATCGGATAACAACCGTACTAGGCGCAGGAGCGGATGATATCACCACCTGTCTTGACAAAAAAATAGCCCACCTGAAAAGGGAAAAAACCTGCCGCCACCTGAGCGAAACCTCTTTGCAAAAACTCCTACTGGAAGGCATCCTGCTAGCAAAACTCATCTGGGCAGATGGACAAGTACTTGAGAGTGAGATAGAAAAACTCTTGGATTATCTTAAGCAGCAATGGAACATCCTGCCCCTAGAAGCCCCCCTTTTAAGTGCATTCTTATTAGACCCTAGCTTACAGAACCTCGATCTGATTCGCGTTTGCAGAGCTTTTTTTAATCTTTTACTGCCCCAAGATAAAGAAAATTTTTTAACCCTCATGTTTGAGCTAGCCCTAGCTGATGGTGTACTCAGCCAAAATGAGCTAGATACGATCCTGGAAATCAGCGCCCATCTGAAACTCGGCCAGGACCAGTTTCACCATGCTTGGGAGCGGTATGGCTCAGTGTATAGGGAAAATAATGCCTGGAGGCTTTAGCAACTATAGAATTTGCCGATATTCCAAACTAGACCCATAGGGACTAAGATCCCTACTAGCCCCTCCTCTTCTGATCCAACCCCTCTCTACCCCTATGAAGCCCCAACAACTAACTACCAACCAAAAAGCCCTAGCTGTTAACCTAGACTTGCGCTACTACGGCACCTTTGCGGAAATTGGCGCTGGCCAAGAGGTGGCGCGGTATTTCTTTCAGGCTGGTGGAGCTGCGGGCACGATAGCCAAAAGCATGTCTGCTTATGACATGAAATTTAGCGATGCCATTTACGGCAAGAGTACCCGCTATGTCTCTAAAGAAAGACTACAAAAGATGCTAGACCATGAATTTGTACTCTTGGAGCAGCGCTTAGGAGAGGCGCGCGGGGCTGATACGTGCTTTTTTGTCTTTGCCAATACGGTGAGCGCAAAAAGCTTTAAGGGGGGCAATGAATGCCATGGGTGGCTGGGCATGCGTTTTCAGCTAACGCCAAGGGGCGAAACCAATGATATTTTTTTGCACGTTCGCATGCTGGATAAGACGAATATCGATCAACAAACCGCTCTTGGTGTGGTGGGTGTAAATCTCGTCTATGCGTCTTTTTTTTACCGAGAGGATATGACGCGCTTTATCGAGTCTTTTGAAGATAATATTGGTGTAGAGCGCATAGAAGTAGATATGTTTGAATGCCACGGACCGGACTTTAAGCACGTGAACAACCGTATTCTCAGCCTAAAATTAGTTGAGCAGGGCCTCACCCAGGCAGTCATGTTTGGACCTAATGATGCCATCTTGCAGCCTTCAGAGGCTTTGTATAAGAAGGCAGTACTCGTAGAGCGTGGGTCTTTCAGGCCTATCACAAAGGTCAATATGGATATGCTAGAATGTGCAGCGGCGCAGTTCCTCCAAGAGCCAGGTGTGCAAGGAGAAAATGTGATTACCTTCCTTGAAATTACCATGAACAACCTGCTATCTACCGGATGTAGTTTTGAAGACCTGCTCATGCGAGTGGATGTTTTAAATGAGATGGGGCACACAGTCCTCGTGTCTAACTATTCTGAATATTTTCGCCTGAGTTCTTATATCCGCCAATATACGAAGAATATGATAGGGATAGTCCTGGGGATTAATCTCTTGCTAGAGGTGTTTAATGAAGTCTATTACAAGGCCCTACCTGGAGGTATTATGGAGGCCTGCGGGCGCTTATTTAAAGAAAATACCAGGCTGTACATCTATCCTATCAAAGGCTTTATGTACAATCATTATCTCGGTAGGCAAAACAAAGACTTTGTGGACCATCTGGACACTAAAACCTTCGCAGCAGATACCCTTATCCACGCTCAAAACCTGCAACTACAGCCGAATTTACGTAGCCTCTATGCCTATTTACTGGAAAACCACTATATAGAGCCGATCACCGGTTTTAACCCAGAGTATCTAGACCTATCTTCGAAAAGCGTCTTTGACAAAGTCAGCCACCGAGAGCCCAATTGGGAGCACCTTATACCCCACGAGGCTGCGAAAATCATCAAAGCCAAAAACTATTGGCTAGCAAAACCCAGCACTGAAGCACCTAGCGCTTAGACATACCACACAACTCTCCAAGATAAAAAAATAAACCGAAAGCCAGTGAAACTTTAGCAAAAGCATAGATTAGACCTCTTGCGGACCTACGTATTTTGGTTTCTGGGCGAGGCCAAATAAATGAGGAACCGGCCTGTCACGCCGTCTCCCTACGCCATCTCCACTACGCTGAAGCTTCGGGAGACAGGAGCCTTCGGGAGATAAAAAGCTCGACCTGCCGCCCGAAGCTCGTAGAGCGTAGGGGGGGAGAGCGTAGGGGGAAATGTACAAAAGCGTAACAAAGGATTCCGACGTGTCAGGCGTAGCTCATCGTGTCGGGCATCTCCCTACGCCAAGCCTACGGGAGACAGGTAGTTCGGCTTGTCGCCCGTAGCTCAAGGAGCGTAGGGGGAAGAACGACGACTGAAGAGCGAAGACTGAATGCATTTTTGACGAACTTAAGACACAAAAGACAAGGGTTTCCGCAAGAGGTCTATTAAAAAACTATTGTATTGACATCATCTCTACAATAACCACAAAGGTCCGACGCTGATAATAAAAAATCAAAATCTATCAGTAGTCCTCTCTTTTATTTATTCTTTGCTATGGATTTTAAACAATTAGTGAATACTGCGCCTTCATTTAAGATCGGAGGGGTAGAGCTTCTGAGTCTTCCTAAAAACACTACTCAGGTAGAAGCAAACATAAGCGTTAGAGTAACCTATTATAGACCCTCTTTCAATCCCCAAACTAAACCTATTGTTAGCCATAGAGTTACGCTTTATCCTGAAGGCCCAGCTATTACTATTCTATTTTTCACCCCTGCCTTAGGCAATGCATCTCCTGCACGAGTTTTACCAGCATCCCCTCAGCCTCCGACTGTATACCCGGATAACTCAGAACTCACTAAAATTTTTATCCCATCTCATAAAACCTTCAAAGAACAAGCAGATGAAAAGTGGGCCCAGTATGCCAATGGACGCAGAAAAAAACTCAATGCTCGTAAAGAGATAAGCATAAGCCAGGAAAGTGGTATACCCAAACCAAACCCTCTCATTAAGAAGACAACAACACCATACCAAAAAAGCCCCCACCACATAGGGCACATGGGGAAGCGTAAAGTATTCAGCTATACTCCTACTAACTTTGGTATCAACTAAGACCTATAGACAGTAGTGAGACTATCAAACACGAACGCTTGCGTTCATTGCTATCCCCACCCTTTTCAATAGACCTCTTGCAGAACCACGTATTTTGGTTTCTGGGCGAGGCCAAATAAATGAGGAACCGGCCTGCCTCCCGTCTCCCTACGCCAAGCCTTCGGGAGATAAAAAGCTCGGCCTGCCGCCCGAAGCTCGCAGAGCGTAGGGGGGAGAGCGTAGGAGGAAGTGTACAAAAGCGTACATGAGGATTCCGAGCTTATTTTTGACGAACCCAGAGACCAAAAGACAATGGTTATGCAAGAGGTCTATTGAAATAGAACTTGCTTCAGAGTGAGTGGGAAGCTATGCTTTAGCCTCTCCCCTACTTATGGACTACCTCAGCGTGCACCCCACCTGGAATATCCACTGGCTGGATAGCCAATATCAGGCCTGGAAAAACGATCCCGGTAGTCTTTCTGAACCGTGGGCCAGCTGGTTTCAATCGCTAGAAGATTCACCCACAGGGGCTACCCCCCTCCCTTCGCCTCGCCTTCAAGCCCCTATTCTTCAGGATACTGAGAAGCCGATCTATTTTAAAATACTCTCCGCTTATAGGCAGTGGGGGCATTTACAGGCACGTTTTAATCCTCTAACGCTTTCTCCTACACGCTCCCCGTTCTTGTCTCTAGAGGCCTTAGGCATCTGTGAAGCAGACTTAGCTTGCGCGTATCATACCAGTTCTGAGCCATATCCTAAGACCCTGGGACACCTCTTAGAAGAACTAGAAACGATCTACTGCGGCCCCTTAGGCTATGTCTTTAGCTATATACAAGACCCAGAAAGGCTAGAGTGGCTCCAAACCGCTATTGAAGACAAGCGCTTTGCTCCTAAGCTAGATGAACATCTTTACCGAAAGATCTTAAACAGTATCCTAAAAACAGAGATCCTAGAAGACGCCTTAGACACAAAATTTAGAGGGCAAAAGCGCTTTTCACTGGAAGGACTCAACGCTCTAATCCCAGCCTTGATAGAGCTCTTGGAGCTCTGTACTGAAAACAACATACAAAAGGCCTTTATCGCAGCTACCCATAGGGGGAGGATCAGCCTTTTGGCCCAGGTATTAGGTAAGCCCCTAGAACTGATCTTTAGGGAATTCTTAGATATGCCCCAGCAGGCCCAGACTGAAACGAGCGGCGATGTCAAGTACCACCTAGGCTGGGATAATACCTATAGGAGTCCTACGGGTAAGGCCCTGGATGTCCATCTAAGTCCTAATCCTAGCCATTTAGAGGCTATATTGCCTGTTTTGCAAGGGAAAGTAAGGGCGTGGCAAGATCAAAACGCCTCCAAGGCTAGCTTGGCCATCGTTTTGCACGGGGAAGCTGCCTTTGCGGGCCAAGGCATCGTGGCTGAAACGCTCAATATGTCTGGGCTTGCTGGGTACACCACGCAGGGGACTTTGCATGTGATATTGAATAACCAAATCGGTTTTACGACACTGGCAAACCAAGGCCGCTCTAGCAGATACAGTGGGGACCTGGCTAAAGCCATCGATGCTCCCCTAGTCTTAGTCAATAGTGAAAACCTAGCGGCTGTGTTCGAGGCCTTTCACCTAGCCTTTGCGTATCAGCAAGCTTTTGGGAGAGATATGTTGATAGAGCTCTACGGCTATAGAAAAGCAGGGCACAATGAAATCGATGAGCCTGGCTTTACCCAGCCAGACCTCTACCCTGCCCTCAGCGAGCGCCCTCGGCTGAGCCGTGTATTTCAAGACCACATGGCAGCTCTGGATATTTCCTTAGACGCAGAGGCTCTTCGCTTGCAAAAGACCTATCAGCAAGCCCTAGAAGCGGCCTTTACTCAGGCTCTTCAATCAGCCCCAGCCCCCTCCAGGCTAGAAGTAGCACCAGTAAGACCGCACCCCCCTCTTCCTTTGCCAGTCCCTCCGCTGGAGAGAACTGTCTTGGAAAACATTGCAAAGGCTTTATGGGAAGTGCCCCCAGGGCTTAACCTCCATCCCAAACTGGCTAAACAGCTTGAGGCTAAAAAAAAGGCCTTTCCTGATAGTATAGATTGGAGCCTAGCCGAAGCCCTAGCCCTGGGCTCTATCCTCCAGGAAGGCTTTAGCATACGCCTCACTGGGCAAGACTCTGAACGCGGTACTTTTAGCCACAGGCACGCTATTTGGCATGATAGCCTTACGGGTAAGACCCATTGCCCATTAGCGAGCTTAGCTCAGGAAGGTGCTAGGGTGTCTATCCACAACGCTCCCCTATCAGAGGCCGCTGCCTTAGGCTTTGAATACGGCTATTCTACCGTGTCTCCTCGCTGCCTGACCCTCTGGGAGGCCCAATTTGGAGACTTTGTGAATGGTGCCCAAGTGATCCTAGACCAATTTATCTGCACAGCCGAAAGCAAATGGGGCACCCAAAGCAGGCTCGTCCTCCTCCTCCCGCACGGGCATCAAGGCCAGGGGCCAGACCATTCTTCAGCCAGGGTAGAACGCTTTTTACAAGCCTGCGCTGACAACAACCTCCAAGTCTGCAGCCCGACAACCCCCGCCCAGTACTTTCACCTCCTTAGGCGGCAGATGCACCAAAGCCACGCCAAGCCCCTCGTACTTTTCATGCCCAAGAACCTCTTTAGGCATAAAGCCTGTGTGTCTTCTCTCCAAGACCTGGCGACGGGGAGCTTTAAGCCTGTTTTACCTGCTGCTGAGGGGCCTTACGTAGAAAACACAGTCTCCCCTAAAGCGGTCCTGCTGTGTAGCGGCAAAATCTATTACGAGCTCCTCGCCTATGGCAAAGAAGCAGGGATGTCTCTGCCTATCCTACGGCTAGAGCAGCTGTATCCGCTAGATATCGAGCTGCTTGAAAGCCATCTGGCGACCTATGCCCCTTCTACTCGCCTCCTGTGGGTCCAAGAAGAACCAAAAAACATGGGAGCCTGGAGCTACATCGCTTCCTTGCTGGCAGAACGCGGGAGGCCCCTCCTCTATATCGGCCGCCCCGCCGCTGCCAGCGTAGCCTGCGGCAGGGCCTCCCAGCACCAGATCGAGCAAACAGAGCTTTTGTCTAGGGCTTATGGAGCGGCAGAGGGGCTCTCATCTTGAGCAAATGGTTAATAGCGTGGTAATGCTGATAACACACTTTTTTTCCAGTCTCCTTCAGATATCATTTCTGCAGCCTGTCTGCGTTCTGATGTCTGCAATCTGCTGTCTTGAGACAAATTATAGCAGGCCATGTTTCGAATGTCTCCTGCAGGGATCTTGCCTGCAGCGTTTATACGTTCCGATGCCTTCAAGCTCGGGTTTTGAGTCAGTGCGAATTGAGTCAGTGCGAGTAAGGTGTTTTCTCGTTGAGCGCCTGGAGAGAGCATTTCTGCAGCCTTGATGCGGTCCCATACACTCATTTTTTGAGCTTCAGCACATAAGCGAATCCCATCTTGAGCCAATGAGAGAAAAGCCTGTTCCCGCTTATCACCCGGGGCGAGTTTTTCGGCAGCTTCGATGCGCGTCCCTGCATACTCATTCGGATTTTGAGCAAATCCCATTAAGATGATTTCACGCTTATCACCCGGAGCAAGCTTGTCTGCAGCATCGATACGATCCTTTATTGTGAAACGCTGATTTTGCGTCTGGGTAAAAACAAACAGGATATTTTCCCGGGCCTCCCCTGGAGCCAGTTTATCCGCAGCGTATATGCGTGTATTTGCAGCCAAACTCTCATCTTGTGCGAAGGAAAGTAAGATGCTTTCGCGCTTATCGCCTGGAGCGAGTTTGTCTGCAGCTTGTATACGTTGCCATTCATTGTATTTTTGCTTTTGATCTTGAGCCAATGCGAGTAAAGCATTTTCGCGAGTACTACCTGCCGCAAGCATGTCTGCAGCGTCTACGCGATAAGAGAACCCTGGATTTTGAGATAGTGTGAGTAAGGCATTTTCTCGAGTATTACCTGGCTGGAGGCTGCCTGCAGCGTAGAGACGATCCTCTGCGCTTAAGCTCTGGTCTTGAACAAAGGGGAGGAGGATATTATCCTGCCTATCTCCTGGAGTGGGCCTACCGGTAGGGTATAGGCGGCCTCGTTTAGATAGCTTCTTGTCTTGATCGAATATGCCTAATATCATTTGGCGTCTAAGCTCTGGGGAGAGCTTGTCGGCGGCGTATATACGATAGGGTGCAAGCAGATTTTGATCCTGAGCAAAGGCGCGTAAGATCTGGGTACGTTTATCGCTGGGAGGGAGCATTTCTGAAGCGTTGATGCGATAGAGGGGATCCACTGACTGATCTTGAGTCAGTGCCAGCAAGACGTCTTCCTGCTTGCCTCCTGGAAGGAGGCTACCTGCAGCGCTGAGACGAAGAGGGGCCTCTACGGTGCGATCTTGCGCTAGTGTGCACAAGGCATTTTCTCGTTTCTCACCTGGGGGGAGCTGGTTTGCAGCTTGTATGCGCTGGGAGGCTTGCAGGCTCTTATCTTTTGCCAATGCGAGTAAAGCATTTTCCTGTTTTTGCCCTGGGGGGAGCTTATTTGCTGCGCTGATGCGATAGGCAGGCTCCATTTTTGGATCTTGCGCTAGGCTGAGGAAAGCCTGCTCGCGTTTCTCACCTTGAGGGAGCGCTTTTGCAGCTTTTATACGGTAGCCTGCATGCAGGCTCTGATCGTTAATGAGTGTCAGCAAGGCATCATCCCTACTATCCCCTGGGGGCAATTTTTTTGCAGCTTTTATGCGAGAGGAGGGATCTGTTGCTTTATTTTCAACCGGTACGAGAACAACCGGTTCATGCGCTTCAACTGCAGGGACCGTCTCTGCAACGTTTAGGGAAGCCTCTATCGCTACACTCTGATCTTGGGGGCAGGCAATTTGGATTTCCTCCTCTTTTGGGGCTTTTTCCTCTTTGTCTAAGATTTGCTCAGGGGCTTGGTCTGATACAGAAGAGAGCTGCGGGGATGCCACCAGCTGCACGGGATGAGAGCTGTAAATGCTTTGGTTTTTTAGGAGTGTGAGTAAGGCCTGTTCTCGCTCTGTGCCTGGACTAAGCTTTTCTACAGCGCTGATACGGTACGGCATCTCTAGAGTTAAGTCATTCGTAAGGGCAAGGAGAGCGTTTTCTCGACTCTTTCCGGGGAGAAGCTTTATTGCAGCGTTGAGGCGGTACTTTCCATCCACAGTTGGGTCATCGACCAAAGCCAGTAAAGCTTCTTCGCGGCTCTCGCCAGGAGCAAGTCTGTCTGCAGCCTCGAGGCGGGATTGGGGATCGATGTTCTGGCTTTGGGCAATTTCAGCCAGTAGGTCTTGCTTCTGGGCATCGAAGTTGATTTTGAATTCTGTGAAGGCCTTAGCTTCTAGGCGTACTGCTTTATCTAAGCTCTGATCTTGTGCTAGGGCTGTAAACACGGCGATTTTCTGCTTAAGGTCAAGGATCTTATCTGCAGCTTTTAAACGGAGTTTGTCTTTTAAGCTCTTATCTTCTGCTAATGCTCTTAGGATAGCGTCTCGTCTTGCACCGTCTTCTATTTTGATTGCAGCGGCTAGGCGAGAGTCTTCATCTAAACTTTTATTCTGTGCTAAGGCAGTAAACCCGTCGTCTTGCTGCGCGGCAGCAGGGATGGAGAGAATCATGCTAGGGCGCTTTTTAGCCTTTTGGCTCAGCAGATCGTCAACCGTTACCGGAAACGGATTCTGCGCTCCCTGGACTTGTTGCACCCCCGAAGAGGCTCCGGCAATAGGAGTGGCCGGTGAGTTTAGGGCCTGATTATCTAGGCCGGTTGGGTTCTTGTTTAGGGATGGATTGTGTTGATGGATGTTCATGACTCACGGCTATGGATTGATATTTATTTTGTGTTAAAATCCTTAAGGGCAAAACTATTAGCTAAAACCTTTTAGAGCTAAATGCTTGCCCTTAAGGCGTACGCGAAATTAATCCGCATTTATTTCGCAGTCAACCGTAAATTTACCAAAAATGAAAATAGTACGGGTGCGCTTCTGCAATCAATCCATAGAAGCTGCATACGCACTCGAAATCTTGATGCCTGGCTCTATACGCTCCTATTTTTGCTTTGCTTGTTCCTAAAAGTTCATCTATCTTCTTCAGGGTCCAAACGGTCTAGTGTTGACTCCCCCCTTCCCCTTCTCGTTTATGCACTTTCCTATAACCATACCCCCTCTAGGCGAAAGCATCACCTACGGCACCCTCACCACTTGGTACGCCACAGACGGCCAATGGATAGAAGCGGGCCAAGCCCTGTACCAGATAGAAACCGATAAAATCTCGCTCGACGGAGTTGCAGAAAAAACTGGGCGCTTGCATATAGAGGTGCTGGTAGGCACAGAAGTGAAGATCCATCAACGCATAGGGTATGTGGAGGCCCAGGCTGCTGCACCTCTTCCAGAAGAAAAAGCTCCTTGCCCTCCCCTAACTCACTGTACGGACAGCTCCCCTGACAGCCCTCACCCGCTCTCAGCCTCCTCAAACGCTGCACGTACTCGCACAACCCGCCTCCCACTTAGTCCCCTGCGTAAGGCCCTGGCTGCCAAGCTGGTAAAGGCCAAAAATGCTACCGCTACCACGACTACCTTTAATGAGATCAATATGGAAAGGGTCCTACAGATACGGAAGGTCTATCAAACGGCTTTTCAGGCTAAACATCAGGTAAGGTTAGGCCTGCTGCCTTTCTTTATAAAAGCCATTGTCAGGGCTCTTGTCGCCGTACCGGAACTTAATAGCCAGCTGGAGGGCGATACCCTCATACAAAACCATTATTATGACATTGGAGTGGCCATCGGCGAAGGTAGGGGCCTTGTAGTACCTGTCTTGCGCAGCTGTGATACGGCTAGCCTGGCCCAGCTAGAGGGCTCCATCCAATCCTATACCCAAAAGGCAGTAGAGGGAAAACTGACCCTAGAAGATTTAAAAGGGGGAATATGTACGCTCTCTAACGGTGGAGTCTATGGCTCTTTGCTGTCTACTCCCTTGCTGAATCCACCACAAAGCGCAACTCTGGGCATCCATGCTATTCAGGAGCGGCCCATTGCCCTCAATGGAGCTGTAGTCATACGCCCGATGATGTATGTCGCCCTCAGCTACGACCACCGTATCATTGATGGTAAACAAGCTATTACCTTCTTGCGGCATATTAAAAAAGATCTGGAAGCTATCCCAGAGTCAGCGATTCAAGCCTATCTGGATCTATAAGTAATGCTCAAACTTTCAGGGCCGATAAGACCTGAAATTTATGCCCCATGTGCTGCGGGTGAATCAGCTCTTTTAGGCTTTGTAAGTCAGCCCTCAATCCTCCAAAATTCCCCTCCACTAAGGCCCGAATGGTATATAAGGCATGCTGCATGAAAAAGGCTTCTTGGGTCTTTAAAGACACCTGGGAATACCCCTCTTGCTGGAAGGTATGGATTAGAAAATCCCAGCACACATGAGCGGTAAGGTCTTGCTCTCCTGGCCTATCTAAGAGCTTGTCACGGATAGTATGTTTGTAATAGGCCCTGGCTGTACCTTGAGGCTTATGGGATAAGAGCTCTTCAAAACTATAGCCATAATCGAAAGCCAGGAAAAGTCCTCCTTTGCTTAGCTTCAGCATAGCTTTCATAAGCTCTACAGCCTGGGGTGACAACTCTAAGTGATAGCCCTCTAGGTGATGTTTTGGTAACAGTGGAAGATAAGAAGCTAGCTCTGATGAAAGCTCTGGCAAGAGGCAGCTTTCTAAGGTATCGTCTTGGCTTAGTCGAACCCCCAGTTCTTGCCACCTGCCTTGGGTGTACACCAGCCGATGAAAGGGCTGGGCATCAAAAAGCTCATTTGAAAATACGATAGCCTTCTCTCCTACAGAGCCCTCTGCCGAGCCTAAACCGTTATAGCCATAGCGGGCTACTGCATTAAAAGCAGAGCAAAAATCCTCCGGCAAAGGATTCTGCCCTTCTGCTCCAAACTCGATAAAGGTATAGGCATTTAGGTTTGCTGCCCCCAGGAGGCTCTGGATGCTTGCCTGCAAGAGTTTAAAGAAAACAGGCCCTATACTCTGCGCCGTATAAAAATCCGCATCACAGGACCGAGCTACCCGCTTTTTTGCTTTCGCATAATAGCCCTCTTTTTCATCATACAGAGCCACGCGCATCAAGTCTGCAAAACTGATTTCAGGCCTTTTTAAAAACTCTAAACGCAAAGACTCGAGCATAGAAAGGCTTTTGTATTGACTTTTTGGGGGGTTTGAAAGGAAAATTTAAAGATACAACAAAAGCCATCCTAGTGATGCGTTGTATCCTAAGCAGAATGTAAAAGCTGTATAACCTTAAATTTTGTGCAAGAAGGCCAAAGCTGCTGTCTCCTTAAAAGTTTTCTCTAAACGCTTCTAGATCCTTCTCGATGCAGCTTCTGGCGCCACTTCCAGGCGGTGCGTAGGAGCGTATCTAGGTCCGAATACTGAGGAGCCCAGCCCAGCTTCGTTTTTGCCCATGTGCTATCTGCGTAGAGAGCAGGTGGATCTCCAGGATGAGGAGCTGCTACAATGTAAGGAATAGATCTTCCGCTAATGCGTTCTGCCGCTTCAATAACTTGCTGGATAGAATATCCCTGTGTACTGCCTAAATTATAGGCAACACAGGAAGGCCTATCCAGCTGGGTTAAAGCTAAGACATGAGCTTTAGCAAGGTCCGACACATGGGTATAGTCCCGAATACACGTACCATCGGGCGTTGGGTGGCTGCTGCCAAATATGCTTAAATAAGGGGTATTTCCGAGAGCCACCTCCCATAGTTTAGGAATCAAATGGGGGCTATGAGGGTTGCAATCGCCTATCTCTCCTTCAGGATCTGCACCTGCTGCGTTAAAGTAGCGCAGGCATATCACGCTCATACCATGGGCTAAAGCGGTATCTTTGAGTATTCTTTCAAAACAGGCCTTCGTATGCCCATACGGGCTAATGGGTTGGATAGGAGTACTCTCTAGGATAGGTAAAGTAGCAGGGATACCATAGACAGCGCAGCTAGAAGAAAAAACGAGTTTTTTTACCCCCACAGCCAGCATAGCTTCCAAGAGGGCGATACTCGCACTGAGATTGTTCTGATAGTACTTTAAAGGCTCTATCATAGACTCATGGACGGAAGCGTAAGCTGCACAGTGCACCACAGCTTCGATAGCATGATCTCTTAATATAGCCTTGATAGCAGCTGCATGAGCTACATTTTCTACATATAGGGGGACCGAAGGTGGAACTAAACGCGGGTAGCCCGAGCGTAAATCATCCACCACTACTACCGTATGGTGTGCCTTCAGGGCCTTTAAACAATGGCTACCCACGTAGCCAGCCCCGCCTGTCAGGAGAATGCGCATGAAGGGGTGAAAGGGGTATAGCAGGATAAACTATAGCATCCTATCCTATGTTAAAAATGTCTAAAACTCAAGCCTGCAAAGCTTTTAAAAACTAGACATACTCGTATTGAGAATATGCTTATAAACTTTAGGACTGTAATAGCGATTCCCTGTGGCAATACTCTCTATGGCTTGTTTGATTTGGTCTATCCCATCTGATTTTTCTAAAAAAGCATCCGCCTTGCCTTTAATCGCTAGCTGTATCGTGTCAGGACTCGTAATGCCCGTAAACATCACGACTTTGGTATCTGGCAAACGTTTTTTAAGAATATGTAAAATCTCTAACCCACTCACTTCTGGAAGACGGATGTCTAGAATCGCTAAATCTGGCTTCTTTTCTATACACTCCTGAAGAGCTACTTGGCCATTTCCGGAATTACCTATAATTTTCAAGTCACTTAGGGCTAAAGAGCAATATTCAGTGAAGAGATTTCTTAAAACACCTTCGTCTTCAACAAAGTAAACTGTTTTCATGGGAACTAGGGGGAGGGGGGAAAGAAGTTAAGCTTAAAACAAAATATGAATTTCAATAATGATTTTACATTATTGATTAATGAAGTCAATAATAAAATATCATTATACATCTTAAAAAACCGCATATCATCTTCAACGACCTGCCGGACGTTTCTTACGCTCCGAACTACGCTGTTTCCCTAAGTTAAAGCTTCGGGCTTCGGGCTTCGCTCGTTGAGCTTCGCCCGACACGTCGCTCTGTGAGCTACCTGTCTCCCGACTTGTCAGGCGAAACTCGTAGAGCGTAGCCTGAAGCTTCAGCGTAGTGGAGATGCCTGACAAGTCGGAAGACAGGTAGCTCGGCTTGTCGCCTGCCTCTCTACGCAAAGCCTTCTGGAGGTAAAAAGCTTAAGTATCGTAGGGGGGAGGGTCAGTAGAGGATTTCTTCTTAAAAAAAAGGGGGGGGAGGGTCTTTCGCCTTCGCTTTTCAAGCTACGGCGTAATCCTAGCTCTAACTTCGACCAGGGGGAAGGCTAGCCCTCTTCCCTCTTCATCTTAAAAAAACGGTGAGAAGATCTTTTTTTAAAATGAGCTTGCAAAAACTGAGAGAGCTGATTTGAATGTAAAAGAACAAAAATAAATTATAGAGTTTAGTATATAAAAGTTGAAGCAAAAAGTCAAGCCTAAAATGCGAAAAAAGTAACACTACCTGACCCAAAATATTCAGAGTCCACAGGAAGCGGAAAAGTAGGGGATACAGTGATAAAAAATGAGTTAATGCAGGGGGGTGAAAAAGTGACCTTCAATGGTTTTTAGCTGGGTTTATGCCATACACGCACATATCCGTTAGCTGGGTTTTTTGTTTTTTATAAAATTTTGATGCCAGCTTTCCCTTTGTTTATCAGGTTTATAGCTTACTCCATTTTTTTGTCAGGTAGTGTGTCCAGTCCCTCAAAGGCTTTCTCTTATTCTCTCTGCTCAGGATAGCATTTTTACCATCTTGAGCATTATGTATTGCTTTATTTTTATGCTCAAGATGGCAAAATATCTATTTTGAGCATAAGATCATTAGAGTAAGCTCAGGAAACTTTATAAGCTTTGAAACTATAATTCATTCAATTGAGATAGCGTATCTAAAAAAAGGAATAAATGGATTTCAATAGCTTTCAAAATACTTGATTGTTTTACCTTAGGTGATCAATTTCTGTACGCTAATTCAACTGAATCGACTATAAAAGATCGTTTGCCCATCGCATACAAAATAACACTCAACGCTTTTTTTACCGCCGTGCTAGGTTTTGTCCGATCATCTCTTTTTACAAAATTAAGTCCACATCTCCCGCAACGATACCGTTGCTTTCCTCTGACTCTTCCGTTCTTAACTACCTCCTTGCATTCGCATTCTTTGCACGTAATTCCCTCTATCCCTCCTATTCTTTTTTCATCCGCTATTCCTACTATAAATCTATATTTTTGTGAAAAATTTCTATTTTTTTATCAGGTAGTGTAAGGAAATTTGCTAGAGGGGCCTGCGTGAGTGTGTGCTGAATTTGAAAGCGATCTAAAAGCTTAAATAAATGCAGAGAATTTTCTTGAAATAATGGCTAGTATTATTTG
>JACCDN010601837.1_pt1 | contig 26019 bp, 20 predicted proteins | sample 7441691 | NCBI WGS metagenome assembly JACCDN01 (sample SAMN15323439, study PRJNA562643) | freshwater metagenome | isolation source: river surface water | place: USA:Blue River Watershed | collected 2017-08-16 | reverse complement strand
TAAATACGGCCAAAGATTTTTGGAAGCAGGATTTAAGTTACGAAAATGCACACGATGGCACTTGGGACAGCAAACGTGATCACCTATTTTATCACATTTCAACCGACGAAGTATATGGTAGCTTAGGAAAGGAAGGTTTATTTACCGAAACAACTTCGTACGATCCAAACTCACCATATTCTGCAAGTAAAGCTGCGAGTGATCATTTTGTGAGAGCCTACGGCGAAACCTACCACTTACCCATTGTGGTTTCTAATTGTTCTAACAATTATGGCCCCAATCATTTTCCAGAAAAATTAATTCCTTTATTCATTCATAATATTATCAATAAAAAAGCCTTACCAGTATATGGTGATGGTCTCTACACACGCGACTGGCTCTATGTTATAGACCATGCACGTGCTATTGATTTAATTTTTCATGAAGGTAAAAAAGGCGACACTTATAATATTGGCGGCTTTAATGAATGGACCAATATTGACCTCGTTAAATTACTCTGCGCACAAATGGATGAAAAATTAGGTCGTGCAAAAGGAGAAAGTGAGCAATTAATCACGTATGTGAAAGACCGCCCAGGACATGATCGTCGTTACGCCATTGATGCTACAAAACTTAATAAAGAATTAGGTTGGACACCTTCTGTAACTTTTGAACAAGGACTTGCTGCTACCATCGATTGGTATTTGCAAAACACGGCTTGGTTAGAAAATGTAACCAGTGGTGCGTACCAAACTTACTATAACCAAATGTATACGAACAGATAATGAGAATTGAGCAAACGCCTTTAGTAGATTGTTTTATCGTTCATGAAAAAGTGCATGGCGATGCAAGGGGTTATTTTATTGAAACATTTAATCAACGTGATTTTAATGCAGCATCGGGTCTCGATATTTTGTTTGTACAAGACAATCAATCAAGATCTAGTAAAGGTGTATTAAGAGGGCTTCATATGCAAAGAGGTGCGTCTGCCCAGGCAAAGCTGGTAAGGGTTTTAGAAGGATCTGTACTTGATATCGCCGTAGATTTAAGAAAAGGTTCTCCTAGTTTTGGGCAGCATTTTGCCATTGAATTAACTGCTAGTAACCACAAACAATTTTTTGTACCTGCAGGATTTGCACATGGCTTTGTGGTATTAAGTGAAGCGGCAACATTTTTTTATAAGGTTGATAAATTTTATGAGCCTGGTAACGAAGTGGGTATTATGTACAATGACAAAGATTTAAATATCGATTGGAAATTAGCAGACAGTGAAATTATATTGTCTGAAAAAGATAAAACACTAGGAAGCTTTGCAGACTATGCGGCTTCTTTATAAATTAAATTAGCACATCATGAAAGGTATCATATTAGCAGGTGGTTCAGGCACACGACTTTATCCAATCACAAAAGGAATTAGTAAGCAGTTAATGCCTATTTATGACAAGCCTATGATTTATTATCCACTTTCTATTTTAATGTTAGCGGGCATCAAAGAAATTTTAATTATTACTACACCTGAAGACAGCGTGCAGTTTCAGCGTTTATTAGAAGACGGTTCTGAACTGGGTTGTAAGTTTAGTTACGCGGTTCAAGAAAAACCAAATGGCCTTGCACAAGCTTTTGTTATTGGTGCTGATTTTATTGGTAACGATAAAGTGGCACTGGTGCTTGGTGATAATATATTTTATGGCGCAGGGTTTAGTAAACTTGTACAGTCATTTAACAACATCGAAGGCGCTGCCGTTTTTGCCTATGAAGTAAATGATCCAGAGCGTTATGGTGTGGTGGAATTTGACGAAAACAAAAAAGCCATTTCTATCGAAGAAAAACCAACTCAGCCAAAATCAAATTACGCCGTGCCTGGTTTATATTTTTATGACAATGACGTGGTAGAAATTGCTAAAAATATTGAGCCTTCTGCTAGGGGTGAGTATGAAATCACTACCGTTAATAACGAATACCTCCAACGTGGCACTTTACAGGTGGGCATTATGAACCGTGGAACTGCTTGGCTCGATACCGGCACTTTTGACTCCTTAAGTGACGCCTGCGAGTTTGTAAGGGTTATTGAAAAGCGCCAAAGCCAAAAAATAGGTTGTATTGAAGAAGTTGCCTTTAGAATGGGTTTTATTGACCGTGAACAGCTCTTAAAACTGGCTGCCAAATACGAGAAAAGCGGCTACGGACAGTATCTAAAAGGAATAAAATCCTAGCATTCGAACAAAACAAGGAACCTGTTGTTATTGGCTTTATGGATGCATTTACCATTAAAGATTTAGAGAACCTTTCTGGGATTAAGGCCCATACTATACGCATATGGGAACAGCGCTATCAATTCTTGAACCCTTCAAGAACGGATACTAATATTCGTTATTATACCAACGAAGAGCTTATTACGCTGTTAAATATTGCCCTACTTAACAAGTACGGATATAAGATTTCCCACATCGACAAGATGAAACCCATCGAAATGAAAGAACGTATTCTTTCATTAACCCAATCGGAAGCACAACTCGAAAGAATTGTAAATGAACTGATTGAGTGCATGGTAGACCTCCGTATCGAAGATTTTGAATCGGTACTGGATTTCCAAATTACCAGCAAGGGTATCGAAAAAACCATCACACAAATTATATTTCCATTCCTTGAAAGAATAGGCATACTATGGGTTACCAGCCGAATCAATCCTGCGCAGGAACACCTTGTTACCAATATTATTAGACAAAAGCTGATTGTAGGGATCGAAAAAACTTCACCAGCTTTGCAAGCTAATTCTACAGCCCTCTTATTCTTACCAGAAGGTGAACACCACGAATTGGGTATCTTATTTATGTACTACTTGCTTAAAGCGCGTGGTGTTAAAGTACTTTATTTGGGTGCCAATGTGCCTATCAAAGACGTGCTTTATGTAGCAGACTTAAAGGCGCCTACATTTGTATATACACACTTAACCTCTGTGGCTAGTAACTTTAATTTTGAAAAGTTTTTAACTAAAGTAGGTGCGACCCTTCCAAAATACTCGGTGGTTGTATCTGGTTTACTTACACAAACCTATAAAAAAGGGGTGCCAAGCAATGTAAACCTTAAACGTTCTTTACCTGAAGTAATGGACTATTTAGGCAAGATTGCATAATTATTTTCCTCATTTTTCTACAATATTTTCATAAGGAGCTGATAATCAGCTCCTTATTTGTTTAATAAATTTTAAAAAAAATTAAACAAAAATGATTGTGGGATGATTCCCTTTGTTTAACTTTGATTTTATAAAATTAAACAAAATGTCTACCCCCGAATTTAACGAGCTTATCATCAACAACACTACATTTTTGAAGCCGTTTGCTTTTACGCTTACGCGTGATAACGAGTCGGCCAAAGACTTAGTTCAAGAAACACTTTTTAGAGCACTAGCTAACAGAGATAAATACAATGTGGGCACCAATATTAAAGCTTGGTTGTACACGATCATGCGTAATATTTTTATCAATGATTACCGCAAAAAATCAAAGCAGGCTACTGTATTTGATAATACACCAAACGATTTTTTAATTGACAATAACCAAACATCTGTTAGCAATGAGGCCATTGCTAAACTTAATTTAAAAGAAGTGCAAGAAGCCATTCATAGCTTACCCATCATTTTTAAAAATCCTTTTTTACTTTATTTTGATGGCTATAAGTACCATGAAATTGCTGATATGTTAAATGAACCGCTTGGTACTATCAAAAGTAGAATTCACTTTGCGCGTAAGCTGCTAAAAAATCAGTTGCACCGCTACTAATTTTTGCTTATTTTTATTAGACTTTGAAACAATCTGTTGTTATTATTGGAAGCGGCTTTGCCGGCTTATCTGCTGCGTCATTTATGGCAAAAGCAGGTTGGGATGTTACCGTTTTGGAAAAACATGAGCAGCCAGGTGGAAGAGCACGTAGGTATAAGGCCGCCGGTTTTACATTTGACATGGGACCAAGTTGGTATTGGATGCCCGAAGTTTTCGAACGTTATTTTAATCAGTTTAATAAGTCGGTTTCTGATTATTACGAGCTTATAAGGCTTGACCCATCTTACCGCGTATATTGGCCTGATGGTCCGGTAGATATTCCTGCTAATTACAATGCCCTTAAAAATTTATTTGACACCATTGAGCCAGGGGCAGGTCATCAACTCGATTTATTTTTAGCAGAAGCTGCTTATAAATATGAAGTAGGTATTAACAAGCTCGTGCACAAGCCGGGTCAATCTGTTACCGAATTTTTAGATTGGGAACTTTTTAAAGGCGTTTTTAAACTTGATGTTTTTAATTCCATTAAAAAGCACGTTGCAAAACATTTTAAAAATCCAAAACTGCGTGAACTCATGGAGTTTCCAGTTTTGTTTTTAGGCGCTTTACCAGAGAACACACCTGCGCTTTATTCTCTAATGAATTACGCGGACATTAAAGGCGGTACTTGGTATCCTAAAACAGGGATGTATAATATTGTTGAAGGCATGTATGATTTAGCGGTATCGCTTGGCGTACAATTTAAATTTGAACACGAAGTCACTGCTATCGAAGTTGAAAATAAAATAGCAACACGTGTTTGTACCAATAAAGGAAATTTTGAAGCAGATGTAATTATAGGTGGCGCTGATTATCACCACATTGAAACTGCGCTATTGCCTGCTGCGGCTAGGTCTTATAGTGCTGCTTATTGGGATTCTCGGGTTATGGCACCTAGTTGTCTTCTTTTTTATATTGGACTTAATAAAAAATTAAAAGACGTTCAGCACCATACTTTGTTTTTTGATACATCCTTTGATGTGCATGGTGCCGAAATTTATACCACAAAATCTTGGCCTACCGATCCACTTTTTTATATGAGTATCACCTCAGTTACAGATGCTACATCGGCACCTGAAGGACATGAAAATATGTTTTTACTCATGCCAGTAGCAACCGGTTTAGCAGGAGATACAGAGGAAGTAAGGGAAAAATATTTAGATCAAATGTTAACCCGTATCGAAAAGAGGCTCGGTCAATCTGTTAAAGATGCTATTATTTATAAAAGATCTTTTGCGCAATCTGATTTTATATCAGATTATCATGCGTTTAAAGGCAATGCATACGGGCTTGCAAATACTTTATTACAAACAGCTGTTTTAAAACCAAGCTGTCGTAGTAAAAAGGTAAAAAATCTTTTTTACACGGGTCAGTTAACAGTACCAGGTCCTGGCGTTCCGCCAAGTTTAATTAGTGGTGAAGTGGTGGCAGGACAAGTAGTAAAACATTATTCAACAAATAAAAACAAGCAACTATGATGAACCTGTTTCATGAAGTGAGTCAGGATTGTAGTAGAATAACCACCGAAAAGTATAGCACTAGCTTTTCTTCGGCGATTAGATTGTTGCATAAAGACTTACGCACGCCCATTTGTAATATTTATGGTTTTGTTCGTTTTGCGGATGAAATAGTAGATACATTTCATGGTTACGATAAAGCCCTGTTATTTGAAGAATTTAAAAAGGCAACCTATGATGCTATTGAAAGAGGCATTAGTTTAAATCCAATTTTACATAGTTTTCAAATGACTGTGAATCAGTACAAAATTGATCATGCACTCATTGATGCTTTTTTATACAGCATGGAACTTGATTTAGGTAAGCATACCTATGATAGAGCCGGTTATGAAACTTATATTTATGGCAGTGCCGAAGTGGTAGGTCTCATGTGTTTGTATATATTTTGCGATGGCAACCAGGCGCAGTATGATGCATTAAAGCCTGCTGCAAAAAGTTTGGGATCTGCATTTCAAAAAGTTAATTTTTTGCGAGATGTAAAGGCCGATTTTGAAGGATTAGACCGTATGTATTTTCCAGATTGCGATTTTGCCAATTTCACACAGGCAGATAAATTAGCCATTGAGCAGGATATTAAAAAAGATTTCGATGAAGCGTATGCAGGCATTTTAAATTTACCCATCAAAGCAAGATTTGGTGTGTATGTTGCTTATAAATATTACCTCTCCTTGTTTAAAAAAATACAGCGCCTAGAGCCTGCGCATATTTTAGAGTCTCGGATTCGTATTCCAGATTATGGCAAGGCCTTCATACTTGCAAAAGCCGGTATTAGAAGTCAATTAAACATTATGTAAAGCCCCCGTTATGATAGAAGAAGTTGTGCTTGTAAACGAAAAAGACGAAGCGGTGGGTACCATGGAAAAAATGGCCGCGCACGAGCAGGCGATACTTCATAGGGCATTTAGTGTTTTTGTTTTTAATAAGGCTGGTGATGTATTAATGCATCAGCGTGCCCATAGCAAATACCATAGCGGAGGTTTATGGACCAATACCTGTTGCAGTCATCCAAGACCAGGTGAGGAAGTTGTAGCTGCAGCAACCAGGAGGTTACAAGAAGAAATGGGATTTACAACAAATCTTACTAAAGCATTTGACTTTACCTATAAAGCAGCATTTGATAACGGGTTAACAGAGCATGAGTTTGATCATGTAATTATAGGACAGTATGATGGTGTGGTAAATTATAATCCAAACGAAGTAGCCGCATATGCATTTATGCCAGTTCATGAACTAGAACATCAAATACAGGAAACACCAGAACGTTTTACAGCTTGGTTTCATATCGCATATCCAAAATTAAAAGCTTGGATGGCGCATCCTCAAAATAAAATTCATGCAGCCTAAAAGAGCGGTTATTATTGGTTCAGGTATTGCAGGACTTGCAGCTAGTATTAGGTTGGTGGCGCAGGGGTATGAAGTGCATGTATATGAAAAATCAGATAAGCCAGGCGGAAAACTCGGTCATTTTTCTGAAGCGGGGTATCAGTTTGATACAGGCCCTAGTTTGTTTACCCAACCACATCAATTAGAGGCCCTACTTGCCTTAGTTGGAGAAAAACTATCCGATTATTTTACCTATCAAAAAATGCCCGTTTCTTGTCATTATTTTTATGAAGACGGAACCGTAATTCATGCTGCTGCAGATCCCGAATTGTTTGCTAAAGAAGCACATTTAAAAACGGGCGAACCTGTTAGCAACATTAAAAATTATTTAGCTGCTTCCGAAAAATTATATACCCGAATCGGTCAAGTTTTTTTGGACCATTCGTTGCATAAATTTTCTACGCTGTTTAAGATTCCGCTTTTGTCGGCGCTACGCGCATTTAAGTTGCCCTATGTAACTAGATCGATGCATAAGCACAACGAAAAGGCTTTTTCTTCTAAAAAATTAGTGCAACTATTTAATAGGTATGCTACTTATAATGGAAGCAACCCTTATGTGGCACCTAGTATGCTTACGCTCATTGCCCATTTGGAGCATAATGAGGGAAGTTTTTATCCTTCGGGCGGTATGATTTCAATTACCAATGCACTTGTAGCAGTAGCAAAAAAGCATGGCGTTCAGTTTCATTTTAATAGTCCCGTTCAAAAAATTACAACATCAAATAATAAAGTAACGGGCGTGGTGGTAAATGATGCAGCAGTACCCGCTGATTTAGTTGTAAGCAACGCGGATGTTTATTTTACGTACCTAAATTTATTAGGCGCGCCTTCTAAGGCGCAACATATTTTAAAGCAGGAGCGGAGTAGTAGTGCCCTGATTTTTTATTGGGGTATCAAAAAAGATTTTCCACAGCTTAGTTTGCATAATATTTTTTTTACAGAAAATTATGAAGCCGAGTTTGCACATTTATTTGAGGTAAAAATTCCATTTTCGGATCCTACCGTATACATTAATATTACATCGGTGTGTGAGCCAGGTATTCAGGCACCAGCGGGTAAGCAAAACTGGTTTGTGATGGTGAATGTGCCCGCTAACACCGGTCAAGATTGGACCGCCATTACTGCCTCTGTAAAAAAAGAAGTACTTGCCAAGCTCGAACGCATGTTGGGTGAGCCCATTGAACCTTTAATTGAAACAGAAAAAATATTAGATCCTTTATTGATTGAAGCAAAAACGGATTCATATCAAGGGTCTTTGTATGGCACCAGTTCCAATGCCCCCATGGCAGCATTTTTACGTCATCCTAATTTTAGTAAACAATACAAGGGCCTCTATTTTGTAGGTGGCAGTGTGCATCCTGGCGGGGGCATTCCGCTTTGTTTAAAAAGTGCAGAAATTATGAGTAATTTAGCGGCAAAAGACAGCGTGCTATGAGGCTTTTTGTAGAAAAATATAAACTTGCTATTTCTGTTTTTATAGCACTCCTTTTTCACGTGAGTGGCATGCTTGGTATTTTAATTTCTGACCATGGAGCTTGGTTTGTTTCAAATACGCCACTCAACCTTTGGATTATGTTTGTGCTGCTGCTTTGGAATCAGCCCAGCTTATCTCCTAAATTTTGGTATTTTTTTATCGCTGCATTTGTTACAGGCATGCTCTCTGAAATAATAGGCGTAAACACAGGTTTATTGTTTGGATCTTATTTTTACGGAAAGGCAATGGGCCCCGGACTCATGGACGTACCATTTACTATTGGTATGAACTGGTTTGTGGTTGTTTTTTGTGCCGGTACTGTTATGACAATGTTGCACCGCTGGTTACAGCATCAGTTTTTAAAAGAAGGGGAAGCTGTCCCTAAACGCATAGAGAATCTGGCATTTGTTATTGATGCAGCCCTTGTGGCGGTTTTATTTGATTGGCTAATGGAGCCTGTTGCTGTAAAGCTTGGATTTTGGACCTGGCTATCACTAGATATTCCGGTGTACAATTATGTATGTTGGTTTATTGTGAGTGCGGGTTTACTGGTTTTATTTAGAAAATGGGAGCAACCTAAAGCCAACCCTTTTGCACTACATTTGTTATGTATTCAAGTGCTGTTTTTTTTAACACTTCGAAATTATTTACCATGATCTATGTTTTTGTTGCTATAGGCGTTTTTTTGTTGATGGAACCCATTACTTGGGCAACCCATAAATATGTGATGCATGGCTTTTTATGGTATTTGCATGAAGATCACCACCAGAAAAGCGATGGCTTCTTTGAAAAAAACGACGCCTTCTTTTTAATATTTGCCATTCCAAGTTGGCTTTGTATCATGCTAGGTAGTATGGCGCAAAATTACTGGTCGGTGGGTATTGGTGCTGGTATCGCCATGTATGGCTTTGCCTATTTTTTAGTGCACGAGATAATTATTCACCAGCGTTTTAAATTGTTTACCAGATCTAATAATAAGTACATCAAAGCCATTAGATGGGCGCATAAAATGCACCATAAGCATTTAGGTAAAGAGGATGGCGAAAGTTTTGGTATGCTAATTGTCGCAAAAAAATACTGGGACAAAGTGCGCAAAGACGAAGCCTTACAAAATCAAGTATAGGCTTTTTTGAAATCTCATTACGATTATATCATTACAGGTGCAGGTCTTGCGGGTTTAAGTTTACTTATGCGCATGATGCAGCATCCGTTTTTTGATACTGCTCAGATTTTGGTAATTGATGCAGCTCAAAAAAATACCAATGACCGAACCTGGTGTTTTTGGGAAAAAGAACATGATATTTTTGAGCCTATTGTTTGTAAAAAATGGGAACAGGTTTCTTTTATTGCCCCAACTTTTAAAAGTGAGTTGAACTTATCGCCCTTTGTTTATAAAATGATTAGGGGGATTGATTTGTATACGCATGTATTATCGCTCGCTGCCAGTAAATCAAATATTACATTTTGCACAGAATCTGTTTTGTCGGTTCAAACCACACAAACTGGAGCTAGGGTTCAGCTCAAAAATCAAACACTTACCGCCAATAAAGTTTTTAATAGCATTTTATTTGAACCGGTAAATGTGATGGCGCAAAAGTCTTCTGATTATTTTTTATGGCAGCATTTTAAAGGCTATGAAATAAAAACAGAAACGCCTGCTTTTAATGATGGTGTAGCCACACTCATGGATTTTACCGTAGATCAATCAAAGGGCACTACGTTTATGTATGTAATGCCTACCTCACCTACTACCGCACTTGTTGAATATACGTTGTTTACAGAAAATTTATTAGCAGACAAGGATTACAACGAAGCCATACAGTCCTATATTCAAAAAACATATGGCGCCGTGGTATATAGTATAACACATCAAGAATTTGGTCAAATACCGATGACTAATTTTTCTTTTTCTGTTGGTGCTGGAAACATCATTAACATGGGTGTTGCTGGTGGTCAGGTAAAAGGAAGCAGTGGTTATGCATTTCATTTTGTTCAAGAAAAAACAAAAGCGATTATAGCTGATGTAGTGGCCGGCAAAAATCCATTAAAGACGCCCAGTTTTTGTCAAAAAAAGTTTGGCCTGTACGACGCCGTATTACTTAGGGTGTTACAAGACAAAAAATTAGATGGCGCTACTATTTTCACTCAAATATTTTCTAAAAATCCACCAGACCGTGTATTTCGTTTTTTAAACAACGAATCTTCACTACTTGACGATTTGCACATAATGGCATCTGTGCCAACGCATATTTTTTTACCAGCCGCACTATATGCTTTACTGGGTGTAAAGCGGCGGCGAGGCCTTAATTAATACGGGCGGGTATTTGCAATTCATTTATTTTTGCTGCCCACCTTGCAATTGGCCTCGTAGTACAATGGATAGTATAAGAGTTTCCGAAGCTCCAGATTCAGGTTCGATTCCTGACGAGGCCACTAACATTCTTTTCTTTTTCTTCTATTTTTTGCCACTAATTAAGTAATATTAAGGACTCAATTTTAGTTCATTCATACTTATTTGTTGTATGTTATTATTAGGAATAGATCTTGGCACTTCTTCAGTAAAAGTTTCTGTACTAGACGCCCGTAATGGCAGCGTAATAGCAAGCGCGCAATACCCCGAAACTGAGGCTGCCATTATTTCCCATCATCCCGGCTGGGCGGAGCAGTCACCCAATCAGTGGTGGCATGATGTTAAAGCTGCTATTTTAAAATTACACGCTTCAGGAGCTTATAATCCAGCTGATATTGGCGCTATTGGCATTGCGTATCAGATGCATGGACTGGTGCTTGTAGATAGTAATCAAAACGTAATTAGGGATAGTATCATTTGGTGTGATAATAGAGCAGTAGCATTAGGTGAAAAAGCATTTGAAACAATTGGGCACAATTATTGCCTAACGCATTTACTAAATTCTCCAGGAAATTTTACCGCATCAAAACTTGCATGGGTCAAACAAAATGAACCTGAACATTATACTCAAATTCACAAAATGATGCTCCCCGGCGATTTTATTTCGATGAAATTAACCGGTGAAATTACTACTACCATTGCTGCATTATCTGAAGGGATGTTCTGGGATTTTAAAAACAATTGTTTGTCTGAGGCGGTTATAAATTATTACGGCCTTGATGCGCAGCATATACCGGAAATCAAAAATGTATTCGATACACACGGTTATGTAACTGAACATATTGCCAGTGAACTTGGCATTTCAAAAGGAATTCCAGTAACCTATAAGGCCGGTGATCAACAAAACAATGCACTTTCATTAAACGTATTAAATTCTGGTGAAGTAGCTGCAACAGCAGGCACATCGGCGGTTATATATGCAGTATCAGATAGTTTGCAAGCCGATACTGCGTCTAGGGTTAATTCATTTGCGCACGTCAATCACACACAGGTGCACAATAGCATTGGTGTTTTATTATGTATTAATGGTGCAGGCATTTCAAATAGTTGGATTAAAAATAAAATGGGTGCTAGTAGTTACAACGAGATGAATGTGCTTGCTGCATCTGTTGCACCAGGGTCAGATGGTGTAGCTGTGCTCCCCTTTGGGAATGGGTCGGAACGTATGCTACACAATAAAAATATCGGTGCTCATATTACGGGACTTGACTTTAATAGACATGAGCTGTCGCACATGTACCGTGGGGTTCAGGAAGGTGTTGTGTTTGCTATGCAATATGGTTTTAAAGTGCTGCAGCAAAACGGTGTGCAACCAACAGTTATTAGAGCAGGTAAAGCCAATATGTTTTTGAGTGATGTTTTTGTAGACTGTTTTGTAAATACACTAGGGGTGCCGTTAGAGCTGTATCATACCGATGGAAGTAAGGGTGCCGCTATTGGTGCAGGCTATGGCGCCAAAGTATATGCTACAATTGAGGAAGCTTTTGTTAATAGTAAGCCACTTATGATTATTGAGCCCTCCGGAACCAATGCCTATGCAGCAGCTTATGCAAAATGGGAAGCACAATTGGCACTTCAAATCAAAAACAATCAATAAATTTAAAGTATTAAAACATAACGTATGTCAGTAGTATTAGGGTCTAAAGAATTTTTTAAAGGAATAGAAAAAATTAAATACGAAGGAACTTCTTCGGATAATCCACTAGCATTTAGATGGTACAATGAAAATCAAGTAGTGGCAGGCAAAACCATGAAAGAGCATTTTAGGTTTGCTTGTGCTTACTGGCATAGCTTTTGTGGTTCAGGTGCAGATCCGTTTGGTGAGCCAACACATTTGTTTGAGTGGGATACAAAATCAGATGCTATCGAAAGAGCAAAAGACAAAGCAGATGCTGCATTTGAATTCATGACAAAATTAGGCGTACCTTATTATTGTTTTCATGATGTAGATGCTGTTGAATATACAAATGATGTTCATGAAAATGAAAGACGCTTACAAGCCATTACAGCGTACTTAAAAGAAAAGCAAGCTGCTAGTGGCATCAAACTACTTTGGGGCACTGCTAATTTATTTTCTAGTAGAAAATACATGAACGGCGCAGCTACCAATCCAGATTTTACCGTGCTCGCACATGCGGGGGCGCAGGTTAAAGCAGCGCTAGATGCAACCATTGCACTCGGTGGAGAAAATTATGTTTTTTGGGGTGGAAGAGAAGGTTATATGAGCCTTTTAAACACCAATATGAAACGTGAAAAAGAGCATTTGGCAAGCTTTTTAAAAGCGGCAAGAGATTATGGTAGAAAAAATGGTTTTACCGGAAAGTTTTTTATTGAACCTAAGCCTTGTGAGCCATCTAAGCATCAATATGATTATGATTGTGAAACCGTGATTGGTTTTTTACGTGAACACGATTTATTAAATGATTTTAGTTTAAATATTGAAGTAAACCATGCAACCCTTGCTGGACATACGTTTACGCATGAATTACAAGTAGCTGCTGATGCTGGACTATTAGGTAGTATGGATGCAAACAGAGGCGATTATCAAAATGGTTGGGATACCGATCAATTTCCTTCTGATATCAATGAATTAACAGAGGCACTTCTTATTATTTTAGAAGCAGGTGGGTTTAAAGGAGGTGGAATTAATTTTGATGCAAAAATTAGACGTAACTCCACAGATCCACAAGATTTATTTTATGCGCATATTGGAGGTATGGATGTTTTTGCAAGAGCGCTCTTAACAGCAGATGCTATTTTGCAGCAGTCTGAGTATAAGAAAATTAGAGCAGACCGTTATGCAAGTTATGACGCCGGTAAAGGAAAAGATTTTGAACAAGGAAAACTTTCATTAGAGGATTTAAGAGACATTGCAATTGCAGTAGGTGAGCCAGCAACCATTAGTGGTAAGCAAGAGTTCATCGAAAATTTAATTAACCGCTATATTTAATGAATAAGGCGGAAGTAAGCGCGCTATTTGCCCTGCAGTTTAATGAAGTGCCTTTATTTGTAATAGCCTCGCCGGGGCGTATCAATTTAATTGGAGAACACGTAGACTATAATAGTGGTTTTGTGCTTCCTGCAGCCATTGATAAGTATATGTTTGTGGCCGTTTCACATCGAAACGATAGCCAAATATTATTACACGCTACCGACCTTAATCAAAACTACCAAACGAACTTAGACGCTGCTTTGCAGCCTTCAAGTAGTGGATGGCCTAATTATGTATTAGGTGTTATCGATGAACTTAGAAAAGATGGGTATGTTGTTTCAGGCTTTAATATGCTTATTACGGGTAATATTCCTATAGGTGCTGGGGTATCATCATCGGCGGCACTTGAATGTGCTACCGTTTTTGCATGCAAGCATCTTTTTGATTTAGATATTAGTAAACAAGTGATGGTAAAAACAGCACAACGCGCCGAAAATAATTTTGTAGGCGTAAACTGTGGTGTGATGGATCAGTTTGCAAGTATGTTTGGCAAAGCGGATCATGTCATTAAACTGGATTGTGCTGATTTATCGTATACCTATTTTCCATTTAAATTAGAAGGTATTTCTATTGTACTGTTTGATACATTCGTCAAACATTCACTAGCATCATCGGAGTATAATACGAGAAGACAGGAGTGTGAAACTGGTTTGGCGGCGCTTCGTCAACAATTTTCTATTACTTCTTTTAGAGAAGCGACGCTAGTTATGTTAGATACAGTAGCTGATTCTATAAGTGACAAAGTATACAACCGTTGTAAATATGTGATAGAAGAAATTGCCCGCATGGAAGCGGCTTGTGATTATTTGCTTGCTGGTGAAATAGAGGCATTTGGTACACGTATGTACGAAACACACAAGGGGCTTAGTGAACTTTATGAAGTAAGCTGTGCGGAGCTCGATTGTATTGTAGAAAACTGCAAAAAAGAAAATGATATTGTTGGTGCAAGAATGATGGGTGGTGGTTTTGGAGGCTGCGTTATTGCGCTGGTGCAAACAGCCAACGTAGAAGCGGTGTACAGCCGAATCAACACTGCGTACCAAAACAAATTTGGGCAAAACATGGGAAAATACCTGATGCACATTGGGGATGGCACTAGGCAACTAGATTAATATTTACAACTATTCAATTATGAAAAAAAGTATGGCAACTCAAAAGAGATTTTTTTTGGCGTTATGCCTTTTTGTGCTTGTTATTATACAAAAACCTGCTTTTGGACAAAGAAATATTTTATCAAAGGCCTTTACACCAAACGAGTTACAGAATAAATTATCAAATATTACAGCTTGGCGACTAGAGCAAAAGAACAATTACTTGCAAAAAGTAGCCGCACTGCCCGACTCTGTAAAAGCAAGGCTTGTAAAAGAAGGCGAGCGGGGATTAAAATATGATTGGCCCGCATTACCAGCAAGTTTATACCTCGATTATAAAATAACGGGTACCCGATATAATTTTGAAAGAAAAAATAATGAACGTCGAAAAGTTTTAAATGAACTAGCGGTTGCTGCCATAATTACAAAAGATAAAAAATACATTCCGCAAATTGCTAATGGTATTTGGACGCTTTGTGAGCAAAGCACTTGGGTGCTTCCAGCGCATATTGTTGCTCAAAAAGAAAAAACAGGATTACCTGACCCTTACGAAGTGGTTATTGATTTAGGAAGCGGTACCGCTGCTGCGCAGCTGTCTATGATTCAATTTATGTTAAGTGATGAACTAGATGCGTATTCGAAAGGTATTGGCAAACGCGTTTTTGCAGAATTAAATAAAAGAATATTTCAGCCCTATCTAACACGTGCTGATTTTTGGTGGATGGGTTTTACCGGACAGCCTGTCAACAATTGGAATCCATGGGTAAATACCAATGTACTTATGACAGCATTATATAGTGAGCTTAAAGCGGATAGTGTGGGTCTCATTATTGGCAAAACGGTTAAGAGTACCGATTTTTTTGTCAATCAATATCCTAACGATGGCGGTTGTGATGAAGGTCCTTCTTATTGGAGCGAAGCAGGTGGCAAGCTCATGCGCTTTATTCATGTTCTAAATAAGTTAACAGCAACATCTATTGAATGGAAACAGCAACAACTTATTTACAATATGGGTAGCTATATTAGCAAGGTCCATATTGGAGAAAATAATTTTGTCAATTTTGCAGACGCCTTTTCTAAATCGATACCAGATCCTGAAAGCGTATACTCCTATGGCGCACTTTATAATGACGCTGCATTAAAATCTTTTGGGGCCTATTTATTTGGGTTGCAAAAACACAAATTAGATAATGGCAATATCATTGATTTTTTAGAAACTGCATCTATTTATGATTCGCTTACGTCGGTATCTGCAACCCCACCACTGCCTGCTGTGTCTTGGTTTGGTGACAGGCAGGTGTTAACAGCTAGAAATAAAAGCAAATCTACCAATGGCCTTTTTTTAGCGGTTCAGGGTGGACATAACGCCGAAAGTCATAACCACAACGATATTGGTAATTTTATTGTTTATGCAAATAATACCCCCGTTTTTGTTGATGCAGGTGTTGGATCTTATACTGCACAAACATTTAGCAGTAAGCGTTATGAGCTATGGAATATGCAGTCGGGTTGGCATAACTGCCCTACCATTAATGGTGTGATGCAAAAAGAAGGTATTTCCTATAAGGCAAATGATGTTCAGTTTCAACAAACAGCAAATAGTGTTTCCTTATCTATGGATATAGCAGCTGCGTATCCAGCAGATGCGGCTGTAAAAAAATACATTCGAAAATTTGATTTTGATCAGTCAAAAAATAGTATTCAAATTTCTGAAAATTATGAACTGCTGGCACTCAATCAAAAATTGGTGCTTCACTTTTTAGTGCATCTTAAACCAACTATAGAAAAGCCAGGAAAAATTGTATTTATTAATGGCGAAAAAAAATTACTTGAATTTAATTATGATGTAAAGTTATTTGATGTAAACATAGAAGATAAATTACTAGACGATGAACGAATTACTGGCATGTGGGGTAAGCAGTTATACCGTATTAATTTAACAGCAAAAGACCTTAAAAAAACCGGAAAACAAAACTTCACGATTCAATTGGTAGATGCTGTTTTATAAATAATATTATTATGAAAAGAAGAAATTTTATACAACTATCCTCTATATTAAGTTTTGTGGGTTTAGCACCCGCTATTACCAGTGCTACTGTAGTTGATACGAAGGCTATCGACGAGGCTTTTGAAACAACAGGCGCAAAAGACCGCATGTATTGGGTTCAGTTACTAGATAAAATAGCATCGCCTATTTTATCTAATATGAGTAAAGGTGAGCTCCGGAAAAATATGCCCATGGATTATAGCCCTACCTGGGATAACCGTAATAAAGAAGTGGCTTATATGGAAGCCATTGGGCGTTTAATTGTGGGCATTGCCCCATTTGTATCACTGCCAGATGATGATACCGAAGAGGGGCGTATCAGAAAAAAAATGCGTAATCAAATTCACGCATCACTCACACATGCCGTAGATCCGGAAAGTCCAGATTATTTATATTGGGGATCACCAAAAGTAGCGCAACCACTTGTGGATGCTGCCTTTTTAGCCCAGGCATTGTTACTCGCGCCTGCTGCGCTATGGGAGCCGCTTAGTAAACAAACCAAAGAGCGTTTTATTGTTGAGTTTACCAAACTGCGCGCCATTAAGCCTTCCAATAATAACTGGGTTTTATTTGCTGCCATCGTAGAAACATTTTTATTAAGTATTGATGCGCCTATTGACGCTGCCCGCATTGATGCCGGTATTGATAAAATACAAGGTTGGTATGTGGGTGATGGTTGGTATAGCGATGGTGTTAAATTTCATTTCGATCATTACAATGGTTTTGTGATTCAGCCTATGCTTGTAACCGTACTTCGTGTAAATGTTAGTAAAGGAAGAAGAACACAAGCGGAACTAGATCTTGCTATTAAACGAATGAAGCGTTATGCTTCATTTCAAGAACGTTTTATTTCACCAGAAGGAACCTTCCCCGTATTTGGAAGATCCTCTACCTACCGTGTAGGTGCTTTTTGGCCACTCGCTACACTTGCACTAGAAAATAATTTACCAGCAGGGGTATTGCCATCACAAGTAAGACCTGCGCTAACTGCTGTATTCAAAAGAGTATTTGTCAAAGACACATTTAATGCAAATGGCTTACTAACACTTGGTTTTGTAGGAGCCAACCAGTCAAATATTGCAGATTCATACTCCAATACGGGTAGCATGTACCTTGCTTCATTTGCATTTATGCCACTCGGGCTACCGGCATCTCATGAATTTTGGACAGCGGCACCAACCAATTGGACGCAAAAAAAAGCATGGAATGGAGAAGTATTTCCCAAAGATTACGCAGTAGATTATTAACTTTAGAATATCATTAAATTTTGGACATGAAAAAATACATTGTTGGTTTTGCACTTTTGTTTGTGATGATTCAATCCAGTTATGGACAAACTGCTTCTTTGAAAAATAAAATGAAAGATCTTATAGAAGATAATTTTGTTTTTGCAGCCAAACAGTATCAGTATTTAAAAGCAAATACGCCTGACTCTTTAATGCCACGTAGTTATGTGCAGGCAACTGGCACATCAGTAACTAGTGATACCAAATGGTGGTGCAGTGGATTTTATCCGGGCACTTTATGGTATTTATATGCCCATACCAAAGATGAAAACATTAGAAAGGAAGCAGAAAAACGACTTGGTATTTTAGAAAAAGAAAAATACTATACGGGCAATCATGACTTAGGTTTCATGATCTATTGTTCTTTTGGAACGGCATACAAATACACCAATAATCCTGCTTACAAAGACGTTGTTGCCATTGCAGCTAAATCATTATCTACCCGCTATAGACCCACTATTAAATCAATTCAATCTTGGAATTCTAGTGCGCGCTTAAGTTGCCCAGTAATTATTGACAACATGATGAACCTTGAATTACTACACTGGGTAAGTGATCATGGTGGCGATCCGGTCTATAAAGAAATTGCAGTTACACATGCCAACACAACAATCGAAAATCAATTTAGACCAGACAATAGTTCGGTACACGTAGTTGATTGGGATTTAGCCAATCAGCGCATCTTAAAAAAAGTTACTTGGCAGGGTGCCTCAGATTCATCGGCATGGTCGAGAGGTCAAACTTGGGGCCTTTATGGTTATACCATGATGTACCGTTTTACAAAAAATCAAGCTTATTTAAACCAGGCTAAAAAAATAGCAAAATTTATATTGTCTCATCCTAATTTACCAATGGATAAAGTGCCTTATTGGGATTTTAATGCACCAGGTATACCAAATGTTCCTCGTGATGCATCAAGTGGCGCCATTATGGCCTCTGCTTTGTTAGAGTTAGGGCAGTATACTAGTGGTTCAGAAAAAAAGGAATACATCAAAACTGCCGAAACCATATTAATGGCACTTGCTTCTGATGCTTACAGGGCAAAGCTTGGCGAAAACGGAGGTTTTATACTCATGCATAGTGTGGGATCACTTCCACATAAGTCGGAAGTAGATGCGCCTTTAACCTACGCCGACTATTACTTTATAGAAGGACTTACCCGTTATAAAGATTGGTATTTGAAATAATACACATTAATGGCATTTATTTGCCGTTCGTCTATTTTAACACCCTGTTTGGCAATACTTTGTAAACAACAAGGTACTTTTGTGCAGCATTTTTAATAATGCAACACTTAAGAACCAAACAAACTGCATGAATTTATCATTTCAAGGACACAAAAGCCTAGCGCTTACGCTATTTTCATTTTTAATTTCATTCGCCACATTTGCGCAAATCAGTTCGATTAAAGGAACGGTAAAAGATACCACCGAAAAAAAGGTTTTATCCCTCGCTTCAGTAAATGTATTAAGGGCTAAAGATTCGGTACTGGTAAAAACAGTAAGAACTTCAAATAACGGAGAATATAGTATTTCAAGCTTACCAGTAGGGAATTATATTATTATGGTAAGCTATCCGCAATACGCCGATTTTACAGATAAAATCACAGTGGGCGCTGCACAGACAGTGCTCAATATTGCCATTGATACAAAGGCGCATGTACTTAAAGAAGTGATTGTAAAAAATACGGTATCGGCCATTCGGGTAAAAGGCGATACTACGGAATATAAAGCCGATAGTTTTTATGTTACCCCAAATGCCGACGTACAAGAATTATTAAAAAAGATGCCGGGTATTCAAGTAAACGCACGTGGAGAAATTACGGCACAGGGAGAAAAAGTAAACAAGGTACTTGTGGATGGCGAAGAGTTTTTTAGTGATGACCCTGCGGTGGTTACTAAAAATTTAAGAGCCGATGTAGTTGACAAAGTACAAGTGTTTGATAAAAAATCGGATCAAGCGGTGTTTACCGGTATTGATGATGGGCAAAAGTCTAAAACCATTAATCTTCAATTAAAGGAAGATAAAAAAAATGGATTCTTTGGTAAAGCAGAGGCTGGAAGCAACTTTAATCAGTTTGGTAATGGTAAATTAATGACCAATGCTTTTAAAGGCAAAAGAAAAATTGCAGGTTATGTGACCACCGACAATACCAAATTTGAAAATTTAAATTGGGATGAGGCACAAAATTATGGTGACGGCGGCGGCATCACAACTGAATTTGGTGATGGTGGCATGTCAATGATTATGACAAGTGGCGATGGTGAAGAAGGGGGCTCTACAGGCTTTCCAAACCAGCAATCGGCGGGTGCTACCTATAGTAATAAATTTGATAAAGGTTCTGTTAATACCAGCGCGCAATACAATAGACTTATTGTAAACGGTTTAACAAGTTCATATAGTAAAACCATTTTACCTACCAACTCTATTGTCAATAACACCAATAGTGCACAGCGTACCGAAAAGAAAAAGTATAAACTATCCACCACCGATCAGTGGGGTACCGATAGCACAGGGCTCTTTAAATTAACACTAAAGGCAGCTAATGTCATTTCTGATAATACAACCAGCTTTACGGGTGGTTCATTTATCCCTGAAACAGGTGCTAATCTTAATAACACTGCACGCACTACAAGTAATAGTACCAACGATAAAACATTGAACGGTTCACTAAGTTACCGCTTACGTTTTGCAAAAAAAGGTAGAACCATTTCTGTAAATTCAGATTTTAATTTTGGCGACAAAACACAGGATGGTTTATTACAAGCGCAAAACGATTATTTTAATGCGTCTAACGTAATTATTAAACAGGAAACCATTGCGCAAACCAAATCCTTATCTCAACTTACCTCTGCGGGTAGCGTAAATACAGTGTATACCGAGCCGCTTGGCAAAAATTCGTTTTTGATTTTTAATTATAAAATTGGGTTGGCAGGGAATAATTCTGAACGCAACACATTTGATGATAGGGTTGGACAACCAAAAATTAAGGTAGATACTTTAAGTAATCATTTTAAATTTAATACGGTTAATAATAGTGGTAATATCAGTTACCGATATGCCGTTAAAAAACTGAATTTTAATATTGGTACAGGTATAGGTGCGGCAAATTATAGCATGTTTGATTATGCTACAAATGCTAGTAGAGCGGTTAATTTTACCAACTTTATTCCATCCGCTACATTTAAGTTTACCCCCAAGCAACAAAAAAGTTTGGTACTTAGTTATGTTGGAAATACCCAAAACCCTTCTTTACTTCAAATACAACCTATTATTGATAATACCGATCCACTTAATATCACGGTGGGTAATGCTAATTTAAGACAGTCATTTACCAACAAGTTTTCATTCAACTATAATAGTTTTAAAGTAATGAAAAGTAAGTATGTGCAGCTGAGTGGTAGTTTTTCCAATACCAATGATGCGATTGCAACATCTTCAAATATTGATGCTTTTGGTAAGTCTGTTAACCAGTACGTAAACGTTGATGGCAACTATAATTATGGCGCAGGTTTTTATTATGATTTTGAACTCTTCAAGGGTATTAATTTTGGAATGAATACAGGTATAAATGGCGGCAGGTACAATAATATCGTAAATGGCATTAAAAATACTAACGACAATATTTCTACCCGATTTGGGATTTCATTTTCACAATGGGGTGACAAAAAAATTAACTTCTGGAGCAGTTTTGATGCATCTAATAATAAAACGGTGTCTAGTATTAGGCCAGGTGCTTCTACTAATTTTTGGACCTACCGCAATAATGCAAATGTTCAATTTAAGTTTAAAAAGGCTAAGTTTTTCATAGACCTAAATACAGATATTACGGTGTACCAAAAAACGGCAGCTTTCCCCAATCAGCGTAATATATTTTTAGTGCACCCATCTATGCGTAAAGTGATTTCTAAAAACGACAAGTGGGAAGCTAAGCTTATGATTTACGATATATTCAATCAAAACCAATTTGTGGACAGAAATATCACAAGTAATTTTATTTCTGAAACTACCAATAATGGCATTAGACGTTATGCTTTATTTAGTATTGTCTATAATTTTTCAAAAAATGGGAAACCTATGTCAATGGGCTTCTAATTAAGTTTTAATATTTAACACACAATCATGAGAATACTATATATCCTTGTTTTATCTTTTATCGTTGACACAGCTGCCGCACAAGTTAATTTCATTAATGCTGGGTCTATTACCTACGAGCGCCGTATTAGCCAGTTTGCTGCACTTTTAAGCTCAGAAAGTCAAGATAATATCTGGACAGAGGAGCTAAAAAAGCAGTTTCCAAAAGTGGTAGCAGATAATTATACACTTCAATTTAATAGTAAAGAAAGCTTTTATTATTTAACCAAAGAAAATCCGGATAACAAGTACATTAATATGATTTTTAAACCTTCCGAAACAAATTATGTGCATCAAAAGCATGAATTAGGTACGGTTATAAGTGCAGCCAACGTTTTTGAAGACACGTATTTAATAAACGACAGTCTTGTAAAATACGATTGGAAAATTACTGGTGAGGTTAGAGATATTGCAGGTTTTGAATGTAAAAAAGCGGTTACTAAAATTTGCGACTCGGTGGTGGTAGTGGCTTTTTACACCGATCAAATTCCGGTGCAAGCAGGTCCCGAAAATTTCAATGGACTACCAGGTATGATACTCGGTATTGCCGTACCGCGTTTAGGCACTACCATTTTTGCTACGAGTATTTCTTTGCAAGCCGAACCTAATTATGTTTTGCCAACACTTAGCAAACCCAAAAAATCAACCATCAAACAATTAGACGCCGATCTTGTAAAAACTACCAAAGACTGGGGTAAAGAAGCGGCGGCTATTTTATGGTTCCTAAAGCTTTAATAAACGTTTAACCTAGGCCGCCTTTGCCTCTATAGAGTTTAATAGGTTTGTCTAGCGTCACTTTTAATACAGTAATATACTTGTCTAAGGTAGTTGCTGGAACATCTATGTAAACAAGCCCCGGTACTGGACTCCACGAAATTTTTCCTACAACTTTTGATTTTAATGTTGTGCCGCTTCCTAGTACTTCTATCGATTTGATTTTATTGTCTAGGCCCTTTACCATTACTGGGCCACTTGTTTTACCATGTAAAAACAAATAGAGGGTAGTAGAGTCTTTAGATAAAGTAGTAGGGCCATAAAAATGACCTTGTGGAATACCTCCAATGGTGTTAAATATTGCACTGCCATTTCTTTTATTCCATGCACCTAATTCCTTTAAAATATTTACTTGCTTGTCCGGTATGGTGCCATCTGGTTTTGGGCCAATATCTAATAATAAATTACCGCCATTTGAAACAGCATCAACAAAAATTGAAATGACTTCGTAAGGTGTTTTCCAGTTGGTATCTGATTTTCTATAACCCCAATTATCGTTGGTTGTCATACAAAGCTCCCACCATTTAAAACTAGGTCTAGTAACAGGAAAATTTTGTTCGGGTGTTTCATAGTCGCCATAGCCTTGTAAACGACCATTGATAATGGTTGCAGGGTTGCGCGCTAGTAAATTAGCCCTTACCTTACTGCTTTCCCACTCTTCGGCACTATGTTCCCAATCGCCATCAAACCACCATAAATCTGGATTGAATTTTGTAGATAGTTCTGTTAATTGATTTTGAAAAAATCCTTGGAATCTTTTCCAACGCGCTGGTTCATTGGCTACTTTATACCTACTGCTATCTTTTAAAAATCCTGGATAATCTGGGTGGCTCCAATCTATCAAAGAAAAATAAGTACCCACTTTAATATTGTTTTTACGCAGTGCATTAACGAGTGGATCAATCAAATCTCTTTTTGCAGGCGTATTTCTGATAACATCATAATGTTTTTCTTTGGTATCCCATAGAGCCACACCATCGTGGTGTTTGGTGGTGATAACAGTGTAACGAGCACCTGCTTCTTTAAATAAATTGGCCCAAGCAGTAGGATCATATTTGCTAGCCGTAAAGCCACTTAACTGACTCATGTAGGCTGGCCAGGTTACTTGTTTGTTGTGAAAACTCCAGCTTTCTGAAACGTCATTCACTGCATAGATACCATAGTGAATAAAAATACCAAGTTTTGCATCTTCAAACCAACCCATTTTTTGCGCAATACTATCTTGATTAATTTTGCTTTGCGCATTTGTAGGTGATGCCAATGTGGTAAAAAGTAATACCGCAAAAAAAGCTACAGTGATTTTTAAAAAACGTTTCATAGATGATTGTTTATGGCATTAAAAATCGACTATTTTTAATCGCTAGCACACTTTATTTGAAAAAATATTTTTATCTTATTGTCTGATATTGAATGTGAATCTATTTGAATTTTTCCTGCTATTATTTTAACCCAATCTAGTTGTATGCGCCTTTATCGTGTTTTTTATACATCCTTGTTTTTGTTTATTATAAGCAGCTTATCTGCCCAATTGCAAAAAAGTAACCTTGAGTTTTCTAGTTTACCTACAAAGTGGGACGAGTCATTGCCCCTTGGTAATGGTATGCTTGGTGCCATGGTTTGGCAAAAAGAAAATCAGTTGCGTTTTTCGTTGGACTGTGCAGCACTTTGGGATGAACGCCCAATGAAAGATTTACACCGCAACGAATTTAGTTTTAAATGGGTAGAAGAACAATATCAAAAAAACAATTATGCAGCCGTACAAAAACTTTTTGATGAACCTTACGATAGAGAACCGGCACCTAGTAAAATTCCTGGCGCGGCTTTAGAATTTGATACCCGCAATTTAGGTACCGTTACGAGTGCGCAATTAGATATTTCAAAAGCACTGTGTATCGTTAAATGGCAATCGGGCGCTGAGCTACAAACTTTTGTTGACGCCACCGGGCAGCTTGGTTGGTTTTCGTTTTCAAATATTTCAGATAGTGTTGCACTACAATTAATAGCACCAGCCTATGGCGGTAAAGCAAGTGCTGGTGGCGATGTGGTAGGTGGTGATGACCTTTCTAGGCTTGGTTATGCGCAAGGGACTGTAACGCGCACGCCACATGAAATGGTTTATAAGCAAATAGGTTGGGGTGGATTTTATTACACGGTTAAAGTAAAGTGGTGGTATACTAATAAAAATACACTCACAGGGGTTTGGACCATCATTGCAAAAGGAGATAGTTCAAAAGCATACCAAAATGCAAATGCCAATTCATATACTGTTCAGTTATTTGCGCATGGTAAATGGTGGAAAAATTACTGGTCTAAATCTAGTATTCAAGTGCCAGATACCCTACTTAATAAGCAGTGGTATCTAGAGCAGTATAAATTTGGATCCACTTCTCGTAAAGGTGCACCGCCCATTTCTTTGCAAGCTATTTGGACCGCCGATAATGGAAGGCTTCCACCCTGGAAAGGTGATTTTCACCACGATTTAAATACCCAAATGAGTTACTGGCCAGGTTATACGGCCAATCACTTGGAAGAATCTAGTGTGTTTACTGATTATTTAGACGCGCATAAAAATAATTATCAGCGCTACACCGAATTGTATTTTAAAACAAAGGGATTGAATGTGCCGGGTGTTACAACGCTAGAAGGAACTGAAATGGGTGGATGGATACAATACGCTTTATCACCTACGGTAAGTGCATGGTTGTCGCAACATTTTTATTGGCAGTGGATATATAGCATGGACAATCATTTTTTAACCACAAAAGCATATCCTTGGTTTACAGCAGTAGCAACCTATCTAGAAAGTATTACGCGTTTAGATGTAGCAGGAAATAGAGTACTTCCGTTAAGTTCAAGCCCAGAAATTCATGACAATAGTAAGGATGCATGGTTTACAACGAATACCAATTACGATTTGTCATTGATGAAATATGTTTTTGAAAAAGCCGCAGAAATGGCCACCTTTTTAGGTAAGGAACAGGAAGCGCTTCATTATAAAAAAATACTAGGACAGTTTGAGCCTTTTATAGTTTCTACAAAAAGTGAATTGATGTTTGCAAAAGATCATGCGTATACCAGTTCGCACCGTCACTTTTCACATACTATGGCAATTTT
>JACCDN010307851.1_pt1 | contig 26022 bp, 22 predicted proteins | sample 7441691 | NCBI WGS metagenome assembly JACCDN01 (sample SAMN15323439, study PRJNA562643) | freshwater metagenome | isolation source: river surface water | place: USA:Blue River Watershed | collected 2017-08-16 | reverse complement strand
TGGGTGATTTCTTCAGCCTTAGCTGAATCCTTCAATACGCGATTGGCATGCGCGAGTAGCTCCGAACGGTGCTCAGTGTAAAAAGCCCCCAGTTCAGCAACTGTCCATACGCTAAGTGCCACTTTATTAATCCTTCATTAACCGGTTTTGTCCTGCAGAGCCAGCCGTCGCCGCCTCTATCCCCTACTACGAATCCCAGTCTAGATTGTCTCGGGAAGGGGACAAAACGGACAAAATGATTAGAGCCCCATTAACTTTGCCTGTTTGTCGAAATCGGGAATGGATTGCCTTAGCTCATCGAAACTCCCTTTCGCAAGCAAATAACCCCCGGCTAAGTAACAGATGAGATCTGAAGCCTTGACGGTCGACAATCGGTGTGCAATCAAGATGACAGTAACGTCCCCTCTCAATCTATGGATTGCATCGGTTAAGTTCGCCTCTGTCGTTCCATCCAGTGAGCTCGTTGCTTCATCTAACACGAGTAATTTAGGCTTTGTTAGCAAAGCTCGCGCAATTCCTAATCTTTGCTTCTGGCCACCACTTAACTTGGCACCTCGATCTCCAACGGGCGTCTCCAAACCCATTTCAAGTGAATTCACAAACTCGGTTAGTTGAGATGCGCCAATTGCCGCCCAAATTTCATCTTCCGTGATGGACTCAGCGTCAAATCCCAAAGTCACGTTGTCGCGAATAGATCCATTTGAAATCATTACATCCTGTGGAACGTAACCAATAGCCCCTGGCCAAAATTGAATCGCCTCTCTTGGGCTTTTATCTCCGATACGTATGCACCCACTATCCGGATCAATCACTCCGAGGATTAAGTCAGTAAGAGTGGTCTTCCCGGCGCCCGATGGTCCAACGAAAGCAACAATCGAACCCGCTTCTATCTCAAGGCTAATGTTGTTAACTGCAGGTACAGAATTTGGTTTGTAAGTTACAGAGACATTTGAAACTGAAATATTGGCCTGGAATCCAGAATGCATAGTTTTGAAGGGGTTTACCACTGAAATCTGATTTGGTAGTTTGTTCAATTCTTCAATTAACATAAGTGTTGGATTAGCAATGCCAATATTTGACTTAATGGCTATAGCGCCTTGTTGCAACCTTAAGACTGCAGGAGAAATTCTAGAGCTTGCAGCAATAAACACGCTTAAGACAGCAATGGCTCTAGAAGCGTCGTTAATCATGAACTGCACTGCCGCTATCAAAAATGATCCCAACACAACGGTAATCTCAATTACATATTTGCTTATGTTCGGCATAAATGTTCGCTCAGCAGATGTGTCCGCGAGTTGAAATCGAACTTTTCCGATTTCTTCAGCGTAGTACCCTTGCCGACCTTTGGTTGTGATTTCTCTAAAGGAACTAAGTACTTCCAAAATGCTTTCTGAGTTGCTAATCTGAAGTGACCGCTGCAGGGAGCCGAGATAGCTTGCCCGTACTTGCATTAATTTATAGAGTGAAAGAGCTACTAGGGCAAATACAAAAAATGTACTAATTGCTACTAGCGGATCTACAACAAAAAGTCCTCCGGCTAGAATCACTAGCAGCGATAAATCGCTCACAATTAAGAGGCTTGTGCTGAGAATTCCCATTGTTATTGCTTCAACACCGGACGTAACGGAGTGGAGCGTCTGTTGCATTGAGCGTGAATGTAGTTGAACGAGTGATTGCGAAAGTACTTTTTGAATCAAAGTGGCGGAGATTTTTGCACTTCTATGCGCAAGGAAAAAAATTGCTTTACGAGAAAAAATGATTGAAAGAATTGTTTTCGATATCAAAACTACGGCGGCAATGACTCCAATACAAGCTACTTGGGTTTGTAAACTGCTTTGGTCAAGATTGAGAAAAGTCAACACGCTAGATACACGCGTGCCAGGATTTTTACTTTGAATTCCTGTGATTGAGAGGGCTCCTAGAATTCCAATAAGCGCAACTCCAACTAAATCTAAAAGACCGAAGAGCAACTGAACTACAACAATTCCGGCGATTTTTACGCGATCAGCTCTAGATAGAATATTGAAGCTACGCCAGACAATCGTCTCACTCACTAAAGAACTGAATGGATTTCTCACACGGGACAGGTTACTCCAGCAATTTAAGTTTTAGGTCACCTGTAGTAAATTGACTCGCATGGCCAAAAAAATCACAATTGTAACTGGCATTTTCCCTCCTGATTTAGGCGGTCCCGCCAAATTTGCCCATGATTTCGGAACTTGGCTCACTTTTAGAGGGACGCATGTTAACGTAATCAGCTACTCGAATATTGACCACAATGATTTAAACCTACCAGGTGTCAATGTACATCTCATACCAAGGTCGTCTTCTTTGCTAATAAGACATGTTCGCTTTATAAGAATGATTCTTCACTATAAAAAACTTGGTCATGAGTTTTTTGCTGTTGGAGCTTTTGTAGAAATTTATTTGGCAAAAATTCTCTTTGGGGTCAACTACACTGCCAAAGTTCCAGGAGATATTGTCTGGGAACGCGCTCGAAACAAACAAAGAACTCGGCTGGGTATCTCTGAATTTCAGAATTCGACTTTGGGGGTAAAGTACAGAATGTTTAGGTGGCTCTATTCCTCTTCATTAAGATCCGCACGAAAGGTAATTGTGCCGTCAAAAGGTTTGTTTGATTTATGTGAATCTTGGGGTGTGCAAAAAGAGAAATTAAATTTGGTTTACAACTCAATCGATGTTCAGCAGTTTGCATCGAGTGCTAAGCGGCTCCCGCAGTACGATGTCTTGACGGTCTGTCGATTGACCCCTTGGAAAGGTGTCTCCGATCTCATCAGGATTTGTTCAGACCTCAAAATTTCATTGTTAGTTGTTGGTGAAGGCCCAGAGCGGTCACACTTAGAGAGTCTCGCAGAATCACTTAGGTGTGAGTCTGTGTTCCTTGGAAATGTACCCATTGAAAAAATGCCTGACGTCTACCAAAGCGCTCGCGTTTTTGTGCTCAACAGTGAGTATGAGGGACTTCCTCATTCTTTAATCGAAGCCCGTGCAGCTGGTTGTCTCACGATTGCACGAGCTGGAACGGGTTCTGCAGAAGTAATCCAGCATGGCATTGATGGATTCTTGGTTGATTCTCAAATTGAGTTGAAAACCTTGCTCGCTAGATTTGCCAAGGCAGATTGGGAAATTGCCAACTTTATTGAGATGGCCTTTGTCGATACTTCCAAGAGGTTTAACCGAAACAACAACTTCCCAGCAATACTTTCGGTATTGGAGATTTCATGATATCTCAGCCAATATTCTTTAACACCAAATTGCCAAATACAATAGAAGAGCGAGTCAGGCTTTTTGGCCGATGGGAAAACTATGGCTTGGCATTTAGAAGCCAGAATTCAAATAATTCGAAGGGGATTGTTGTCCCAGTGATTCCTTTCCACATGCCAGAGAATCCAAACCTATTCCCGAATTTGCATTTCATTCCCGCTCAAGGGGATTCATTTCCAACTCTTCGCATACTGAAGTTAATCAGTCGACTTGTAACCTCGGGTCACAATCACAGATATGTACTGGTTGCGGGCATTTCACCTATAGACATGGTTGCTGGCATTTTTTTGAAGTTTATCCTAAGAAGTAGGGTAGTCCTGCAAGGTCAATTTCATGGGGACGTTTACAAGTTCTCGAAAAAAGTAACTTTTAAAGATTTTTTTCGAACTTTAGTCTCACGACTTATGATTAAGTGCTCAGATTCAATCAGGGTTGTTTCAGAGTTTCAGGTAGAAGAAATTTGCTCAATCTCTGGCAAAAACGTTGCTGCCTTTATTGTTGCACCGATACCTATAGATCCAACATTGATTGCAAGTCCCCCGGTCGAGAAGAATAAGAAATTGATAGCGGTAGTTGGGCGCTTACACCCAGAACGGGGTGTGCAAGAGATGATTGACGTGTTGAGTCAGCTTTGTGCGAGTGGAATTGATCTGGAGGTTGAGATAGCTGGGGACGGACCATTAAAGTCAGATATTGAAGAGCTGGTGAATCTTTTCCCGAATCAAATCATGCACTGGGGCTATCGAGATTCAAAATTTTTGAGTGAGTTGTATGGTCGCGCGTCTATTTTGCTATCAGCAGCTCCTACCGAGGGATACGGCATGGCACTTAGGGAAGCCCTTTTTAATGGCGTTCACGTGGTTGCCAAAGAGTGCAAGGGAACCAGCAACCTGAAGGAAGATTTTTACCAACAGGTACATGTTTACAAGAGTGCCTCTTCAGCCGTAGAAATTCTGATTTCGCTTTTGGGGAACATGCCAAAGGCCCCCACTGGAGAGCATTCCTTTGCCAAGCAGGAACAACTAGATTTTCAGCGCACACAAGATTTAACTCGGAGTTGGCTCCACTAGATACTGGATCTAACCCAGTTCGCCAAATCTTCAGAAACACCTGGACTTTTGGCCCACTTTAAAGTTTCCTTAATCCCCGATTGAAGATTCCTAAACTCATGAGGCGGCGTTAGCGCATTCATTAAGGTTGTGTCAGAACACGTAAACTTGGTATCCGAATCATTGTGAATTCCTTCCAATAATCTAACATCTCTCCCAAATTCATTGTTCACTAAGCAAATCAAGTCCTGCATTGAGTACGGATTTCCTCCTCCTATGTTTACCACATCAGAAAACCCAGGGTGTCTCAAGTAAAGTTCAGAACTTAGCCCCATAATTTTTTTCGTGACATCCCCAACATAAGTGAAATCTCTTTTCACTCCGCCGTCGCCATATAATTCGAAGCGCTCATTATTCACCGCGGCGGACAACAACCGAAAGTAAGCCATGTCTGGTCTGCCCCACGGCCCATAAACAGTGAAAAATCGCATTCCTCGAGTCTTGGTTTCAGAATTTCGAGTGTACGTACTAGCCAGTAGTTCATTTGAGAGTTTAGTGGCGCCGTAGACGCTAATTGGAGATAATCCTGAATCGTTTTCGCTAAATTTTTCTGCCTTTAAGTTTCCATATACGCTTGATGAGGAGGCGTATAAAAAATTAGGTACTTTCGACATCACGGTCATTTGCATTAAATTTGTAAAGGCGGTTATATTGTCTCTTATGTATTTCCAGCTCTGATCCATTGGGGTTCTCACCCCAGGTTGTGCTGCAAGATGTATCACAAATTGAAAATCTGACTCAGACAAGACCGGAGAAATTGAACTTATATCAGCCAAATCGATATTTTGAATTTCTATCCCAAGAGGTGTGAGTAAATCTCTTACCCTAGCCTTTTTCAGATCTGGGGAATAATAGTTGCTGAAGTTATCTACCGCCGTGACTTCATGTCCTTGAATCTTCAATTCGGCACACAAATGAGCGCCAATAAAGCCTGCGGCACCTGTTACGAGATATTTCATCTGCCTAACCTCCGGCTAGATTGGCGGGGATTGATCCGTGTGCTGAATATACTACTTAAGTGGTTTATGACTCTAGAATTGTGGTGTTTAACTACGCCGTAGATGTCCAAGATCCATTACTCTCACATCAATACGAGGCCGTGAAATACTTCGCTGCACATTTCAAAGAAGTGATTGTCGTGACTGGTCGTGTAGGAGAATTTCCACTTTTGGAGAATGTGAAGATTTATTCCACGTTTTGGGTGCCGAATGAGAGATTACAAAACACATTCCGGTTGTTGAAGACTGCACTACCTGTTCTGGGAAGAAGAAACTATCGCTCGGTATTTTTCCATATGACTGACGTCCAGGCGGCGATTCTCTCTCCTTTGATTTGGGCGTTAAACAAGCCTCAATTTCTTTGGTATGCCCACACAACGAAATCGAAGTATCTGAGATTTGCATCATTTTGGGTTAATGGAATTGTGACCTCAACAAGTGGATCATGCCCCATTCGCAAATCAAAAGTACTTCCGATTGGACAAGCAATTGATGTTAGCCTTTTCCCCTTTAGAGACTTTGATAGAAGTGCCTTGAATCAATTGATTCATGTCGGTAGATTTGATAGGTCCAAAAAAGTCGATCAGCTCATTTTGGCAGTAAACGACTTGCGACTTGAATTTAAGAACTTGGAACTACTGCTAGTGGGGTCGACCGCTAATCAGGATTCAAAGGAGTGGGCCAAAGGGGTCGTGGAGGATTCCAAGCAGTTCGTTGAAGCCGGGTGGTTAAAGTTCAGTGAAGCAATCCCAAAGAAAGAATTTGCAAACTTGGTTTCAGAATATGGGATATTTCTGCACAAATACGATGGCTCGCTTGACAAGACCCTAATTGAATCAACTTTGCTGGGTGTACCGGTAATCACCACAAATCCTGAATACCTCTCTATATTCGGATCCTGGGAAGGGCAAGATAAGGTTACGATTGTGGGTGAGTATCGCTCAATTATCGAGAAGAGCACGGATTACCTACAACGAGAATTGCGCCGACGTGCTGAAATTGCAATTGCTAATCATTCGCTTGAAAGTTGGGGTAAAGAAATGTCTGAAATTTTGCGTGGCTCAGACGATATCAGATTTATTCAGGGTGAAGTGAAATGAGAATTCTTATCACGGGAGCAGCGGGTTTCCTGGGATCACATTTAACAAAAAGATTACTGAGTAAGGGGCATCAGGTAATTGGCCTTGACGACTTCTCTACTGGTTCGGCAGAAAATCTTTTAGGTTGTGTATCCGATGCAAATTTCACTCTAGTTCATCATGACGTAAGGACGCCCTACGATTTTCAGGTTGATGCCATTTTGAATTTCGCCTGTCCTGCTTCGCCGAAACACTACCAATCAGACCCCGTAAAAACTATTGAAACTAACTTTCTTGGAATCGTTCATGCTTTACACCTCGCAAAAAAAATAAATGCAATCGTGATTCAAGCTTCAACAAGTGAAGTGTATGGGGATCCAGAAGTTTCCCCCCAATCAGAAACCTATTGGGGTAACGTAAATCCGATTGGAATTCGCTCATGCTACGATGAAGGGAAAAGAGCTGCAGAAACTCTTTGCTTTGATTATCGAAGACAGTTTAATGTAGATGCTCGTGTAGTAAGGATATTTAATACATACGGTCCATTTATGGCCGTTGGTGATGGTCGTGTTGTCTCCAATTTTGTTGTACAAGCGTTGCAAAATAGTCCCATCACACTTTACGGTAACGGACAACAAACTCGATCTTTTTGTTTTGTCGATGACTTGATTGATGGGATAGTAAAAGTTCTTGAAATGAGTTCTAACGTGAATACCCCAATAAATCTGGGCAATCCTAAGGAGTATTCAATGTTGGAGCTCGCACAAACGGTCAAGAAGCTTTGCAAATCATCCTCTGAAATTACATATCTGCCACTCCCAGAGGATGACCCCCGGCAAAGATGCCCTGATATTTCTCTAGCCAAACAACTTCTGTCTTGGGTCCCAGCATTTTCGCTGGAGGAAGGTGTACTCAAAACGATTGAGTACTTTAAAGTACTATTGAAATGAAACCAGTGGTTCACATAATCACCACTCTCGAGCGCGGCGGGGCTGAAAATCAACTTATCACTCTGGTAGAGGCTCAGGTTAGAAGTGGAAGGCAAGTGAAAGTTATTCCTTTAAAGGGAAGACTGGAACTTGTTGATAGCTTCCGAAATCTTGGCGCGGAAGTCTTCACAAACTGGATGAACAAACATCCCGTTAAACAAGTTATTGGAATTCGTAAGTCGATCCGCAAAATCCAACCCTTGGTCCACGCCCACTTACCGAGATCTGAAATCTTGTCGGTTTTTGTCTCTCGTCGGTCAAATTTGATTCTTTCAAGACACAATGCTGAAGCTTTTTTTCCGGGAGCGCCAAAATGGTTGTCCTTAGCACTTTCAAGATATGTAACTTTTGGGAATACCAGAGTAATTGCAATAACCGAAGCAGTGAAAAGTTATCTCGTTAATTCCGGTGAAGTGGCATCAAGTAAGTTCATATTTGTGGTTGAATACGGGTTTTCAGGATGCAAGCCTAATGAGAAGTATGAGACAGATCGGGCTGTGATTACAGATCTGGGTATTTGTGATTCTGAATTAGTAATTGGAACAATAGGAAGACTTGTTGAACAAAAAGACTACCCCACGCTTTTTAAAGGTTTTGCAAAATTTGTAAGGGCTGGATTCGATAGCAAACTCATTGTTCTCGGCGAAGGGGATCTCCACGAAGAATTAGTTGCTCTATCTGAGAGTCTGGGGATTAAAGAAAAGATTGTGTGGCTAGGCAAGCGGGAAGATGTCTTCAAGTACTTGGCTGTCATGGATGTGTTTGTCCTTGCAAGTAAGTATGAAGGGTTTGGCCTGGTACTCCTCGAGGCGATGAGCGTGGGCGTGCCTATTGTTGCTTCAAGAAATCTTGCTGTTGAGCAAGTTCTGGGAAGCAGTTATCCGTGGCTATTTGAGATTGAAAATGCTGATCAGATGGCAAATATGATTTCAGCAATACTCGAGGAAGAGAATAGGGTTACGAGTGTTTTGCATGGTCACGAGAGACTTACTTACTTTTCAGTTGAAAGAATGCTCGAAAAAATGGACTTACTGTACGACTAATTCAAAAAGCTAAAATCTGAATACAAATCAAGATGCACTTATGAATTCGAGAATTTTACAGACTTCAACAGCGTAGTTTGAACCCTTACATATCCACTCGATATTGAAGGCTTCATTACTCAATTCAGTTTGAAATACGTGAAAAATTATTTCTCGAAATTCCTCTCGGTTCTGTGGTGTTAAAAGTTTTGGAACCAGACTCAAACCAACATAATGCGGTGCCGCGTCAAGAAATGTATCGTAGCCAATCTTGGCTTCCCTTCCCAAAAACAGCGGAACACATACGAACCGATTTGCAATCAGTGCCTCAAGTGTGAGCGTGGAAAAATGATTGATTACCAAGGTTGCACTTTTAACGAGAGGGATTTGATGTCCGAACTTTCTCGCATCTGGTCCTGAATCCAAGACAATATTTGGAAAGTTTTGAAGTAGCGCTTTTAGGTCGTGTTCAAATCTGGTAAAAGGATGAGGTCGGTAGACAACCAGGGGCGGCCTTGCTATCAATTTTATTGCACTAAAAGTCTCTTCGATCAACATTTGGTCATCAATACCGTCGCCAGTGCCTGCAAGCAAAACATACTGGCTTCCAGTTAGGTCTCGAGTTGCTCCCTTGGAATCAACTGCGATGGGGGGTTCTATTTTTTCTGCGAAATATCTATCAAAGCGAGGAGATCCCGTAATGAAAATTTTGCTTTTTAAAATACTGTGAATACTCTTCAAGTGGCTTTTGGACTGCGCTCCCCAAACAGCAAAAAAATCTGGCTCCTGTGTTATCACTGTTTTTGACGAAACATTATCCCAATTTTCTTGAAGAGCAACAGATTTGACTCCAAGTTTCTTACATAGCCAAACTGAATTTCCCCATGCATAGGAAGTGTGGCCAGCAAAGGGGATCAATAGCACGTCAAACTTTTCAAAATCCCTCCCCCAGATTTCCGAAATGTAGAATCTCTGGACCAAGGACTCAATAGACTTAATTATCTGGAAGAATGGACTGTGAGAAAGCAACCTCAGCAAAAATCTGCGCGACTCACGCCAATGATTCATCTCATATAGAATTTTTGAGGTCCATGCCTCTCTAGTTTTTTTGTTAGCAAACTGATTTAAGGCGCGGACCCGATGAGCAAAAGAGATATCTCTTTTTCGCCATAATTCCAAACACTGGACATAGGTACTTAACTTTTTTGTATACACATTTGGTGTTTTCAGGAGTGAGCAATTTAGCTCTTGGTAACTCATGTTTGATAACGTGGGCTCACTAAGCAAGATTTCTACGGAATATTGTTTTTTGATACTTTGGAGGAATCCTGAGGAAATAAAGGATTCCCATTGTTTCTCTGAATAGATCAATAGCCCTATCCGCATAGCACTTGAATTCCTCTCGATCGCTGTAAAGAATCTACTGCATACGGGTACACTCTAGCGTTGTGACTCAGAATTATGGGAAGTATCAACACGAATTCCCCATTTTGCTCTCTGCAATAGATGAAGCTTCATTGGTCCCAGGACTTTCAAATTGGGTTGAGAGTAACTTTGAAATCAGATATCTGGGATCACCACTTCAAAAGTCAGATCGTCTCAGGGTCAGGGTTTTTTGTTCTAACGTATTCCCTATCGTTGATCATTTGTTTTGCAGTGAGTATCCAAACTTAGAGTTTGTAGTCTCTCCAACCACAGGTCTCACGCATATTGATAGCCATTACCTTCAAGAAAATTCAATTCATTTGATTTCTCTGAAGGGGCGTCAAGCCTTCTTGAAGGAGATAACCTCTACGTCTGAGTTTGCGTGGGGATTGCTCCTTTCTGTCTGGAGAAAAATTCCAGCTGCAACGAGTTCACAAACCTATAGAACTGAGATTCGGGGCGACTTCATTTCTCGACAGCTTAAAGGTAGAGATATAGGAATAATCGGGCTAGGAAGAATTGGTAGCAAGGTTTCGGAATATGCCTTAGCTTTTGGGATGAGGGTTCATTTTTTCGACCCTTATCTTTCACCAGTAGTCGGTCAGAAAGCCAATGAGCTAACTAGACACACCAATGTGGATTCGCTCATCTCTTCCGTGGACGTAGTTCTTGTTTCTGCATCTGTGATAGAAGAAGATATAGATAAATATCCGCTAATCAACCAGAGAAATATAGAACTGATGCGTAAAGATTCAGTCATTATTAACATATCTAGGGGCATATTGGTTGAGGAGCTTGCGCTAAAGAAGGCTTTAATCAGCGGGAATTTGTTTGGGGTTGGTCTTGATGTTTTGTCCAGTGAAGAATTTGGTTCCACCGTTCTTGATGGAAATCTTTTCCAGCTGAAAAGTCTTGGTTACAACTTAGTAATTACCCCACATATAGGTGGAATGTCGTCGGACGCACTCACTCTTTGCATTTCTGAAGTAGTAAAGGATTTAGAGAATTGTTGGACAGAAAAATCACAATGACAAGTCATGTGGTAGTCATTGGGCCAAAAGTTAAGTCCTGGGCAATAGGTTTAGAGATTTCTTGCACTCTTGCTCAATCCGGCAAGGACGTTTTGCTGCTTGATTTTTCGAACTTTGAGAGACATTGGCCTTTTTCTTTACATAGACATCTCTTGCAGTTCAAGTTGGCGACTCAATACAATATTAAGGTTCAGAAAGTGCGTCGAAGGAAGGTCTATAATTCGAATCTCTTGCTTTCTGACTACTGCACTGTGGATGAATTGACACGGTTAAAGTTTCAAGGCTTTGAAATTGGTCGTGTCGTCGTGGCGTCCCTGTACGCGAGATTCGGATCCGCTTCTTTAGAGTTGTCGCAAGTCGAATGGCAAGAAGTGCAAAACACTGTTGCAATAGTGGTTGACGTTTTAGATGCCGTGTTGAAATTGCAGGTATTTGAGAACTCTTCTCTCGAGGAAGTTATTGTTTTTAATGGCCGAGAGCCTATCGAGGCAAGTTGTTTGCTTATTGCAAAAAAGATGAATCTGCAGACTAGGATTTCAGAGCGAGCATCAACGTCTGATAAATACTGCCTCTACACTCAATCCCCTCACACTAATTCTGAATGGTGGGACAAGATATGGAAGTTTGATCAATCTGTGAAAACAGGGGCAATAGTTCTATCAGAACAAAAAAGGGAGGCATATAAAGCCCAAAAATCTAAGGGGTTCGATCCATTTCAGGGAATAAAATGGCGCCAGTTTATGGATTCGGACCAGAAGCTGGATTTACCATCTTCGAAGTATGTGGTTTTCTACTCGGTAAGCACTGGTGAGGTATCGCCCTTTCTAGAATTTGATACAAAAGCTGGTTTTCCAGACCAATTCACGGCCCTTGAAGATTTGATTGAAGTCGCGCGCAGTATGAGTTTAATGGTGGTTATTCGTCGGCACCCCAATTCATTAGGTAGAGATGGGGTAGACCGGGAATCAAGTCTATGGGCCAAGTTTAAAAATCTCCCTCACGTAAAGTATTTCGGTCCCACTGAGCGGGTTGATTCTTATGTTTTGGCTAAAGGCGCTTACTGTTGTTTTACTTGGCGGTCAACAATTGGTTTTGATACCTTATGCCTTGGAATTCCCAGCTACTCGTTGGGGCCTTCTAAATGGGCGTTAGATCAAAGTTTGAGGACTTGGGACAAAGCACAACTAGCGTTTGCCCTCAATTCACCAAAGTTGCCAAGTGTAAAATTGGTAAATTTGTATGCCGATTACATGTCCCACTTTGGGGAACAACTTACTTTTTTTCAGAAGATTGAGAGATGGGGGTATGTCTCTACCTCGGGAAAACGAGTTTTTAATTTTCTTTTTCAGCGCCTGTTAATTGCTCTCCGGTTTTGGAGTCCAAAAAATTAACTCTCTCCTCATTTCGTAAAGATATCTCGCGTATTGGAGATCGTCTTCGTTATCAATATTCATTGTTGAAATACCTTTTCTCCTGATAATTCGAGTACCTTGGCCTACTAATCTCTTTGTATTTTTAAAATGACGCGTATCAATGCAATAGTAGGCGCCATCTAACACATATAACTCATCTAACTTTTGGCGGGGAGTGCTTAACAATTTGAAATCTGAAGGATCTGCCTCTATTAACGAGTCTTCAGATATTCGAATAGCTTTCTGTGGGTGAGGACTATCAAAAAGTCTGGCACTCGCCAAGGAATGGATTTTTTCATTCTCCACTAGGCTTAAAATCTCGGCTAATTCTGAAATTGTCCGAAATGGACAAGTGGGCTGAAGAAGTGTTAGACAAGAAGCTTCCTCTAGTTTCTGAGAATTGAGATAGCTGTCTATTAGATCTAAGGTACTTGCCAATCTGGTCGCATGTGCCAAAGCTCTCTTGTGAATTTGTATTCCATTTGAGACCTCAAAAAAATGGTCGTGCTTCAAATTATTGAACTCATCTGAGTGCCTGGCTAGTCTAGGTAAGCTTTTAATAACTTCGGACGACTCCGTACTAATTACGATACTGTCAAACAATTTTGACTCGACAGCTAGCTCCAAGCTCCACTCAACAAGCGTGTGGTCTCCGATTTTCTGCAAATTCTTTTTAGGGACTCCTTCAGAGTTACCTTTGGAAGGAATGAAAGCGATATGTTTCAACGTCAATCCTTTGGTTTGATGTTCCCTGCTTGTCGCATAGCATATGGCAAGTGATAGAGTTTTGCATGTGAATCAGGAAATAATCGTTGAGCTTGGAAACGTGCATGAGGGTAGTGTGGGGATTGCAAAAAGTCTCATAGATATGGTTGCACTAACTGGGGCGGATATAGTCAAGTTTCAAATGCATCTAGCACAGTTTGAGGGCATCCCATCGGAACCTTTTCGTGTGAAATTCTCTGATCAAGATTTGACTCGGAGCGAATATTGGACCCGGGTCAATTTTTCTGAGAATCATTGGAGCCTGCTGTCTGACTACGCAAACTCGAAAGGTTTAGAATTTCTTTGCACCCCTTTTTCGGTTCAAGCGGCCGAAAGTTTGCTAAAAAATACAGGAGTCAAGCGTTGGAAATTGGGCTCAGGTGATGCTGCAAATTTTCCACTTATTGATTTTTTAGCAAACACTAATTTACCGATCATAGTTTCGACTGGATTAGTTTCAGAAATGGAGATTGAAAAACTCGTCGCTCGCCTTGATAAATTGGGAATAAAGCAAAGTACGGTCTTAATGCACTGCGTGAGCCAGTACCCAACCCCTCTCCAAAAGTCTGCACTTCATTTAATTGACTACTTAAAATCTACGGGCTGCAAGGTGGGTCTCTCTGACCACTCTGGAACTCTCGCGACGGCGCTCTTTGGTTTATCAAAAGGGGTTGAGCTTTTGGAAATACACTTAACTCCGCATAAATTTTTCTTTGGTCCTGACATCAGCTCGAGTCTCGAAACTCATGAGATTAAAACAATCGTGGAGTTCCGAAATTCACTGAGAGTAATGCGTTCGTCCGAGTCAATCACGCGCAATGATCTATATCAAGATTCGGAATCAATCCGTCCAATATTCAGAAAAGGTATTTACTGGTCTCAAGATTTACAGCCGGGGCACACGGTCACTTTGGATGATTTGGCTTTTCTGAAACCTTGCACTGGAATTGACGCAATTGATTTCGAGAAAGTTCTAGGGAAAAAGCTCACTTCGATTGTTTATTCCAAGAACCCAGTGGACTGGAATGAGCTAGATGACTGAATCGCCTTTACTAGAAGTAGTCATTACTGCTCGCCCAAGCTGGGCGAGGGTTAAAAGTCTTGTTGCCCACTATTCATCTATGGCAGGGAGCTCTAGGGTTCGGATCTCGCTAGTTGGGCCTGCGGTTTCAAAGCGTTACGGTGACATTACCTCGCAAATTGATGACAACTTGGATGTAAAAATTTTTTCCACTTTGCACGAAGCTGATGATTTTGCTGGGGTTGCCCTTACGTGCATAGAAGGGGCGTCGAGTTTAGTTCATTACTGGAGTCATTCAAGACCTGATTGTGTACTTGTGATTGCTGACCGCACGGAGACACTTGGTGTTGCAATGGCAGCAAGCCTTATGCAGATACCTTTGATTCACCTCCAAGGAGGAGAAATCACCGGTTCTATTGATGACAAAATTAGAGATGCAAACACCAAACTGGCGGATTTTCATCTAACAACAAATGCTTTTACCCGAGGCAGAATTGTATCCATGGGCGAAGACGAGAATCGAGTTTTTTCAGTTGGCTGTCCCTCAATTGATTTGGTTTCTGAAACTATCAACTTAGCTCAAAAACCAATTGATTTTGAAAAGTCTACTGCGGAGATAATCGGAGGCACTGGATCCGTCTTTCCACTTTCCGATGATTACGGCATAATCATGTTCCACCCTGACACGACTGAGGAAGAAGAGTCACTGCGTTGGGTCATTGAGATAAAAAAACTTACAGAGTCAAATTTACTTAATTGGTTTTGGTTCTGGCCAAATCCAGATCATGGTTCTCATGCCATCTCTAAACAGATTCGTTTACTCCGAGAGAGTAACATCTCGGATAGAATTCGATTCATTATTAACGTCGAGCCTGAGATATTCATTCTATTAGCTTCAAATGCTAGAATAATGATTGGGAACTCTTCATTTGGAATTCGTGAAGCTTCATTCATTGGTTTACCAGCTTTGAACCTCGGAAGCCGACAAAATGGAAGACAAAGAGCCAAAAATGTAACAGATTTGTCGCTAGGAAATGATTTGACAGAGACTGTCAAGAATACTCTTAAGGTGCCTCGTCCTGTGGCTTCAGATCTCTATGGTGACGGGAATGCGGGCTACAAGGCTGCAAAAGTGATATCTCAATGGGTTCCAAAAATCAAAAGTCGAAACTGAAGTTAATCTGAAATACTTATGGCGAAGATCCTGCAAGTTCTCGATCCATCCCACCAAGACTGGGTTCTCGGTGGGATGTTCAAAGATCTTCGATTTGGGCAGGAATCGTTTGAAGATCGGCCAATTTTCATCTCACCCCCCAATACTTTTTTGAACATTTTCCGATGGATCATTCAATCTCTGAAAGTGTCTCGTTCGGATTACGTATTGTTCTCTAGTTTAACTGCACTAGAAAATTTTGCACGTTTCCGTATAAAGAGAAAAGGGCAGACTTTAGGGGTTTGGTTTACTCACCAAGAGTTTGCCTTCAGTAACTTTGAAAGAAAACTACTTCAGCGCTGCAGATACATCTTTGTACACTCAGAAAGCACTAGAAACTGGTTGCAAACGGAGTTTCCAAAGACTCATGTGATTCGATTTGTAGGAGCCATTGACTTACAGCGATTCAATCGCCCAGCGAAACCTGGTGCAGATGTTGTCTGGGTTGGGACACCTGTAGGAAGGAAGAATCCAGAGCTTCTGTTGGAGCTTGCAAGTGCAGCACCTCATTTGAAATTTCGTGTTTTAGGAAAGAACTGGGGCAATTCTAACTACATGAATAAACTTGCGAAGTTATCTAATGTTGAATACCGGGAGATATCCGGGCCACTCTCAAGTTCCGATTTTGATGGATGTCTAATTTACTTAATGCTTAGCCGGATAGAGGGTGGGCCTATGCCTTTGCTTGAGAGCCTTGCAGCGGGATTGATTCCTGTCTGTACGCGAACTGGATTTGTCGAAGACTTGCTTGGCGCAATCAATTTAGACCACAATATAGTTGACGCTTTTAACACTGAAGAAATCATTAAATTGATGGAAAATTTGACCGACGTAGATAAAGATGTCCAAGGAAGAATTAGCTTTGCTAAGCAATTTGACTTTAACAGGCTTAGAAGTGTCATCTTGGGGGCATATTTTGGATGATCAAAAATGAAAAAATCAATTATTCGCACTGATTTGCAATACTTACGTGCGTTCTCCGTTATTGCAGTTGTTGCGTATCATGCAAATCAAGACTTTTTTCGAGTTGGATACATTGGAGTAGATTTCTTTTTTTGTATTTCCGGATTTGTTCTCGCTCCAAAATTTATTCTAATGGCCAAAGAAACAGATGTGGGACGAATCTATGCATCAATTAAGCTATTCATTTTTGATAGATTCAAGCGCTTGTATCCGGCGATGTTGCTCTGTATTGCTTTAATGACTCCATTAATAGCTTTGACTCTCCCGACGGGAAAGTATCTTGAGAAAGCATTAACTCAGGCCCAGTTTGCGCTATTTAGCTCAGCAAACTTGAGCGCGAATTCGCTAGTCGGAGACTATTTTGATCCATCACCAAACCCTTTCTTGCACCTTTGGAGTCTTGGGGCTGAGTGGCAATTGTATGTTTTTTTCGCATTCACAGCATGTGTTCTCACATTGTTCAAATCCAAGAACCCACAACGTTTATTTCTGGTCGTCTCTTTTTTTCTAGTTCTTGTTTCTTTGGCATTTTTTCTCTTGAGTTCACCAGCCAATTCCTTCAGCTACTACAATCCGTGGTTGAGGCTGTGGGAGTTCGGTATAGGAATTTGTGCCTTTTTCTTATCTCGTCGGTTTCCAAATTTTGATTCCATGAAAGCCATGTATGTCATCTTGATATCCCTTCTTGTATTTATCTTAGTACCCTTTGAGAAATCGCTCAGTCGTTTTGAAACAGTCTTACTACTCTTGTTATTCATACCATTTACACTTTTTTCGAAATCCAGTTTCAGTGGTAATAGCGTTGTGCTGTGGGTGGCATCTCGATCGTACTCAATTTATCTTTATCACTGGATTTTTTTTGTTATCGTAAAGCATTCAACATTGAATGTTTTTGAGGAGCAAGATAGCAAAGCGCTCTTGACATTCGGGGCATTGGTGCTGACGCTCGTTTTTGCAGATATTTCTTACCGTTATTTTGAAAAGCCTGCCCCCTTGGCTAAAGTCAGTCTGAAAAGTAAGCCATTGATTCTTGTAACTACTGTTTTTGCGGTGCTAATGCCACTAGATTCAGCTAATGCAAGAGGTTTTTGGGGATTTAACAATTTGAACTCCCAACCGAAGTATGCCGGAGATGCTGACCCTAATTGTGACAGGACCGCTGTCATTGAGAAACCCTGTACTTACTTGAAACATAAAAGCGCACCAACGTTACATCTTGTAGGTGACTCTCATGCGGCAGCACTCGCTAGTGCTCTAGTGGTTGCAGGTGAGCAATTGAGGTTTAACGTAAAGGTGTGGAGTTATAAAGGTTGCAAGTATCTGGATCCAAGGATTCTATCCAAATCGAAGTCTAAACTGTATTCAGATCCAAATGACAACTGTTTTCGGCGCGACTCAGCTTTCAGAGAATATATCGCATCCCACCCCCAGGATATCGTTTTTGGTGCTTGGCGTTCACAGGATTGCGGATCCAACGAATTTCTTGGATTTTGTGGAATTCCATTTGTTGAATTGCAATTGAATTCCTATAGAGAGCTGGCTTCACAGGGAAACAGAGTAATCGTTTTTACGCCGGTTCCAGAGTTTAAAGATTTAAGATTTTTTGCCCCACGCTCGCTTTTGCAGAGTGAATATCAAGCGAGTGAATTTGAGTTTAAACAAAAAATGCTCTCCCAAACTTTCCTAGATGAAGATTATATGATTGCGCACTCCGATGGATTAACAATTATTTCCAGTGAAAGCATTCTGTGTAAGGCTAGTCTGTGTACGCGCAAGGAGGACGATGAATGGCTGTATCGAGACACGAACCACCTAAGTGTTCAAGGTGCGAATCTGTTTATTCCTCAAATCATTCAAGCGCTACAATTCCGGTAGGAGTCAACATGTGTACGGCGACAATACCGGACTGGCCGTCGTTAGAGAATGGGTTTATCCATTCAATATTCACATTTCCGAGAGAAGAAAGAATTTCTTTTTTGAACCAAGAGTCGGCGAGCTGATCATTATCTGCAATAACAATCTTTACAATCTCGGCCAGTGGCGTTCCATCTTGAGAGGGGTGATCGGCTGTTAACCACTCGATAAAGAATGGGAACTCACGAGTATCTGCGATTTCCTTTACGCCAATTTGCTTCCACTTTAAATCAGACCCGTTAGGACGAGTACGGTGACCCTCCATAGATTTACGACCAAACTTCTCTTCAATTGGGGCGATGTCTTTAGTGCTAAAGACCCACGTAAACCAGCCTCCACCTTCATTTGCCTTATTTGATACGGCTTTACCCCAAGGCGTTTGCTCAGTAGCTGGGTGATCAAGTGGGCAGACAACTTCAATGTATTGCCCGTTCTTTAGTGCACAAGTGAAGTTTCGTGTCCCAAATCGCGGATGGATTCCACCGTCAACAAAGGTGCTGCCTAGGCGCGAGCCTAAGCGTTGTACTGTGTCAGCAAGTTGGTCGTGGGAAGTCACATAAGAAACATGGTCTAGACGCATGGAGGAATTCTGCACCATGGCAAGGGGTGCTAATTACCAAAAGTTAAGGTTGGGCAAGGCGGCACATAAGGGCTTCGCACGTAGCCAAAGGGGCAGCGCTCATCGCTAAATGGGTGCGCGATTCCATGATGGCGTCTAACTTCTTGATACTGGAGCTGACTAGCGCACTAGCGGAATATGTGGCCACCTCTCCAGATAAGTCTGAATTTATGAGGGCTTCTGTCGAACCAGATTGCACCATCATCACATCCCGGTAGAAGGTAGCCAGATCTAGGAGTGTGCCATCAATTGAGTCACGGACCATACGGGTGGCTCGTGATTTTTGCTCCTTCTCAAGCTCTTTCACTGCTTTAGATCCACCAGATGCCATGCCGCGGCCTGTCGCGCCTTTTCCATATGCCTCTTGAAGTTTTTCAATTTCAAATTCATCGCGTGACCCTGAAGTTGTCTTTGCTTCCTCGGTTGCAATATCTACAAGAGTTTGTGCTGCCTGAAGAGCGGAAGCAAGTGAGCCCAATTGCATGGGTAGTTGCATAACTAATTTGCGATTACTGCGCGCGGTCTCATTTGTGGCCAAGTATCGAGCACGACCTATGTGTCCTTGACTTACCTTTGCGGCAAATTGCGCCATATCTGGTGAAATTTTGTCGCGATTTATCAAGACCTGGGTAACGGCTTCGATTGACGGTGTACGTAGCTGAAGGTGACGACAACGTGACCGAATAGTTGGCAAGACATCATGAAGAGTTGGGGCGCAGAGCAACCAAACCGTTCTTGTGCCTGGTTCTTCAATTGCTTTGAGAAGAGCGTTTGCTGCAGATTCAGTGAGTCGATCAGCATCTTCCATCACAACTACTCGCCATCCGCCCATAGATGGTGCCCAAGCGACTCGAGTAAGTAGTTCGCGTATTTCCTCTACTTTGATTGATAAACCTTCGGTACGAATAATTTCAACATCTGGATGACCACTGGTTTTGGCAGCGTTGCAATCGCTGCAGGTGCCACAACCGTTACTGGAACAGATGAGGGATTGTGCAAAAGCGACTGCCGCTGAGGATCTGCCTGAGCCTGGAGGGCCTGTAAATAGCCAAGCATGGGTCATTTCTTGAGTCTGAGCGCCTTCACGTGAAGCTGCGGCAGCTGACTGAAGAATTTCAATGATGTGCTCTTGACCAACGAGGTCATCAAAGACTGATGACATTTACTTCCTAAACCGCTTCTTTTTCTCAGGTTCAGAGTTGCGCTTAAGTGCTTGAAGTTCACTGACGCGCTCAGCAATCTGACCATGGATTTGGTTTACCGGTTGTGTTCCGTCGACAACGAAGTATCTTTCAGGATCCATCATGGCAATTTGTAGGTATTCCTGACGGACTCGTTCGTGGAAGTCATTTGATTCAGCTTCAAGACGATCACGTGATTGCAAACGGCCCAAACCAATTTCAGCTGGGACATCAATCAAAATCGTAAGGGTTGGGTACAAACTTTCAGTTGCCCAACGAGAGATACGTGCAACTTCTGCAGGGTTAAGAATTCTTCCAGCACCTTGGTAGGCAGCCGATGAATCAAAGTAGCGATCGGTAATAACAACATCCCCACGATCAAGCGCTGGTCGAATCACAGAGTAGACATGGTGCGCGCGGTCTGCCGCATAGAGAAGCGCTTCGGCGCGTGGACTAATGGCGCCTGTTTCATGTCCTAGAAGAATCTTGCGTAAATCTTTTCCTAAATCTGTTCCACCTGGTTCGCGCGTGAGAACAACAGATTCACCTTCTTGCTCAAGCCATTGTGCAAGAAGTTTTGATTGTGTGGATTTACCGGTGCCTTCGCCACCTTCGAAGGCGATGAAGATTCCCTGCGTTGGTGCCCCGGTGATTGAACCAAGTTCTCCTTGAAGAGCGGACTTAACATCCGACCAAAGAGAGACGTTAGGGCGATCTTTCATCTGGTGATAGGAGACTGATCCGATAAGGACTGCGATGAGACCCGCAATGCCGATAGTGATTTGAGCGCCGTTGTAATCAAGTGTGAGATTCTCAAATTCATAGCTGTGCTCGCCGATTGTTGCCGCAATGATGGGGGCAATAGCTAGAACTGCTACCAAGGTAATGCGAATGATGGATTGCACGAATGCAAAGGTGCGCCCGCGGACATCATCATGCACTTCCATGCCAAGCATTGTGAAGCCAGTGACCCAAGCGATACCGCTGAAGGCTCCGAGAATTGCAACAATGATGACTGAGAGGACTAAGTTTGAAATCAGTGCAAGAAGAACAAGGAAGAGTCCTGAGGTTGTCAGGGAAGCGCCAAATAAACGGCGGCGAGAGAACTGCGCAAATACTTTTGGTCCGAATGCGATACCGATAGCAAGGCCTGTAAAGACTGAGCCAAAGAGAACTCCGTAGGCAGCGTCACCGCCACCAAGATCACCTACAAATGTACGAGCAAGGCCAATGACGGCGCCGGCTGCTGAGAATGCACCGACCATTCCGATGATGAGGCCACGGATAATCTTGGATTCAGAGACAGCTTTCCATCCTTGAATAAGTGATTGACCTACATTGTCATCGCTCTGTGATTTAGATGCTGCACCCTTTGGAATTTCCTTAATTCCAAAGATTGTCCAGGCAGCAAAGAGGAATGAGAGCGCATTGAGATAGAGGGCAATATCAATTGAGTTACTTGGAATTAGTGGGCTAATTGCAGCGATAGCGGATGAGAGAAGAGTAAGGAGTGAGAAGAGGATCGCAGCGATAGGGGCTGTGCCGTAAGCAGCGAGTAGAGAGACTTGGTTTGCGCTTTCGAGTTTGTCGCGTGGAACTAGATTGGGAACTGATGCCTCTTTTGCTGGGGACCAGAAAAGAGTTAGACATTCAACCAAGATCATGGCGGTATAAAGCCAGAAGTATGTGTTGACGATTGGGATTGATATGTAGAGCGCAGCGCGCATGATGTCCACGTTAAACATCAAGCGTCGGCGATCGAAGCGATCGGCGATTACTCCTGCAATGGGGCCGAGAAAGACTGCCGGTAGAAGGCGAGCGATAAAAACACCTGCAATTGCAAAGTTTGCTGTTGCATACGATCCGCCAGAGAGTTGCTGGGCCATCGCGGTTGTTGCGAGCAGACCTAGCCAATCACCGAGGGATGAGAAGACCGTCGAGTTCCAGAGCTTGCGAAAGGCGGGGACAGCCAAGACTCCGCGGGTTGCAGCCGGTGCGGGCGCTGCAGGATTGGGCAAGCCTTGGGTCATGGGGTTGAGTCTATCGGGGGCGTCTGCCAGGGCCTAGAAGAGTCAAAGGTGGGCTGATTTCCGATGGCTTTGGCAAGTTGTTAACGGTTGGCAAACGATTTCGGGAATACCATTTCTCATGGTTAGGAAATTCCAAGTCAACCGCAAGTTCTGGGTTGCCTTTGGACTTCTTGCAATCTCCTTAAGAATTTTTACAGGAGCCCCTGAAGCACAGGTGAGTTTCTCATCTCTTCTTGTGGATCAAAAGATTCGCCAAACGCAGGATCTAGGTAAACAGAGCGGTCATAAGCAAGTTGACGTTTTTGTTTCTTCGGATGCACATACGATTCCTGAGAAGCACCGCGAAACTGCAACTTACAAGAAGTACGTTTCGCCTGATAATTTTATTGCAGCTGTTGCTCATGAGTCCTTAAAACCAGATGCTGGGGATGCGCCTCGTAGTTTTGTAAATCATTTCAACAAAGCAAAGAGCATCTATCGTCCAATCTCACATTCTCCACCTGCAGTCGTGTCTGCGCATTTACCTACACACACGACTATGGCCGTTAACTCGGTGGCATTGGAGAAATATTTTGGAGAAATTCGAATCAGTAACGGTATTGGGAAGTTCGGCCGCCTCTAACTTTAAAGGGATAAATCAAGACGATTGTTGGCCTAATCTACTAAGAAATGAATTGTCTGCGACGGTAGACTTTAGGTTCAAAGTTGTGAGCGGCCTTACTTTTGTTCGATCTATTCCCGAGTTGAGCAAGATGCCGAATACAGATCTACTCTTGCTTCATTTTGGGACAGCAATTGGTTGGCCGGTCTCAATCGTGAAGAAAGGTACCTTGTACGGAATTAACTTCACAAGTGAGTTTGGCTTCCATCAGCCAGCCTTCAAAAGCACTACTGCAAGGCGCCGGCTTAAGTCCTTTTGGAAGGCCCGTTTCCGTAACCTTATAAAGTATCTGCTTTTCTTCCTGGGGCTCTATAAACCTAGGGTAAATCGTAAGGAAATTAATGATCAAATTCGAGCTGTAGTAGAAGTGGCAAAGAGTAAAAGTCAGAAAATAGTCTGGATTCAACACAAAGCGCTCACGCATAGAAACATTTTTCTTGAGCGCCAAAGTTACAAGCGCTACTACCGAGAGATTCAAGAGTCCTTAATGCCGTATGCCTCTTCAGACCTTTTGATTATTGAATTGCCAAACAGCTTTCTTGTCCAGGAGAACTACTTGCTGGATAGCATTCACCTAAGTGCCAAGGGCCATCATAATCTTTACAAAATTGTGCTGGATGTGCTTGGTGGCGGATAGTTTTCTGAGTGACTAAGTAAGCAAACCATGGACCAATGGGTTATCTTTGTGTTATGGATAAGAGAAAGAAAAATCTTTTTCGGCAAAGAATTCATTACCTATGGCGTGGAAATTTTCATGGGGTAAGTGCAAATTGGTTAGCAAAGAATTCTGAGCTACTTTTTTCATCTGCAGCAGAAATGGCTTTGCATCAGAATTCACCAGTTGCGCTCGATTCAAAGTTGCTCAGCCAGGGGGAGTTGGTCTTCAAGCAAATTCTTGCTGAGAAATCTGGAGCAAATTATGCAAAAAACTTTGACTGCGAAATCGGGTTAGCTTCTTTCCTCCACGCCTATGTCATCCAATATAAGCCAAAAGTTGTTATCGAAACTGGTGTAGCAAACGGGATTACTACCAATGTCATAATGCACGCTCTGGCACAAGTCGGTGGAACTCTCCACTCTTTTGACGTGGACCCCAAAACAGAAAATGTTTATCACGGCCCGGGCGATTGGAAGTTTCACTTACTAACCGGAGAATTTGAGAAGGACCTAAAAGCACAAGTCAGTGAAATTGGTACCGTAAATCTGTGGATTCACGATTCCAACCACGGATATCAATGGCAATCATTTGAATACGAGTTGGCAAGGAAAACTTTATCTCCCGGGGGACTTCTGGTTTCTGATGACATTGACTCATCGACGGCGTGGGGATTGGCCTCCAAAGGTTTATTCGACAGGTCATTTGGAATCTTTGACAATAGGAAGTTCTTTGGAGTTGCAACCTTTTGAGCTAAAAGAGGCTCTGAACGCTGGCTTCGAGTGAATACTGCGCAGTGAACCCCATTGCGCTCTTTGCAAGGTTGATGTCCGCGCAGAGGAATGCTGGGTCGCCGGAACGTCGCGGACTTTCGATAACTTGAGTATCAGTTTTGTTGATTCCTTTGAGAACGAGATCAATTACTTCGCGTACTGATGCTCCACGACCGGTACCGATGTTGAGCGCTGGTGGAAGTGGCTGGGTGGCATCTGCGGAGGCTAAGTGAGCACGTGCGATGTCGCGTACATCAACGTAATCGCGGATGCATGTGCCGTCTTTAGTTGGGTAATCAGTACCGAATATTTCTGGGGCTGCCCCTTTGTTGAGTTTGCCGAGAACAATAGGGACTAAGTTTTCAACAGAGTTATCAATTAGCTCACGTGCTGCTGTGCCAACAACGTTAAAGAAACGTAGAGATGTTCCGTGGTTACCAGGAGTATTAATGAAGGCGGTCACTTTGGCTTCAGCTTGGTATTTGGAATCACCGTAAGGAGAGATTGGAGCCTTTGGTCCATCTTCGCGGCAAGGGTCCATGTTGTCAGGGGATCCATAGACAGCTGCGGTGGATGAGAAGATAAATTTCTTTACGCTGTTGCGCTTTGCGATATCAATCAGTTCGTTTGTGGCAGTCAGGTTTACTTCAAAGTATTCATCAGGCTTTTCCATAGATTCACCGACAGCTTTGAGAGCTGCGGTGTGGACGATGCCGTCGATCTTATATGTGCGGATAACGCCTTCGAGTTCGTTGTAGTCGCGGATATCGGCCTTGATGAGTGGGATATCGATGTTGTGCTTAGTGCGCAGGTATTGGATGCGGTGTTCGAGGCCTTGGTATAAAGAGTCGTAGATGACTACAGATTTACCTGCACGAATGAATTCGTCAGCAATATGTGCGCCGATGTAGCCAGCACCGCCTGTAAGTAGCCACGTCTCTTGGGTCATGTGGTGAGTCTACTCAGCGTTCTTTTTGGCTTTGCCTGATGCTTTCTTGGCGGCTTTCTTCTTTGTTGCTGCCTTCTTTACGGTTTTCTTCGTCAGAGTTGGCGCAGAGTCCCCTGGCTTTGCCTTTGCAGCCTTTTTACGTGACTTCTTTGGCGATGGACCGTTTTCAGCTTCCCACGCGCGACGGCCTGCAAGGAGTTCAAGTCCGCGCTCTAACGTCATTGCCTCTAACGTGTCCCCGCGACGCAACGTTGCATTTGTTTCTCCATCGGTGACATACATACCAAAGCGTCCGTCCTTGATAATGACATGCTTTTCGCTGCCTGGATCAACGCCGAGTTCTTTCAGTGGTGGCTTTGCAACACCGCGGCGACGTTCTTTTGGCTTTGAGTAAATCTCAAGTGCTTCATCGAGGTTGATTGAGAAGAGTTGGTCTTCAGATGTAAGCGTGCGTGAATCAGCGCCGGCCTTTAAATACGGACCGTAGCGGCCGTTCTGGACGGTGATTTCATCTCCCGCTGAGTTGGTGCCAAGTACGCGAGGGAGAGAAAGTAGCTGAAGTGCATCATCAAGTGTGATGGTGTCGAGGTTCATTGTTGAAAGAAGAGATGCGGTCTTTGGCTTTGGCGCATCAGCTTTCTTGCGCTTCTTTTTTGGTGTGCCATCTTCCTTAAGTTCGACAGGTTCTTCAGGGAAGATTTCGGTGATGTATGGACCAAAGCGTCCTGACTTTGCAACGACCTCGAGTCCTGTATTTGGATCAATACCTAGTTCGCGTTCTCCCGAAGGAGCTGCAAGAAGTTCAATTGCCTTTGCAAGAGTTAACTCATCAGGTGCTAAACCTTCAGGGATATTGGCAAGCTTGCGATCTTGTCCTTCGATATTTTCTTGAAGGTAGGCTCCGTAGCGACCGACGCGTATTTCGATG
>JACCDN010522733.1_pt1 | contig 26033 bp, 23 predicted proteins | sample 7441691 | NCBI WGS metagenome assembly JACCDN01 (sample SAMN15323439, study PRJNA562643) | freshwater metagenome | isolation source: river surface water | place: USA:Blue River Watershed | collected 2017-08-16 | reverse complement strand
CGCATTTGGCCCATTACCCACAATCAGTGCAGGCCGCTGCCACACACGAATGCGCCGCATAGCCTCACGAAACACGCCTCTCATCAACGGCACACACAACGCCGCCAATGACCACACCAAGAGCCACCACATACGGGACGAGTTCCAGCGAGTGATACCAACAACTGCTAGGTCCAGTAAAGCCAACACCAGCACCACCCATAGTACCTCCCCCAACTCGGTCCAAAAGGGCTTACGGTCGCTGTAGTGCCCAAAACGCATCAAGAAAGAAATCAAGCCCATACCAACCACACCCAACCAAGCCCAGTAGCGCTGCAAATCTTGTGACAGAAGCCATTGTTCATCGCTTACTTCAGCGCAGGCGTAGACCAAAACCGCGGCGAGTAAACCCGCCAAAGAAAAAGCCAGCACATCAGACAGTAGCAAAGCCATCTTGGTCAGACGAATTTGTATTCGGGAGAGGCGCCGCCAGCGGGCTGATTCCATTAATTCCAACATTTCAATTCCAATATCCCTTGTGCATGCTAAAGAATCGCTTCAAGCTCAATGGTAAATATGCTTCATAACGGCCCAATTTGTAACCAATCCACTTAGCGAAGGTGTGCAAGGTCGCGGTGAACAACCAGGTAGGCGCACAACGCGATAAGTATTTAGTCTCGGACAGCAAAAAACGTAGGCCTTCCCCACCTGCCCCACCAAATGTCTTCAACAGCCAAGAACTGCGGGCATGAAAAATGCCAGTGTCAAAGTAACGGCGAAACTCTTGCGCTAACGTGTAATTGTGCGAGTGATGTACGCAAGCCTCAGCGACATAGGCCACGCGCTTGCCAGCCATGAGCATACGGGCAGCAACAGACATATCTTCGCCCAGTATCACATCAGACGGAAAGCCCCCAACAGCTAATAGGTCATGAAGCCGATATGCGGCAAATGAGTTAGAAAAAAAACAGGTTTTGATTCCAAGATGCGGCTGATCAGCCATGCTTAGCGTGCGGGAAGTGGCCGGATAATTAAACAGTCGAGCATGAGCGGCCAAGGGATTTGCATCCGTATGCGGTAGCTGGCGGCCAAATGCACAAGCAACAGAAGGGTCATCAAATGCAGACAAGAGTATCTGCAATGCCTCTGGACAAGAAAGAAACGCGTCCTGCGTCATGAAGACTACTACCTCTGTACCGGAAGGGAGATGCTGCAAAGCCATGTTTCGTGTGCCGCCGTGATTAAAGTCTTTTACAGCTATGCGGAGCAATCTCCAACCGATAGGCAATTCATAAAGCTCCATACCGTCTGTAGAAGCAGAATCCACCACCAACCCCGACATTAAATAGCGCTGCTGCCGCATCACAGACAGCCAATGCTCCCACATAGGACCTGGGTTGTGAGTGGGAACTATCAGGCAAGCAGACATGACAATCAAAATGGTGGCATAAAAACTAAAGCAATTCGAAGAGAATTAGACCATGCTCAAGCAACCAACAGTCCATATTCTTCTTGCCACATACAACGGTGAACGCTTCTTGGCGGAACAGCTTGAATCGATTGCCCGTCAGACCTATGATTGCTGGACGTTAACTGTGAGCGACGACGGCTCTGCGGATAACACGCTCGGAATTGTGCAGAGTTTTGCTAGCAAAGTTCATCAACCAGTTACCCTACTCCAAGGCCCCCAAAAAAGGTCTTCTACAGCAAATTTTTTTCACCTAATTGCCAATGCTCCAATTGATAGCAATTCAGATCTTTATGCTTTTTGCGACCAGGATGATGTATGGTTTGAAGACAAACTTGAACGGGCAGTGAAATGGCACTTGCAGCACACAGACCAGCAAGTACGACTATATTGTGGGCGCACTCAATTCGCAGACGACAAACTTTTACCAATTGGCCTAAGTCCAAACATCCAACGCCCACCGAGTTTTGGTAATGCACTAGTGCAAAACATTGCCAGCGGCAACACTATGGTGTTTAGTTATGCTGTGCTGACGTCACAAAAAAGAGTCTTACCCGAACATAGCGTATGGCACGACTGGACAACTTATATTGTGACTACCGCACTTGACGGTGTAGTTTGGTTTGATGACGAACCCTGTCTTTCTTACAGGCAACATTCTGGCAATGTTATTGGCTCAAACGACGGTTTAAAGTCTCAGATTGCACGTTTGAAACCGCTTTTTAATGGGCGCTTTAAAAACTGGGGCGATCGCAACTGTGCTGCCGCTCATGATTTGCTAAACGTAATGCCACGAAAAACTATAAGTACGCTTAGAAATTTCGAATCGATGCGCGCAACACCCTCTCCCATTTTAAGAGTACTTGGCTTTTTGAAATCAGATATTCGGCGGCAACGAAGAAGCTCCAATCTACTTTTAGCATTGGCGCTTATGCTGAAGCTTTGCTAAGGTGTACGCAGAAAATAGAAAAATTAAGTACCGTCAAAACTCCCGCTCCGCCAAAGCTAGACTTTCCAAAGTACCAATATCACGGTGATAATCTGTGTTGTGGAAGGTTTGGATTTTTCCAATAAATTTCGGGAGAACTTCATTGCTAATATCGCAAACATCTTTATTTAGGGACGCGATGTAGTCAATAACCACCGGTTCGAAAATATATACAGCCGCATTTGCCCTGATTCCTGGTGGATTAGCCACTTTCTCATGAAAAGCTTGAACCACACCACGGTCATCCAGCTCCACGATTCCACAGCTTTGCGGCGCATCCGTATCAAATGTCATCATGGTCATGACACATTCAGGGCTGCGATTCACATGTGCCCGAATAAACTCCGAAGGCTTAAATCGCGTTAAATTATCGGCATGAGCGACCATAAGAGCTTGCCCTTTACAGAAAGCACGGTTCCTCAATACTGTTCCTCCAGTGCCTAATAAATAGTCTTCATGAACTAACGTAATTGATTTACTCCAATTAGATTCAGCGACAAAACTATAAACCGAATCAGGAAGATAGTGTGTATTGATCAATATGCGTTCAACTCCGTCATTCAATAACAAGTCAAGCCAATAGCCCAGCAGTGGTTTGCCATGAATTGGCACCATGCACTTAGGAACAGTATTGGTAATGGGACGCAGCCTAGTACCTAATCCAGCCGCCAGAAGTAATGTCCTCATCTTTCCACTGCCTCCTTCAGTTCCTTTGAAGTCAAGGGCAAGTTCCCCACACGACTTACTTGACACGCTGCCGCAACAGAACCAATAAAAGCAGCTTCCCAGATATTCGCCCCGGCTACAAGAGCCATTGCAGTAGATATCAACATGCAGTCTCCTGCGCCTGATACATCCTTTGGCGAAGTATTAAGTGCAGGCAATTGATCTGTCACCAATCCATTTTTCTCGGTATCCGGTGAATGGACTAACACGCCTTCAGCCCCAAGAGTTATAAAGACATGTTTTACACTCGCTTTATTGCGCAAATTATCCGCCAGAACCACCAACCCTGATGTTGAATCTCTTGCTGCTAATCGGGCCTCATGCTCCGTTGGTGTAATCAGCATCATGTCCTTGAATCTAGAAATGTCACCAATTTGTGATGAAGACTGACTATCTGCCACCATTGGGACACCGAGCTTATTACAACTTGCAATAATTTGATCAACTAATCCTTGCGGTAGGCAACCGTAATTAAAATCAGAAAAGATCACCAAATCAATTTTATTTAGTTGGGGCACGATTTGATCCAACAACTCTGAAATATAAGCATGACTGATATCATGCTGCTTTAAGTGACTCACTCGCAGTAAAGTTTTACCGCGCGCACGGAAACGCTGCTTCAGTGTTGTGGGACGACTCTCATCAATAATCAAGCTAACGTCAACACCATAGTTTGCCAATTTCTGTTTAGCAAATTCTGCTGCCTCGTCTTTGCCTGCTATACCGAAATATGACACTTTCGCACCTAGACCGGCTGCATGTGCCGCGACAATACTGGCACCTCCAATAAACAGGTCCTTTTTAATCGGAGTTACTACGATGGTGGGATCTTCTTGCGACATTCCGAGCGGATCACAAGTAATATACTCATCGACTATTAGGTCACCGATTACTAGCACACGCAAACCGGCGAAAGCATTGATGGACTCAAGCAATGCTTTATTATCCAAATGATGCCGTTCTAAATATTCCGTAGGTTTATTTACAACAGATAAATTAGACGGCTGCCTTTGCATCTCCATTTGTAGCAACTCCATAGAGGAGAATCGTGCTTCGCCAGAGCTAAACAATAACTTACCGCCATAACTATCTACTATCGACTGCTCTGGATTGAAGTGCTCCTCATGCTCTCTCCCTTTGACAACAATGTGAGGCTGAAGTGCCGCAATAAACTCATCAACAGGGCTCGTCATCAAAAAAGCAAAATTAACAGCACTTATCGACTGCACTCCTTGTAGGCGAAGATTTTCATCGATGAAAGCACCTTCAATACCATCTTTGGCTACCCCCACCACAAGAAAGTCGCCACACTCTGAAGCAAAGTTCAATAGCCGCATGTGACCAGGGTGCAGCACATTAAAATTACCTGATAAGAATACGACTCTCCTTGATTTACTGGCCAGTTGTTTGATCTCATCGACAACATCAGCAACATTTTTTTTCTTTTGCGACTTCAAGATTTTTACCTTTTTCGATATAGGAACCAATTGCGTTTCTTTTTTGGATTGTTAAAATGCTTGCAACTCAGCTAATCTATATTAGTTTTTGCCTACGGCCATCTACTATTGCAAACATCCTCGACTCCATCCCAAGTTAACATAGTATGAAATCTTTTAACCGACACCGTGTATCGTTTGAGATCTCACGATTGCAAAAAATGCCTCTGTTAACTTTGAGCAAAAAAATCACAGCCAAGTTGATCGGTATTGCGTTGTGGGGATTATTTTCACCAATTACCTTGATCTTTCATATAGCAGGCTATAGACGTGTTGATCTCTTTTTGGATCGTATTGGGCATCTAGCTATAGAACCTGATTGTCTGCTCAAGGAACAGATGCTTGGATTAATTCCAAATCAAAAGTGGGTATTGCTAGCGCCCGCTCATCGAGTGGCAAACAAGCATCTATTATCATACTGGGAATCTTACTTTTTGGTGTTTCGAAATCCGCTTGTTTGTTTTTTTATCCAAAGCACGGCGCGATGGGGGATTTGTTTTCACAGCACAGAACATTATATGCGTGCCATAGGCAGCACGCAAGCAGCTTATCGCATTTTCCGTGATTGGGGTGATCGCCCCCCCATCATCCAACTTTCAGACCAAGACATTAGGTGGGGTAATCAACAACTTTCGGCTATGGGGCTTCCTGAAGGAGCTTGGTTCGTCTGCCTACATGTACGCGAAGGGGGATTTTCACCAGTAGACGAATCTTTGCACCAACACCGTAATGCAGATTTGGAGCGTACATATCTGGCTGTTAGTGAAATCGTAAGACGCGGTGGCTGGGTCATTCGCCTTGGAGACCCTAGTATGACCAGAATGCGCGCAATGCCTTGTACCATTGATTATGCGCATCATCCGTTGCGATCAGCTCGACTAGATATTTTCTTGTGCGCGCAAAGCAATTTCATTCTTGGAAACACCTCTGGCATTGCACTAGTAGGCACTGTTTTCGGCGTCCCATCAGCTCTGGCTAATATGGTACCAATCACGGCCATGGGTTTTGGGTCTAGAGACATTTCCATTCCTAAACTATATAAATCCATCGCAAATAATAGCTACATGGGGGTAGCGCATATTATTCAACAAGGTTTAGGCAGTGCTCAGTATTACTCTCAGTATGTCGAAGCTGGCGTAGCAGTAGAAGAAAACAGTGCTGAAGATATTCTTGATTTAACCAAGGAAATGTTTGAGTCTTTATCCGAAAAAAATCAAAATGATTTACATAGATCAACGATCCAGCCTCGATTTACTGGAATATTCTGTGATGGTGACTACGCATTTGGCACACCATCAAAAGCAGGGGCTCGCTTCTTACTAAAACATCAAATATCTCTTCGTATATAGTTTTACAACTATCTAGCCCTTCAGACGCTGGAGTCTTTTAGATCTATCAATAAGCCAGCTAAACTTTGCGGCACCACGTTCAATACGTTTGCAGAATTAGTCATAGACAACCGGTTGTGCGCTAGCGGTTGGCCTGTTGGCTCTCTACTTCTTACAGCCTGAACTAAAGTTGAATCCAACCCAATACTTCCCGCTAATGCTTTGACGAGTTCGTAATAGCTTAGCTCATCTTCTCCTGATAGATGTAATATCCCGTTGTACCTAATCTCACCACATCGCCGTAGACAGTCGAGAACGTAGTTCAACGAAATTGGGCTTACCATCACATCAGAAAACGCCTCAACCTCTTGGCCTGCTTCAATACTTAAAAGCCAATTATTTATGAGTGGAAGATTTTTGCTCAAAACCTTCGTTAATCTGATGACAGAAAGCGTACCCGAATGCTGGCTCGCTAAAATTTTAAGTTCTCGCTCGGCATCAAATTTCAACTGGCCATAAACGCTTGCAGGACTTGGATGCCCCCCCTCTGCTGGCGCTTCATCTACTCCATTAAAAACAGCATTGGATGAGAGAAAAACAACATGCGCACCTTGTAGGAAAAAATATCTAGCCAACTCAAGCTGCGCAGTAACGTTCACATGTCTTGCCAGCATAGGGTTTTGTTCGCAGGCTGCAAAACGGCTGATAGCGGCGCAAAGATACACCACATCGCAACGTGGTAACTTCTTTACGTTAAATGGCATTCCTAAGTCAAGCTCGATCTCACCTAGATTTTTTCTCCTTGTAGTGGATATAACTTCAACATCAGTTGATCTTAGAGCAGAACACAGTCCCCTCCCAATTAATCCATCCCCTCCAACAACTAAAGCCGAATACATGAGACTTAGCCGTCGCAATACTCACTAGCCAGTTCCGGCGAAATTTCTAGTAACGGCCGCCCCACACGCTTTGCTTCAAGATCGTCTAGTGCTTCGTTGATATCTTCGAGACGATATCGTTTAGTAATCAATCTCTCTAGTGGTAAACGACCATTACGGTAGAGTTCTGCGAATCGAGGAATATCTTCATCGGGTCGACAGTCCCCCCCCCACGAACCTTGAATACGTTTACCGCAAATAAGCTCAAATGGGTCGATTGAAATTCGACTTCCATGCGCCGGATGCGAGGCAAAAACACACAGTCCCCCACCTCGCCGCACAGCATCGAAAGCCAGCTCGATCATCGAAGTTTGGCCTGTTGCCTCTACAGCATAGTCTAACCCCATGCCGCCGGTGATCTCGCGAATTCGCGCAAGCACATCTTCGTTATAAGCATCGATTGTAATCGAGGCACCAAAGTCTTTTGCCAAGGCTAACTTCTCTGGATTTACGTCGATTGCAATCACATTGCTACATTCAAACAGTTGGGTCGCCATCAAAGCGCTCAAACCAATACCACCTAACCCAAATACTGCCAACGTACTGCCTTTTTTGGGCTTCATCGTATTAGTAACAATACCAGCACCCGTCGGAAGAGCGCACCCAAATAAGACACCGACATCAAGCGGCACACCTCGTGGTAAATGAACAAGCCTATTCTCGGCTACCACAGCTTTTTCATTGAAAGTGGTTACGCCGCCTGCATTTATCTGCCGACCTGCATGTACATATTTAACCCCACCACCGTCCAAGCCTCCCCCCTTAATCCAACCAAGGACGACCCAATCTCCTGGCTTTACTTTTGTTACACCATCACCAATGGCTTCTACTCGGCCTGTACCTTCATGACCCAGTAAATGCGGAAGAAAAGAATCTTCCCCTCGAGCACCACGCGCTTCCATAAGCTGGCTATGACAAACACCACTGTAGGCAATTCGAACCAAGACTTGACCACGTCCTAGCTCTGGAAGAGATACACCTGCACAAATTGATAGTGGTGCTCCTGTTTTTTCTAATACTGCCGCCTCAAAACTATTCAAGCCAATTCCCCTTTCAAGATTTGTTTTCAACATATAAATATAAATGTTGATTCAACATATTCTAAATTTCACGATTATAACTTTAATTTTCTTCATAAATAAGTATCATGTAATTTATTCTGAAATTACGAACGGAAGCACTGACCCAATTCGCCACTTTATCAATTTTTCGGGCAAAAAATCTAAGTTTTTTAAAATCAACTTTATCCAAGAAACAAATACAACAAAGACCCTCAATTTGCAGGGCGGCTTCACATTTAAAGCAATATCGTTTGGATAATAAATTATCGGCTCTGAAATGAAAAAATCTCTAATAGCATTAGGTAAGTATTGAATATAAATTGCCGCACAATAGAAAGGGGAAATCTTTTTGGGCACCTCTATGCCAATTCGCATATTGAGTTTATTAAGTTCAACAATCATGAAGCTTCGATTATCACGCTGAGCCTTAAAAGTATCAAAGCATTGCACACCATACATCTTTTCTGCTAAATCGTGATCAAAGCAATCAAAGTCAACTTCTTTTATTTTCTTTACAACTAATGGGTGCATGCCATATGAATATACGAATTTAACGGAATTCTTATTCGCTGTTAACTCTATTGGCCAAGATGAACTAATCTGACTTTGAATGTCATAAATTTTTGTTTGAGGCAACTCATTATTAAGAGAAATTTCAGCCAGGCGATAACTGTCTATGGATTTGTTTATGCTTAGCTGTTGTTGTAACTCCACACTGGTCTCATTCGAAATTCTGAGGACATGCGAAAAATAACAATTAACTCCAGTCGTAAATATCTCTCGATCTAGAGTAGCAAACAGATTATCAGAGATAAAAAAATCTGGGTGCAAAAATATTGCATATTCACCCACTTGGACATTCGCTAAAAAGTGTCGGTGGCATGTGGTCATTTTTCCATATTTATGCCCATGCTGTACGAACTGATCCATATCAACTACATCTACAAATATTAATTGCTGATTTGTGGATTTAAAAACATTTCGAAATTTTTTGTTTTGACTACTCTCACAATAGATGTGAATAGAAACACTATACTTTTCTTGTAGAGCAAGCAGGTTTCCGTCTTGCATTAAGCTAGGAAACAGTGTTTTCAACGCAAGGCTCACATATTGCTCACCCCAAGCAGCCAGAAAAATATTTATCTTTTGCACTAGTTATCTTAGCATGTAATCATGGAACTGATGTTTCTTAAATTGCATTGGCAGCATTATAAATTTGTGCCTGCAAAGAGATAGCAGATGCACATAGTGGCTTATAATAATCTGCATGAACACTTCGCTCCCATTGAATTGGTGCCATTGAGTTAACAACCCTTATATCACTTTGAAAACGAGTAATGCTAGACTTGTTTACTTCTTGCCCATGGACTAACGACAAGCTAAATACTAAAGCTTGCCCGACCTTTAGTGGGATTGGCACAACTTGAGCTCTGATTTCCTCTGACATAATTTTAGGCGCATAAAGGAATCCTAACTTGTGCTTCACGGAACCCTGCTCTACATCCTGACTTGGTATTTTTTCTACAGGTAAGGCCGCCTCTGACAATAGATGGGTACCCGAAACAACCCCCAGAGATCCCTCAGCACCATTTTCAGTGAATGGAATACTCACCGATAGTTCATATGGACTGGAACCGTAATGTGTATCTCGATGAATACCGATATTATCTTGAGGTTTGTCAGGCCGCGCAATTCTTAAGTAGGGAAACTTTTGCACATGCAAATCGAGGCCTAGGAACGACTTGAAAAATTCAATATTCTCCTCAATTAATCTAGGGCCGAAATTAGATTCTTGATAAAACTTAGAAAGCGCAGATTGAATTTCAATATGGCGACCATCATCTTCAACATATAAGTGATAATTATCCAAAGAATCTAGATTTGGAATCCAATTTTTGCGCAACTCTTCTAACAACGTGGATCTTATTTCATATGCCACCGATTGCTTTTTAGCTTCTAGATCTAGGATTATCCACCCATCAGTTAAAAACTTTTCTGAGATTTTTTCTATTTTATTCATTTCAAATTACTTTTGAACTTTTAATGATGATAAACCGATTCTGGCACTAACATCGTAAACTCAATACTAACGCGTGTTGATTCACCACGAGTAACCATGCCCCCATGTAACAAATGATAATTAAATATCACCGCGTCACCGGGGTTGCTCTGAAATATATCGAGGTCCGGTTTTTGCTCTGGTGAGAGTAACGGTTTCTTCATGCCTGCACGATCAATAATTTCATATCTCCACTCTTTTTGATGCGAATTGGGAGAGAGTACTAAACCACTCTTACCAGTTTCACAATATATTGGTATCCAAATTTTAATGCGCGTTTTGCCTTCGGGTAACGGGAAATTGTAGAGCTGCCAAAACCAATCATCTGCATGTAACGAACCAACATCTGTATTTACATCCGGTCTCACCATCCGCATTGAAATGCTTTCACGTCCTACACCCTCTTCATCCGATATATCGAATGGCCCTAGAATGTTTTCTAATTGCTGAAGCAAGCTTGTAGTACGTATAGCATTAACAGCAGTCTGCGAAAGTATTCTAGATTGCCTTGTCAATAATTGATCATGGGGTAATTGATCAGAAATTGAATGGTACATATCCAGCGACGTGGAATTGAATAGTTCCACTTTCTTGGGTGAAATTTTTTCCAGTTGATGTGACAAGTGTTCAGCAATCAATTTTCTGATTAATTTCAAGTCATCCGATGAAAGCTTCAAACCAGTGAAGTATCCTGGCTCCCCCCGTACACTATCCAATAAATTGATCATGAGTTTCCTTTATCGTTGAATTTTAATAATTTTGGTGAAATTCTGGATGGCATTTTTTGAATCCAGTTGCCAACCTGGAATTTATTAAAAATTGCTTGCCAATTTTTTTATTATTTATTTTTATGCTGTCGCTAAATGAAGCCTCTGAGATTTCTGCTCCATATTCTGTTTCTTCTAGCATCTGTGTAACCGCATGGGCAAGCACTTCCGGCTCTGCATCATGAACTCTCAACCGTAATCTATCATAAAGAATGCCTGACCACTCATAAGAAAGATCACCTTCAAGCATTTCGGAGAATGAAAGATGGCGTTGTAATTCTTTAGAATACAAGCGCTTCGGTACAAAAATATCGTTACGACTTGGAGGCAAAGGGCACATGGGCAGCCAGTCAGCACCAATAACTGGTCGACCAAATAACTTGGCTAACCAAATCAATCCAGAGTTACTGGCCAACATAAATCTACAAGTAGCAGCTAGATAAACATCCAGCCAATCAGATTTCTCATCAGAGTGTGCATAGTCAATCACTCTAGCTCGCCTTGAGAGGGGGCGCATGGAAGGATCGCCCATGCGCACTACATAACCTCCTGCATCAAGGATTGTTTTGATTGCTGCGTCATATTGACGAATATCTGCACTTCGTGGCAGATGAAATTTGCTTGCGCCTTCTTTCCAGAACCCTTGTTCGCGAATGTGTAGACATACGAACCAAGCGCCTGGTGGGATGCCAAGCTTTTCAGCAGCGATCTGACCTCGGGCCTCGTGTTCTGATGTGATCTGCATTAAAGGAGGACGCCTCTGATCCGCCCACAATTTTTCGACATAAGCTTGCAGATCATACAAATACATGCACGAATCTTTAAGTTGCAAGGTATGAATTGGGGTTTCCCAATGAAACTCCGTATTTGCTTTTGAAAACTGGTCATCTTCCATTTGGACATCAAAATATTTACGCCAGTAATCTAATAAGCACGCATTCGCAATTCGGTTTGACGGCGCAAGAATAACAGCTTTATGAGGCGTCATGAGTCCCAGCATGAGCGCCTTTTGATATATGTCAAGATGACACATATTGCCAATCCAACCTACCCAAGGCAAACCGAGATATTTGACATCGGTTGCTAAATGCAAATTAGCTTGAGCTCTGTCAAGAGTCGCCCACTGATTCCATGCCGTATTTGCCAAAGCATGATCTCCACCTTTCCAGTAAAGGCGTCCCACCAACTCAAGAAGTCCGAATTCCGTTTGATCAGCTTCAAAAGCATTGGCTACGCATTTTGCAGCATCCTTAAAGCGTCCCATTTGCTCAAGCGCTTGAGCCAAAATAAGATTACTACCCTTATCCCGTGCACCCGTAGGTGCATTTAAAACATCGTTTGCTAAAACGTTTGCAATCTCCAAATTGCCCAAGCCTAGTAGGGCAAGAACACGATTAGCATTTGCTTGTGTTTCGCTGGGCAATAAGTCGTGCGCATGACTTAAAAGGCGATTAGCCGTCTTGAATTTACCGGCTGCAAGCTCATTAAGCCCTCGATCCAGGATTTGACCGTAGTCCTCTTTTTTGAAGCTTAAGCCTGAGAGGATTCGCAGGTTAGAAAACATATGTCCATACCAACATTCGATTGCTGCACAGAAGTCATCCATTTCGGATACCCGAAGCCGGTAAGCATGACCGTTCCACCAAGAGCATGATCGCCGATCTTTTCACCAGCAAGAACCGGCACAGGCTTATTAGCGGGCACCCATTTTCCAAGCTTGAATGGATCGTCATCGAACAATCCCTCAACAGTCTCCATAATTCTTGTGAAATGCAGAAAATTGGTTTGCGGATGGGATGCGCCCATCGCGTAAAGTGGACGTGGTAGCTCGTTAATTTTTTCGAGCAAGCTTTCACTAAAGCTGCGCCATCGAATCGCAAAAGATTCACAACCTTCGACGTCTTTTGCTGCACTATTGGTTGTTGTCCAATCTTTCTTATAGTCCGACGGCTCAGCCCAACAAAGGATATTTTCAGAGCCGCAATGAGGAAGAGTTTCGATACTACGTATCGCCCATCCCGCACGTTCTAAGATACAAACAAGATTTGTTTCCGAGAAGTAGCTGAGATGCTCATCCCATAACTCGTAGCCATGAAGCCGTGCGTCGATGATGGGAGCTGAACTTGGAACTTCAATAAAAAGATGGCCATCTGGTTTGAGCAGACAACGGAGTGCTTTGGCGAATGACAACGGATCTGGTACATGCTCAAGAGTGTGCCTACATACGACAACCTTGGCAAGTCCATGCAAGACTTCTATACGTTGTGCAGCACTTTCATCCAAAGGCGTATTTTCAATTCGGTGTCCATTGCGACGACAGAGATTTGCTAGTGACCGAGAAGGTTCTACGCCGATAGCATTTTTAATGCCCGCATCACGCAAATACGTCAAAAAGGTACCATCGTTGCTGCCAACTTCGATAAGAAGATTAGCATTATTCGCACATAGCGTCCGCAATTGCGCAACGATAGTCTCAGCATAGTCAGGAAATTGCCTTTGGGTCCCGCGACCAACTTCAGAGTAATCTGCGTCTTGAGTATCTGATCTAATTTGCGTAATGAATGCGCAGCTTCCACAATAATTGAATGAAAGTTTACGCCTCGGATAGCGATGTGTAGGATCAGATAAGAACACTCCCGTTGAAGGCAGTTCACCAAAATCCACAAGTAAATGAAGATCTGTGCCACCACAGGCAGGGCAGAAGCTCTGATTCATAGTTTCCCGATCTTTCGGAGTTCTTTTTTCAATGCCAACAAAAAGGTTTCCGCAGTTTTTTGTGGTTCTAAATGTGTTCGAAGCATCGTATCGCAACGAATTAGCTGCCGATGGTTCCAGATGTAATGATGCACGGGAAGCGAGTAGTGATGAACAGCCACAAAATCATTAATATGCAATGCTCTACCTGTGCTTTCAAATTTTCGACCTGCTGGAGCATAGTTGGCTACGTAGACATCATCTGAGTCAGTGATGACTTTCAACCGAGGGAATTTTTCAGGCGCATCTAGAATTTTTCCCATTAGATTAGCATCTACGACATAGTAATCGAAGTCTATATCTTCGCAAATAGCGCGGGCAGAAATTACCAAAGGATGTTGATAAAGTGCGTGCACTATCAAACCGTCTTGCGTAGGAAAATATAATTCACGAGGATACTTATCGAAATCCTTATTCTCAGCAACCACAAGTCTTTGACTGATGTAATGATGTCTATGTGTAAACCCAATATTTGCTAATTCGCGAGCCGAAATATCAATAACATCTTTATCTTCATAGCGTTTAGACATCTCCGGCAACAGAAACTCACGATCCGACACAATACTGGCGTTAGCACAAATGTCGTAGCCTGAATCTAAGTATTTTCTCAAACTGGAAATTGAATTATTGGAAAGTAGGCCATCTACGACGATGAAGAAGATGTGCGCTTTAAGGGCCCTCGCGAAGTGAATGGATGTGTGATCCAGCGCACCATATAGTCGGTAAAAATCTGTAGTAGGTCGACTGGAATTAAAAGGCTTCGTAAGCGTTTCAGGAAAGATGAAAAATTCAACCGTGATGTGTAGCTCAAGATGGGAATAAACGGTAGATTGGCGAATCCGTTCGGCACCAGCTGGTGTTGTAACGATGGAGAAATATTTATTCTTTTCATTAAGCGAGGGGAGATTACCTGGCGCAAGCATCGTTCGCACCGTGTACTGCATAAAATTATCAATGTAATCACTGCCCCAAACAACCGCAGAGAAGACAAATCGCTCACCCTCACCTTGCTGTGAAATATAAGCGGCAGCCCTATCTTCCGCCTCTTTTTTTAATGCAATAAGTGACGTAACGAGTTCAAAATAAAATTTGTTATCAGGTGTGCGATATGTCTTTATAGATAAATCAAAGTATTCACAAGACTCGATCAGATTTCCTGAATTTAGTCTAGCCATGGCCACGGTGAACAATTCCTGTGAGATTTTTGGTAAGTCAGCATTAGGATTGCCGCTCAAACGGTGAATTAATGGAGTGGCCTCACTCAATGTGCAATTTCGAATCAGATCAACCACAAGGGAAGTTTGACGTTCCAATAAATGACTAGCATCATCCATATCCTTAGTTTGGTGCGCAAGGGCAAATGAACCTAATTTCATTGCTAGCTTTCGAGCAAGTGGGCTGTGACGAAACAACTTCGAGAAAATCATCAGCGCAACTCGTTTAGCGTACCTCCTGGTACCCACCCTGACCTTAAGCAACCTTTGATGCAAAGCTAACGATTTATGCGCACGAAGCCATTTCACCACCTGCGCCTTACGGGCGAATAAATATGAAAACCTACTTAGATATAAAACTGGTTCAACAACAGTCTTAGTGATTAGATATTTTGTGCGATCTCTTAGCTGAACATCACCAGCCTCCGGTGACTCAGCATGCACCCAGATAGGCGTTTGAAAAAATTCTCGGTAAATTCCGTGGCCGCGATAGCGCGCCCACTTGGCTAATTCCCGAACACTAACTGGTCCAGCCAAATGCTTGCCAACGGTGTGTAAATCTGCAGAGACCTCAAGCGAAAAAAATTGATCGCTATCGCGAATGACCACCACTTGATCCCAACTGTCAATTACCGCATCCAGATAGCGGCCTCCATCTATTGTTCCAACGCGAGACACTAAATCAGAGCGCTTGGGTTTTACCAATATGGGGTGGAGGTGCCAACAATAAGCTAGTAAGCTTCTTTCGTTTAAATAGAAATACGTATGTGAAAGATGCGTTGTGTGTTCATTTTCACCCCAGAACATAGCACGTTCAACTTCATGCAAATTATCCAGTGCTAGTGCAACACAATCTCTTGGGCTGATTTGAAGCGTATGTGGTTCATCGCCATAATTTGTCTCAAGCGTGCGCAATGTGCTTTCACGTTTTGTGCGCATGCCAAGCGTCATAACAGCTTGTACATCACCATCTTTTATATAAGCCCACAAACCACCGATCGATCCATCTGAGTACACACAATCGGGCACCAAATAACTGATGTATGCGCCATCGCGGGCAGCTTCATTGCTCGCCAAAAGATGCATTTCAGAGACAAGTGCAAATTTCTCTGTTTGATCTGATGGAGGCAGCGTTTTAAAATGTACAGTAGCTAAAGCCTGCAGACGATGCCAAGTGGGATCTTGCTGTATTCGTTGTGCGTCCTCATTAGTTGTATAGACAAAATAATTCAGCTTAATTTTGTCGATTAATGCCGGTATATTACCTGGCGCCATCAGTGAGCGCAATGTAATCCGACAAAACAGATCTGCATACTCACTCCCCCACAACACCGTCACCAAATGAAGTACGGGAGTATTAGAAGTCGGCATTTTCGAATGTGTGCCCGTCATTTCAGAAGGGACCGTTGAACCAGTCCCCAGGCACATCGTGAGGGTAGTCTCGTTGCGCTGACAGCGGCGACACGTCTATGGATAGACCCAACATTTTCGCTACTGCAGCAACTATATGTTCAGCTCGAGGATGATAGCCTTCTGTCAGTGCTGGGCTCGTGCCCTCTGGGAAGTCGGGCATGGCCATGCGCTGTGGTGCACACTTGAGTTTGTCCCAGCTTTCCATACTAACCCGTGCAACGATTTCACCCGCTACCGAACCAGTGGCGTGTCCAGTATCTAGGGCTAGCAGGCGCCCAGTGCGCGAGACAGTAGAGAAGACTGCAGACCAATCCAATGGGCGTATCGTTCGTAGATCCAATACGTCGCACTTGATTCCGTACTCAGCCAAGAAGTCTGCCGCTCGAATCGCCTCAACTGTCATATAAGACATGGAGACTAAACTAACTGCATCCCCCTCGCGAACCAGACGCGCTTTTCCTATTGGTGTTTTATATGGCGTTTCAGGTACATCTCCTTGCACATTGTGCAACCAACGGTGCTCCAAAAAAAGCACTGGATTATTGTCAGCAATACTTGCAGCAAGAAGGCCCTTGGCATCCTCAGCGGAGGCGGGCATCACTACTTTAAGCCCTGGAATATGCGCAAACCAAGCTTGCAAATTTTGAGAGTGAGTCGGACCTTGCCCCCAGCCTCGCCCCATTATTAGACGAATGGTAATTGGAACACTATCTTGTCCACCAAACATATACCGCCATTTAGCGGCGGCGTTGACAAGCTGATCCATGGCCAACAGGAAAAAGTCTAGTCGTTGATGAACCATCACTGGCCTGATGCCTTGAATTGCTGCACCGATTCCTACGCCAGTCATGGCGTTTTCAGCCGTTGGCATATCAAATACGCGAGCTTTACCGAACTGTGATTCCAATCCTGCAGTGGTACCAAAAATGGCTTTAGGATCCGTGACCCCTAGTCCATAAACGATGACGTTAGAGTACTCCGCCATCGTCTGATGTAAGCATTCATTAATCGCCTTGGCAAACGTAATTTGGCGACTCATAATTGAACTACTCCTTCGTCCGCATACTCATCGGAAAACGCTTCTGATTGCTCGGGAAAGGGACTGGACTCAGCAAATTCGAATGCTGCCAGCACTTGCGCATCAAGCTGCGCGTGCAATGCACTCAATTCGTTCAGCTCGATTTCGCCACGCTTCGAGAGCCGCTCTATGTAAGCCGCTATTGGATCGCGAGACTTCCACTCTTGAAACTCTGCTTCGGTGCGGTAACCAATGTCATTGTCAAAATTAGGCCCGCAGTGCTCACGCCAGCGATAGGTAGTTAGCTCCAGAAAGAACGGCCCCTTTCCAGAACGCACATGCTCAATAGCTGCACATGCCGCAGCATATGCTGCATCTATATCGTTTCCATCTACAACGGTCGACGGCATCCCCAGGCCCTGAACCATCTTGTAAATCTCACGATCTTTGGGCTGTCGGACTGACAGAGGTGAATAAACCGAATAAAAATTGTTTTCGCAAACAAACAGGGCTGGCAGATTCCGGACAACAGCAAAGTTTGCCGACTCGTAGAAAGCGCCCTCTTCAGTACACCCATCGCCAAAAAATATCGCAGCTATCTGTGGAGATTTTTTCAGTTGCAGCGATAGAGCCAAGCCGGTGCCAATTGGCAGCGAATTACCGACGATCGCGGTACTGCCAACAAAACCTACAGATTTATCTGTCAAATGCATCGATCCGCCTCGCCCGCGGCAACACCCCGTGACCTTGCCATAAATCTCAGCCAGCATGGGTGGAATGCGCCCCCCCTTGGCGAGATAGTGCGCGTGTGCACGATGAGTGCTGATCGCAAGATCACCTGTTTCTAGTGCAGCGCCGACTGCCACCGCCGCGGCCTCCTGTCCGATGGATAGGTGCGTTGGGCAACGCATTTTTCCTTGAGGATAGCGCTCGGCTATCCCCTCCTCAACCTTGCGAATAAGCAACATATCGCGCAGCAAGCGCAGCGAGAGCGTCTTGTCCATGATCAGGGAATAAACCAGTAGTAATCGCCGGTATACCCAGCTTCTTTGAAGAGCTCTCGCCATTCATCCACATGCAACACAGTCTTCGCTGTGAGGTTCCAGGCGTGCATTCGAGCCTTTTCCTCCTCATTGTGATATGCGTCAACAGTAATAAAGCTGCCATGACGCGCTACGCGCTCAATTTCTTTGAGTGATTGAATCAAATCAGCTCGCTCAAGGTTGTGAACAGTCGTGACTGAAATGACGACATCAAAGGACTTATCGGGAAAGGGCAAGTGCGTCGCATTCGCCACTTGAACGTGGGGTCGAATATCTTCCATGGCATTCTCGATTGCATAACTGGAGATATCGATGCCCTTGACCGTAATGCCTGGAATCAATTCAGCAAAGTCATGGAGCATGAATCCCTTCGCGCAGCCTACATCAAGCACAGAGCTGGTCGATGTAAGGCCCCAATGTGCCTGAAAGGTAGGAATAACGGGCTGCCAAAATCTTGGCATATAACTAAAACCGCCATAGCCATGTGAGCGATCACCATCAAAGAATTCTTTGCCAAACTCTCTTGCAAGCGCTCGATCTGCCTCCGTCTTAGTAGCACCACGCTCATCCACGTTACGTTTGCTACGTGGATAATTAGCCATTAAATCAATTTCTTTACCCATCTTATTTTTCCTAACTATTCAAAAAACTGTTTCACAGCCGCGACTACCGCATTGACTTCACTGTCATCCAACTCTGGATAAATTGGCAAACTAATCATGGTCTTTGCATAACGCTCAGCGAAAGGAAAGTCACCATTTTTATACCCTAGTTCTTTTGCTGCATCTTGCAAATGGATCGGTATTGGATAGTGAATACGAGTATCTACCCCCCTATCCTTCAAATGGGCCATTAACTCATCACGTTTATCGGTGAGAATAACAAAGTTGTGATAAACACATTCTTCCCAGGCTTGGTCAACCGGTACTTGGACAAATGATTTAAGGTTGTCGCGATATACATTAGCAATTTGACGGCAACGCTCATTCCATTTATCTAGTCGGGCTAATTTGATCTCGGCAAAAGCTGCTTGCAATGTATCTAGCCGAGAGTTAAATCCCCAGACTTCGCATTCATCTCGGTTTCGCAGTCCATGATTGCGCAATTTGCGCAGCGAATCGGCCAACTCATCATTGTTGGTCGTGATTAGACCGCCATCTCCGTAAACGCCCAAATTCTTCAATGGATGCAGGCTAAACCCCGCCGCGATACCGAGGCCACCGACGCGCTTACCGTGGTAACGAGCACCAATCGCCTGAGCGGCATCTTCAACCACGTGCAAGCCGTGTTCACGCGCAATAGAATTGATTTCATCCATGGGAGCTGGGCGACCTGTCAGATGAACAGGGATGATTGCACGGGTTTGCGGTGTTATGGCGGCCAAAATACTCGCCGGATCAATATTTAAATCATCACGAACATCAGCAAAAACCGGTTTAGCTCCGACTGCGACGATCACCCATGCTGAAGCAATGAATGAGTTAGTTGCAGTGATCACCTCGTCACCTGGTCCTATGCCCAGCGCTTTCAAAATAAGGAATAGCGCGTCCGAACCGTCAGCTACACCTAAGGCGTGCGATACACCAAGAAAATCTGCGGCTTTACGCTCGAAAGACTCTAACTTTTCGCCCATGATGTAGCCACCGCTGCGGCCGACATCAAGAAATGCCTGATTCAGTTCAGTCTCAATACTACGAAATTGACGCGCCAAATCAACAAACGGAATTACTTTTTTCTCAGGCATAGAAATCTCGAATCAGTTGGATCACAAAGTCCTGCTGTTCACGCGTAATAAATTCATGGACAGGCAATGAAAGTGTTGAATCCGAAATTTTCTCAGTAACTGGAAAGTCTCCGCGCTTGTGCCCTAGGAAGGCCGCGGCAGGCTGCAAATGCATAGGAACTGGATAGTGAGCTTTTGCATCTACCCCATGCGCAATGAGATGGGCTTGCAGAGCATCTCTGTTTTTACATAGTATTTGATACAGGTGATACACCTGATAAATGTCACCCTCTCTCTTCGGCACTGTTATTTGGGGGACAGCTTTCAACGCATGATCAAAGTACTCCGCATTGCTGACACGGGATTTCGTGATGTGATCAATCTTGCCGAGAAGGTGTCTTGCTACAACGGCCTGCACCGTATCAAGACGAGAGTTATAAGCAAATATCCTGCATTCATCACGACCCACTAGGCCATGATTGCGTAAAAGGCGGAGTTTGTCTGCAAGCTCGTCAGAGTCGGTAGTGATGATGCCGCCATCTCCCCAAACATTAAGATTCTTAAGTGGGTGAAAACTAAAACAGGAAATCGTTCCGAGCGCGCCCGACGGGCGACCTTTGTAACTGGCTTTGATTGCGTGACAGGCATCGCTAACTACAGCTAGGTTGTGACGCGCAGCAATTGCCTCAATCGCATCCATGTCACAAGGCTTACCCGACCAATGAACGGGCATGATCGCCTTAGTCCTTGACGTAATTTTTGCTTCTATTTGATTGGCATCGATGTTGTAGTCAGCCCCAGCATCAACAAACACTGGGGTCGCACCCGCCGTAACGATGGCACCAATCGTCGCATAGAAAGTAAATGGAGTTGTAATGACCTCGTCGCCCTTGTCGACACCTAACGATTTGAGACTCAAAAACAGAGCATCCGTACCACTACCGACGCCGATGGCGTGTTTTACACCATTCAGCGCAGCGTACTCTTGCTCTAACAGATCGACTTCCTCACCCAAGGTAAAGTCACCGCGAATTACAACTTCACGAATCTTTTTCAGGATCACGTCATGATCCGCGAACTGTTGGGAGAGGTAATTATGGTTAATTGATATTTGATTGGTTTGCCGATATTGATCCGGCAGAAAATTTCGAACGGTTGCCATGAAATACGTTGTGTTAAGGTTTGTGAATGTAATCCAATGACAATTGACTAATTGTTTCAAGATTACTGCGAATCCAATCTATCGTCTGGTCAATGCCATCCTCCAAGGCGATAGTGTCATGCCAGTCAAGTTCGGTTCGTGCGCATTGACTATCCATCAGATACGCTTGATCTTTACCTGGACGGTCAGGAGCCACCTCAGCCAGCGCTTCGAAGTCAATTTGCAGACGCTTACAAATCAGTTCAACAACCGCACGAATTGTTAAGAAGCGCTCAGACGAGAAATGGTAAATAGCCCCAACTTTGCCACGCTCAAGGCTAGCAAAAATGCCATTAGCTACATCTGTCCCATGAATGAAGGCCCTGACTGAGGTACCACCACCATGTAGTTGCAATCTCTTTCCCGTCAGTCCATAGATGATCGTGCGCGGAATAATACGATAAAGCTGCTGCCCAGGCCCATAAAAATTCGCAAAACGATTGAAGATCACTGGAAAACCATACTGAGCATGAAAGGCGCGCAAGCTCATATCAATTGCCGCATGGGATACTGCGTACGGCGTACTCGGGTTATACGCCCAAGTTTCTTTTATTGTGCTCTCTTGGCTCCCGTATACCTCAGGAGTTGAAATACGCACATAGCGCTCTAACCAATCGACTTTTCTTAGGTAGTCATGCAATCTGACTTTTGCAAGAATATTTGTTTGATACCACTGCGATGGATCCTGCCAACTTTCGGCGACCATTCCTTGACCTGCGAAGTCAACAATCACCTGAGGTCGAAATTTTTCAAGCTCGGTTAAGATTAGCTGGAGATCGTTATTTACGTCAGCTTGGAAAAATTGATAATTTCTCGAATTAACCTCACTCTTGTAGGGAAGAAATATATCCCTCCCTTCCGGCGATCGATTGAATCCAATTAGGTTGGCGCCACGTTGCAAACCATTTGCGATAAATGCGGCGCCGGCAAAAGAATTTGAACCAAGTACCGCGATGCGTTGAAATTTCATTGTTTACTATCTAGCAATTTATTTTCGTATAACCACTGCATCAGCGCATGCCCCACAACCAATTGCATATCTTCAGCAATCTGCATGTCATTCACAGGGAAATGGATAGGCACATCGGCTAAGCTTTTGGCCATACCACCACTGTATCCTAGGATGGCATAGCTTTTTACATTCATAGCCTTGGCCTGCTCCAAGACTCGCAATATGTTGGGAGAGTTGCCGCTGCCAGATAGTGTGACTAACACATCACCTTCATTGGCCAAAACGGCAAGCTGCTCACTGTAAATGCTGTCGTATCCGACATCGTTTGCAAGACAAGTCATCACAGCAGGGTTCGCAGAAAGAGCTACCGCCTTGATACCGCCACCAGTACGCTTAGCAACGCCATATATAAAGTCGTTGGCAAGATGAACAGCATTGCCAGCACTTCCACCATTGCCACAAAAAAATACCTGACGGCCGCTGTGCCACGCTTCCAGCATATCCTTACCCAAAAGCGAGACACCGGACCAATCAGCACTAGCCAACACTTCTGATAAACGATTTGCGTAGCCGGCTATAAATTTTTCCGGCGGGCCTTTAAATTCCATAAATACTCCGAAATTAGTTTGATTCAGTTAGGCTGGTCTGAATCAAGATTGTTTGGCCAGAACAGTCTGCTCCATCCACTTAAGGTTATAGAAACGGTCTTCATCCTGAAGGTCACCCGCACGGTATTTCGCAATAATTTCTGTCACCGCGTCTTCTACGCTCTTCTTGGGCTTGAACCCGGTTGCGAGAAGCTTGTCCGAGTTAACACGATACGAGCGCGGGTCATTGGACTCAGTCACAACAATCTCAACTGGCACGTGCTTGGTCACAATTTTTGCAATGTCAAGGATAGATATGTTTTCGAAGCCTGCGTTATAGACACCAGTCACCTCTGGATGATCAAGCAAGTGCAGGTATACATCGGTGATGTCATCAATATGAATATTGGGGCGGGTTTGTGCACCACCAAAAACAGTGATCTTGCCTTTGGAGAGGGCCTGCATAGTGAGCATATTGACTGACACATCTAAGCGCATACGAGGAGACACACCACAGACTGTGGCAGGTCGAACAATTTGAACCACCATATCCTCTGAATAGCTAAGAAGCACGCGTTCACCGACCATCTTTGTCTTGTTGTATTCGGAAATTGGTTTGAGCTCCAAATCTTCAGTCACTTGAAGCTCATCCTTAATACCGTAAACACTTCCTGATGAAGCATAGATAAATCGCTTCACACCCTTGCGTCGAGCTTTGTCGGCTAACTGCATAGTGGCAAGTGCGCTGACTTCCCAAGTCAGTTTGGGGTCCAAATCGCCACAGGGATCGTTAGCAATGGACGAGAGATGAACGATAGCATCGATGTTATCTAAATTAATACTTTCCACATCTCGCACATCAGTTTTAACACACTGAAGCAAGGGATGGGGCTGGAGATAATTGCCAAACCACATCGTATCAAGTGCGACTACTTCATAACCACGTGCGAGTAGCTTAGGGACCAATACGTGGCCTTTATAACCGCAAGCCCCTGTTACTAAAATTCTCATTTGAAAACCCTTCTTAATTTTGAATCAATTATCACTGATCTGAGCGCGTGAATTCAACCACTTTTCCTCGCTCTAGCTTCATGACCACATTACATTGCCGCCGAATCAGCTCCTCACTATGAGAGGCAAGCACCATAACCTTCGCTCGATCAAGCTTTTCACGCAGGCGTTTATCAGCCCTCTCGGCAAAGGCTGCATCACCAGCACTGACCCATTCATCCATCAAAATAACATCCGACGTACCTGCAGTGGCAAGAGCAAATGCCAACCTCATGGCCATACCACTGGAGTAGGTCCGCATCGGCATATGGATGTAATCCCCTAGATCAGCGAATTCAATGACATCCTCTGTAATTGACTTCATCTCTTTGAGGCGGAAGCCCATCAAAGCGCCCCGCAACTGAATATTTTCCAAGCCAGAGGCTTCAAAATCCATTCCTAGAGTCAAACTAATCATGGAGCCGACTTTGCCAACCACACTGATCTCACCCGAGGTGGGCTTATATGCACCTGCCAACACTCTCAGCAAGGTCGATTTACCAGACCCGTTGTGACCTAGCAACCCGACTCTGTCGCCTTCCTTAAATTCAAAGGAAATATCATCGATAGCACGAACAATTACATGGTTGTTACTATCACTTGCCAATCTCCCACCGGTTGCGGTTCGCATCACTGCGTATTTGAGCGAACGACTCCCAGCCCCAAAGATTGGAAACTCCACGACCAGATTTTTTACGCTAATTGCCGACATAGTTTCTACTTATAACCAATAAGCCACTCTATTTCGAAATCGCCCAAAAACGGTCGCAGCCAAAACAAATACCATCGAAGACGTAATCAAAAGCCCCATCCAAACTTCAAATGGGACTGTGTTGCCTAACAATGGCGCGCGAACTGATTCAATAAAAAAATAAATCGGATTGTAATTTAACATCCACGCCCTCTCACCAAGCATATGTGGCGGCCAAAGAATAGGCGTAACAAAAAACATAATTTGCAGAAAATTATTCAATATCTGTTGAATATCTCGATAACGCGTACAGATGACTCCTAACAGGAGTCCAAGCCAAATAGCATTAAACAATAAGAAGATGATTGCAAGAGGAACCTCAATAATTGCCCATGGCGAGATCCGCCCATTAATTGCCACCACCACCACCATTACCAATGCATTGTGCAAGAATATATTGAAATTTCTCCAGACTACACGAAAAATATAAACAGAAAGCGGAAGATTGAATTCTTTAATATAACCTTCAGCAGCAATAAAACCCGTACTTGTATCTGTGATTAGCCCACTGATAAGCCCCCACATCACCATACCGATAGCAAGAAACGCCACATATCCACTTTCCTGCTGCCCCAACAGGCCACCGTATAACGGCCCCATTACTGCAATTGTGATTGCGGTACTTAGCGTAATCCAAAATGGCCCCAATGTTGAGCGACGATACCTTTGCTTAATCTCCGACCATCCAAGCAATAGCCAAACTTCACGCAACTTGAAGCTCGAAAAAACGTCAGCAACTGCAGCTGTTAAATCACGATGTAAAGACACAAAACTTCCTAGCTGGAAAAATGAATTAGCTCACTAAGTCCCAATATCGGGCTATTTCACGAGCCCACATCAGGCCGCCCGCCCCTTCAAAGCCTCATCCAAAACCTGCTCACTCGTCTTTCCAAAACGCCTGATCCGTTGCGAGTACCAAACCATTGCATGAATGAGCTCTTTGCCATCAAAGTCGGGCCACAGCACATCGGTGAAATACAGCTCTGAATAGGTTGACTGCCATATCAAGAAGTTGCTGATTCGCTGCTCGCCGCCGGTTCTGATCAGCAAGTCAACATCGGGCAATTCGGCTGTGCTGAGGTAGGGCGCCAGGCTTTGCTCTGTCAATGCGCCAGCATCTTGGGTTGGGTGGTTTTTTTGCCAGGCCTTTAAAGCGTTCAAGATGTCCCATCGGCCACCGTAGTTGGCCGCCACACACAAGGTCATGCGCTTGTTGTTTTCTGTGGCAGCTTCGGCCGCCTTGATGCGCTTTTGCAAATCTTGCGAAAACCCCTGCACATCGCCAATGACCTTTAAGCGCACACCCGCGTCAGCTAGGCCTTTCATTTCTTTTTCTAAGTACTGCACAAACAGCCCCATCAGGGTGCTGACTTCTTCAGAAGGCCGCTGCCAGTTTTCGGTGCTGAAGGCAAAAAGCGTGAGGCATTGAACACCCTGCTGGATGCATTCTTCCACCAGCCCCTTGACCACCGCTGCACCCTTGGCATGCCCCACATTGCGTGGCATGTGGTGTTGCT
>JACCDN010812069.1_pt1 | contig 26038 bp, 28 predicted proteins | sample 7441691 | NCBI WGS metagenome assembly JACCDN01 (sample SAMN15323439, study PRJNA562643) | freshwater metagenome | isolation source: river surface water | place: USA:Blue River Watershed | collected 2017-08-16 | reverse complement strand
AATTTTCTTTGGAAAAATAAAGGACAATAGAAGGTTAGCCGTGCGTTATGAAAAACTTGACTCGACCTTCCTGGGCTTTATTGCCATGGCTATCATCAAACCCTTTATCCTTTGATAACAGTGTCTAACTGTTTAGCCTTTTGGTATTGATACCAAATCCCATGATAAATTTTCTTTCGCATGTCCTGAACGGGGCTTATAGAAATGATCTCAAAGACCGATTTGTTTATTTTCAGACTTGGTATTCAATGGGTTGGTTAGCGCTTTGTTAACTTTATATCTCTTATCCTGCAATACAGGCAAAGGGATGTGGCTTGAGTTAAATAGGATTTAGGGCGTGTCATCAATTAAGCTGATACTTTAACGAGATTCTCAATTAATATGTTAAAAATCAAAGCCTTAGTGTCATTGCGAGGAGCGAAGCGACGTGGCAATCCAGGAGCCGCGATCAAGATTTCTTCTGTTGCCCCTGGATTGCTTCGCTCCGCTCGCAATGAAGATAAGTTATTGATTATTATTCTTTAATGTTTTTCAATATGAAATTGAAGTTGAGAACTCAATCTCATTGATGACACGCCCTAGGCAAGCGCAAGAGATAGAGACTGTGAAATTACTCACTTTATTTTGTTTTGATGAAAAAAGGGGCGGATGAGTTGAATATGCCCTCATTATAAGCTTATAAGCCTGATTCCTCTAGCTGCTGTTACGGCTATAACCACGGTTGGTACAAAAATCAAAACGGATATGATTCCTATCTCAAACAAGCCTTGAGCATCCGATAAAGGCCATTTTCAAACATTGATGCTGGTCTTTTCCATTTTCTATCCAGCATAAAAATAGTTCCCCCTTTTAACCCCGCGTTAATGATTCCTGCGCCAAAATGATGAGGTAAGTGAGATATGGATTTAATAATCGGGCTTCATAAAGGTCATGGTGGTTAAATTATTTAAATGTATAGAGGAGTGAAAAAAATGAAACTGTTATCATTATTTTGCAAAACAGAACAAGGTGGTGGCTTAGTCGAGTATACCCTGATTATTGCTTTGATCGCTCTTGCGGCTGTTACCGCAATTACAACTGTCGGGACAAAAGTTTCAACTAGCTTTACCAGCATTTCAACCAAGCTGTAAACTTTTAGAATTTTTTAATTCTTTGGTTATGAAAAAGGAGGGAGCCAAAACTTTTCTTATGGCTTGATGATGCCTTGTGCGCAAGGTGAGAGGACTGTGATGAATACGACAGTGAATAGCAAGAAACCTTTGACGCAAATATCAACGCAAGAAAGCGCAAACATCCGTTTAATGCCCTTGCGCTCTATGATCTACAACGCGCTCATGATCAGGATCGATCCGAACACGGCTGTTCATATGACCCCGGGGGAGCTTCAGCAAGAAACGGAAGATTTCGTTGTTCAATTTGTCAATTCTCAAGGGGTTCAGCTTAACCGCCGTGAACAAAAACAGGTTGCGACAGATATTGTCAATGATATGATTGGCTTTGGCCCCCTTGAACAACTCTTGAGCGATGATAGCATAACCGATATCATGGTGAATGGGCCCGATATGATTTATGTGGAGCGCCAGGGGAAAATAGAAAAAACCTGGGTTACATTTCGGGATCAGGCCCATATTATGCAAATCGCCCAGCGTATCGCCAGCCGTATTGGCCGGCGAATCGACGAAGCAAGCCCGATGGTGGACGCCCGTTTGCCAGATGGAAGCCGCATCAATATCATCACGCCTCCTGTTTCCTTGAATGGGCCGGTTCTGTCCATCCGTAAGTTTTCTCGTCGGTCTATTGATGTCGATATTATGGTCCGGCAAAAAAACATTTCTTTAAAAATGGCGGAATTTCTCCAGATTGCAACCACCTGTCGTTTAAATACGCTGGTTTCAGGCGGAACAGGTTCTGGTAAAACAACGCTTCTCAATGCCTTGTCCCAGTTGATTAACCCGGCTGAACGTATCGTGACCATTGAAGATGCGGCAGAGTTGCGCCTCAAGCAGCCCCATGTTGTCCGGCTGGAAACGCGCCCTCCCAATATTGAAGGAGAAGGCTCCGTGTCGATTCGTGATTTGCTTAAAAATGCCCTTCGTATGCGCCCCGACCGGATTATTGTCGGAGAAGTTCGCGGCCAGGAAACGGTAGACATGTTGCAAGCCATGAATACAGGGCATGATGGATCCATGTCAACAATCCACGCTAACCGGGCCACCGACGCTTTATTACGGTTGGAGAATATGATCAGCATGTCAGATGCTGCCGTTCCTGGAAAAGTTATTCAGGCTCAAATTGCAGGTGGAGTGGATATTATTGTGCAAGTTGAACGGATGCGCGATGGGGTGCGCCGGATTCAGGAAATTATTGAGATTGTTGGACTTGAAAATGATGAAATAAAGACACAAACGCTGTTTGAATTTGCTTATCAAAGCGAAGATAAGGAAGGTCGTTTAATTGGTGAATTCGTGCCCCGGCAAGGAACAGTTCCAACATTTATGGAAAAAGCCCGATATTTTGGCTTAGATCAAAAACTAGCGCATATAATGGGGTTATCATGATGGAATCCCATACATTAGCCTGGTCTGTTTCCATTGGGATCACCGCCTGTCTCTATTTTTTATCCCTCTCCCTTATTTTTCCTCTCATTCGAGTCAAGCGTCATTTGCGGGAACGCTGGGCGCAATTTGGGGGAGGCGTCATTGAAAAATGGGATAAAGCAGCGACGAAAATTGACGAACGGCGTTTACGGTCTATTCAAGCGCAAAGCAAATTAAAAGCCTTTTTGTCCCATCCTTATCCTTCTTTTAAAATGATTGAATTTTTATTTTATCGCAGTAGCGTTTTTCCCCGCATCAAGATGCATATCGCCGTTCAAGTTATTGGTATTATCATTGTGACGGAAGCGATCTTTATCTTTTACACCGCCTCCTTGGCCAATGCTTTTGCGTTGGGGCTTTTCAGCTCTGTGACGATCCATTTCCTGTTTTTGAGAATGAAGGAAAGCGCCTGGAAGAAATCCTTTATCACAATCTTCCCGGTTTCTCTCGATATTATCACCCGTGGATTAAAATCAGGCATGACACTAGGCCGCGGCATTGCCATGGTTTCAGAAGAAGTAGACGATCCTGTGGGGAGTGAATTTCACTACATGGCATCGCAATTACAAATTGGCATTAGTCCCTACGATACATTAACGGAAGCCGCTGCACGGATTGGAATTGATGAATTCCGGTTCTTTTCACTGGCCTTGATTATTCAACGGGAGATGGGAGGGAGCCTTGCGGATATTTTGGGGAAATTATCAGAAGTCATTCGGGAACGGGACCGTTTCCGTAAAAAAGTATGGACTTTATCGTCAGAAAGCCGGGCTACCGCTTTAATTGTGGGAAGCTTGCCTATATTTTTAGGAATTATGGTTGAATTGATTAGCCCGGGATACATAAAGTTCTTCTTTGTCGATCCGAAGGGGAAAATTATGCTGTGGATCTGCATTGGCTTATCTGTGACAGGGGCATTAGTTATCACTCGAATGATGAAGGTGGGAGACTCGTAATGCCGGAAATAGATTTCACCACCTTTCAATCCCTAAACATGGCCATTGCGGCAGGTATCAGCATTTTTGTGATTGTGTTTATGACAGGAAAATTATTATTTACATGGCCTTTGCTGGATGCCCGTTTAGAAGACTTGCGTTCCCGTTATAGCGCTATGAACTCTGCCTATCTAAAGGCAAACTTGAATAATCAGCTTTTTCAACGCAGAAAAAAAACAGAAAAGAAAGCGGGCACTTTAAAAAAACGGCTTTTAGACCGCATTCTTAAAAATCCCTTTTTGGGGGAAGAAAATATGAAAACGACTTTTGAACAAGCCGGATGGATTGCTAAAGAGACCCAATTTTTCTTTTTAAGCTCAAAACTAATGTGTTTTTTTGCCGGGCTTGGTATTGGTTATCTCGTGATTTTGATGCAAGCATCCTTTACCGAGTCTGCGTTTATCCTGAAATGGCTTATCTTGATCTTAACAGCTTTCTCAGGATGGTTGGTTCCAGATTTATATTTAAGAGGCGTCATTAAAAACCGTGTTGAGCTGATTGAAAAACAATTCCCGGATGCTCTTGATCTCATTATTATTTGTTTGCAAGCCGGGTTGGGGTTGAACCGGGCCATCGACCGTGTGGGAAAAGAAATCGCTCTATTCGGTAAAGAAATTGCTCATGAGCTAACCATTACAAATATTGAACTCGAAATTATGCTTGACCGCCGGCAAGCGTTACAAAATCTTTACACCCGCGTTCCCAGTCCTATTATCCGCACTTTTACAACCACAGTATTGCAATCCATCCAGCAGGGAACGCCAACTTTGCAAGCGCTGGATGCCTTGTCCAAAGAAATTCGTGATACCCGTATGCATCGGGCTGAAACAAAGGCGGCTAAATTACCTTCCTTAATGGTCATCCCTTTGGTTTTATTTGTGATGCCCAACCTGTTTATCGTCCTCTTAGGCCCGGCAATTGTGAGGTTGCTCAATGTTACATAAAATATTTTTCTTTATGAGCCGATTTTCCTGTCTTAAGAGCGTCTGCGCTCCTGGTCAGGGCGAAAAGGATTCATTACTTCTGATGGCAAGTCAAAATTATACCCATGCCTGGCCTCTGCCAAATCTTCGGCAATTTTTTAAGCGGCCATCCTGTGAAAAAGGGGCTTCCCTGGTTGAATTCGCCCTTATCTTCCCTGTTCTTATTACAATTATTTTAAGCACCCTGGAACTGGGAATCATGCTGGCTATTAAAGTGAATTTACAAAGCTGCGCCATGGCCGGCGCTTATTATGGAGCAACGGGCGCCTATACGACCGGAACCACCCGTACCGCCTCCGCTCAAGCCGTGATGAATAGCGGAATATCCGGTTTGCTCAATCCAGCCCTTGTTAACATTACCATTCAATCTTTTCCCTCATTTTCTATAGCAAGCCTTGGAGGCGCCGGAAACGCAGGTTCGGGTAGCGCCGGGCAAGTGGGGATGTATAAAATTGAATATTCGTATTCTCCGGCAAGCCCCCTGGTAGCCGTTTTTTTTGGATCCACAAAAGTATTACAAGCAACAACCTATACAAAGAATGAAGGGACATTTCCATCATGATGGTTTCTAAAAAATTACAGCAATTCAAGCAAGAATCCAAAGGGGCGTCCATGGTAGAATTTGCCCTTATCCTTCCTCTATTGATTACCGTCTCGTTGGGTATTTATGAAACGACAAACTACGTTCTCTTGAGCGCAAAACTAAATGAAATTGCCGCTGGCGTCGCGAACTGGGTTGGCGCCCAAACCAGTACGGCAACGATTACGGATTGTTTGATTGGCGCAAATTTAATGGGAACGAACTATAACTTCTCAGGAAAAGGTGAAGTCGTGGTCACAGGGCTACAACAAGTCGGTAGTACAACGAGCCAAAAGCTTGTTTGGCAACAAGCATCCGCCGGTGGAACAAGCCAGCTTACGACCAACCTTGGCACAGGACAAGTTCAATACGCTCCTTTTTCCATTTTGCTGGATGCAAACGTCATTGTGGTTGAAGTAACTTATGACTATCAACCTACTTTTTCTTACTTCTTAGGGATTTTTCCTTCCGTAAAATTATTAAAAGTCGCTCAGTCTGTTCCCCGGGGAACAGGCGCGTTTAACCCGTTACCCGCTGCCTAGAAGGAAGTTGCAAGATGCGTCGTGCGATCGCTTCAAAAATTGAAAAACTTAAACAGGGGAAAAGGCGCTGTACAGGCCAGGATCATGGCAAAAATTAACTGGATATCCGGGCATAAGTCGCCCGGAGAATAAAAAGGGAAACTTTTTGAAAGGAATAAATTAAATGACTGATAACATTTTCAAATTAATAAAATCCTTTCGCCGGGGTGACCGGGGAGGCGTCCTTGTCTTTGTAGGGCTTTCCTTGTTACCGCTCTTCCTCATGCTGGGGTTGGCGGTGGATAGCTCTTTCGGGTTATCGCAAAAACGCAAACTCCAAATGGCGTGCGACGCAGCGGCAAAAGCGGGCGCCGCCAATGGCAACGGCGTACCAGCAACGATTACCTCCACCGCCCAAAAGGTCTTTTCAGTTAATGCAGCGAATATGGCCGGCATCTCCGGCCCCAACATTTCCGTCAATACATCCGCCAATACCGTAACGGTCTCCGCTTCCATCGTGGTGCCAAACATGTTTATGGTATTGGGAGGCGTCCCCTCCAGTACCTATAATGCCAGCGCGACAGCCTCGTCCAGCGCCTCCAGTTTAGCGGAGGTCGCCATCGTTTACGAAGTATCCGCCCGGTTCGCGAATAATAATTTTCATACCAATATTTGCAACGCCTTAATTAGTTTTGTGAATAGCTTGCCAAGTAATGTAATGGTCAGCATTACGCCCATAGCCACGGAATTTAAATTTGACCCTTCAAATACTATTGCCAGTAGTTTATTTAATCACTTGAGCATGACGACCAATGATGAATCCGCCAATCCCGGCTTTTACCCTTTAAGTACAAACTATGCCTGGACGAGCGCAAATTACAGCGCTGTGCCCAACCCCTACTATGTCGGTGGTGAATATGCGGTATACCCAACGGATCCGAACGTTTTGACAAGCTATGCGTCTCCAGCGACGTGCCCGGGCGGCTATGCCTCTTGTTCATCTTTGAAGTGGCCTACTAAATGCCCGTCAACGAAGAAGACATCTTGCTCCCAGGTTTACAGCTATATTGCCAATACGTCTTACCCTATACTCCCTTTGACCCTCAATAAAACGCTTGTCGTGAGTTATTTAACCAGCCTGAAAGCGTTTACGGCAACCTCGGATGGGCTTTTTCCTTCGCTGGCATCATGGGGATGGCGAACCATTGATCCCAACTGGAAAGATTTCTGGATGGTTAATTCGGATTCGGCCAGCGCTCTGCGCTCCACAGGGCAATATCCAAAACCTTATGGGGAAAAACAAAAAAGTATGATCCTTATTTTCAACAGTACCCAGTACTGGAATGATCATGATGATAACTTATCTACATACTATGACAATCCTTGCGGGGATGCGACCAAAGTGGTTAATGGACTCAATCGCTGGTGGATGACGTCGTATGGAATGGTTCCCGTCCCAACAGATTATCAAGCTGCGGTTAATGATATCACATGTGAGAATAAGTGGTTTAAAACAATGGATAAAAGTTTGGGGTTAACTCTTTCGAATAGCACAAACTATAATGCAACCGTGAGCGCAAGTTCCTTTTCAGCCAGTATCTTAAATGCCGTCAGCGCGAAGTTCTTTCGTATTTGCACCAATATTAAGGCGCAAAATATTGATGTTTATCTTCTTTCCAGCGCCAATACGGGAACGCTGGCGCCGTGCTGCAATACAAGCGCAAATGCTTATACAATCGGCAATTCCGGTACCAGCATCTCGACTGCTTTAAATGCTATACGGACAAAGATTGCCGCAAAAATCAGCTAAGGGAGTAAAGTTTATTATTTCTAGACCCCCTAGGCATTTGACACAAAGGCCATCCTTCGCCACAATGAAGCAAAATGGGATGGTAAAGCATGATACAAGAACAAGCCCTCCCAAAAGGCGAGGTCTTAAAGCATCATAAATTTTTGATCACAACAGCAACCTATGGGGCTGTCGTGATAGGGGCTATTCTCATCTCGGCTAAATTCTTCGCCTGGATGCAAACGGATTCCCTGAGCTTGCAAGCTTCATTGATTGATTCCCTTTTGGATATGGTGGCTTCAGTCATTAACTTGCTGGTTGTCAATCAAGCTTTAAAACCAGCGGATGCAGAACATCGTTTTGGCCATGGGAAAGCGGAAGCGCTGGGCGGATTGGGCCAATCCGCTTTCATTGCCGGCTCCGCCGTCTGGTTGATTATTGACGCCATTCACCGGCTCATTACCCCCCACCCCCTTCAGGAAGGGACAACGGGTAGCGTGGTTATGATTATTGCCATTATCCTGACGTTATTACTGGTTCTTTATCAACGGTATGTGTTAAAACAAACACGCTCCCTCGCCATTGCTGCGGATTCACTTCATTATTCAGGCGACCTGTATACCAATATGGTGGTCCTGGTTTCCCTGAATGTTTCCGTGTTTCTGGGCTGGACGCGCCTCGATGCGCTTGCCGGAGCCGGCATTGCAGCCTACATCCTGCACAGTTCCTGGACCATTGGCCGCCGGTCCCTGGACGTATTGATGGATCGGGAATTACCCGATGAAGCCCGGTCGCAAATTATGGAAATCGCGCTTAAACACCCCCGCGTATGGGGTGTGCATGATTTACGGACCCGCTCCGCCGGTTTACAGGACTTTATACAAATGCACCTGGATATGGATGAAAAATTGCCACTTCTTGAAGCCCATGACATAGCGAACGATGTTGAACTTGCCCTTCAAGCGGCTTTTCCCCATGCAGAGATTATTATCCACCAGGATCCGCTTCCTCATCGAGAAGCCGTATCCTCATGAGGCAAGGGGCGCATTTTCAAGCAGCGATCACTTTACTAGAAAAGATTTTGGGGTCTGGCGCTCCTGCTGACGCCGTGGTAACGGGATATTTTCGCCAATGCCGCTATATGGGGTCCGGGGACCGCCGCGTCATTTCCGAGATGGTCTATCAAATACTGCGCCGGTATGAGGAGCTTGCCTGGTATTTGGCTGGCGTACCCCCTCATAAAACAGGGTGGTGCCGGTTTCTGGTTCTGGCCTATGCGCACAAAATTCAAAACCTCTCTATTCTTCAAATTCAAGCCTTATGCCGGAAAGAGGAACCAAAGAACAAGCAGGGTCAAAACCCGGGAGATAAATTTAACCTTGATCCCTTGTCAACCCTGGACCATATGCTTTTGCAGGAGATGGGACGCTTGAAGCGAGAAGCGATGCCCGTACCCGTTCAACTCAATATCCCCGCCTGGGTCTTGCCCTGCCTGGAAGATACGTTTGGGGCGCAGCTTCAAGACGCCCTACACGCTTTAAATCAACCAGCCCCTTTAGATTTACGCGTTAATACCTTAAAAACAACCCGGGAAGCTGTTTTGAAGCGCCTACACGCTGAAGGATTTGAAGCAACGCCAACGCCGTGGTCTCCCCTTGGGATCCGTTTGGTCGAGCGCCGCCCCCTGTCAGGCCATGACTTGTGGAAAAAGGGGGATATTGAGGTACAAGATGAAGGATCGCAGCTTCTTGCCCTTCTTGTTGACGCTCAACCCGGCATGGCTGTCATGGATTTTTGCGCCGGCGCTGGCGGCAAGACGCTCGCCATGGCGGCGACCATGCAAAACCGGGGCCGTATTGTCGCCACCGATGTCGCCATATGGAGACTGAACAGATCCCGGGAACGGCTCCGCCGGGCCGGCGCTAGTAATGTCGAGTTTCGCAGCTTAGGAGATGAGACGGCCATTAAATGGCTTAAGCGGCAAGCGGCAAGATTTGACCGGGTCCTGGTGGATGCTCCTTGCTCCGGTAGCGGAACCTGGCGCCGCAATCCTGACTTGAAACGCCGTTTTTGCGAACAAGATTTGAAAGAACTTGTGGTAAAACAACAACAAATCCTGGAACGGGCGGCTTCACTTGTGAAACCAGGAGGAGATAACAAACCTGCAGGGCGGTTAATCTATGCGACCTGCTCTCTCTTTGCGCAAGAAAACACGCTTCAGGTTCAAAAATTTCTGCATACGCATGCTGATTTTCGTCTCCTTCCCATTGGAGATATTTGGTCTTCCGTTTTAGGCGCAACCTGTCCGATGAAAAGTGATATGCTCCAGCTAACCCCTCACACTCACGCTGTAGACGGGTTCTTTATTGCTGTCCTGGAGCGCATGGCTTGATCTGAAATGTCAGAAAAGCTTAGGGATCTAGAAAAATTAACATTTACATTTCTTCTTCGATTTTTGAGCCATCTGCGGCGGGATTTTTGCGCTTCCGGTACGCGCGTAGGTTAAGCTATGCTTGCGTTCCGGTTCTCAAAATCACTTGCACCTGACTCAAAAATTTCTCGAATCAATGTAAAGTTTATTATTTCTAGACCCCTTATACACCCGAGCGGCATTCGCTTTCTCCTCCTTTTCCAAATTTCATCGCCGCTTCCGCCAGAAATGCAGAGCGACTGAGATGATAATGGCTTGCTCTCCTATCTATAATCTCCAAAACATCTTCTGGAAAGGTAACGTTCACTCTGACCGTTTTATGGGTTGGAATCTGAACTAAGACAGCGACCGCACCCTGATTTTCTTTATCTGCCATAATTTCATCAAGGTTGCTTGGAGCTGGAATGGTTTCCCCAAACTCTTTTAATAACTCTCGATGGTTACTGAGCGCTTCCTGTGCCATCTTCTGGGCTTCTTCCAAAGTCTTTCCTGCTGATATACAACCAGGAAAATCAGGAAAACTAACACCGTAACCACTTGTCTTCTCTTTATGAATCAATGCAACGTAATACATCACCTGCCTCCTGTCAATTTTATACCGGCTTGCCGCTCAATACTTCTTATTGTTCCTATAGGCAAATCGTGTTTGGGATGTGGTACCGTTACCAGCCCTTTCTTTGCCGGATGTACAAAGTGATGGTGGCTTCCCACGGTGCGCTTGATCACCCACCCCTTCTGTTTAAGGATTTTGATAAGTTCCCTGCTTTCCATATTTTTATCATACGCATTATACACATCAATAGCAACATAAAATAAGTTCTGTGAGATTTTCTCTTTTTACTTCATACTGTTTTTATAGAATGGAATTTTGGAGGGAACTCATGCTACTTGCCGTCAAAGATAAATTCGTAAGATATGGGGTTTCATTCGGGACAGCTTTGGCTATCTCTCTATCATTCTTTCATAACCGTTCCGTACTATGGGCCATCATTCACGGTTTGCTGGGATGGTTGTATGTGGCTTACTATGTTTTAACGAGAGGTTGACGGCCAAATTTCGGGCGCCTCTCTTGGGGGAGATAATTTACCCTTTTCGCAAGTAATGCATAATCGAGTTATTTTCATAGCCGGATCGGGAAAATTCAAGTATGTATCCTAATTTTTCATAGAAACCCCTGGCTTCCCAATCCATTGTCTTAACTGTAAATAAGGCGCACTTGTGGTTGCGCCCGAAGTCTTCGGCTGTTTTTACCAACTTTTGCCCCCACCCTTTTCCCCGATACGGTTCTTTGATATAAAGTGAATCAATATAAAAGCACCCGTAATAACAAAACCCGTCAATGCCGCCAACCATCTGCTTTGTCTCATTCTGTAAGAAAAATCCAAAATGTTGGGGAAGGCTCATTCCCTTTTTCTTCAAGGCTTCTTCATAAATGCCCTGGTTGAGAAAATCAATATCCGCTTGAGAGGGGGGAAGAGCGGCTTGAATAATAAGGGACACAGCTATGAATCACACCTCGTCTTTCAGGCGCACATAACTGACAACCTGGGAAACGCCGCTGGTATTACGCGCATGGTTAATGACCTTATCAAGCTCTTCCTGATCCTGGGCGATTCCCATCAAATAGACTTGGCCGCTGACCGTCTTGATGCTGTAGTTGCGGGATTGAATATCGCCGTCAAACATCAGCGAGCTTTTCAGCTGGGTCGTAATCCACGTATCTTGCGTGTACGTACCCAACGACGCTCCTTCAGACCGGCCGATATTATCAATCACGCGCTTAACGCCCTGGGGTTCCCATGCAATTTTCACCGCATCCAGATGCATTTGTTCGTTGGGAACAGCGCCCGTCAACAAAACTTCCCCGTTTTGGACATTGACATCCACCACCCGATGAAGGTCAGGGTCTTTCTGATAAAGAGCAAGCTTGATAGCGGAAGATATTTTCGTATCGTTCCAGGCGCCGGTAACGCCCTTTTCTTTCGTCGCCGCAACGCCAACGGCTGCGCCACTCCCGACGACGGTCGGAACGCAACCTGTTAAAATATTGGGTAAGGTAACAGAACAAGCCAGGATACCCATTACCGGCAGAGCTTTTTTTAAATTCATGATTATTTCCTTTCTTTACTCCTTAGCTTAATTTTCAACAATCCATGCGCTGACAATATGCTGAGGCCATTTATACGGGATAAGTAAAATGGCGTCAAAGCGAATATTTTCAGGTATCCATTTCAAAGTCCGTAAATAAAGGGAAAGGGCCATTTTAATGCGATGTTTCTGCCTGGACGTGATGGCTTCCCCTGCCTGATCAAATGTCGCTCGATATTTAACCTCTATGGCGACAAGCGTCCATCCCCGTGCGGCGATAAGGTCAATTTCGCCTAAAGGGGTTTTGTAACGGCGCTTTAAAATACGGTATCCCTTCAACCGCAACATCCAGGCTGCGAGGAACTCCGCCAAATGGCCTTGCGCATGATATGTTTTTAGCCAAGCCCGCATCACGCTTATTTCCCTTCTTGCAACGTCAGGGCGCGTTGATATATTTGCTTGCGCGGTATACCCAAAGTTCCCGCAACGAGCGTGCAGGCATCGCGGATGCTGTGGGTTTTCAGGGTTTGACGCAAGAGCTGATCAATATCCGTAAGGGCCACCGCTTGAGCGACAGGCGGACTGAGCGCCAGGACAACCTCGCCTTTCGGGGGGCCTTTTTCTTCATAGAATTGAATGACCTCTTCAAAAGTTCCCCGACGGACTTCTTCAAAGCGTTTCGTTATTTCCCGGACAACAGCCACCGTGCGGTTTGAAAAGGCCAACGCCATATCCTTTAACGTCACAACCAGGCGCTGTGCGGATTCAAAGAAAACCAGGGTCATGCCTAACGGCGATAATTCCGAATAAGCTTTCTTATCGGCAAAACCGGCAAAGAGGAAACGGTCTGTCGGCAGTCCCGATAAAATAAGACCAGCGATGACAGCGGAAGCGCCCGGAAGAAAGGCGACGGGTAAACCCGCCTCATAACAGCGTTGGACCAATTTATACCCGGGGTCTGAAATGAGGGGCGAACCTGCATCACTGATGAGGGCGACGGCTTGGCCGCTTGCGATCCTGTCCAGGATTAAAGGCCGCATGCGGTCTGCATTATGGTCGTGATAACTGATTACGGGTTTATGAATGCCGTAAGCGGACAAAAGCTTTCCGCTGACACGGGTATCTTCACAAGCGATCACATCACAATCCTTTAACGTATCAAGGGCCCGCAAGGTAATATCACCTAAATTGCCGATGGGCGTCGCAATAAGGTACAGTCCTCTTTGCAAGCGTAAGGACTGCGCTTCTTCCCCCATCTTCTAACCCCGGTTGCGCATCAAACGGGCCTTGTCGCGCTGCCAATCCCGATCCTTAATGGCATTGCGTTTATCGACCGTTCTTTTTCCCCGCCCCAATCCCAGTTCCAGTTTTGCGCGGCCCTTGGCATTGAAATACAACTTGAGGGGAATCAATGTCATTCCTTTGCGCCGGATGGCCCCTAAAAATTTGTTAAGCTGCCGTTTTTTCATCAACAACTTGCGGGGACGTTTGGGTTCGTGGTTAAAACGGTTGGCCTGAAGATATTCCAGAATATTGGCATTGAAGAGGAAGATTTCTCCCTCCATTTCCCCCGCAAAGGCTTCATTAATGCTGCTGGTTCCAAGACGTAACGACTTAACTTCGCTTCCCGTAAGGATAATGCCAACTTCAAGCGTTTCCATAATTTGATAGTCAAACCGCGCCCGCCGGTTTTGAGCGACCACACGGCATGGATCAGGAGTCGCTGTCATAAGGGTTCCCTCCCTGCATTTCTTTGTTAAAACTGGTCAATGACGGCCTCTTCTTCAATAACATCGACCCCTTTCATAAGAAGCAGCAAGATGGAAACAGGAAAAAATAAAATTCCCCAAAACAATAACCATCCCCACTGCCCATGATAGCGTAAAAACAATCTGGATATTTTTGTTACGATACATCCATTTTTCAGCAGCAAAAGAATCCCGAGGGGCAACCAGATGATCAGGAAAAGAATAAGAAAAAACAAATTTCCCCGATACCTTACAGGACAAGAAACTTTTATGGTCCTCGTAACTTTCTTTGTTTGCTTCATAATTCTATTTCCCCTAAGAGACTAGAAAAATTAACGTTACCATTTATTATTTCTAGGGCGTGTCATCAATTGAAGGATTTTGTGGCGAAAATGGCGGGTTTTGAGAACCGTATCGCAAGAACACATTAAGGCGTATTTGAGAAACGGAAGCGCAGAAAACCGCCATTTGCAGACCAAAAGCCGATCATTGATCACACGCCCTAGATCCCTTAATCTAATAACCCTGCCGTAACCATTGCCTCCCGAACCATTTTTTCCGTATGCGCAGAAACAGGAATAAGGGGCAAACGAACCTCATTATGGCACTTTCCCAGCAAAGAAACAGCAAATTTCAAGGGGGAAGGGTTCGTCTCCAGCAGTAAAGCTTCATGAAGGGGGAACAAGTCATCCCGGGTGGTTGAGAAAGTTTGAAAATCTTGCTTTTGCCAGGCGGCTACCATTTCCTGGCACCGCTTGGGCGCAACGTTCGCCGTTACCGAAATACAGCCATCTCCTCCTTTTGCAAGGTAAGCGCCGGTTGTGGGATCATCGCCTGAAAGAAAGCAAAAAGGTTTTGAAACCGCCTGGCGTAGCTGGATCGGACGCCGCATATCCGCACCCGAATCTTTAACGCCGACAATGGTCGGCAGGGTTGACAGACGGGCCAGCAAAGGAATAGACAAATCGATGCCTGTCCGACCGGGATGGTTATAAATGATAAGAGGCAACCGGGAAGATTTTGTTATGGCCTGAAAGTGTTGAAAAATACCTTCGGGTCCCGGTTTAACGTAATAAGGCGTCACGACAAGCGCAGCAGATGCGCCCAAAGATTCCGCCTCCTTGACCATATGAATAACTTCAGCGGTAGACGGAGAGCTGCATCCCATGATAAGAGGAAGACGGCCTTTTGCTGCATCGAGGCTGACAGATAAAACCTGATGACGTTCTCGAGACGTAAGAAGCGCTCCTTCTCCTGTAGAACCACCAACAAGAATTCCCTGGCTACCTTGTTGAATTTGCCACTCAACCAGGGACTTGAGAGCGGTCTCATCAACTTGACCTTGAAAAAATGGCGTAATAAGGGCAACAATGGAACCTGAAAACATAATAAGACTCAACTTTAATGAAAACGGGGTTAATGCTCTCTGCTTTGAAACATAATCTGACAATAACGGGATATTTTTCGTTTGCCAAGGTTTTGCTGATTGGGTTAACCATGATTCTTCCGGTTTTTGCGATATCCCATGAACTCTCCCGGTGCGGGCAGACCCTACGCCAGACCATTCGCGGCGCTTTTGAGGCAAATTTACCTCCTGACTCCTGCCCTGTGGCATCACGGCTCGTTCAATGGTTGCAATTGCAAAAATTGGAGAAAATGAATGCCCTGTCGCTTCCAAAAATCATTGCATTTTTCAGTAGAAATCCGGATTGGCCGTTAAAAGCCCGTTTCCAGGCCCAGGCGGAGGAAAACTTGAAAGGTGATGAAAACTTGCGGGAATTAGGAAAATGGTTTGAGAAAAACCCCCCATTGACAGAAAAAGGGGCGATATTTTACGCCCGCTCCCTCATTCAGGCAGGACGGAAGAATGCAGCCGCAAGGGTCATACGCCATGCGTGGACTTCGCTAGATTTGGAAGGAGCAGCTTTAAAGTCTTTCTGGAATGAATTTAAGAAATACCTCACCCAGGAAGACCATCACCGGCGCATAGACCGTTTGCTGACACGGGAAAATGTTGCTGCTGCGTGCAGGATGTTTCCCTGGCTGAAGGAAAACGATCAAGCCCTAGCCCATGCCCGGATTGCCTTGATTCAGCAGGCCGGTGATGTTGATACGAAGTTGAGCAGGGTCCCGCACGAATTCACAAAAGATCCTGGCCTTATTTATGACCGGATCAAATGGCACCGCCGCAAGGAAAATAATACGCTCATGCTCAAATTGTTTGACGAGATACCCCAGCCAAAAGAGGACGAGGAACTTTGGTGGCGGGAACGCAATCTTTTGGTTCGGCGCTTAATGGACGATCAGCAATACCAGGATGCTTATAACCTGATTAAAGACCATGGGTTGGCCAGTGGTGAGAATTTTGCCCATGGAGAATGGTTAGCGGGATGGATCGCTTTGCGAATGCTGAAGCGGCCAGGCATTGCCCTTACCCATTTCCAAACCTTGCATGCAAAAGTAAAAAGCCCGATCAGCGTAGCCCGGGCTGCTTACTGGTCTTCCCGCGCAGCGGCGGCATTAGGGAAAAAAAAAGATGCGGAAGCCTGGATGGCAAAGGCAAAGAACTTTCCGGGAACCTATTATGGACAAATAGCCTTGAGAGGGAGCGTGACAGGGGCGACCCCCCCTTTGCATTCCAGGCGCCCTGATATTGATGGGAACTTACGCCAAAAATTTGAACAACGGGAAATGGTTCAAGCCATCCGGTTATTATGCGGGGCTGGCGGGAAACACCTGGTTGAGCCTCTCGCAAGCAGGCTATCCGAGGATTTAACGAATCCGGGAGAACAAATACTGTTGATTGAGCTTGCCGCAAAAGACTGCGGGCCCTATTATGGCATTGTAGCCTCCAAGAAATTACCATTGAAAAACGTCCCGTTGATTGAAGCCGCTTACCCTGTTTTGTCGCGTCATTATCACAACGACGTGAATAAGACGAACCCGGCTTTGGTTCATGCGATCATTCGTCAGGAAAGCCGTTTTAAAGCAGAGGCGATTAGTCCTGCGGGCGCTCAAGGGTTGATGCAGCTTATGCCAAGGACAGCCCTCGAAACAGCCAGAAAAACAAAAACACGCCTGGGGTCCTTATGCGATCCTCACGTTAATATACCCTTAGGCTGCGCCCATTTGCGCGAGTTGTTGCGTCAGTATAACGGGTCACTGATCTTATCTATCGCAGCTTATAACGCCGGCGTAGCAGCTGTTGAATTATGGATCCGAAAATATGGCGATCCCCGCGAACCGGAGGTTGATTTAATTGACTGGATTGAAGAAATTCCGTTTGCGGAAACACGTAACTACGTCCAGCGCGTCTGGGAAAATTACGCTTATTATGCGCAGCGGCTGGGGACGTAAGGATCCGGTCATTTACGTGCAAGGCGACCGCAAACAGGGAGCGCTTGTCTCGATGGAAACACTAAATCACATTGCCTCTACTAAATCACGGCGCCTCTACTGAAAAAATTTCTTGAAATTAGTCAGAAGCCCTTTTGAGGGAAGAGTTTTCTTTTCCTTGAGCTTTTCCATTTGCGACTTTGTTAATTTATTTTTTTCTCGCTTCTCCATAGCTTGTTTTACTAGTTTTTCAAAAACTTTAGGATTATCCTTGAGCGCTAACTTTAAGACGTCCTGAGAAATTTCATACACAACCGTATTCATAACGGCGCTCACCGTCGCAGACCTTTTCTCATTTAACAGCAAAGCCATTTCCCCGAAATACTCGGGAAATCCCAGCTGAAACAGTTTTTTCTCTTTTTTAGCGCCCGCATTATCCTGATAGCTGATAGAAATCTCGACAATGCCTTCCCCTATCAAAAAGATGGATTGACCCTCTTCCCCTTCTGTAACGATTTTTTCGCCTTCATAAAAAACCAGGCGGTTGGCGGTTTCAGATAGCTTCGTAATTTCTGATTGATCTAATCCTCTGAAAATATCTACTTTTTTGATAAAATGCGCTATTGTTAAAGGAGATTCTTCTTGAAATGTTTTTTCACTTTTTGAAATGGCATATGCGCCGATCGCATCGGATATTTTCAACTTATATTCATGCAAATGCCGGGTCGCGCTCTCAATGACGTCATGCTTTACCTGCCGGCATACCTTCAGATCGGGAATCATATAACGAATCTCATAAGTGATGCCACCCTCATCCGCTTCCATAGCTGTCACCTCACACTTTTGCCGATAAACGCTGGGAACGACCATAGCGCTTGCCCGCAAAATGCGTTCAGCCCGCTCAACGGGAACGGTGTGATCCAATGTAATCTCAACGCTATCCCAGTAGTTTTTTTGGGGCTTGCTGTAATTCGTAAACCCCTGGGCTATTTTCCGGTGGGGAATAATAATAAGGTATTCATCCAGGGTTTCGAGAATAACCGTGCGCCAATTAATTTTGATAACGCGGCCTTCATCGCCATCAAGCGTCTTGATCCAGTCATTAACTTCAAAAGGAGATTCCGTTTCCAGAATAACGCCTGAAAAAGCATCCAGAATGAGTTCTCCTAAGGCAAAAGTTAACCCTGCGCTGACGAGACCGCCAAGCGTGACAATACTTAAAACGGATTGGCCGAGAACAAACACAACTATGGATAGAAACGCGCACATAAAGATCAGGAATTTTGTTGTGACTAAAATAATTCGGGGGACTTCCTTTTTGTAGACATGTTTGTATCTTTCAAAAACAGAGGCTTTAATAAGCGAATAAAAAACTCCCCACGAAAGCATCAGGAGAATGCCTTTTAAAACCTGCAGGGCAATATGCAGAGACCCTTTTGGAAATAAAGAAACAGGAACAAGCGAAGAGGCAATGACGAGCAGGATTAAAACCGACAACAGAAGAATGTTTTTATTTTTGAACATGCTTGCTTATTCCTTTGCGCTAAATGAATGGCTCTATCCATAACTATAAACAAAAAGAGTAAATTTTTTATGAATAAGGCTGATGAGCCAATAGCGGATGGCCCCCGCTCTGAATGATATCGTCCCTCAAGGATTTTCCCTGAAAAATAAAACCAGAAAATATTTTTTACGAATCTTTCCGGGAAGCTATTGATGCCCTGTTATATGAAATGATGCGAACTATATCTGATGATAAGACCCTTCACACCCGGGAATTTTGATTATTGGCTACTTGATCATCCATACCCTTTAATCTAATAATAAATCATCTTAACTATTCATTTTTAAAAGGTCAGTGATGCCCGACTCCAAGGCGCCCGATACGCCTCTTGCTGTTCCCCAGGCTACGCGCCGGGAGTTTATTCATTTAACGGCTGGCGCCATGGGCGCTGTGGGACTGGGCGCAGCCGCCTGGCCTTTTATCAATAGCATGAATCCTTCAGCGGATGTGGTGGCCTTATCCTCTATTGAAGTGGATATATCTGCCATTCCCAAAGGCCAAACACACACAGTCATGTGGCGCGGACGGCCTGTATTTGTCCGGCACCGGACCCAGGAAGAAATTAAAGAAATGCGGGCAGCCTCTTTAAAACAGTTGCCCGATCCGGAAACTGACGAACACCGGACGAAAGATCCCAATTGGCTGGTTGTTGTGGGGGTTTGTACGCATTTGGGGTGCATCCCGACTCAACGAAAAGCCATGCAATCGTCAAGCGATCCGGAAATCGGGTGGATTTGCGCCTGCCATGGCTCGAAATATGATTACTCCGGGCGCATTATCAGCGGCCCGGCTCCTAAAAACCTGGAAGTTCCTGTTTATGAATTTATCAACCCCCATACCGTTCTCCGCATCGGTTAGAACGACCCTGAGCACAAAGCCATGAGTATTTTAAAATGGATTGACCGCCGCCTTCCCTTTATCAGCCTGATTAATCATGAACTGCGGGATTACCCAACCCCCAAAAACCTTTCTTATATGTGGAATTTTGGGTCGCTGGCGGGAATTATCCTCATCATCATGATTGCCTCAGGCATTTTCCTGGCGATGCACTATGTCCCCCATGTTGACCATGCTTTTGATAGCGTGGAGCATATCATGCGCGACGTTAATGGGGGCTGGCTCCTGCGCTATATGCACATGAATGGCGCAACGATGTTCTTTATCGTTGTTTACATACATATTTTCCGAGGGCTTTACTATGGATCTTACAAGCCGCCCCGTGAACTGCTTTGGATATTGGGCGTGATCATCCTTCTTCTCATGATGGCGACAGCCTTCATGGGCTACGTTCTGCCCTGGGGGCAGATGAGTTTTTGGGGGGCGACGGTCATCACCAACCTTTTTTCGGCCTTCCCTTTTGGGGAAAGCATTGTGCATTGGCTATGGGGCGGTTTTGCCGTCGATAACCCGACGCTCAACCGGTTCTTTGCCTTGCATTACCTTTTTCCCTTTCTCATCGTTGGGGTCAGCATGCTCCATCTCATCGCTTTACACCAGTTTGGGTCCAGCAACCCTTTAGGCATTGAGCGCAAAACGCCTGAAGACAGCATTCCCTTTCACCCCTATTATACGATTAAAGATACCTTTGGGCTGAGTATCTTCCTCCTTGTTTATTGCGGGTTTATATTCTTCGCTCCCAACTTTTTCGGGGAGCCGGATAACTATATCCCAGCCAATCCATTAGTCACGCCCCCCCATATTGTACCCGAATGGTATTTTCTACCATTTTATGCCATCTTGCGTTCCATTCCCAATAAGCTGATGGGCGTATTGGCTATGTTTGGGTCAGTCATGGTTTTATTTGTGGTCCCCTGGCTGGATACGCACCCCGTGCGCAGCTCCCGCTTTCGCCCTTACCACCGGTGGCTTTTTTGGCTTTTCGTGATGGACTGCTTCATTCTTGGCTGGGTGGGAGCAAACCCCCCGGAAGGAAGGTTTATCCTCATCGGACGCGCAGCCACGCTCTATTATTTTGCGCATTTTTTCTTCTTCCTGCCGCTCTTGAGCCGGCTAGAACCCGTTATGGCCCTCCCGTTAAGCATAAGCCGGCCCATTCGGGGGGAGGCATCAAAATGAGCCGAAAATTGTTTCGATACGTCATGGCTTTTGCATTGACTCTGACCACGGCGTCAGCGGAAGGCGATACCTTACCCGTCCCTAAACAAAAATGGTCGTTTGAAGGGCCTACGGGAACATTTAAACGGGATGCGTTACAACGCGGATACCAGGTCTTTAAAGAAGTCTGTTCCGCTTGCCATGGCATCAAGCGCATCTCTTATGAGAAACTCATGGGGATCGGACTCTCTAAAAATGCCGTCAAAGCGCTTGCTGCAGAGCATGACCAGCCAGACCTTAATGAGGAAGGGCAGCCCATCCGGCGCAAAGGCATGATTTCAGACAAGATTCATTCCCCTTATCCTAATGACAAAGCCGCGCGCGCCTCCAACAATGGCGCTTTGCCGCCTGATCTCTCTCTCATCACAAAAGCCCGCGCTGGCGGCCCCGACTATGTTTATGCCTTGCTCACCGGCTTTTCCGCTGCCCCGGCCGATACGATTATACCAGAAGGTATGCATTACAACCCTTATTTCTCCGGTCGGCAAATTGCGATGGCGCCCCCCCTTTTTGAAGGCCAGGTCAAGTATGCGGATGGCGCCAAAGCCACGGTGGGCCAGATGGCGGACGATGTTGTGACATTTTTGTCCTGGGCGGCAGAACCCGAAATGGAACAGCGCAAGCAAATGGGGGTGAAAGTCCTCTTTTACCTCCTTATCCTCACCCTCGTCCTCTATCTGTCTAAACGTAAGATCTGGAAAGATGTGGAATAAAAGGGATGACGGAACCCTGGTTACGTCATTGCGGTCAGCGCAAGCTCCACAGCAACCCGGGCGTCTTCAAATCCGTTGAGTCTACCCGCCTTGAAGATCAATGGGTTTACCCTGACGATTTTCTCGTGACCCTACCATAACCCCAGGACCTTCCACCAAAGGGCGCCGGCGCCAAGCCAAATAATCAGGTTCACGATGCTGACGACCAGCCCTAAAGCCCACCATGTGCCTAAAGGAACATACCCCGCCCCATAGAGGACAACATTCGATGTTGAGCCATAGTGCGTCATGGAAGAAAAGAGATTGGAACAAAACCCGAGCACAAGGGCCGCAAGCAAGGGGGGCGTCCCTGAAGCAATGGCAACGGCTAAAAATGCAGCGTACATGGCGCCAACATGAGCAGTATTGCTGGCGAAGAAGTAATGGCTGTAAAAATAGACAAGGACAATTGTGAGAAAAACCACTTCCCAGGCATAGCCTTTAATCAATCCTCCCACGCTCACGCTGAACCAATCGACAAAGCCCAGGATTTGCAAATAATTCGCCATCGTCACCAAAATTCCGAACCATATAAAAATATGCCAGGCTTCCTTTTCATTTAACACATCTTCCCAATTCAACACATTTGCCAGGAGCAACAGGCATACCCCAGCCAGGGCTGTCGTCGTCGCCTCAATCTTCCAGTGGGAGCCAAATATCCAAAAGAACAACATCAATATAAATACGCCCACCATTATCCATTCATCGCGGCTCATCGGCCCCATTTCTTTCAATTTATCTCTCGCAAGTTGCGTTGCATGGGGGTGATGCTTCACTTCAGGCGGATAAATAAAATACAAGAGGAGAGGGATTAAAATGATGCTTAAGAGACCTGGAACAAGAGCGGCCGTAAACCAGTTTGTCCAGGTAATATCAACGCCTGCCGCTTTTGCCATGGATTGCGCCATGGGGTTTGCCGCCATCGCCGTGAGAAACATCGCGCTGGTGATCAAGTTCCCCTGGAAACACACCTGGGTTAAATAGGCGCCGACACGCCGTTCCGTTCCATCCCCGACACGGCTGTCCAGTGATTCAGCGATTGATTTCAGGATAGGGTACATAATGCCACCTGCCCGTGCGCCATTACTCGGGATCACAGGGGCAATAACGAGCTCTGTGGCTACGATTCCATACCCGAGTCCAAGGGTATGCTGACCAATCAGGGATACAAAAAAGTAGGCGATACGCATGCCTAAATGCGTCTTCACAAAGGCCCGGGCAATAAAGAAAACCAGCAAAATCAGCCAGATAACAGGGTTGCTAAAGCCACTTAATGCTTGAAGCAAAGATAAATCCTGCATCATAATCGCAATGGCTATACTGATCAGGCATATGGCGCCCAAAGGAAGGGGGCGGCAAATAAGGGCTAGAATCGTGGCCGTAAAGATCGAGAATAAAGACCATGCTTTAGGACTCATTCCCAGCGGTACAGGAATCAACCAGATACATATCCCGACAAGGAAGGGAACAAAAAAACGCCATAACTGGGCCATGAATATTTCCTTTAAAATTAATTTAGTATGGGGAGCAGGACTTCCCCCCTAGACATTCTTATCAGATCTTTTGGCGCCTGTTTAACATATCATGGAATTGAATAACCCGTATCCTTCATAGCAAAAAATTGTATCCTGACATAACAAAAAATAACCATTTCCCCTTTTTTTAAATAAGCAGCCAAACCTCCTTCAAAAAATTCTTTTTAAAATCTTCTTGCGTGATGTAATACTTGATACGCCAATGCTCTTCAAGAGCGCTGGCGAACTTTTTAACCGGCTCTCTCATAAGAATATATTATGGCTCAAACAATGGACTCCCTTTCTGATTTTGTCTTACCTTTCCAGCTTGAAAAAGCATCCATCCGCGGCCGTTTGGTTCGCCTGAAGCGCAGCATGCAGGATATTTTACGCCGTCATCACTATCCTTTCCTTGTGAACTGTTTACTAGAAGAACTCATCGCTGTATCCGCTACCCTTGCAAGCCTTTTTAAATTTGAGGGCGCCTTTACTTTGCAAATCACAGGGGACGGGCCTGTACGCCTAATGGTTGTAGACATTACCCATGAGGGAGAAATTCGCGCTTGCGCGCGCTTTGATGAAGAAGCCCTGTTAAAATTGCCGTTATCCACAACCTCTATTTACCCCATTTTAGGAACAGGATACCTGGCGTTTACGATTGCGCAAAACACCTCAGATGACCGTTATCAAGGCATTGTTGAGTTGAATGGATCAACCCTTTCTGAATGCTTGCATCACTTTTTCCGGCAGTCTGATCAGTTAGAAACGGGCATTGTGGTCTTCTCAAAAGCGGAAAACATCCATACATCCAATCATTTGGCGGCAGCTCTTATTATACAACGCATGCCGGGAGTTTCTGGCTTATCTTTTGAAGCCATGGAAGCGGAAAATGACGCCTGGTTACGGTCTCTCTCCATTTTAGGAACAGCGACAGCGGCCGAGTTGCTTTCAGCTAATTTATCAGCGCAAGATGTTTTGTTGCGTTTGTTCTGGGAGGATGGGGTCCGCATTTTTGATACCCGTTTTTTCGTTGCGAAATGCCGTTGCTCAGACCATAGGGTTTTTCAAATGCTCAAAACTTTTCCGGCTTCAGATATTCAAGAGATGGTTCAGGAGGGAAAAATTTCCGTAACGTGCGAATTTTGTAATCAGGAATATATTTTTGATCCTCCAACTCTCTGGGAATAAATTTTTTGCGATAAGCCAGACCGCGCCTAAGCAAAATAACGCATGCCATGTGAGATAGATCGGCTTCCGTCTCCTTTATGCATGGTTTAAAGCCTGTTAAATCATCGATTCATTAGGCTTCTTTGGAAACCGTCGCCTTTTGGCCCATGGCGTCGTCAAAAACTTGCTCGTGATCCTCATGTACTCTTATGTTCACCCCGGTCACTCACAAATTTTTGACGACGCCATGGGCCAAAAGACGACGGTTTCCAAAGCAGTCTATTGTTGTTTCCTTAAACGATTCCTTAATATTTTTACCCCATACTTAGGGGTACCAAAGTAATGATAAGGGGTTGATGCATCATATGAATGAACCAGGAAACAAAGAGTTTTTTTCAAAACTTTGGAAATGCCCTCTGCGCAGAGGACGGCGTTACGGGCGTAAATTTCTTCTTGCCGTCCTTTTAGGCACGTTCGTATGGCTGGGCCTTGATTTCGCTGCGGTTATTTTAATGAAGCCCCGAGCTGATCCGCCCTTCCTCTCCTTATTGATCCATGCCCTCCTGACCATAGGTTTGAGTTTAATTTTAACCTTGACGACCCATCAACTTTACTTGCGTTTGAGCGCCCGGTTTAGACCTATCCGGGTATTTCAATCCTCCCGGAGGCATCCTCATGATTGATGATTTTTCTCAAAAACAGCCTTCTGTTTCTTTAGAGTCTATCCCTAAAAGCAAATGGCATTACCTTTTCCGCTGTCTGTTTTATACAAGCATAGCGGGATTTATATCGGGTTCCGCCTTCGGGTATTTACATATTAAAGGGTGGATGCCGAATGCGGGAGAAGGTTTGATTTTGTATGGGGTTACGTTTGGCATAGGCGCAATTCTTTCCACCTTTTTTGTCTTTTACCAAGCCCGGCAGGGCCGGCTCAAAGCTGAAAAGATTCGGCGGTTGAAAGTTCCCCATTTATCGAGCGGGAAGAAGTAAGGTAAGGAAAATGACGCCCTACCTGCTCCTTACGAGCTTGATAGGGCCCATACGCCTTTTTAAGAGATGATAATCCCAAAAAGGCGTATATCACCTAACGTTTTTAGCGGACAAAAACGAAGCTGGACAGAACGGTCTTAAACCAGTTTGCGATCGGCGCAAAAACAGTTTGAACCTTACCCCAGAATCCTGATGCGGAGCTAGAAGCCTTTTCAGCATCAACAGCATATTGTTGCGCAGCTTTTTGCTGGGCAACTCTAGTTTTAACCATATAGTCCTCATCGTCTGAATCGTCACTGTACATTAAGTCTTTTTCGGAGATGGAGCTGGATAAATCCGTCTCGGCAATGGGAGCTTTCAAGAAAGCTTCCTGCCAGGAAAGTTTATGGCCTTTCTGTTCAAAAGTTTCAATTTGATTTCCGCTATCTGCTAAAGCCCCTGTTGACATCAACGCTATAGAGAGCGTTGCGGCAAACAGTTTTCCGTTTAGTTTTTTCATTTTTTTCTCCTTTTCCCATTCATTAACATTTTGAGGAACGCTATCCCCAAGGAAATTACGGCACACTGCCAGAATTCCCCCTTACAGGATGCTGGGATTTCTCAAAGCATCCCTTAAGCTCAGTGAATCACGAGGTCCCGAGGAGATCCCCGCAATTTTATTTTTTCAAATTTTGAATTAGCTCCAGGGTCTGTTGATTTTGTTTTCGAATGTCCTGGATAATATCTATATAACCATAAAATAATTCCTGATTACCGAGTATACTAAGCTATAGTTATGAGGTATTCTCTTGTGTGTGGAAAACAAGGAAGAATAAGGAGAATCGGCCATGAGCAAGAATAAAATCCAATTTCAAAAAGGACTGAGTTT
>JACCDN010880390.1_pt1 | contig 26071 bp, 19 predicted proteins | sample 7441691 | NCBI WGS metagenome assembly JACCDN01 (sample SAMN15323439, study PRJNA562643) | freshwater metagenome | isolation source: river surface water | place: USA:Blue River Watershed | collected 2017-08-16 | reverse complement strand
TTTAGCTGCCATCTAAATTTAACTCCTAAAATTGAAATATTATATATATAATTAATATATATTAAATTATAATTAATGAGAAATAATACCAAAAATATCATCTTCCCGCATAACTAAAAGTTCTTTTCCATCAAGTTTAACCACTTGACCAGAATATTTAGCAAAAATAACTTTGTCACCAACTTTAACATTCATAGCAATTACAGATCCATTATCTGATACTTTACCGCTGCCAATAGCAACAACAATGCCTGTATCTGGTTTTTCTGCAGCGCTTCCTGGTAATACAATACCTGAAGCAGTTTTTTCTTCAGCTTCAACGCGCTCTATAACTACGCGATCATGCAAAGGCTTAATTGACGCCATCGATTTATCTCCTTAAAAAATTTACATAAACTTAAAATGTACTAAGATTTATAATATATCTTAGTACGTAATATAGCGTCAGCTAAAACTATTTCAAGTAGTCAATTTCATTTTTTTCAAATAATTATAATTTTTTAAATCTTATTTAAAAAGGTTTAAATAAAAAATTTAAATATTTATTACTCAGTTTTTGTTGATATTTTATAAATGTAACAAAATAATATTAAAGTAACTACAACTGATAATATTTGAGAAAATCCAATAAAATTATCACCAACTATTTTTAATGCATCACTACTTTGTTTTATCACAAAAGGAATCGCTAAAATTAATCCCATCAATGATTCACCTGCAACTAAACCACAAATTAGTAAACTACTTTTACTATGAAGTTTATTTGCCATTTCTTCACCGTGTGTTTTTCTAATTTTAGCTTGTTTACAATCTACTATTGTCCTTAATAACCCTCCAACAAATAAAATTACAACTAAATCTGGGGGCAAATACAAACCAATACCAATTGAGAGCATAGGACATCTAAATTTACCCATACTTTTACCAATAAGATCTAATATCAAAGCAAAAAAACCTATGCCTATACCATAAGCAATTAAACCCCAATCTTGTGAACTATTAATAATATTTTTGGCAAGCATTGATACTGCTGCTGCTTGTGGTGCACTTAAAGTATTATTAGGGTCAATCCCTGCATGAGGCACCACTCCTGCAATACCGTAGGCATTAAAAATAAGATTTATAAAAAAAGGCACAACCAATACGGAAACAGTAATACCAATAAATAAAGCTATTTGTTGCCTATACGGTGTTGAGCCTACAATCTGTCCAGATTGGTAATCTTGGATATTGCTATTAGTGATGCTTGAGGTAAAGCCAATAAATGCCACCAATAAAACTATCGTAATAAATAAACGAGTCGTTGCCTCAGGAGTATGGCTGTGAGTTAAAAAATTCAAAACAATACTTATTGCAATTACAGCAATAAATAATAAACCGGAAATCGGAGAATTAGTTGACCCAATAAGCCCTGCAAAATATCCAGCTACTGCCGAAACAATAAAACCAACAATAAGCACCATAAGCATAATAGCTATTGATAAAGTTAAATTAATACTCAAACTACATACTGTTAAACAATTTAATTGATTATATATTAATATAACTATAGGAATTGAAGCAATAATAAGAACAACAAATAGTTTTTTAATATTTAAATCTAAATCCTTATAATCTATATGTGTTATATTTTTTAAAGCATTTAAAGATTCCTTTACCCCTTTAATAATAGGATTAATTAACATAGTTATAGTTGCAATACCAGCAAAAATCATTACACCAATACCTATTGGACGAATATAGTTTTTCCAAGTATAGAATGCACTACCTACTATATCAGCACTATCTTTAATTCCATGAATTGAGGTAAATATAGGTAAAAAGACAGCCCAAGCAACTATTGTTGCTAAAAAGCTAACGAATGTTGGATTAAATCCGATTAAATATCCAGCACCAAGCATTGCTGGCGAAAAGCTAATAGCCGCTCCAAAAAGATTATTACCAATTTTAAATATTTTATTATAAGCACTAGCAAAAACTTGCAGTCCCGTTTGAAAAAAACTCAATGATGCTGACAATATAGAACCTATTACAAGCATTTTTAAACCAGCTTTATCAGAAGTTGCCGTAGTTGTTAATAAAACTTGCCCTATAGCCTGACCTTCTGGAAAAGCTAATGTCTTATCTGCCAATAAAACTTTTCGTAATATTATTGAAAATATAACTCCAATTAAACCGCCTGACAAACCTACTATAACAATACTCCAGTAATCAAACTGTTTCCATATACCTAAAATTAGTAATGCAGGAAATACAAAAATAACTACTGTGGCTGCAGCTTCCCCTGTTGATGCTATAGTTTGTGAAATACAATTTTCTAAAATACTATATTTTTTAAACAATCTTAAAAATCCCATTGCCACAATAGCTGATGGAATTGATGCACTAACTGTTTGTCCAATTTTTAATCCTAGATAAACGTTGGCTCCACAAAAGACAAGCGATAAAACTAATCCAATTACCAGTGCTTTTATAGTCAGCTCAAGCTGTTTTGGCTGCATCTTTTTATCCTTAATAAAAATTTTAAATTACATTTAGCAAAATAATTAATCTGAATTATTTTTATAAATTTAATTATCTATTTTGCAAAGTTGATTATTGTCGCTGATTCTTTTTGTACTTGTCAATAACATTTTTATCAATTTTTAAAATCTTATTTGAAATCATTGTAAATGGATTAACTGTTAAAATGTAAATATAAAATAAATTTTTGATAAATTTGCATAATCTTCTAATTTACTTGATATAATCTTAGGTTTTAATTTTATACAAAATATACTTTTTAAAAGAAATTTTTATATGCAAATTACGCTAATTTATGGAAAAATACCTCTATCAAATTTTAAATTAAAATCACTTGAAGATACTCTTTTACTAAATACCACAAATGCTAACAACTATTTAGTAGCCAAAGAAATATATTTTATTCTCCATGATAAAAAATTATCTAATAGCACTTTAATAAAATTATATCAACTTCTTAATGGAAATTATAATACATCTAAAATAATACTTAATAACTCCAATGTAATTATCGCCCCTAGAATTGGTACTATTTCACCTTGGTCATCTAAAGCTACAGAAATTGCAAAAAGATGTGGAATAGATGATATAAACCGAATAGAAAAAGGAGTTTATTATCAATCGACAATCTCATTAAATCCAGTATTAAATATGATTCATGATAAGATGGTAGAATCTATAATAAATAGCCCCAAAATATTAAATTCGTTTTTTAATCAGCATACCCTTTCTAAAAATCGTACATTTTTAGAAATCGACATATTAAATCAAGGAAAATCTGCATTAAATACAGCTAATATAAATTTGGGTTTAGCATTAGCCCCCAATGAAATTGATTATTTGTATGACAATTACAAAAAAATTAACCGCAATGTAACAGACGTTGAACTTATGATGTTTGCCCAAGTAAATAGCGAACATTGCCGCCATAAAATTTTTAATGGCCAATTTTTTATAAATAGTGAAAAACAAGAAAAAACATTATTTCAAATGATAAAAGATACCTTTAATCATGCTCCTAAAAATATATTAGTGGCATATAATGATAATTCTTCAGTGATTTATGGAAATGAAATTAAAAGTTTTTTTTCTAACCCTATTACAAATGAGTATACTTTTAATCCTAAAAAAATGCATATTCTTATGAAAGTAGAAACGCACAATCATCCAACTGCAATTTCTCCTTTTGCCGGAAGTGCAACCGGTAGTGGTGGCGAAATACGTGATGAAGGAGCTACTGGAAGAGGAGCTACTCCCAAAGCAGGATTAACTGGTTTTAGTGTTTCTTATATTTCATTATTTAATAATTATAAATCTATTGGTAAACCAGAACATATAAAATCAGCAAAAGATATTATGCTAGAAGGACCACTTGGTGGAGCTAGTTTTAATAATGAATTTGGTCGCCCTAATCTATGTGGATATTTTCGTAGCTTTGAACAAATTGTAAATAATACTTATTATGGATATCATAAACCCATAATGATTGCTGGTGGATATGGAAATATTGAAGATTCGCAAGTTAATAAACAACAGCTTAATGATGGTGCTTTAATAATTCAAATCGGTGGGCCTGGTTTTTTAATTGGTCTAGGGGGTGGAGCTGCTTCATCCATGGCAGGCGGACAGAATAATATTGAATTAGATTTTAACTCAGTTCAAAGATCAAATCCTGAAATGGAACGCAGAGCCCAAGAAGTTATTGATAGTTGCTATAAACTTGGTAAATATAATCCAATTTTATCAATTCATGATGTAGGAGCTGGTGGTTTATCAAATGCTGTTCCAGAATTAGTACATAGTTCAGGCATGGGTGGATTCTTTGAATTACGTAATGTTCCTATTCAGGATACAGAAATGTCACCATTAGAAATTTGGTGCAACGAATCTCAGGAGCGTTATGTATTAGCAATTATGCCTGATAACTTAGCAATTTTTACTGAAATTTGTCAACGAGAAAATTGCCCTTTTGCTGTTATAGGTCATGCCACTAAAAATAAACAATTAATCTTATCTGATAATAAATATCAAAATAAGCCTATTGATATTGATATTGACATATTACTTAGCAAACTTCCTAAAGTTTCTATTTATAGTGAATTAGCCGATATAAATCCTAATGAAGACTGTAACTTAAAAAGCATAAGCATACTTGAAGCTCTCTACAAAGTAATTGCCCACCCCACTGTTGCGAGCAAATCATTTTTAATTACAATCGGTGACAGAAGTGTTGGTGGAAAAACAGTTCGTGATCAAATGGTTGGTAAATGGCAAATTCCCGTTGCAAATTCAGCAATAACTATTTTTGATTTTGAAGAAGAATGTGGTGAGACTATGGCACTAGGTGAAAGAAGCCCTATTGCTACTCTTAATCCCGTAGCTTCTGGTAGGATGGCTATTGCCGAAGCTTTAACAAATATTGCTAGTGCTTATATAGAAAATATTAACGATGTAAAATTATCAGCTAATTGGATGGCTAGCTGTGGCAGCAAAAATCAAGACGCTCTATTGTTTGAAACTGTGGCAGCAGTTAGTTCAATATGTAAAGAATTAAATATTGCTATACCTGTTGGTAAAGATTCATTATTAATGAAAATGCACTGGAGTGCAAATAATAAAATTAATGAAGTAATTTCTCCAATATCAGTAATTATTTCTGCTTTTGCTCCTATCCCTAGTGTACTTAAACATAAAACTCCTGAATTAATTAATAATATAGACTCTTCAATCATCTTACTTACATTAAATAATAAAACGCGAATGGGTGCTAGCATTTTGCAAGAATGTTATAATAAAATTACAGGACATACCCCTGATATAGATGATGCTCAATCCCTTAATAACTTATTCAATTTATTAATGGAATGTCACAAACAAGAATTAATTTCTGCTTATCATGATAAATCTGATGGCGGCTTAATTACTACAATTTGCGAAATGATTTTTGCTAGCCGTATCGGCATTAAATTAGACTTGAATATTAGTGATAATAAAGTTATTGAATTTTTATTTAATGAAGAAATTGGCGTTATTTTGCAAATTACTAATAATAATTTAAATAAATTTAGAAAGTTAACAGAAAATTATAATCTATGCCATAACATCATTGGTTCTATCATTAATATAGATAATTTACAAATATATAACAATCAGAAATTACTAATTAATGAATCAAGAATTAAATTGCAAGAAGCATGGTCTAATGTAAGTTTTACAATGCAGAAACTACGAGATAACCCAGAATGTGCTTTTAGTGAATATAAAACTATTAATACCAAAAATAGCGGATTATTTTCTAAATTAAGTTTTGATATTAAAAATCTAGAAGTACCAAATTTAAATTTGGCAAAACCAAAAATTGCCATATTAAGAGAACAAGGCATAAATAGTCATAATGAAATGGCTATTAGTTTTACTAAAGCTGGATTTAATGCTATTGATGTTCATATTAATGATATTTTAAATAAAAAAATTAGTCTTTCAGATTTTTCTGGTATCGCCGCTTGTGGTGGATTTAGTTATGGTGATGTTTTTGGTTCTGGATTTGGTTTTGCCAAAACTATTTTATTTAATGATTATTTAAAAGATGAGTTTAGTCAGTTTTTTAATAGAAATGATACTTTTGCCTTAGGTGTTTGTAACGGTTGCCAAATGATGGCTCACTTAAGAGAAATTATTCCAGGGGCTACACATTTTCCTAAATTTACACGTAATTTATCTGAACAATTTGAAGCTCGGTTAGTTATGGTAGAAATTACTCCATCACCTTCTATTTTATTTGAAAATATGCAGGGTTCTCAACTACCTATAGTAGTCTCTCATGGAGAAGGATTTGCTCAATTTGCAGAAAATGAATCATTAAATCTAGCAAAAATAGCTATGCAATTTATTGATAACTTTGGCAATATAACTACTGAATATCCATATAACCCTAATGGTTCACCTGCTGGAATTACCGCCGTTACAAATAATGATGGCCGTTTTACAATTATGATGCCTCATCCTGAACGAGTATTAAGAACTATGCAAATGTCGTGGCATGATAAAAATTGGGGCAAAATGAGCCCTTGGTTTAAAATATTTCTTAATGCCCGTAAATTTGTAGGATAATCTTATCTTATGAAAGAAAAAAACCATAGACCTAAGCCATGGTTTTCTATTCCTTTTAATAATAATAAAAATAATCATGTTATTATTATCGGCGGTGGTATTAGTGGGGCCACTACTGCCTATAGCCTTGCTAGTCGTGGCTATAATGTTACCATTTATGAAAAAAATTTAGCATTAGCAATGGGTGCTAGCGGAAATTATCAAGGTATTTTATATGGTAATTTCTATGGCAATTTTACTCCTATAATTGAATTAAGTTTAGCCGGCTTTAAATATAGCCATAATTTAATAAAAAATACCTTAACTAAAAGCGAATACCAAATTTGTGGGCTTATTCAATTAGCTAATAATATTGAACAAATTAAGCAACAACAACAACTTTTAAATGCTACCCATCTACCAAATAATTTTTGTTATTCCATAGATATAGATAAAATCCAAAAATATTCTACTCTTAAAATTAATTGCCAAACAGGGTTACATTTTCCTGATGCATTATGGATTAGCCCACCAGCTCTTGTAAAAAAATTATGTAAACATAAAAATATTAAAATAATTTGCAATAACTTTATTGATAATATTAAACTAAATCATAATAATATTTGGGAAATATACTCTAATCATATTTTAATAAATCAAGCTCCTAACATTGTTTTATGTAATGCCCATGAGTTACAACAATTTTCATATACTAAAAGTATTTTGTTAAGAAAAATTCGCGGACAACTAAGCCTTATAAAAAGCCATATTCCATTAGAAACAATTCTTTGTTATGGTGGCTATGTAACTCCTAATTTTAATGAATTTTTTACTATTGGTGCAACTTTTAAATTTAATGATACTTCATTAGCTATAAAAGAAATAGAACATATGGAAAATATTAATAATATAGTAAAAATATTTCCTCAATTTAAAAATATAATTAAAGATGTTGAAATAATAGGACAAGCAGGAATACGAGCAAGTACCTCTGATTACCTACCTCTAGTAGGCCCTCTTGCAAAACAAAATGAGTTTTTTACTCTTTATAAAAATCTTGAAAAAGATTCTAACTACTGGATAGAGGATGACTGCCCATATTTACCTGGCCTCTATATAAATGCTGCTCATGGCTCAAAAGGAATACTTACAGCTCCCATTAGCGGAGAAATAATAGCTCAATATATTAATAATGAACCTCATACAATTACTAATAAACTACTTCAAGCAATTCACCCCAATAGATTTTGGGTTAAAGAAATTATTAAAAAATCCAAGAAATAATGATTGAAGTAAATGTTGATTTTGTGCATCACATAACGCATAATAATTATTAATTAATTTATCTTTATATCTCCTTTCAAATTGATTTTTACAAATGGAATGTTCCAATTAATATGGATTAAGGGACTTGCTTCTAGTTAATATAAGTAACTTGGTTGATAAAAAAGGAATCTATAAATAGATTCCTTTTCCAAACATTGAAATTAAGATTTTTATTCTGCTGCTTCAGGTTTTTTCCCATCAACTGTTGGAATATCTGCTGCAGAAACTACTTCTGGAGCTTCTTCAACTTCTTCAGCAATACCTGCTGCAATTGCTATAACTGCATCATCACCACGAAGAAGGTTTACTAAAGTTACACCTTTAGGTGGTACTAAATCTGACAAATGTAGCGACTGACCAGCTTTTAAATCCTTAAGATCTACTTCAATAAAATGTGGAATTTCCTTAGCTAAAGCACGAATTTCAACTTCATTTACAATATGAGTAACATGCGCATTTTGCATTTTAACTGCGTAGCATTCAGCTTCGTTTATAAAATGTAAAGGTATACGAATCTGAACTTCTTCTCTTTCATTTACCCGTTGAAAATCTAAATGTAATATTTCCGGGCGATATGCATGCACCTGAAAATCACGCAATAATACTTTTTCTGTTTTACCTGCAATATCCAGATTCAAAATTGATGTATGAAAATATTCACGCTTTAGGGCATGATAAATATTATTATGATCTAAACTAATAGAAATAGCTTCTGCACCAGAACCATATATGATTGCTGGAACTTGACCACTTCTACGCAGGCGGCGGCTCGCACCTCTACCATGCTCTTGTTTTAAATTTGCTTCTAATTTAGTTTCTTTCATTTTTATTTTCCTAAAATAATAAATTTTAGCCTAATCGCGACCAATAAGGCTATTCTAAAGTGGCATATTATAGCACATTTTTAATATAAATGCTTGAGGAATTTACATTTCTATATATTGAGGACCTGAACCCGCCTCAGGTGGAGTCCAATTTATATTTTGACAAGGATCTTTAATATCACAAGCTTTACAATGCACACAGTTTTGAGCACTAATATGCAATTTATTTTCATTATTACTATCTTTAACTATTTCATATACCCCAGCTGGACAATATCTAGTTTCTAAAGCAGCATAATACTTTAGATTAACCTCTATAGGTAATTTTTTATTTTTTAATTTTAAATGACATGGCTGATTATCATCATGAATAATATTTGCTAGATGTACAGACGAACTTTTATCAAAAGTTATCTTATTGTCTGGTTTCATATATTTTATTATTTTACAGTTTTTACTATTAACTAATCTTTCATTATCTTTAACTTTTATTTTAAATGTCCAAGGCGCCATACCTTTAAATATATAGTAATCAATTGCTGTATATATTAATCCTCCTAATAATCTGTATCGAAATGCTGGTCTAATATTGCGAACTTTATAAAGATTATCATATAACCAGCTATTTTTAAAATTTTCATAATAGCTAGTGGCTTCTTTTTGGTTAGATTTTATTGCTTCAAATACACTATTAGCTGCAATCATTCCAGACTTTATCGCGTTATGAACTCCTTTAATTTTAGGAACATTTAAAAACCCTGCACTATCACCTACTAATACGCCACCAGGAAAACTAAGTTTTGGAATTGCAGATACTCCACCTTCAACCACAGAACGTGCACCGTATTCTAATCTTTTTCCATTTACTAAAAACTTTTTAATTTCTGGATGCAACTTGAATTTTTGAAACTCTTCATAAGGATTTAAATAAGGATTTTTATAATCCAAGCTACAGACTAACCCTAAAGCTATTTTATTATTCTCTAAATGATATAAAAAACCACCGCCATAAGCTAAATTATTTAAAGGATAACCTATAGAATGAATAACTAATCCCTCATTGTGTTTAGCAGGATCAATCTGCCAAATTTCCTTAATTCCTAAGCCGTAAGTTTGATTAGAAAAAGAACTTTCTAACTGAAAATGTTCAATAATTTCTTTAGATACAGACCCTCGACAACCTTCAGCTAATATAACTTGTTTAGCTCGAATTTCAATTCCAGGCTGATAGTTTGCTGTTTGTTTACCATCTTTATCTAATCCAACTTCTCCAGTAATTACTCCTACAACCATATCATTTTCAATTATAGCTTTTACTACTGGAAAACCTGGATATATTTCTATACCTAACTCTTCAGCAAATTCACCTAATCGAATACATAACTGGCTTAAGCTAATAATATAATTACCGTTATTTTTCCAATCTTTAGGGCAAGGAAGTTTAAAAGACAAATTTTTAGTTAAAAATAATAGTTTTTCAGAAGTAACAGCTACATTAACAGGAAAATGCAAATCTTTCCAATTAGGAATTAATTCATTTAATCCTATTGGATCCATTACACATCCAGAAATAATATTTGCGCCAATACTACTTCCTTTTTCCAATAATGCAATAGATAAATCTTTATTATGCACCTTACCTAAATGCTTTAAATTAATTGCTGCAGCTAAACCTGATGGCCCACCTCCAACAATTACCACGTCATAAATCATAGCTTCACAGGGCATAAAATTATTTACTCTTCAGCGAAATGTTTCTGCATTTTTTCTCGACGTTCTTGAGCTTCAATTGTTAGAGTCGCTGTAGGTCTTGCTAAAAGGCGCTTTACCCCTATAGGTTCCCCAGTATCTTCACAGTAGCCATATTCTCCAGTTTCAAGTAAATATAGCGCTTTTCTAATCTTTTGTAATAGCTTTCTTTCTCTATCTCTTGTTCGCAACTCCAATGCATACTCTTCTTCAATTGTTGCCCGATCTGATGGATCAGCAATATAATTTGTTTCTTGCTCTTGAAAGGTTTGCGTAGTTTTTTTTGCATTATCTAAAATCTCTTGTTCATTAGCCAATAGTTTATTTTTAAAATACTCTAACTGAAGAGTATTCATATATTCACTCTCACCCATATCAAGTATATCTTGATCTGTTAATTTAGAGATATCAATATTTTTTTTTATATTTTTCATTTTACCTCCCGATAAAATATAAGCAATTATTCAATCAGTGTACATAAATGAATCTAGCTTATGCTGTCATTCATAAAAATGACATAAATTGAGCTAGCTATTATATATTGTTTTCTACTTATTCACAATAAAAAAATAAAATTATTATAACACAATTAATTAAATTTAAAAAATTAATTAATTTTTATCCTTTATTATCAATGCAAATTCTAACTATATAAATCTTTTATTTTATAATGTTTTATCAGAAATTTTATTGATAAAAAAACATATTTTTTATGATACACTGAGAACTAAACCAATAAATTTTAAGGCTAAATAATTAATTTTAAAATTATCTATCCTAAAAAAAACAACCCTGGATAATATCTCAAATTGCTAATTATTTTCTATTATAAAATTTAATATAATTTTTATTTAGAAAAATTAAGGTGCTTTCAAATAATTAATACTTAAGTAATAATTAACTTTTCCAAATATGCAATTAATATGAATTTATTTTTAATTGGTTCTTAATATTAGCTTAAACCATTTTAAAAACTTGTTATAAAATTATTTGACAAAAGTTTAGCATCTTGATAGAATACGCACCTCTGAGCAAAGTTATAAGGTTAATAAATGCAATAGCTTGGAGAAATGGCCGAGAGGTCGAAGGCACTCCCCTGCTAAGGGAGCATGTGAGCTAAAACTCGCATCGAGGGTTCGAATCCCTCTTTCTCCGCCAAAATCTCGCACCCGTAGCTCAGTTGGATAGAGTATCTGGCTACGAACCAGAGGGTCAGGAGTTCGAGTCTCTTCGGGTGCGCCATTTTTGCTATTAATATGCTTTTTGTCCCCATCGTCTAGAGGCCTAGGACATCGCCCTTTCACGGCGGTAACAGGGGTTCGAATCCCCTTGGGGACGCCACACCAAAAATGTGGGTTGTTAGCTCAGTCGGTAGAGCAGCTGGCTTTTAACCAGTTGGTCGCAGGTTCGAGTCCCGCACAACCCACCATTCTCTAGATTGGATAGCTATGAAAATTAAACAAAGTTCCACTATAACAATATTAGGTTTAATTATCACAAATTCTTTTGCTGTCAGTCAAATTGACCTATTAAATGCCCAATATAATTATCAAGTAGTGTCTAAACAAAACGAACGAATAAAAATTAAATACTTAGAAACTGAAAATTTAGCAAAACAAGCTGAAAGCGATTTAAATATTGCACAAAAAAATTTCCAAGTAACCCAAGAACAACTTAAAACTATAAAACAAGAATTTGACAAATCACAACAAAAGTTAAATACTGCCGCCAGTTCAGTTGATGATGTGTGGAATCAATTAAACAATCCTAATTCAACTAATATTAATAAACCGTAATCTGCTACTTATAACTAACCTCTAATATTTCAATTAAATCATCGCCTTTTGGTAAATGAAGTAAAAAACTATCGCCCACAGTTTTATTTAACAATAAACGAGATAAAGGAGACTTCCAGCTAATATAATTTAGTAAAGTATTAACTTCATCTTGTCCCACAATTTTTATCACTTGCTCTATTGAATTATTTCGTAAAATCGTAACAGTAGCCCCAAAAAATATTTTTTCACTGCCCATATGTACTTTTGGATCAATTACCTCTGCTGTTTCAATTTTTTTAGTAAGTAGGTATATTTTTTTGTCAATTTCTCTTAGTTGCTTTTTCCCATAAATATAATCTCCATTTTCTGATCTATCTCCATTACTAGCTGCCCATGTGATTGTATTTACTAATATTGGGCGAGATTTTGTAACTAAATTATGTAACTCCTCTTTTATTTGCTTATAACCTTCTATAGTAATATAGTTTTTTTGCTCCATGCTAATTTTTCCATGTTAATATGTATTTGGATGTTATTAATAACTAGTATAATAGTGGGTATATTATAACAGATTTTTACTCAGGTTTTAATATGGTAAAAACTAAATTAGCCTATGAATGCTCTGAATGCGGAGAAGTTCATAGTAAATGGCAAGGAAAGTGTAATAGTTGTGGCACATGGAGCACTTTAATTGAAACTATACAAAATACTGCTCCTTCTAACAGTAACCAACGTTTTCAATCTCTAACTCAAAACTCTTTAGTAGTAGACTTATCACATATTAAAGCTACAGATATTAGCCGAATATCTACTAAAATGGAAGAATTAGATCGTGTTTTAGGTGGCGGAATTGCTATTGGTTCAGTAATCTTATTAGGTGGAGATCCAGGCATCGGAAAATCAACAGTTCTTTTACAAACATTAAACCAATTGGCTCAATCAAATAAAGTTTTATATATAACTGGAGAAGAAAGTATTCAACAAGTTGCTTTAAGAGCAAATCGTTTAGGTATTACTAATAATACCAACTTACGATTAATGGCTGAAATTGATCTTAATAGTATCATTAATGCTATTAATCAAGAAAATCCTTTAACTGTTGTTATAGACTCAATCCAAACGATGTATAGCAATTTACTTCAATCAGCGCCTGGCTCTGTAGCTCAAGTTAAAGAATGCGCTAGTATCTTAACAAGAATTGCTAAACAAAAACAAATAACAATAATTATGGTAGGCCATGTAACTAAAGATGGCAGTATTGCTGGCCCTAGGGTTTTAGAACATATAGTAGACACAGTCTTATATTTTGAGGGCGAAGCACACTCTAATTTTAGAATGATTAGAAGCGTTAAAAACCGATTTGGTGCAGTAAATGAATTAGGTGTATTTATAATGACAGAAAAAGGTTTAAAAGAAATTAATAACCCATCATCTATATTCCTTTCTTCATTCCGCCATAAAACCCCAGGTAGTAGCATTCTAATTACACAAGAAGGCTCACGACCCATATTAGTTGAAGTTCAAGCATTAGTCTCCCAATCACATATTATGCCCCCTAAACGTTTAGCTGTTGGTATGGATAATTATAGATTAGCCATGTTAATTGCAATTATTCAACGCCACTTAGATATACCACTTTATGATCAAGATATATTTTTAAATATAGTAGGTGGCGTTAAAATATCTGAGCCGGCAATTGATTTAGCTGTTGCTTTAGCTATTATCTCTTCTTTTAAAAATAAACCATTACCCGAAAAACTTGCTGTATTTGGTGAAATTGGGTTAGCTTCAGAAATTCGCACCGTGCAAAAAGGACAAGATAGAATTAAAGAAGCTGCAAAATTAGGTTTTGAAAATATAATTATTCCTACCGCTAATAAACCAAAAAATAAATTTGATAATGTCACTATTATTGCTATCTCAGATTTAAACCAAGCTTTTAATTATTGTTTTAAATAAATTAGGAAAATGAATGTATAAATGTTTTGCAACTATTAGCCGTGGCCTTGAAAACTTATTAGTAAATGAATTACAAGCTCTTGGAGCTAATAATATTAATCCTGTTAAAGCGGGAGCTCTTTTTGATGCTAACCTTGATACCATTATGCAAATAAATTTAAAAAGCCGGCTAGCTAGTCGCGTACTAATTCAAGTTGCATTTGGCAACTATCAAAATGAAAATGATATTTATGATATAACTCAAACTGTAAAATGGGATAATTGGTTTAACCACTATAATAAAATAAAAGTATCTACTTCAGCAATTAATTCACCACTCAAAAGTTTGGAGTTTATTACCTTAAAAGTAAAAGACTCAATTTGTGATTATTTTATGGCCAAATATAACTCTCGGCCCGACGTAAATAAATATAGCCCAGATATGCGCATTTATAATTTTTTAACTAATAATACTGCAACTATTTATTTAGATACTTCTGGAGAAGCATTATTTAAACGCGGCTACCGACAAAATAAGCTAGAAGCTCCAATAAAAGAAAATTTAGCTGCAGCTATTATACAATTAACTAATTGGAATTGGCAAACTCCATTTTATGACCCTATGTGCGGTAGCGGAACTATTGCCATAGAAGCTGTTAGTATTGGCCTTAATATAGCTCCTGGTCTAAACCGCAAGTTCGCATTTGAAAATTTTAATCATTTTGAAAAAAATATTTGGCAAGAACAAAAGAATGTAGCCAAAAATGCCATTGATTACTCGCGTAAATTACAGATATATGCTAGCGATATAGATAATAATGCAATAGCTATTGCTAAAGATAACACTTCTACTATCAAATTTAATAATTATATAAAATTTGAATCTGGAGATTTTATAAATAAAAAAGCCCCAGCTACAAGCGGAATAATTCTTACTAACCCCCCATATGGAATTCGCTTAGAAGAACAACATCATTTAGCTGAATTTTATCCAAAATTAGCTACTCACCTTAAAAATAACTACGCAAATTGGTTATGTTATTTCTTTACTGCAGACTTTCGCTTACCTAAATTAATGCGCTTAAAACCAAGCCTTAAAACTCCTTTATTTAATGGAGCATTAGAATGCAGATTATTTGAATTTAAAATAGTAAAAGGCAGTAATCGTTAACCTTTAACCTATCCGTCTAATATTTCAATTAAAACCAATAGCAATTATACCTACTTTAACATGGTTAATATGTTAAAATACTATTCTTAATTGGTTTTTTTAAAAAAACATATAATGTTATTTTTTTTAGTATATTTTTAAAAAGATTGGAGATTTATTATGCCTCATTGGTTTTATAATGCTTCATATCTGACCGCTTTAGTAATAATTTATTCATTTTGTTGTTGTGTCAGCTTCGTAGGATATAAAATTTCTACAATTTTTTTTCAAAAAGTTGATAAATATGAAATAGTTACTAAGATAGTATGGCAAACTGTTTTATTTTTTTCTACTATGCTAATAACTTTTTGGATTGCAATTAATTGGCACAATTTACGGGATTTAACACAAGTAACAAATATGGAAGCGCAAAAAATTGAAAGAGTTTATAGCTATTCCGAATTACCTAAAGATCCCAAATATACAAAAAAACTGCAAATTGCATTAATGAAATATTTAGATTCAATTATAAACAAAGAATATAAATCGCTTGAAGTAGGATTTTTAAATAATGAAACTTTATTAGATTTTCAAAATTTTGTAAAATTAGCTAACGATTATTTACCAAGTGATTCTAGAACAAGTGAATTTGCTTATAACCGATTATTAATAGCAATCGAAGAACTTTCGCTAGCAAGAGCCAATCGTTTAAGTTATTTACCAGGAGAGCTAAATGGTGTATTACTTGGCTTTTTTATCGTAATAATGATTGTTGGTTGTTTTTGGACTGGCGCAATATATTCCGGAAATATTCTATTTTCGTTAATAATTATAATGAGCCAAAATATAATTATGGGATCATCTATTTGGCTAATTCTTGAAATTGATAAACCATTTCAAGGTGAAATAAAAGTTACCAATCAGGCTTTTATTGAAGCCAAAGATGAAATTCAAAGAATAAATACAAGGAAAAAAATTCATGAGTGATGAACAAAATACATTAATGCCAAGTTTTGCTAAAGATATTATAAACATAAACATTGAAACTGAAATGAAGCAGTCATACTTAGATTATGCTATGAGTGTAATTGTCGGGCGGGCATTACCTGATGTGCGAGATGGTTTAAAACCAGTACATAGGCGAGTATTATATGCTATGCACGAATTATCTAATGATTGGAATAAACCATATAAAAAATCGGCACGTATTGTGGGGGACGTAATCGGTAAATATCATCCTCATGGTGACACTGCTGTATATGATACTATAGTTAGAATGGCACAAGACTTTTCTTTAAGAAACCCTTTAATTGATGGACAAGGTAACTTTGGTTCAGTAGATGGCGATTCAGCGGCTGCCATGCGATACACGGAAATTCGTATGGCAAAAATTGCTCATGAAATGCTAGCTGATATTGATAAAGAAACTGTTAATTTTGGTCCTAACTATGATGGAAACGAACACGAACCACTTGTGCTACCCAGCAAATTACCCAATCTATTAATCAATGGTAGTTCAGGAATTGCCGTTGGAATGGCAACAAATATTCCACCCCATAATTTAAGTGAAGTAGTTGATGCTTGTCTAGCTCTTCTTAAAGAACCACAAATTAGCATTGAAGAATTAATAAAAATAATACCAGCCCCAGATTTTCCTACAGGTGGATTTATTTTTGGTATTAAAGATGTACATAATGGTTATAAAACTGGGCGTGGTCGTGTAGTGATGCGTTCCCGCACTCATTTTGAAGAAATAAGTAAAGATAGACAAGCTATCATTATAGATGAACTTCCTTACCAGGTAAATAAAGCTAAATTATGTGAAAAAATTGGCGAATTAGTTAAAGATAAAGTTATCGAAGGCATTACTGAAATTAGAGATGAGTCTGATAAATCTGGCATGCGTGTAGTTATTGAACTAAGACGCAATGAAAATGCTGATGTTATTCTTAATAACTTATTCAAATTAACCCCAATGCAAGATAGCTTTGGGATTAATATGGTAGCATTAGTAAATGGCCAACCACGTTTATTAAGTATAAAATCAGTAATTGAAGAATTTATTTATCATAGGCGCGAAGTAGTTACCAGAAGAACAGTTTTTGAATTAAAGAAAGCTAAAGAACGAGGTCATATTTTGGAAGGTTTAGCCGTTGCCCTTGCAAATGTTGATGAAATGATTACTATTATTAAAGCATCAGCTACCCCTAGTGAAGCTAAAACTAAATTAATGGATAAAGATTGGCATTCTGATTTAGTAATTAAAATGCTTTCGCATCTTGAATCTAATGAAATTAAACCTGACTGGCTTGATGCATCATTAGGTATGAACTCTACAGGTTATCGTTTATCTGAAGTGCAGGCCCAAGCAATTTTAGAATTAAGATTGCAACGTTTAACTGCTCTAGAACAAGACAAAATCGTTAAAGAATATCATGAAATTATGGATATTATTCTAAATTTAATGGATATTTTGAAGAAAAAAGAAAGAGTAAATAAAATAATTGCTGATGAATTAGTGCTTATTAAACAACAATTTGGCTCTGCACGTAAATCAGAAATTGTTATGGATGGAGCTGATATTGATAATGAAGATTTAATTAAACCTCGGAATATGGTAGTTACATTAACTCGCGAGGGGTATATTAAAACACAAACAGTCGATGAATATCGTACTCAACGTCGCGGTGGGCGTGGAAAAGTAGCATCAACAACTAAAGAAGATGATTTTATCCAAAGTCTATTTATGGCTCATACTCATGACTACATATTATGTTTCTCTACTAGAGGGCGCATGTATTGGTTAAAAGTTTATAATTTACCAGAAGGTAGCAGAACGACGCGTGGTAAACCTATTATTAACTTACTTCCACTACAAACTGATGAAAAAATTACAAGTATTTTACCTGTATCTGAATTTAGTCATGATAAATTTATTTTTATGGTCACAGCATGTGGAGTAGTAAAAAAAGTTGTATTATCAGCATTTGCAAGACCTAGTAGCCGTGGAATTATTGCTATAAACTTAGATGAAGGAGATTCATTAGTGGGTGTTGCCCTAACTGATGGTAACCAAGAAGTTATGTTATTCTCAGATAATGGCAAAGCAGTAAGATTTAATGAAAAAGGTGTACGTAGCATGGGAAGAACTGCACATGGCGTTCGAGGCATAAAGTTGAAGCCAGGTGGAAAAGTTGTTGCTTTATTAACTTCGGATAATGAAAATGCCCAAGTATTAACTGTTACTGAAAAAGGTTATGGAAAACGCACCCAAGTATCAGAATATCGCCTAGCATCTAGAGCTACTCAAGGAGTAATTGCTATTGGAGTTACTGAAAAAAATGGTAAATTAGTATCAGCTACAATAGTAAGTAATGATGATGAAATTATGCTTATTACTACAGGAGGTGTATTAATACGCACTAAAGTAAACAGTATTCGTGAAACTGGTAGATCAGCTCAAGGCGTTAAATTGATAGATTTATCTAGAAGTGAAAAACTTGTTGATTTAGCAAAAGTTCTTGAACACGAAGAAAATGATGGAGCACCTGAATTAGACGGGTTAATTTAAAAAAAGTTTATTTAAACAACTTCTAGTGTAAGCTGCTACGTAACCTAAAGGTTCAGTGTATAAACTTAATAAAATATGTTGAGATTGATGAGATAATCTGCTATATAATTGTAAATAATCTATATCTGTATAATTAATACCGTTTGGATTATTTACAATATTACTAGGAAAGACCTTCATTACTCCTTGTGAATATTCATCACTAATACCAATTGTTTGCGGAATCACTTCCTCCATAATATAATTATCATCTATATCGCACTCATTAATTAATTCATCGTATTTTATATCTTTTAAAAAATTATTTAGCTGATATTTTTCATAAGGAAACAAATGATTATTTTTACTAAGTAACGCCCCTAATAAATTCTCATTAATAATATGCCTCTCTTCTATTTTGTTTTGTATACCATTAATATACTTTTTATCAATTAATGCCCATATTTGTGCAAAAACTACTTGTGAATTACTAAAACCTAATAATAAATTTGCATGATATGGCTGTGTTAAATCTTGTAGATAATGTAATCCCCAACCAGCAAATCTTGCTGACCAATACATATGACCAGTTTTTCTTGCAAATCTGGCTAAATGCATATAAGCATAAAATCTATACTGTGGATAGGAAGATTTTATGCCTGGCCTAAAATAAGAAAATAATACTGGCATTTGATAAGAAGTTGCATGAAATAAAACCTGGGATGTAAAACTAAGACCAACATCTCCAATAGGCTGATTACCAAAATTATAAAGATTACCAAATGAAGTATTGCTATTTTGATACAAACCAATATCTAAACCAAAATCAGGCTCCTGAGAACTTGCTGCAATTACTGATATTATTGGCACTATTTCATTTACCGAAACAGATTTAAATTGATCCTTCATTATTGAATTAGTACTATTAGATATATGTTCATTAATTATTACTTTAGATAAATTTGAAATTAATGGAAAATTACTAAGCTGCTGAGGATCATAAATAATGGGAGTTAACGGCACATTCCAATTTATACGAATCGCTGATTTAAAACATAAAACTAAATTTTTTTTACAACTCTCATTACTAGGGTCATAAGCTAATTCTTTAGGAAGTTTTTTATAACCACTTTGGGAATTTACTGCCCATGTTTCAATTTGTTTTAACTCATTAGGTAGTGATTTTTTTGTATCTTCTAAAAAATCTTTTAAAGATTCAACTTTAATTAGCTTTTTATAAAAATTATTATTTGTTGCTATAACTGCAGGATACGTTATTAAATGGTGCCCTTCCCACGCAAAGCTCATATTATTTAAAATTAAACTAGATAATAAAACTATTTTTATTTTCATAAAACACCTTTAACTATCAATTCCTCTAAATACTTAGCAACTGCTTGGTCATAGTGATTACCTATAATTATTTTTGCTATTTTTTTAACATGATCTTTAGCGTTACCCATAGCAACACCTAAGCCAACCCCTGAGAGCATTGGAATATCATTTTCCCCATCCCCAAAAGCTATAATTTCTTCAACTTTAATTTGTTTTAAATTTGAATAATGTTTTAATCCATTTAATTTAGAAATGCTAGCACAGGTAACCTCTAAATAATTAGGGTGGGAAAAAGCAGCTAACATTGTTGCATCTTTTTCAAATTTTTTCTGAATATCCAATAATCTTTCATATTCACCTGACAAAGTAATTTTATTTGCTCTACTTATTGCAGATTTTTCAATTACTTTAGGAATTGAATTAACAAATTCAATTTCTTTAGTTGTAAATAAAGATGGATTAGCTACATACCAATCAAAATTATGATAATAATTAACAGCAATTCGCGAATCAACGCTAGATAAAATACCTTCAATCCGATTAATAGAAAAATCTTGACTAAGTATAATTTCATTATCTCTATTAGTAATTAAACTACCATTTAAAGCAATAACTTCTCCCTCAAGTTGCAATTCATTTGCAATTTCTAAAACTGAATTAGGAAGCCTTGCACTTACTAGAACACATAAATACCCCCTAGATATTAAGTCTGCAACAACCTCTTTAAGCCTTAAACATACATTATGGCTAGCATCAAGTATAGTGCCATCAATATCAAAAGCAATTAATTTATATTTCATGTTATTTTTAATAATCACTCTAAAGAATAATTGTAATTTAATTTATAATTTAAATTAGTTTTAATTCGAGGCCATTCACTATCAATAATACTATACTGATAATAATCACATACTATACCATTTTGGTACTTAAAATTCCTAAACACTCCGTCTAATTTAGCACCAAGCCTTTCAATTGCTCTACGGCTTTTTAAATTAAATTCATTAGCAGTTATTGTAACCGCAATACATTGAATAGTTTCAAAAGCATGGGTTAATAGCATTAGTTTACATTCAGTGTTTATAGCTGTTCTTTGAGAACTTTTGCGATACCATGTCCAACCAATATCACACCGTTTATTAACAATATCAATCTTATTATAAGTGGTCATACCAATTGCTTGATTAGTTATATTATCAATTACAGTAAATGGCAACATTAAACCCTGCTTATGTAAGTTTAAGCGGTGTTCAATTTCTTTTGCCATATTATTAGGAGAAGGAACGCTTGCATACCAAACATTCCATAATTTTCCATCAGAAGCAGCTTCAATTAAAGCTGGACAATGCTCAATAGATAAAGGTACTAAAGTTGCATGTATTCCACGCAAAGTAACTAGAGTAAAAAAACTCATCAAATATCTTTCAATAATAAATAATTATGCAAAATTTAACTACAATACAAATTATGATTAAACAATAACTAATTTGCATTACATAAATATTTTATCATAAGTTAATTAGTAAATTTATAAATTGCAGTTCTCCCAGATAAACTGGGAGACATAGATTATATCAGATTAATGATTGGTTTTGAAAGGAAGAAAGTAATTTTATATTCTAATTTAAAATTATCGCTTTTTACTCGCCTTTATAGTATTATCACTTCATCTTTTAAATTTATTTCATCCATGGGTTCCATTTCATTTATAGTAAATTTTTCATTCCACTCACCTATAAATAAGTTTGCGATACTAGCTAGATTAGATTCCCCAAAAGAATTTAAATGCTTTGTTACAGCGCCTAAATCTATAGATTGCTTATCTAAGTATTGTACTAATATTTCTAAAGATATAAAAGCTCCTAACCTAACACAATTAGTAGAATATGCTCCTTGAACATTCATCGCTTTCACTGGAAAATTCTTTTTCATCATCTTAGATTTAATAAAATTTACTTCATCATTACTTAAGTCTTCTTTTTTCATATCTGCAATAAATTCTTCAAAAGTAGAAGCTTTTTTATTTTGTCTAGGTTCAGAATCACTTAATGGATCAAGTTTTAATAAATTAATTGTTTTTTCGTGTATTGGATGTGGAGCTACGACCAATCTCACTTTGGATGATTTAGGATCAATTGCAAATTGACAATTATTTTTATTATCAATTATTAATGGCATGAAATGCCCTATTCTTTCTAAGAACCCCTGTTTACGATCTTTATTTGACCCATCCAATATCATAACTAAATCATATTTATCTTTATTAAATAATTCTTTTCTAATAAATCGGTATGATCCACCCCCAAATTGAGTTGAGTGGGCATTATTATAATTAAACATAATGAAAATTTTAGTTTTAATTCCATTATTAGACGGTGTTATTATTTCAATAAATTCATATTTAATTATGGGATCCCTAAAAGCATTTTCTCGTATAACGTTTACCTCATATCCATTAATTCCCTTAAATAATACCCCATCAGGTGCTCCAGCATCTCTTTTTGCTTCAACAATACCTAAATTTTTTAATCCTTGTTGTAATATAATCATTGAATTATCTGGTGGAGTCGCTCTAAAATTCTCTAGTTTTTCTTTACCTAGAGAAGTAGTTTTAAATTTTTCAGAATATTCCACCATCATATATTTATATTTTTCATCCAAACTTTTATTATCTTGAGCACTTATTTCACCTGATATATCAATAAATTCCGAATTATCTAATGGTTGTTCTGCATTTCCTTGATCACTTGTTTCATGTGGTATATCTTTAAAATTCGATTGATCTAATGGTTGTTCTGCATTTGGCTTTAATTTACCTTGTTCTTCTTCACTAGCTGTAGAATCTTCTTTCTTTAAGCCTACTATATTATCTTCTTCATTTAATTTTTTAATCTGTTGAGATCCATTATATTTAAAGGAATAGCAATCATAAATTTTCTTTTCAACACTGTCCGAATCTAATGAGAATTTACAACCTCCAAAATATACTTCATTTTTTACTTTTTCTATACTATCTAAATAGCGTGGGAGAATGTAAGAGGCTACAGAACTATCAATTTTCTTAATAAAATCAATAAACATAGTTATATTAAATTTACCACTTCTACTAAAAGCACGATCTCTTTCTTCATAAATATACCCAAGACTAAATGCTCTTACTGCACTCTTTGTAAACACTTGATGGATAAATCCCTCATTTTTAAATAATTCTGCAAGTATCGGGGAATTTTTTTCCCCATTTTTTACCATTAAACAATGTTTAAACCAAGCCTCTCCAAGCCCTTTAATATCTCCTTTATCTTCAATATGTTGATTTTTAAATTCCATAAACTCCAATTTTTGCATTTGTTCAAATGCTTCTTTTTTAGTCTTTATTGAACTATTATTAAGCTTTTTTAAATCGCGATTCCCAAGTGCTTGAAAAATATTACTTTTATTGGTTTTACTATCACATATTTGCATACTATTAATTGCCTTTTTAAAAATTTTCCCTAAAAATGAAGTCAACATTATAACTCTAAATAAATAATATTAAAAGTAACATTTTTATCTTTTTATATTATTTCTTATAAAAAATAAATATTAAATGCATTTACTTCAAACCGAAATAAGGTAAAATAAAAACTTAATTAGGATTTAATATTTTTTAAGGAGGTACAAAATGTCTATTGCCTATTGGTGTGTCTTAGTTGCAGGACTATTCCCTTATATATTCACGGTACTAGCAAAAGCTAAAGGTATTGATTTTGATAACCACTCTCCTCGCGAATATTTAAATAATTTAACTGGCTGGAGAAAAAGAGCTAATTGGATTCAAATTAATAGCTTTGAAGCATTTCCATTTTTTGCTGCAGCTGTAATTATTGCTAATTTAAACCATGCTCCAAGTAATAAAATTGATATTTTAGCAATGAGCTTTATTCTATTTAGAATTTTATATGCAATTGCTTATTTAAAAAATATTGCATCATTAAGAACTATTGTATGGACTGGCGGGTTTATTTGCGTAGTATCTCTATTCTATATTTAAATAATTTTTAATCCCTTCCTCCAATGTTAGAAATTGTTCCTTAAAACCAGCTTGATAAAGATGTTTTAAATTTGCTTGAGTATAACATTGGTAGCGCCCTGCTAAATCTGCGGGAAAATCTATATATTCTATTGTGCCACTATTAACCGCTTCTAACAAACTCATTTTATCTAAACCTTGTTGATGTCTACATGTATTTATTACTCCTAAAGCTAACTCATTAAAGCTTCTAGCAACACCAGTGCCACAATTAAAAATTCCAGAAATTTCTTCAATATCATTTAAATGATTATCAAAGAAAAACAAATTTACCTTTATCACATCTTCAACTGAAATAAAATCTCGAACTTGCTCACCATTTGCATAACCTTGACAACCCGTAAATAGCTTTACTTTTCCTCTTTCTTTGTATTGACAAAAATTATGCCAAACTACTGAAGCCATTCTTCCTTTATGCTTTTCTCGAGGACCATATACATTAAAATATCTCAAACCAACTATTGGCGCTGTTAATCCATTTGCGTAATGTCTACGAACAATCTGATCAAATAAAAACTTTGAATAACCATATGGATTCAATGGGAATTCATACTCCCTCTCTTCAATAAAAGTATTACTAGCCCCATAAACTGCAGCTGATGAAGCATATACTAACGGAACCTCATTTTTTTGCGCATAATCTAATAAAATTGACGAATATTCATAATTATTTTTTAGCATATATCGCCCATCTAATAAGGTAGTATCTGAACAGGCACCTTGATGAAAAATATAATCAATCTGATTATCATAATTTCCTTCAATAATCGCCTCTAAAAAATCTTTTTTATCTACAAAATCAAGAAGCTCACAATCAACTAAATTATTACATTTTGCTCCATTAGTTAAATTGTCAACAGCAATTATATCTGTATAGCCTTTTTTATTAAGAGCCTTAACTAAATTAGAGCCAATAAAACCAAAAGCCCCTGTAACAACTATAATCATTTTTCATTCCATTCTACAAAAATATTATAAAAACTGGTGGGCAGTATTGGATTTGAACCAACGACCTCTACGATGTCAACGTAGCGCTCTAACCAACTGAGCTAACTTCCCTCTTTAATTCTTCATAATAAATGACTTTGGTTACCTATAATAAATCCACACCAATCATAAAACTCAAAGTTTTTACTAAAAGCAATTACTTTAAATATATCTCCCATTTCATTGGATGAAGTAAGCTTCATTAGTTGATTACTTAATTGTAAATATTCTAAATCACTTTTTTCACTTCTTGCCATTTCCATAAAATCTAATATATCACAGTTAATTAAAAAATTAGCCTGTGAGGTATAACCAATAAAATCTAAATTATTTTCAATAGCTATTTCTGCTACAGCAGTAAAATCTACACTTGCTGTAATATCAATAAGACCTGTATATAATAAAACATTCTCTAACTGATGGTGCCTAAAAAATCCCCGCAAAGTTCCATTTTTTCTTTCAAATGAATAATATTCTTTTTGTGAATAACCATAATCTATTAATATAATACATCCTTTATTTAAACTTTGCGATAAAGATTTAATAAAACCTCTATTATTTAAATTTATTTCTGAAACATAGCTTTCTAAAATATTATTATTTTGTTGTAAATTTTTAGCCAAATTTTTTAACTCTATATTAGCTATTTTACTCTTCTTATATAATAAATTATTTTTCTCATCTATCCCCACACCAATTTGCAGAATATCTCCATTTTCCCATACTATTCTTTCAAATGGTTGTGCATCTAGC
>JACCDN010184300.1_pt1 | contig 26090 bp, 23 predicted proteins | sample 7441691 | NCBI WGS metagenome assembly JACCDN01 (sample SAMN15323439, study PRJNA562643) | freshwater metagenome | isolation source: river surface water | place: USA:Blue River Watershed | collected 2017-08-16 | reverse complement strand
TTGTGGATGAACCACCCTTTACATATTCACCAAGTTCTTCCAGCTTGGCGAGTGCGACCTTAGTGTCGATACCAAGCTCTTTGGCTATGTCATATACGCGTGGAAGCGCCAATTACTTTCTCCTGTCTGGGGCCAACCCAAACAGGGCAGGCCTTATTGCTGAGCGGAACTCATTTCGAGCTACTCATTTGTTGTTTCTCATGTCTTCTGCCTGCATTCGTTTTCCGCTAAGCGGTGAAAGGCAAGTCTAGGACCTAGCGGCCGAAAAGGCTATTCCTCAAGTGAGCTATCAGGCTGGATGTCAATCTTGGCGCCAGTGAGCTTCGCAGCCAGACGGGCATTCTGGCCCTCTTTGCCGATGGCCAAGGAAAGCTGAAAGTCTGGCACCAAAACCCGCACTGCTCGCTGGGCTGGATCAATCACAAAGGACGAGGAGACCTTTGCTGGGGAAAGGGCGTGAGCAACATATTCGGCAAGATTTTCGGAGAAATCCACCACGTCAATCTTTTCTTCATTCAGCTCAGCACTCACTGCTCTGACTCGTTGACCAAGTTCGCCGATGCAGGCGCCTTTGGCATTGATTGATGGATCTTTAGACCTAACCGCAATCTTTGTTCTGTGTCCTGCTTCGCGGGCAATCGATGCGATCTCTACAAGGCCTGATGCAACCTCAGGAACCTCGAGTGCAAAGAGTTTGCGGATCAAGTTTGGGTGAGTTCTGGAAACCGTAATCATTGGTCCTCGCAGACCACGCTGAACCTGAGTGATGTAGACCCTGAGTCGGCGACCATGCGAGTAGTCCTCCCCTGGCACCTGCTCCTCAGGAGGCATCAAAGCTTCAATCGAACCCAGGTTCACGTAAACCATGTATGGCTTAGTACCTTGCTGAATCTGACCGGAGACGATATCGCCCTCTTTGCCCTTGAATTCGCCGAGCAATCCTTCATCAGAGAGTTCGCGCATTCGCTGAGCAATGACTTGCTTTGCGGCATAGGCAGCCACGCGACCAAAGCCTTCGGGCGTTACTTCTTTTTCGCCAATCTTCTCGCCGTTTTCATCGGGTACTGGTGCAAAGATACTGACGTGACCGGTCTTGCGATCAAGTTCTGCGCGAGGGCCTTTAGTTTGATCAGAGATGTGCTTGTAGTAGGCCGCAAGAATTGCTTGTTCAATAATTACAACGAGCTCTTCAAAGGGAATCTCTTTTTCGCGCTCCAGCAGACGAAGGACATTTAGATCGATATCCACGGCTGCCCCTATTTCATTTTCTGCGCGTAATTTCCGCTAGAGCAGATTCTAGCTTTAGATTCTGTCTAGCGCCGCTTGCTCTTTCCCAAAGCTCAACCTCACCCTGCTCTATGCCCCTGCCACAGACGATTACCCAGGGCATTCCTAGCAATTCCGCATCAGCAAATTTCACGCCAGGAGAGGCTTTGCGGTCATCCAAAATTACGGTCAGACCCTGCGCCTCGGCATCAGCGGCTAACTTTTCAGCGGCGGCAAAAATACTGTCTTCCTTGCCAGCAGCAACGATGTGAAGCTGGGCTGGGGCAACCGACTCGGGCCAAATCAGTCCCTTGTCATCATGAGACTGCTCGGCAATCACTGCCACCAGCCTGGTCACACCAATGCCATAACTTCCCATGGTCACAGTGACAAGCTTCCCGTTCTCATCCAGCACTTTTAGATCAAGTGCCTCGGCATACTTTCTTCCGAGCTGGAAGACGTGACCAATCTCAATTCCACGAGCTAGCTCTAGCGGACCAGACCCATCCGGCGCAGGATCACCAGCCCTTATCTCAGCAATGTCTGCAATGCCATCAGCTTCGAAGTCTCGACCAAAGGTGAGGTGCCAAATGTGTTTTTCATTCTCATTAGCACCGGTGATCCAACTGGTTCCCTTGGCAACTCTTGGGTCAACAAAGTAAGGAAGTTTGCTTTCAGCTTTTTCACCCAGGAATTGTTTACCAGCTTTGGTGGGTCCGATATAACCCTTGACGAGTTGCGGGTACTTGGCAAAGTCCGCCTCGTTTGCCTGCTCGACTTCTTCGGGAGCAAACCATGCTTCGGCTCGTTTGCCATCGACTTCGCGATCACCGGGTATGCCGACAACCACCAGTCTTCGCTTACCTTCTGGAGAAGTAAGAGCTAGCACAACGTTTTTAAGAGTGTCGGCGGCTGTCCACTCCTTACCACTTCTCGGATGATTGGCATTTGAAAAATCAACAAGCGTTTGAATGGTTGGTGTGTTTGGTGAGGCGTGAACCTCTGCCGCGGGATTAGTCGAACCAACCTCTGGGTTTGGCGCGAACTTGACCGCTTCGACGTTCGCGGCGAAACCACCAGGAGATCGAACAAAGGTGTCTTCTCCGATTTCAGCGGGACAAAGAAATTCCTCGGACTTTGATCCACCCATTGCGCCAGCATCTGCCTTGACAATCACGTAATCTAAGCCCAGTCGCCTAAAGATTCGTTCATATGCATCGCGCTGTGCTTGATAGCTCTTGGCCAGTCCAGCGTCATCAACGTCAAAACTGTAGGCATCTTTCATCACGAATTCTCGACCACGAAGTAGTCCGGCTCGAGGTCTAGCTTCGTCGCGATACTTGATTTGGATTTGGTATATCGAAAGTGGCAGGTCCTTGTAAGAGGTGTAAAGATCCTTGACCAGCAAAGTGAATACTTCTTCGTGAGTAGGAGCTAACAAGTAGTCGGCTTCTTTACGATCCTTCAATCTAAAAATGTTGTCGCCATACTCTTCCCAACGACCAGTTGCCTCATAGGGCTCTTTTGGAAGTAGTGCAGGAAAGTGAACTTCCTGAGATCCGGCTGCTGCCATTTCTTCGCGAACGATTTGCTCAATCCGATTTTTTACCATCAGGCCCAGTGGTAACCAAGCAAAAATACCTGGACCGTTTCGACGAATGTAGCCGGCACGAACCAGTAGTTTGTGGCTATCGACCTCTGCATCGGCAGGATCTTCGCGCAGCGTTCTAAGGAAAAGAGTGCTCAGGCGTATAGGCATGGGCACAATGTTAGCTAGTTACTGACTGATACCTGTGCTGTACCGACCTCAGAAGGCGGCATTTCCGCTGCAATTCGGTTAGCTTCCTCGATCAAGGTCTGTACGATTTCACTCTCAGGGACCGTCTTGATGACCTCGCCCTTGACAAATATCTGACCTTTGCCGTTGCCGGAAGCCACCCCGAGGTCCGCCTCGCGAGCTTCGCCAGGACCGTTCACAACGCAACCCATCACCGCAACTCGGATTGGGACTGTTAGGTGTTGCAGTCCCTCGGTGACCTGATTGGCAAGAGTGTAGACATCGACCTGAGCTCGTCCGCAACTTGGGCAGGAGACGATTTCTAGCTTGCGTGGCCGTAGGTTCAAGCTCTCTAGAATCTGTGAGCCGACCTTAACTTCTTCGACAGGTGGGGCTGAAAGTGAAACACGGATTGTGTCACCAATCCCCTTGCTCAACAGCGCTCCAAAAGCAACTGAAGACTTAATGGTTCCCTGGAACGCTGGGCCAGCCTCGGTCACTCCGAGGTGCAGTGGCCAGTCACCTCGCTCTGAGAGCATTTCATAAGCACGAACCATTACCACCGGGTCGTTGTGCTTGACGGAAATCTTGAAGTCGTGGAAATCGTGCTCTTCAAAAAGCGAGGCTTCCCAGACTGCGGATTCAACTAGGGCCTCAGCCGTTGCTTTGCCGTACTTCTCCAGAAGGCGCGGATCTAGCGAGCCAGCATTAACTCCAATTCGAATTGAAATGCCAGCATCTTTTGCTGCCTTTGCAATGTCTTTTACCTGGTCATCAAACTTCTTGATGTTGCCCGGGTTCACACGTACCGCACCGCAACCTGCCTCAATCGCCTGAAAGACGTATCTGGGTTGGAAGTGAATGTCTGCAATTACTGGAATCTGGCTGCGCTTAGCAATAATTCTCAAAACATCTGCGTCGTCTTGCGAAGGCACTGCAACTCGAACAATGTCACAGCCACTGGCAGTCAGCTCAGCAATCTGCTGCAGCGTGGCGTTGATGTCAGTGGTGGGGGTGGTCGTCATCGACTGCACTGAAATTGGGGCATCTCCACCAACTGCAACTTTGCCAACCATGATCTGACGAGTCTTGCGACGAGGTGCAAGAGTTGGTGGTGGAGACTTTGGTAAGCCGAGGTTTACTGCCGGCACGAATTTCCCTTCATTACTGCTACCGATTTAACCACTTGTCAGCTAAAAAGCTTCCTACCCAAGGGTTATCGGGTTCACTAAATCAGCCAAAATCAGCAATAGTCCTGTGAAAATCAGAACCAGCCAGACCAAATAGGCCAGCGGCAAAGCTTTGGCTGTATCGATTGGGCCTGGATCAACCCCTCGAATACCGCGCACGACTCTTCGCTTCGCACCCTCGTAAATCGCACCGACCACGTGACCGCCATCAAGTGGAAGCAGTGGCACCAGATTGAAAACAAACAAAACTAAATTCAGCGAGCCCAACAGTAAAAGCAGTGAAGCCAGTTTGGCATCTACCCCTATGTCTGCCGCAGTGAGTTCGCCGGCTAATTGGCCAACACCAACAATCGAAACTGCACCATTCGGATCACGCTCGGCTAAGCCAAGCGTGCTGAGAGTGACCTGATAAACCTGCTGGGGCAACTCAACAATAAATCCAGCCATCGAAACCATCGATGCACCGGCAAATGTCAGAGACTGATCAATTGGTAATGGCTTGGTTACGCCTTCTAAGCGAATGCCTAAAACGGGAGTGAGCTGAGTAACGGGATTGCCCTGCCCATCCAGCTGAAGATTGCCAAATGAGTCATAGACCGCACGTTCCATGAAAACTGGCTCGATAGTCAACTGCTCTGTTGTTCCGTCTCGCAAAACAGTCAACTGACTACTTGAACGATTTGATAGCAGATTTGTAACTTCCGACCAGCTGCTCACGCTTTGGCCGTTTACTGCCGTGACCTCATCTCCAGGTTGCAAACCAGCAAGGCTTGCCGGTGTAGCTGGCACACCCGCTTCACAATTTCCATTCACATCAGTTTCGAGACACAGATAAACCTCATCGACTTTCAAGGAGTTCTGCAAAGTTCCAATGCCAGAAAGCGAAACCAGAATCAGCAGCACTCCCAGGAAAAGATTCATTACCGGACCACCGAGCATGATGGTCATCTTCTTTGGGGCACTCAACTGATAGAACTTGCGACTCTCATCGGAGTCTTCCTGCGCTGCAATTTCTTTGCGGGCATCGCTAATCCAATTAGCAAAAAGTCCTTTGTATTGCTTAGTAGCTGGTGGATACATTCCACTCATCAGGATGTAGCCGCCTAGCGGAAAGGCCTTAACGCCAAACTCGGTTTCTCCCCGAAATCTCGAGTAAACAGTTGGTCCGAAACCCACCATGAATTGGCGCACCTGCACTCCAAAGCGCTTGGCTGGAAGGTAGTGACCCAATTCATGCAGCCCAACCGATAGGGCAATTCCAAGAAGGAAAATCAATATTCCCAAGATGTATAAGAGCGCGTCCAGCACCCCTCTAGGCTACCCGCCTGAGCCTGCAAGCTTGCTAGGAATTAGGCATGGCTGTATCTAAAGCTTGCGGCGGGTATCTAGACTGAATACATGAGCCTTGAACAAAAAAGACAAATCGTAACCGCAATCCCAGGACCTAAGTCGCTTGCACTGCAACAGCGCAGATCTGAAGTTATTTCTGCTGGTGTGGGCACCATGCTGGCTGCCTTCATTGATGAAGCCCACGGCGCGATCTTAAAAGACGTCGATGGCAATCAATTGATCGACTTTGGTTCAGGTATTGGTGTTGTGACTATTGGTCACACCAACCCAGGAGTGGTAGAAGCGGTATCAAAGCAGGTCAGCAAGCTCACTCACACACTTTTCACCGTCACTCCCTATGAGCCATACGTTCGCGCGGGAGAACTACTAACCTCACACGCCCCCGGCAACTTCAAAAAGAAAGCTGCCTTCTTCAATTCAGGTGCCGAGGCCGTAGAAAATGCCGTCAAGATTGCTCGCAAAGCAACCGGCCGTACTGAAATTGCAGTTTTCGATCACGCCTATCACGGTCGAACAAACCTCACGATGTCGATGAATTTCAAGGTTCACCCCTACGGCACCGGTTTTGGACCACTCGCGGGCAGTGTTCACCATGCACCAATGAGTTATCCGTTCCGCGATCCAGCCGGCATGACAGGACCAGAGGCGGCAACCAGAGCGATTACCTATCTTGAGAAGCGCGTAGGAGCAGCCCAAATCGCTGCGCTGTTTATCGAGCCAGTTCAGGGTGAAGGTGGTTTCGTTGTTCCAGCACCAGGCTTCCTAAAGACTTTGCAAGATTGGACACGTGCCAACGGCATTGTGCTGGTGGCGGATGAGGTTCAATCAGGTATGGCGCGAACTGGAAAGTGGTTTGCCAGCGAGTGGGAAGAAGGCTTCGAGCCTGATTTGATCACCGTCGCTAAGGGAATCGCAGGCGGTATGCCACTCTCGGGTGTTGTCGGCAGAGCCGAAATTATGGATGCAGCTCACGCAGGGGGACTTGGTGGAACATTTGGTGGTTCTCCAACCGCCGTTGCTGCAGGTGTTGCGGTAATGGAGCAGTACGAAACTGGAAACTGGTTCAATCGTGCTCTTGAAATTGGAGAAATCATCTCTGGCCGCCTAAACGCGATGAAGAACAACTATCCAGTAATCGGTGATGTTCGCGGTCGCGGAGCTATGCAGGCTATTGAATTAGTTGAGCCCGGAACAAAGAATCCAAATCCTGCGGCTACAGAAGCACTACTAAAACACTGCCACCAAAATGGAGTTTTGGTACTCAATGCGGGAACCTATAACAATGTTTTGAGATTCCTTCCTCCCCTTGCAATTACTGATGAGTTGATACACGACGCACTCGATGTATTGGCTGCCGGTTTGGCAAAGCTGTAAAAATCATTTAGGGTGGGAGTGAGCCCGAAAAACGGGCTTTTGTTGGTTTATATAGGATCAAAGGTGATTCATGTCTTCCGCGTACGCAGATCGCGAAAAACTCAAAGATTTAATGCGCTTGGAGAACAATCGATTTATCTCGACTCACCCTCGCTCTAGAGAAGCATTTGAAAGAGCAAAAACTGGTCTAGTTGGCGGTGTGCCAATGATTTGGATGACCAAGTGGCCAGGACCATTCCCGCTTTATGTGAGCAAGGCCAAAGGCTCTAGATTTACTGATTTAGATGGCATGGAGTATTCCGACTTTTGTCTGGGCGATACAGGATCAATGTGTGGCCATGCCCCGGATGCGACTGTAAGGGCAGTTCAAAAGCAGTCAGCCAGGGGCTTTACTTTCATGCTTCCCACTGAGGATGCTCGCATCAACGGCGAAATCTTGGCTGAGCGCTTTGGGGTACCAAAGTGGCAATTCACGCTCAGTGCAACTGATGCCAACCGACACCTACTTCGCTACGCCAGGCACGTGACTGGTCGACCAAAGATTGCAGTGCACGACTACTGCTACCACGGCACTGTCGATGAAACTTTCGCGGTCATGGACGACGACGGAAGTACAATCCCTCGCCGCGATAATGTCGGAATGCCAATTGAGCTCGATAAAACCACGGTTGTCATCCCCTACAACGACCTCAAGGCAGCTGAAAAAGCTTTCGCAACCGGAGAAGTTGCTGCGATGCTGATGGAGCCAGCACTCACAAACATAGGAATTGTTTTGCCGAAGCCTGGATACCTGCAAGGTATGCAGGAACTATGCAAGAAGTATGGTGTCATCTGGATTTTGGATGAGACGCACACCATCTCGGCAGGTCCAGGTGGCTATACGGCCAACGAGAGTCTCCAGCCAGATGCAGTTGTTCTTGGCAAGACCATCGGTGGCGGTGTTGCGGTCGGCGCTTATGGCTTGACCGAAGAACTAGCGCTAAGAATTTCCTCATCAATGCGACTTGAAAGCATTGACGTCGGAGGCGTTGGAGGAACCCTGGCCGGGAATGCCCTTTCAATGGCAGCGGTGCGAGCAACCCTGACCAAAGTTCTAAAGCCCAAAGCGTTTGATCACATGATTGAACTTGCCAAGAAATGGGAAAAGAACATTCAGGCAGTAATCGATGAATACAAGTTGCCGTGGCAGGTCTCACGTATTGGCGCTCGTGGTGAATACAGCTTCCGCGCTACTCCCCCGCAGACCGGTAGAGAAGCTGCAGATGACGATGACTTTGAGCTCCAGCAGTACTTGCAGCTGCACGCCATCAACCGTGGAGTGCTGATGACCCCATTTCACAACATGGCCTTGATGAGTCCGGAGACCACAGAGCGCGACCTAAAGCGCCACGATAAGCACTTCAGAGAAGTCGTTCACTCACTTTTTGGCTAGTTTGCGCTGCTTTATTGAAGAGCGAACTTGCACGGTAATCACTATCGCAATTGCCACGATAAAGACCATCGAACCAATCACGTTGGCTTCCGCTGGAATTCCTCTGGCAGCTGCCGTATAGACAAACTTCGGGAAAGTGTCGATAGAACCAGAGTTGAACTGGGTAATGATGAAGTCATCAAAGCTCAAGGCAAACGCCAGCATCGCTGCCGCCAAAATACCAGGCAGCAAGAGCGGGAAAGTAATCTTCATAAAGACTTGGGCTGGATTGGCATAGAGGTCGCGGCCTGCTTCCTCTAGAGCTGGGTCCAAAGTCGCAACTCTGGCCTTCACAGTGACAACCACAAAGCTGAGAGTGAACATAGTGTGAGCAATGATCACGGTCAGCATTCCTTTGGGCCAACCAAAGTCAAGGAACTGAGCGGCCAGACCCGCGCCCATTACGACCTCTGGCGTGGCCAGCGGAAGGAAGAGCAGAAGATTGGTTGCAGAGCGGAACTTGAACTTGTAGCGAACAAGCGCAATTGCAATCATGGTGCCCAGCACAGTCGCAACCAAAGTTGCCGAGACCGCAATTATCAGCGAATTAGCAAAGGCATCACAGACCTCCTGCTGATTGCAGACATTCAGCCAGTTATCCCAGGTAAATCCACGCCAAATAATGTTTGACTTGATTGAGTCGTTGAAAGAAAAAATGAAGGTGTAGGCGATTGGGATGCCCAAAAAGAGGAACGTGAGAAATACGTAGGTTGGAAGTAAATACTTGCCAAGGGAGAGCTTCATAGCAGATCATCCGTTCCGCTGCGACGAACATATGCAGAGACCAAAATCACAATGGCAGCCATCAGCATGACCGAAAGCGCTGAGGCTGTGGGGTAATCCTGAATTCTGAGGAAGTTTGCCTCCACCACGTTTCCAATCATGGCTGTGTCCGGACCTCCCAAAAAGTCTCGGCTAGCAACAACGTAATCTCCGCTGATGGGAATAAAGGTCAAAAGCGTTCCAGAAATCACGCCTGGAAGCGAAAGTGGGAAAGTCACTTTTCTAAAGGTGGTGATTGGATTGGCGTAGAGATCGCCGCTTGCCTCCAGCAGACGGATATCGAGGCGATCTAAGTTGGAAAAAATTGGCAGTGTCATGAATGGAATGAAGTTGTAAACCAATCCAAAAATAACGGCGAAGTCAGTTCCGATTATGTAGCTGTCAGTTCCAAAGATTCCGAAAGTCTTGAGAGTATTTACAATCCAAGAGTCGTTCGAGAAGATTTGCTTCCATGCAAACGTGCGCAAAAGCATGGAAATAAAGAACGGTGCAATCACCAGCGTAAGCAAAAGGCCCTTGAGTAATGGTTTGTTGCGGGCCTTTACGGCGATGAAGTAGGCAATTGGGTAGCTAATCAGAAGAGCAATTATTGTTGCGACCAAAGCGAAGCTAAAAGATCTAAGGATCTGCGGTAAATACTGCTCTACCGCGTACGCATAGTTCCCTATTTCTGTCCCGAAGTCATACCTGCCAATGTCTCCAGTAGCACTGGGAACTTTGAGTGAGGTCAAAATTAGCGAAAATAATGGTGTCAGGAAGAAAAGCCCCAAGTAAGCAATTCCCGGAAGCAATAGCAGCAGTGCTACTCGACCCGCTTTTTTCGGAGCCTGCTGTTTTGCCGGCGCCGAACCTCCGAGTGCGACAAATGCCATTACGCGTCTTCCATGCCAGTCGGAAGGTCAGCCAAACCAAAGCTGTGCTCAACCTGCCAGCTCACCCAGACCTGCGCTCCGAGTTCTACTACCGGTGACTTGCCAACGTTTTGGGCAAAGACAATCACATCTCCGATTTCAGGAATCTCAATCAAGTACTGATTTGAAACTCCTGTAAAGCGAATGTCTGAAATCTCGCCAGGGCCCAGAACGTTGGTTGTTGAATTTGCCTCCGGCTTGCTGGAGTGGAATTGGGTCTTTTCGGGGCGAACACCAATGGCAATCTTTCCAGTGGTTTTCTCAGATCTGGCGATCGGAGCCGTGATCTTGTTGCCTTTGAAGTTAATGGAAACTGATTCAGAGTTGGACTCTGCTACCTCACCAACGAAAATGTTGGACTGGCCCAAAAACTTGGCAACGAAAGCCGTCTTGGGACGGTCATAAAGCTTTTCAGGTGCACCCATCTGCTCAATTTGACCCTTGTTCATAACGGCCACGATGTCAGCCATGTCCATGGCTTCTTCTTGGTCGTGGGTCACGTGGAGGAAGGTCAAGCCAATGTCCATCTGAATGTATTTAAGTTCAATCTGCATCTGTCTGCGCAGCTTTAGATCCAAAGCTCCGAGCGGCTCGTCCAGTAGAAGCAGTGCTGGCCGGTTTACCAGTGCACGTGCAAGCGCAACGCGCTGCTGCTGACCGCCGGAAAGCTGCGCTGGTCTGCGCTCTGACATGTGTCCAAGTTCAACCATGTCGAGCGCGGCTTGTGCCTTGACAAGAGGGTCGGAGACTTTGCGCTGGCGAAGACCAAAAGCTACGTTTTCAATCACACTCATGTGAGGGAAGAGCGCGTAGTTCTGAAAAACGGTGTTTACTGGGCGCTCGTGCGGCTTTAGATCGATTACATCTTTACCGCCGATAAGAATCTGACCACTGGTCGGGGTCTCGAGTCCGGCAATCATTCTCAGAGTGGTGGTCTTGCCACAACCAGAAGGTCCCAGCAGAGCAAAGAATTGCCCTGCTGGAACTTTCAAATCAAGATTTTCAACCGCAACAAAACCCGGGAACTCTTTTCGAAGTCCAACTAGCTCGAGGTCCTTTCCCCCGGCTCCGAAGTCGATTGACACTACGCCCCGAGCAGCAGGTTCTGCCAAGCAGAAGAAAAGCGCTGCTCCTCTTGTCCACTTAGTGCACGGAAGGCCTTGCTCTTCGCAAGAGTCTCGGCACTTGGGAAAATCAACTGATTCTCAGCTAGTGCTGGGTCAATGGCTGCAGCTGCATCTTGAGCACCAACTACCGGGGTGATGTAGTTGACCCATACCGCCAATTCAGCAGCGTTTACTGGATCGTAGTAATAGTTGATTAGCTTCTCGACGTTCTTCTTGTGGGTAGCTCCCATTGGAGTGACAAACCAGTCAGCCCAGAGAGTCACACCGGAATCAGGGAAAATGAAGCCAAATGGTTCTGGGTTGTCCTCAGTTCCCGCTTCGAAGTTGATCAATGTAATGTCACCACTCCACGCAGTTGCGGCAATTATGTTTCCAGTGGTCAAGTCGTCGAGGTAGCTATTTCCGCGAACGTTGTAAATCTGACCCGCATCGATCTGCTGCTTGATTGCTTCAATTGCGGCTTGGAATGCATCCTCGGTCAAGCTGTCGGCAGAAGAAATGTCAATTCCCTGGCTCATTAACACCAGACCAACGCTGTCGCGCATTTCCGAAAGAAGACCAACACGGCCCTTTAGCTCAGCAGCCCAAAGGTCTGCAATTGAACCTGGGGCGTCTTTGCCGGTTGCATCTTTATATGCCTGCTTGTTGTAACCAATTCCCGCAAAACCAGCCTGCCAAGGAATGTTGTAAGTGCGATCTGGATCTTCTGGTGCGCCTAGGTAATTAGGTGCCAGGTTTGCAACCTTGTTTGGCATGTTGGCATTGTCATACTGCTGCAGATAGCCAAGGTTTAGAAGGCGCTGCGCCATCCAACCAGTTGGACATGCAACGTCTGCACCAATGTCCTGACCAAGTTCTAACTGGTCTTTCACCTTTGCATACCAGGTGTCGTTGTCATCAATTTCAAGTTTGTAGTCAACGGTGATACCTGACTGCGCTTCAAAGCGCTCAAGTGTCGGGTAGTTTCCGTTGTCATCTTCGTCCATGTAGGCAGGCCAGTTGTGCCAAACCAACACCGGCTCTGAATCAGACACGTCAGTGGCCGGAGTGAGGGCGGTATCTGCTGGTGCACAAGATGCCAGTGTTAGTGCTGCTGCAGTTCCACCGACTCCAGCGAGCGCCGCACGACGCGAGATCTGGGTCTTGCGAGCTAGGTCAATTAGCTCTCTTAGCATTGGGTCGTTTGGTAGCTCTCGCTTCTTCATTCTCTCTCCTATTTATCAGGGCACGAAGTAAGGGAAAGTTTCGCACACAATCCCGCCTCAGAGCCGCCTTGAAACCGAATTTTTACCTTTAGTCTCCGATGTAGTGCATCACGTGCTTGATGCGGGTGTAGTCATCAAAGCCATAGGCCGACAGGTCCTTGCCATATCCGGAGTGCTTGAAGCCTCCGTGCGGCATCTCGGCGGCCAGTGGGATGTGGGTGTTGATCCAGACCGCTCCGAAATCAAGGTGCTTGGCAAAGCGCATGGCCCTGGTGTGGTTGTTGGTCCAGACGGAAGACGCCAGTCCATACTTCACATCATTAGCCCAGGTCAGTGCCTGCTCATCGCCACTGAAACGCTGCACGGTAAGCACTGGTCCAAAGATTTCATCCTGAATGTGCTCATCGGTCTGCTTTAGCCCAGAGATAACGGTTGGCTCAAGGAAATAGCCCTTGCCAGAGATTTGGTTACCACCGGTTTCAATCTTTGCGTGTGAAGGAACTCGGTCAATGAATCCCTTGACGCGAGTTAGCTGGTTCGCGTTGTTTACTGGACCAAACAGAATGTCAGAATCCGATGGCTTTCCAACTTTGGCTGATGCTTTGACCTCAGCTAATAGCGCCGCCATGAATCTGTCGTAGCCTGCATCCTCAACAAGTAGTCGAGTGGCTGCGGTGCAGTCCTGACCAGCGTTGAAGAATCCTGCTGCCACGATTCCAGCGGCAGCTCTCTCCATGTCAGCATCTGCAAAAACAATTACAGGTGCTTTTCCGCCCAGTTCGAGGTGAACCCGCTTAAGGTCCAAAGCGGCGGTCTTGGCAACTTCCATTCCCGCTCGAACAGATCCGGTGATTGAAACCATTTGCGGAATTCTGTTCTCAACCATCATGCGACCCGTGTCACGGTCACCGGTAATCACGTTGAATACGCCAGGAGGCAGGAACTTGTTTGCAATCTCAGCAAGCAACAGAGTTGAAACAGGTGTGGTGTCGGAAGGCTTCAGCACGATGGTGTTTCCAGCAGCAATGGCAGGGGCGAATTTCCATACAGCCATGTTCAGTGGATAGTTCCATGGTGTCACCTGACCAATTACTCCGATTGGCTCACGACGAATAGATGAGGTGTGGTCCTTGGCATACTCGGCAGTTGCGCGACCCTCAAGATTTCTGGCTGCTCCTGCGAAGAAACGAATCTGGTCAACCGATGGCACCATTTCAAAGTCCACCAATGTTGCTCTTGGCTTACCGGTGTTTTCGCTTTCCAGATCAGCGGCTTCATCTGCTCGCTTCTCAAGCTCATCTGCGATTCTGAAAAGTGCAAGCTGACGCTCGCTCGGAGTCGTTTGACTCCACTCCTTGAACGCTTCATGGGCTACTTGAAAGGCGTTTTGAACGTCTTCTGCACCAGAGATAGGTGCATTTGCGTAAACCTCTTCGGTGGATGGGTTTATTACATCGCTGTACTTGCCGGAGGCTGGGTCAACATACTTACCGCCAACTAAGTTCTGTAGCTTCTTGGCCACTATTACTCCTCATCGAGTTGCTTTAGAAGATGCTAAACCTCTAGGGGCTTATCGGCAAAATTAAGGGAAAATCCTGCCGAATTCGTAACTTATTGATAAAAAAACTACGGATTTGACACCGCCAAGCTGCTTTGGCTGTGATACTCGAGGCATGTCACGCATGGACAGAGCCCGGCAATCCCACCTGGATGAAGTCTCGAAGCTGATTATCGAGCAACTTCAAAAGGATGGTCGAAAGTCCTATGCCGAAATCGGCAAGGTTGTGGGTCTGAGCGAGGCTGCCGTTCGCCAGAGGGTTCAAAAACTAACTGAAGCCGGGGTCCTGCAGATTGTTGCTGTCACCGACCCGCTAAAGCTTGGTTTTTCCAGACAAGCAATGATTGGGATTAGGTGTGTGGGTGACTCTGCTCAAGTCGCCGACGCAATCGCCAAGATCCCATCAGTGGACTATGTGGTGCTAACGGCTGGTAGTTTTGACATTATGGCGGAAGTCGTCTGTGAAGACGATGACCAACTGATTGAGCTTCTGAACGGTAAAATTAGGTCATTGCCAGGAGTTGTGAGCTCCGAGACCTTTGTTTATCTTCGTTTGCACAAACAGTTCTACAACTGGGGAACCAGATAGAAAGTTACAAGTGATAATCGATGGCGATTTCAGAGAGCAAGAAGACCAACCCACTAACTAACCTGCTCAAGCCGCTTCTCAAGAGAAGTTCGGGCGAGCCAAAGCTAGAGCTGCTCGAGGCCATGCAAGAGGGCAAGGTCGTGGGCGACAAAGAATGGCAGAAGTCAGGTAAGGAACACAGCTGGCTTCACTTCACCCGCCACTCCCCCTTCAGCAAGGGAGACATGAACATCATTGTTCGCGGCGAGGGCCACTTCATTTATGACTCCAAGGGAAACAAACTGATCGATGGCCTGTCTGGCCTCTTCACCTGCAATGCCGGTCACGCTAGACCCGAACTAGCGGCAGCTGCGCAAAAGCAAATGATGGAACTGGACTTCATGCCGCTATGGTCCTACGGACATCCTCGAGCAATTGAGTTGGCCGAGAAGCTGCTTTCAATTGGTCCTGAGGGCATGAACCGAATTTTCTTTACAACCGGTGGTACCGAAGGTGTCGAGTCTGCTTGGAAGATCGCCAAGCAGTATTTCAAAATGACAGGCAAGCCACAGAAGCACAAAGTCATTTCAAGAATGACCGCCTACCACGGCACCAGCCACGGTGCACTCTCGATAACCGGCATCCCTGCGTTCAAGCAAATGTTTGAGCCGCTTGTTCCATCTGCCTTCAGGGTTCCTAACACCAACTACTACCGTGCACCACACGAATTTGCGAATGAAGACGAATTTGGTATCTGGGCGGCTAACCGACTCGAAGAGGCAATCTTGTTTGAAGGCCCCGACACAGTCGCCGCTTTTTTTGTTGAACCAATTCAGAATGCTGGTGGTTGCTTCACAGCGCCAAAGGCTTACTTCAAGCGAATCAGAGAAATCTGCACGAAGTATGACGTGATTTTGGTAGCTGACGAGACTATTACCGGCTACGGAAGAACCGGTGAATGGTTTGGCTCTATTCGCTATGACATCCAGCCAGACATGATGATTACAGCCAAAGCAATCACCTCCGGTGCTCAGCCGCTAGGGGCTTTGTTCCTAAAGGAAAAGTTCTTTGAGCCCTTCAAGGACGGGGTCTCCACCCTTGCCCACGGCTACACCTTTGGTGGTCACCCTGTCGCTTGTGCAGTTGCTCTAGCCAATCTTGAGATTTTTGAAAAAGAGAACTTGATTGAAAGAGCCAGGACAAACTCTCCAATTTTCCGCAAGACTCTCGAGAAGCTGTATGACCTTCCAATTGTTGGCGACGTTCGAGGCGATGGCTATTTCTTCGCAGTTGAAATCGTGAAGGACAAGAAAACCAAAGAGACTCTCAGCCGCGCTGAATCAGAGAAATTGCTAAGAGGTTTTTTGAACAGTGCCCTATTAGATGCCGGTATTTATTGCCGTGCCGATGATCGTGGAGACCCAGTTATCCAGCTGGCCCCGCCACTGACTTGCGGACCTAAGGAATTTGATGAGATTGAACAAATCCTGCGCAAGGTGTTGACCGAGGCTTGGAAGAGACTAAACGGCTAGGTTTGACAGACTATCGCTCGCTTAGTTTTTGGCATGACTCGCTAACTGAGTCACTAGAACCGCGACCTGTCAGCCAGCAGCGAGACTTTGATGTAGTCATAATGGGTGCCGGCTTCACCGGTCTTTGGACTGCAATTTATCTGCTGCGCAATCAGCCAAGTTTGAAAGTTGCGGTCCTCGAAAAGGAGATCGCGGGCTTTGGTGCCTCAGGTCGTAACGGTGGTTGGTGCTCGGCTCTTTTTCCCTGGTCCAGCGAGACCCTGGCCAAGAAATTCGGCTTAGAAGCTGCACAAGCTATGCGTAGAGCCATGGTTGCAACCGTCGATGACATTGGCCGAATTACAGAAGAGCTTGGAATTGATTGCGATTATCAAAAGGCTGGAACCTACAACCTGATTCGCTCAGACGCTCAACGCCAAAAAGCTGTCATTGAGATAGAGCATTCCGAGAGATATCAGGTCGACCAACTGAAGCTCAAAGCCGCTGGTGAATCTCCGAGGGCCACCAAAAGTCAGGGGGCTGTCTTCGACCCGGCCTGTGCGAGCATTCATCCCGCGAAATTAGTCCGCGGCCTAGCAAATGCCTTTATTCAACTTGGCGGACAACTATTTGAAAAAACCGAAGTAACTGGTTTTTCAGCGGGAACCGTGGTTAGCAGTCGTGGAGAGTTTAGGGCTGAGTACGTTGTCGATGCCTTGGAGGGATATCGACCAACCATCGCGGGACAAAAAAGACGCTCACTCCCCCTTTATTCCCTGATGATTGTGACCGAACCAATTCCTGGATCGGTGCTGGATGATTTGGGGCTCAAGCCTGGCGTCACCTTCGCAGACTTCCGAAACCTAATCATTTATGGGCAAAGAACTAAAGACAACCGAATTGCATTTGGTGGCCGTGGTGCTCCTTATCATTTCGGCTCTCGCATCAAAGCAAAATATGACAGCGTTGGAAAAATTCACGAACATTTAGAACACGAACTAAAAGCTATGTTTCCAACGCTTGGTGGCTACCGAATTACTCACCGTTGGGGTGGGGCACTGGGTGTGACAAGAGACTGGATGGCTTCAGTCAGCCTAGATTCCGTGACCAAGTTGGCGCAGGCGGGCGGTTATGTCGGTGATGGGGTCGGCACTTCTCACCTCGCTGGAAAAACCTTGGCTGATTTGATTCTCGGCAGACCCAGTCCGGAAACCAGTCTCTGCTTTGTGAATCACCAATCTCCCAACTGGGAAATTGAACCGCTTCGATTTATTGCCGCGCGCGGAGCTATGGTCGCCGCTAGCTTGGCCGACCAAATTGAAGGAACCACCGGCAGAAGCTCCTTCATTTCGAAGATCATTCGCTGGCTCACTGGCAGGTAGTTGATCTCGAACTGTCAATTCAACTTCTTCAGTCCCTAGGTTGCCAACAGCTCTAAGTTCACCATCGATAACATTCAACGAAATTTGGCTAAGAGTATTTGTCACCTGGTCACCAATGAGTATGAGACGAAAGCTGCGGTTTTCGGATGAGAGAAGATTGCGAAGCCGATGCCAGTCGGTGGTCTGCGCAATAAGTGTGAAAGGAAGCGAAATCCTTGAGCGGTCGGAAAGTTCAGCTATGTCTTCTTCTGTAGCTGAACCCATGATGATTTTGCGATAGCAGTCCAAGTTGAATTCACCCAGACACCAGATTTCCTCAGACGTTCCCGAAAACAACTGTCTGAGAAAGCGAGAGCCGATTTCAGGTTGAGTCACCAAGGAGATGTCTCCGGTAATTGCCGGTGGCGGCAATATGAATGCCCGGCGTTCGCGATCAAAGACTCCCAGTGGTGCAGCGTCGTGAGTCCGGATTGGCTCTTTATCTCTAAAAAGCTGCGGGAGAAAATTGATTCCGAAGCTAGCAAGTGTGATAGCTAGCAGGAGGAATTCTCCTAAAAATGCCAGGTGAACCCCATAGAGCAATAAGGGCAAGAGAGCTATGGCCATGCCCCATTCTCACCTCCGAAGCGGCAAGTAGTTTCTTTTTCGGCTCTCTGTGGATAACTCAGTGAGTTCACAAAGTTCGCTACCTTAGAGCCATGCAGGAAGTTTCAGCTCGTCGGATTGTTCAAACCCCCCTCGGGAGAATCTCTATTGCTGCCAGTGAAAAGGGCATCACAAATCTTGATTTTCTTTCCAGTCGCAGTCGATTGAGTGATTTTGCTTCCAGCACCTATGCACAATCTTTGGTCGATCAGGCAGCAAGTCAACTAACCGAATACTTTGCTGGCGAACGAGACAAATTCAATCTGGAGTTTGACCTGCAAGGCACAGCCTTCCAAAAATCGGTCTGGCAACAAATCCAGAAGATCCCTTTTGGGAAGACAGCGAGCTATGGTGAGATTGCCCGCGCTTTGAAAAAACCAAAAGCCGCAAGGGCGGTTGGTGGAGCTGTCGGTGCCAATCCGGTGGCAATCTTCATCGCCTGCCACAGAGTGATGGGCTCGACCGGCACTCTCACTGGCTATTCGGGTGGCAATGGTCTTTCCACTAAGAAGAAACTGCTAGAACTTGAAGGAATCCAATACCGTTGAGTAAAACAAGAAAATTAGCGGATGGTCTTACCCGGTGTAGCTGGGTTACCGACGATCAGATTTACATCGACTACCACGACAATGAATGGGGTCAAGCAAACCGGAACCAACGGGACCTGTTTGAGGCCATTTGTTTGGAAGGCTTCCAAGCGGGACTGAGCTGGTTGACGATTCTGAAGAGAAGAGAAGGATTCCGAGCGGCTTTTGACAACTTCGAATCAAGCAAGGTGTCGAAGTATGGCAAAAAAGACATAAATCGCCTCATGAAGAATCCAGCAATTATCAGAAACAACGCCAAAATCGCCTCCGCCATCAATAACGCTCAGATAGTGGAAGAACAGGGCCTAGACCTCGTTGAATTACTGTGGTCTTTCGCACCAGCCAAGCGGGTTACCCGCAGAACCAATTTTGAATGGGTGGCTACAAGTAAAGAAGCAGAGAATTTGAGCAAGCACTTGAAAAAGCTTGGATTTTCATTTGTCGGCCCAACCACCATGTATGCCCTGATGCAGTCCTCCGGTTTGGTTTTTGACCATGCCCCAGGTTGTTTCCAAAAACCATGAAAATTTGAGCCTTCCCACTACATTGTCTAGTTGGGAGACCAATGACAGCCGAAGAATTCGGAGCCCTATTCCGGGCTCACATATCAGAAGTTAGTCGTTTCCTGGCCAGGCGTTTGCCTGCGGATCAGGTCGATGACTTGGCATCCGACCTATTTGAAATAGCCTGGAATAAGCGCTCGAGTATCCCGCAGGGACTGGAGCTACCCTGGTTATATAAATCCGCTCGGTATCTGATTGCCAACCACCGAAGAAAAGAGGCGGGTCGCGTTGCCATCTTGGCAACCCTGGCGGAGCCGGTAGCGGCTCCTTCGGCTGAATCAATCGCTCTGGCGGATCTCGAGCTTTCGCAGGCCTGGGCCAGGCTGAATGAAAAGGAACGCGAAGCTCTTGCCCTCTGGGCACTGGATGGACTCGAGCCCAAAGAGGTCGCAGTCGCCTTGGGCATTAGTAGTAATGCAGCCAACATCCGACTGAGTAGAGCAAAGAAGAATTTATTGGCGGAATTAGAAAAATCTAACGACCCCACTACATAACCTAGGTATGAACGAAGAAAACCTAAGAAATCGACTAAAGGCGGCCGATCCAGCTGCCCAAGCACCAATGCTCTCAGAATCCGTGGTTGTTGAGGCAACCCTAAAAGGAAAATCCGCTCCAATTGGATTTCGAGCTGCTCGATTTTCATTAGCTGGCGCGGCTGCAGCGGTCTTGGCCATTGGTCTTACTCTGCCCAGCGCTCTGGCGCCGCAACCTTTATTCACTCTTGCTGGGGCAGGCCCATCTGGCAATCAGCCTGGAGCGCTATCCGCTACTTCAGAAACGGCTGATGCAAAAATGATCTGGCCTGGCTGGATTCAGTACAACTACATCGCCGATGGATTGAGTGAGCAAACTGGCCGTGGTGTTGTCTACGAAATTAAAAAAGTAGGTGACCCGCTGGAGATTCTCAAGCGTGTGGCTGACTACTTTGGAATTGAAGGCACTCCTAAAGAGGACGACTGGTCGACCAAAGAGTACCCAAGCTACTCAATCTCAGGTGATAACTTTTACATCAGCGTTTACTGGTCAGGCGCGGGCTACTGGAACTTCGGAAGATGGACCAACCAAGTTCTTTGTGCGGAGCCAATCGAAGGTGAAGATGCATCCACCAAGGAATGCATTCCTCCACAGTCGCAGCCTGATCTAATCCCAACCAAACCAGAGTTGATTGAGCAGACTATTGCAACATTTGCGGCTCTTGGCATCGAAGTCTCCGAGGAACAATTAACTGTTCAACGAGACGAATGGGGTGCCTACGTCACCGTAAGCAATTCACACAAGGGTCAACCAATCCCAATTGACTTTTACATCGCTTGGGACTTCCAGGGCAAGATTTCATCAATTTCTGCAGCCAGCTTTGAGATTGTTGAACGTGGTGAATTTGGCACCGTCTCCCCCGTTGATGCTGTAGCTCGAATCAAGGATGGCAGATGGTACGGCGGAGTTTCCTCCAAGTACTACGAGCAGTACTACCGACCAATTGGAATCGCCAGGTCAACCGATGCAGCTGTTGCCCTACCGGCCCCTGAAGAGGGTGAGGCAGAGCAACCAGTTGAACCAGTAGAACCAGAGATTGTTGATCTCAGAATCAATAAGTCCGAGGCTGTGTTGGTTTCTGTTTTTGACAGCTCTGGCAACATGTGGTTGGTTCCCGGCTACCTGCTCTTCAACGACCAGGGCTGGTTCGACAGCATTGTTTCTTTGGAAGAAGGCGTTATCCAGCTTCCTGAGCCAGTTGATGTCATGCCGCTACAGGAAGAAACAAAGAACTAGGTTGATGGGGTAAACAGTTTGACTGTTTGCCCCTCAACGCTTGCTTTCAGGCCAGCTAATTCCGCTACTTCAGCAACTTCAGAGATATGTTCTAGTCCTCTTTCAAGGGCTGCTCTGGCAAAAAGACCTTTGACCTTCTTATTGAAGTGATTCAGAGCTTTGCCATCGGCGGATAAGACCTCAACGGTGTAGTGAGTGAGGTCTTGCGGGACGGGATTAATTTCTTGATATTCCTTTGACCGCAGATCAAGAATTTCACCAATCATTCTTGGCCAAACTGCCTGGTGCGCCTGTTGCCAAACTGTCCTGAGGTTGACCCCTGGCAATTTCGCTGAAGCACTAAATCGATAGTTTGGTATTTGCTCCATTGCTGGCAGAAGACCAAATAATGCGGATTGAATGAAAAGCTTTTCATTGGCGCGTTTGAGAGCAGCATCGGACAGAGACTCGTAATTCAAAGCCTCATAAAGAACTCCGCTATAGCGCTGCAGGGCAGGCATGGTGGGAGAAGTCATTAAGTTGAGATTCAACTGGATGTCCTGAGCGCTTTTTTTGCCAAGCCCGAGTGCGTTCTTAGCAAGTGACTCGTCCTGACACAGCTCTGCCAAGGAATTGATCAGTTGGTCTCTGGCCGGGTCGAGAGCGGCCCAAATGATGGCAGCTTTGTCGATAGAAATGCCAACGCCGCCGGGACGTTTAGTCTCCGACGGCGGAAGCAGAATAAGCATTAGCTAACTAGTTGAGCATCTCGAACAACCACTGTCACCACATCTGACTCCATCGAAATGAAGCCGCCCTCCTGGGTTTCAACGGTGACATTGCCAGCGGCAGAGTTGATTCGAATCTGCCCGCCGACCAAGACCGCCAGGATTGGCTCGTGACCAGCTAGCAGGCCGATTTCGCCAACTGCTGTTTTGGCAACGATCATCTCAGCTTCGCCAGACCAAATTTCACGCTCTGCCGAAACTAGATTCACAACCATTTGTTTTGCCACTAGCCAAGGTCCTTCTTGATCTTTTCGTAGGCTCGCATTACGTCCTCGATACCTCCGCAGTTGAAGAAGGCCTGCTCAGGAACGTGGTCAAGCTCACCATCAGCGATCATCTTGAAGCTTTCAACGGTTTCCTTTAGTGGAACTGTCGAACCAGCAACACCGGTGAACTTGGTAGCCATGTATGTGTTTTGGCTCAAGAACTGCTGAATACGACGTGCTCTAGCCACGGTGATCTTGTCTTCTTCTGAAAGTTCCTCAACACCCAAAATCGCGATGATTTCTTGCAGTTCCTTATTCTTCTGCAAAATCGCCTTCACGCGAATGGCGGTCTCGTAGTGCTCGGCAGAAATGTATGCCGGGTTCAAGATACGGGAGGTAGAAGTTAGTGGGTCCACAGCCGGGTAAAGACCCTTGGCTGCAATCTCACGGCTTAGCTCAGTAGTTGCATCTAGGTGAGCGAAGGTGGTGGCAGGGGCTGGGTCGGTGTAGTCATCCGCAGGAACATAAATTGCCTGCAGTGAGGTAATCGAGTGACCACGAGTAGAGGTGATTCGCTCCTGCAAGACACCCATTTCGTCAGCCAAGTTTGGCTGGTAACCCACGGCCGAAGGCATACGACCTAGCAGTGTCGACACCTCAGAACCTGCCTGAGTGAAACGGAAGATGTTGTCGATAAACAAAAGCACATCTTGACCCTGAACGTCACGGAAATACTCAGCCATGGTTAGCGCTGAAAGCGCAACGCGAAGACGGGTTCCTGGTGGCTCATCCATCTGACCGAAGACCAGCGCGGTTTTGTCAATAACACCGGCCTCTTTCATTTCCTCGATTAGGTCATTACCTTCACGAGTACGCTCGCCAACACCGGCGAATACAGAAACACCGTTGTGGTTTTCAGCCACGCGGTAGATCATTTCCTGAATCAGAACTGTCTTACCAACACCGGCGCCACCGAACAGACCGATCTTTCCACCCTGCACGTAAGGGGTTAGAAGGTCGATAACTTTGATGCCGGTTTCAAACATCTGAGTCTTGGACTCAAGCTGATCAAAGCTTGGCGGCTTGCGGTGGATTGGCCAACGCTCGGTAACTTCAATCTTTTGACCAGGTTCGCCATTGAGCACCTCGCCAATAACGTTGAATACTTTGCCTTTGGTCACATCTCCAACTGGAACAGAAATTGGTGCTCCAGTGTCATGAACCAGTCCACCTCGCACTAGGCCATCAGTTGGCTTTAGTGCAATTGCTCGCACTAGGTCATCGCCTAGGTGCTGGGCAACTTCCAGAGTTAGTGTGGTGGTCTTTTCGCCATAAGAAATCTCAGTAGTCAGAGCGTTATAGATTTCTGGTATGGCATCGTGTGGGAACTCAATGTCCACCACCGGACCAATTACTCGGGCGATACGACCGGCTGTCTTCGTGCTGTTAGCCATTTGTTTTCTCTTCCTGGTTAGTCCTTGACATCGGCAAGTGCATCAGCACCACCGACAATCTCGGAAATCTGTTGGGTAATTTCTGCCTGGCGAGCCGCGTTCGCCAAGCGGGTGTAGTTCAAGATCAGTTTGTCTGCGTTGTCGGTGGCGCTCTTCATGGCTTTTTGACGAGCAGCGTGCTCTGATGCAGCCGACTGCAGCATTGCGTTGTAAATCCTGTTTTCAATGTAGACAGGTAGCAGTGAATCCAATACCTGCTCTGGTTCTGGCTCAAACTCATAGAGCGGGAATACTTCTAGGGCAGAGCCTGCCTCCTCCTCCACTACCTCAAGTGGCAGTAGTCGGATAGTGGTTGGCTCTTGAGAAATCATCGAGACAAAGCGATTTCCCACTAGGTAGATCTCGTCTACGCCACCTTCACTAGTTGGCTTATTGAATGCCTCTGTAATGGTGGCCGCAATTTCTCTAGCTGTCTCAAACTGGGGCTGGTCTGTTCCGCCTTGCCAGTCGCGAATGAATGGGCGCTGACGGAACTTGAAGTAACCAACCGCTTTGCGACCAACCAAATAGAAATCAACGGTTTGTCCCTGGTCGGTCAAGCGCTTAGAAAGTGCCTCTGCTTCCTTGATTGCTCCCGAAGAAAATGCTCCAGCCAATCCGCGATCAGAGGTAAAGATGACAATTGCGGCTCTAGTTGGGTTTTCTACCTGTCTAGTTAGCGGGTGGTCAATGTCAGAGTGAGTGGCAACAGCAGAAACTGCTCTGGTGACAGCGCGAGTATATGGATTAGACGCAGCGACTCGTTGTTGGGCCTTCTGAATTCGGGATGCCGAAATCAGCTCCATTGCACGAGTAATCTTCTTGGTCGTCTTGGCAGACTTAATTTTCTGCCGATAGACCCGAAGTTGCGCTCCCATTTACCTTTTCCTAACTATCGCTTCTGCTTAACAATCTTTTCTTGGTCAATCTCAGACGCGTCCAGAGCTTCGACCTTAGAAACATCTTCACTAACCAAAGACAGCCCCTTGGAAGTCTGGAACACTCTCTTGAACGCGGCGATCTCTTTCTCAAGCGCCGCAACGGTGTCATCTTCAAGGTTATTGGTCTCGCGAATAGTGGTAAGAATCTGAGTCTTGCGTGCTAGGTGGTCTAGGAATTCACGCTCGAACTTCAAGATGTCTTCCTTCGGGACATCGTCAAGCTTGCCTGTAGTACCAGCCCAGATCGAAACTGTCTGCTCCTCAACTGGGTATGGCGAGAACTGTGGCTGCTTTAGTAGCTCAGTTAGGCGGGCTCCACGCTCAAGCTGCTTGCGCGATGCGGCATCAAGATCTGATGCAAACATCGCAAAGGCCTCAAGGGCACGATACTGGGCAAGCTCCAACTTTAGAGTTCCAGAAACCTTCTTGATTCCCTTCACCTGGGCAGCACCACCCACACGAGAAACCGAGATACCTACGTCGATAGCAGGGCGCTGGTTTGCGTTGAAGAGGTCTGACTGCAGGAAGATCTGACCATCAGTAATCGAAATTACGTTGGTCGGAATGAAGGCAGACACATCGTTTGCCTTGGTCTCAATGATTGGTAGACCGGTCATGGAACCAGCGCCCATCTCATCGGAGAGCTTTGCACAACGCTCTAGCAAACGAGAGTGTAAGTAGAAGACGTCACCTGGGTATGCCTCACGTCCCGGTGGACGACGAAGTAGCAGTGACACAGCGCGGTAGGCCTCAGCCTGCTTGCTTAGGTCATCAAAAATAATCAGAACGTGCTTGCCGCCATACATCCAGTGCTGTCCAATTGCAGAGCCTGTGTAAGGAGCTAGGTATTTGAAGCCAGCTGGGTCGGATGCTGGCGAAGCAACGATGGTGGTGTATGCCATTGCGCCAGCTTCTTCCAAAGCTGCCTTTACTCCGGCAATGGTGGAACCCTTCTGGCCAATCGCTACATAAATACAGCGAACCTGCTTGTTGACGTCGCCGCTCTCCCAGTTGCTTCGCTGATTAATGATTGTGTCTACGGCGATTGCAGTCTTACCAGTCTGGCGGTCACCGATGAATAGCTGACGCTGCCCACGACCAACTGGAATCATGGCGTCGATTGCCTTGATTCCGGTCTGCAGCGGCTCGTGCACACTCTTACGCTGCATTACACCTGGTGCCTGCAGCTCAAGCTCACGGCTTCCTTCGCTCTTGATCTCACCAAGACCATCAATTGGATTTCCGAGTGGGTCAACGACGCGACCTAAGAAAGCGTCTCCCACCGGAACAGAAAGAACTTCACCGGTTCGGTAGACCTCCATGCCCTCTTCAATCGAGGAGAACTCACCGAGGATAACGACACCAATCTCGCGCTCATCCAGGTTCAGAGCAAGTCCAATCGTTCCATCAGCAAACTTCAGTAGCTCGTTTGCCATGGCACTAGGAAGCCCCTCAACGTGAGCAATTCCATCGGCTGCATCTGTGACGTAGCCGACTTCTTGCTTCGAAGATGACTTGGGCTCGTAGGACGAAACGAAGTCCTTCAGCGCATCCCGAATCTCATTCGGACTGATCTTGAGCTCTGACATTGCTTTTCCTTTTCCTTATTTACCAGCTCAGTTGAGCTGCAATCTTGCGTTTACCA